>Ga0123353_10001770_pt1 | contig 26506 bp, 30 predicted proteins | sample TergutLab28metaG_3_FD_92763 | JGI IMG/M metagenome (GOLD analysis project Ga0123353, IMG submission 92763) | Labiotermes labralis P3 segment gut microbial communities from Petit-Saut dam, French Guiana - Lab288 P3 | ecosystem: Host-associated > Arthropoda: Insects > Digestive system > Gut ...
GGTGTTTTTAAATGTATAGGTAATTTTATAAAAAAAAAAAAAAATTGGGATTTAAGAAAGAAGGCACAGGGAGAAAGGGGGGTTAATCCCCCCCCCCCCCCCCCCCCCAGCAACTTGTTGAAATAACACAATATTTTAGACGATTTGCATTACGAAGAGTTCCTCTAAAAGAAATCGTGTGCTGCGTTGTTATGTTGAGTATAGGGCGTGTGGCTCATGCACAGAATTATTATCAACCGGCAGAGTATTCATATCAAGAGGTGCGTTACGCCCTTTATAAGGCGGCGCAAACCGGCAATGCGCAAAATTTGCAACAGATTCTATCTCTAGGCTACCCGGTCGACATGCCGGATCAATACGGGGACTCGCCGCTGTGTCAGGCGGTTTGGGAAAAAAATCGCACGGCTTTTCTTATCTTGGAGGCCTTCAACGCAAATACTGCACACTCCTGTATGAATAATATTCCCGAGAAATACAAATCCGCCATGATGCCGTCCGCACCTATGGCGGCTGCAAGGGCGTCCGAAGGAATCATTGTCTCGTCTCCGGAAATCGGCACGCCGACTTGGGTTTGGGCAACGTTGGGCGGCGCAGCTGTTTTAGGCGGTGCCGGCGGTATTGCGCTGGCGGTTGCCGGAGGAGGAGGAGACGACAAGCCTATTTCATGCGAACCCGGATATGTCCTTGTCAGAGGGATATGCCAGATACAGGACGGGAGCACTAATCAAACGCTGCCGAGTGTTTTCAAGACAGATGAATATTATGCCAACGCTGGATTTACCACTCCCCTTACGGATCCGGCAGGCACAATGCTCGATCGTATCGGTGCTGCCAATGCCTATGCCAGATTTGGGACTCAAACAGGCGGAACAAGCACCAACCCGACCTTCACATGGAATCTTAAACCCGTGACGGTTGCTGTGCTGGACGGCGGGATTTTCACCAATCACATGGAGCTTGCGGGTTTGGTGGATCCTGTGGCTACCAGCGGTCCCGCCGATATCCTTGATTTCCACGGGACGGCTGTTGCAAGCCTTATCGGCGGCAAGTGGGATAATATAGGCATGCACGGTATTGCACCCAATATAGAGAAGATAATCGACTGGCAGTGGGTTAATACGACTGACAGCGTCAACTATCAGACGACTAGCAATCTGAATAAAGTGATAAACGCAGGAGCGCAGATATTCAACATGAGTATCGGAAATGGCAGTTCGTATCATGTCGGGGATCGCAATCAAATTGTCTTCGGCACGACTACTCTTTTCGACTTGAACTTCAATTCTTCTACCACAGCCTACACATCGTTCTATCAAAGCGTTTTGCGAAGCATTCATGACAACAATATTATCACAGTGCTGGCAGCCGGCAACGACGGTTGGAATCAACCGCAATTATTTGCGGCGGCACCGTTGATGCCGGACTTCCGTCCGGGAGGACAGTATGATCTCACCAACTTGTTCATTGTTGCCGCGGCGGCGAATTTGGACGGAACCGCAGCGAATAATTATGCGGATTCAACGCTTGCCGACTATTCCAATAAATGCGGCGATACAAAAGGCTATTGTCTGACTGCTCCGGTAGGTGATTTTGGCATTTCGCCAGATGACGTGATTTACTCCGCCTGGTTTGTAGATCCTGTCCTCGGACATACTTACGGACCATTTCCCGGTACGTCTGCCGCAGCACCCGTCATCAGTGGCGTTGCAGCGTTTTTGCAGGGAGCGTATCCGTATATAAGCCCGCAGAATGTAGTGCAAATTATGTTTGACACAGCGTCCGGTATGGATACCTGTTTCGGAAAAACGGGTGCGACCTGTACAGACGACACCTTCGGCAGGGGCATGGTGAATCTGGACCGCGCAACCCAGCCCTTGGGTACGCTGACCATGGCTTCCGGCACTTCGGCTTCCGGCGATCAGGAGGGCTTTGTTGGTACGCGTCTTACGCTGCCGCGTTCGTTCAGCGCATCTTTGACTGCTGCACTGCCAAAGGATATTATCGTGCTCGACAAATACACGCGTCCGTTTTCCGTTTCCATGGCCGGGTTGGTGAACAGCACACGCCGTCCGCAAGACGGGTTCGAGAACACGTACCGCACTTTCATGCATCAGCCGGTGCAAACAATCAAAGCGAATGACAAGATGACTCTGTCGTTTTCGCAATCCAAAGATGACCGCAGGCGGTCGGATTTCGGGTCCTTGGATTTGTCTTACAACCTGTCGGAAAACAATCAGATGCGGTTTTCCTATCGTGCAGACATGAAGACGGACGGAACGCCGCACATGGACCGCGTTTTCGCCAACCCCTTTGCAGGTATGCGCGAGGCATATGGGCTGAGCAACAAACAGCGGTTAGGAGATGTTGAAATGACGTTCGGGCTGACAACCGGCAAGAACGGTTTCTTTGACGGCGACCGGAATTTGGAATATGAACACAAGCAGTCCATGAATGTGGTCTCGGGCGAGATTGCTTATCAGCCTGCCTCTTTCATTAAGATGAAAATGCTGGGCGGATTCTTGAACGAAGACGGGTCTGTGCTGGGGCTGAACGGCGGCGGCGCGTTCGATGTCAAGACAACTCAGACATATTTTATGGGCGGGTCCATGACGGTGCAGCCTACCGAGAACTGGACAATTACGGGGAGCTATCATTACGGGTACAGCAATCCGGGACAAGTCAATTCTTTCCTTAATCTCGGGCGGCTGCTAAGCGATAGTTTCGCTGTTGATACAAGGGTGAAAATGGATAAAAACCGTTTGCTGGGATTGCAGGTGTCGTCTCCGCTCAGGATTGTCAAAGGCCGGGCTGCATTCGACCTGCCGCTGGAGCGGGACTTGCAGGAGGATAGAATTCATCGGGGACGTTATACGGCGGATTTGAAGCCTGAGCAGCGCGAATACAACATAGGCCTTTATTATATGGAAGAGCGGGAGGATTTGACGTTCCGCGGCGAGATCGGCACCCGTTTAAATCCCGACCATATCGATGCAAAACCCGAACACAGGGCATTATTGGGAGTAGGCTGGAAGTGGTAGTGTGAAATTTAAATAATAATGCAGAAATATTTCTGCATTATTACTTCTGCATTCTTAATTGGGTTATGCTCTTCCGTTAAGCCTATCCCTAAGCAGCTTGCCGGTCTTGAAGAATGGGACTAGTTTTTTGCTCACGCTTACGACATCGCCTGTACGCGGATTGCGTCCTATCCTAGCCTCGCGGTGCTTTACGGAAAAAGCTCCGAAGCCTCGCAGCTCAACCCTAGCATTTCTAGCCAAAGCTCTTGTAATTTCATCAAATATAGTATTTACGATACGCTCCATATCCGCTCTCAGCAGATGAGGATATTTTTCAGAAAGTTTCTGTATAAGATCGGACTTAGTCATGACCTGACCCCTAGTAAAGAATAAAAAACGATTCACTTAATGCCATAAAATGCCAAACAAACCAATAAGAGTCAAGCACATAACTAGAAATACATATTGCATGTGCATATTGTATGCGATAAATAGACAAATAAATCATAAATATGTCATAATTAAGCCATATTTAAAGAATATTTTAGGAGATAATGTATATTATGGTCTGGTTAACAAAGGAGACATTTCGTATGGATACGAAAAAATCATATAAGAAAATAATTGTCATATCGGTTATAGCTGTAATAGCTGCCTCCGGAGCCTACTTTTGGCTGACAAAAGGAGATGACAAGAATTCTTTCAGAAATACTGTAACAGTGGGCATTGGAAATATAGAAGATGCTGTTACTGCTCAGGGCAGCCTAGAGCCTAAGGAGTATGTAGATGTCGGACTGCAGGTGTCGGGTCAGATACAAAAAATCCACGTAGACGTTGCCGATACCGTAGAAGTCGGACAACTGTTGGTAGAAATAGACCCTCGTATTTATCAGGCTGCCGTCGAGGAAAACAGAGCTACTTTGCGCTCATTCAATGCCCAGATTGTAGAACAGGAGGCCTCTGTTGCACTTGCAAGAAAACAGTTCGATAGAAACTATATACTGTACAAAAGCAATGCAGTGAGTCGAAATGCCTTTGAACAAAGTGCCGCAGTTCTTAAAGAAGCAGAAGCAAGACTGGTTTCTTTGAGGGCTCAGAGAGAGAGGGCGGAGTCTGCTTTGAATGCGGCTGAGACTAATTTAGGGTTTACTAAAATATACGCTCCTATGGCCGGAGTAGTTGCGATGCTGGCTGTAAGAGAAGGGGCTACTCTGAACGCCGTGCAGTCTTCTCCTACATTATTGCAGCTTGCGGATTTAAGCGTGATGACTGTTAAGGCTCAGGTGGCGGAAGCCGATATTAGCAATATCTCTTTGGGAATGCCGGCCAGGTTTACTATTCTGGGTGAGACAGAGCGTTCTTGGCATGGAAAAGTAAGGCTGATACAGCCGACTCCTTCAATAGAAAATGACGTTGTGCTGTATGACGTATTGATAGACGTAAATAACGAAGACAAACGGCTTATGAACGGAATGAGTGCGCAGGTGTTTTTTGAAAGAGGCAAGGCGGAGAACGTATTAATTCTTCCCAGAGAGGCTTTGGGCAGAAGAATGAGAGATTCTGATAATGATAAAGGCAGAGCCTATCAAGTAGAAGTTGTTATAAGGAACACCACGGAGACAAGAACAATAACCATAGGACTTACAGACAGAATAAAAGCGGAAGTGACGTCCGGATTAACTCAGGGAGACATTGTAGCGGTTCCTGAAAGAGTAAGACTCGGCACCGGCGGAGGAGGCGCAGGCCGTATGATGGGGCCCAGGCTGTAAGGAATTGAAAATGGAAAATGGAAAATGGAAAATTAGTCCGGAATTATGGAAGCTGGTATTAATCATCTGGTTTATAGTATCTATCATCTGGATACTGGTATCTAGGTATCTGGAAAACTAAAAATGACTCCATTACTGGACATAAAAGACGCTTGCAAGTACTATCATACGGGAGACGCTGCCGTTCATGCTCTGGACGGAGTCAGTCTGCAAATTTTCCCCGGAGAGTTCGTTGCTATTATGGGACCGTCCGGTTCCGGCAAATCTACGCTCATGAATATTATAGGGTGCTTGGACAGACTGTCGAGCGGCTCGTACCATATACACGGGTGCGATACTGAAAAGCTGGATTCCGATGAACTGGCGCAGCTAAGAAGAGAAACTTTCGGCTTTGTGTTTCAGAGATATAATCTTTTGGAGAACTCGACCGCATCCGAGAACGTAGAAATGCCTGCTATTTATGAGGGCAAGGACAAAGAAGAGAGAAGACAAAGAGCTAAGGAGCTTTTGACTCAGCTAGGATTAGGGGATCGTGTTTACAACAGACCTAATCAGCTTTCCGGAGGACAGCAGCAGAGAGTGTCTATTGCAAGAGCCTTGATGAATGATCCTAAACTCATTCTGGCAGACGAGCCTACTGGAGCGTTGGACACAAAAAGCGGAGAGTCTGTTTTAGAACTGCTGCATAAACTGAATAAGCAGGGCAAGACTATAGTTGTTATAACTCATGACGAGAAGGTAGCGCGGAATGCACAGAGAATCATCAGAGTGCAGGACGGCAGGATTTTAAATGAAGAAATTCTTACAGAGCCGGCAAAATCAACAAACGGCGGAAACATGTATGACTCTCAGTCGCCGAGAACTCACATAGATGCAGTTTCCGGAGCCATAGAGGCTGTTAAAATGGCTTTTAAATCGCTGATGGTTAATTTGTTCAGGACTGCTCTTACGCTCTTGGGAATAGTTATCGGCGTGTCTGCGGTTATGGTCATGCTGGCGGTAGGCAACGGCAGCAAGCAGTCCGTCATAGACCAGATAAGCGCAATGGGCACTAATCTTTTGTTCGTAAGAGCTGGTGCGCCCGGCGTACGTTCGTCCGGGAGCGTGGTAACTCTTATTCCAGACGATGCGGCGGCGATTGCAATGGTGCCTAATGTTTTGGCGGCTGTTCCTAACCGAAGTTCCAGAGAGACCGTGAGGTACGGCAATATTGACTATCCGACAAGCATTCAGGGGACGGGATATCTGTTTCCGGGTGCCAGAGACTGGGACGTGGCTCAAGGGCAGTTTTTCTCTCCGAGAGACGAAAGAGGATTTGCTGCCGTTGCTGTCTTAGGAAAAACTGTTCGGAATATTTTGTTTACCAGAGACGAAAATCCTGTAGGAAGGTTTATTATAGTCAGAAACGTGCCTATGCAGATTATAGGCGTTATGGAGTCTAAGGGTGCCAGTTCGTTCGGCACTGATCAAGACGATATAATTTTTATTCCGTATACTACTGGACTGGTAAGGATTTTCGGCGGGCATCATGTAACGGACATCACTGTAAAAATAGACGACATGAACAGAATGCAGGAAACTGAAGACAGAATATGGGAACTGATGATGGAACGCCACAGGATAGAAGACTTTAACATCAGAAACATGTCTTCTATTATAGCGACAGCCTCTTCTATGCAGGATACTATGACGCTGCTTTTGGGAGTCGTTGCTGTTCTGTCTTTAGTAGTAGGCGGCATAGGCGTTATGAACATAATGCTGGTTCTGGTTACGGAGCGTACTAGGGAAATCGGCATAAGAATGGCGGTAGGAGCCAGAAAAAGAGACATTCTCATGCAGTTCAACATAGAGTCCGTAGTAGTCTGTGCGCTGGGTGGCGGCATAGGACTTTTACTCGGTTATATTGTAGGAATAGTTTTGGAATTCTTTGGAGTAAGAATAATATTTACGCTATTGCCTCCTATGCTGGCGTTCGGCAGCGCATGTATTACCGGAGTGCTGTTCGGGTACCTTCCTGCACGCAAGGCGGCGAACTTGGATCCGGTGGTGGCTTTAAGTTCCGAATAACGTCATAATGTTGACATATTTTTGTTTTATTCTGCTTAGAATATAACTCGAAAGGTATTGTCATGAAGCGATTTTTATTCACCGTATTTATGTTTGTTATTTTTGTATTTTGTTCGCAAGAGGCTTTTGCTCAACAAAGAGTACCTCAACAAGCTCAGCAAAGAGTGCACGGCGTGTGCGGAGCTGCAAACGAGCTGTCGTCTCATATTGCTCCTACGGCTAATCTCTGTGCTTCCGGCATTCCAAGCAGAGTCAACGGTGTTGGTCCTTGGGTCTGGAGCTGTGCGGGAATGTACGGCGGCAGAACCGATTCCTGTATTACTCACGTTAAAAACGCAGCAGACGGAGTTTGCGGAGATGCTAACGGGGGCAACTATCCCGGAGCAGTTCCTCCGAATCTTTGCCGTGTTGGAAATGCCATTGAAGTAGCTTCTACTCATACAGAGTGGTCTTGGCGTTGTTCCGGTACTGACGGCGGCAGGGATTCTCCTGTTTGCTCTGCAACTAGGTTTTGCTACACAGTTGTTACTTCCTGTTTGGGTGCTTATCATGATTCTGCCTTGTCGTGTTCCGGTATTCCAAATCCTTACAGGCAGGACATCACACTAAATTATGCGATTGCCGGAGGAGCTGGAGGCACTGGTTTCGGAGGTTCCGGCGGAAGCTCTGCGTTATTAGTTTACAGAGGCGATACTCTATACGGCTACCACATAGCAAAAGGAGGAGACAGAACCGCAAACGCCAGCTATGTTGATATAAGCCAGCACGGAGAAAGAATTCCTGCAAGCGGTAATCCGTCAGACTCGGGACCGGTTACGTTTTACGGAGATGCAGTTTTACAAGCATACGCAGGAGGAGGCGGTGCGTATTTCGGCGGCGGCGGCGCAGGCTTTTTCGGAGGAGCAGGCGGTTGTCAGGGAAACTCTACAGGAGGATCTTATGAAGGCGGATTGCCTTTTGAGCCGGCTTGGGATACGGCAGGAGCCGCCTTTAAAGGAGGCGATTGCAACGGCACTCCTGAAGTAAGAGCATACGGCGCAGCTTTGGGCGGCTCGGGTTTGTCCGGGGGCACTTTGGACGCAGACGTTCAAGGAGGAGGAGGGGGAGGCTTTGGTTCAGGAGGAGGAGCTTACGGCTATGCTTCCGGAGCAAAAGGAGGAAGCAGCGGTTCGAACGGACATAACAGCAATGTATACAAAGGTGGGCTTGGAGCAAATAACTGGATTTCCGCTGTGGCTTTGCCTGATGCTGCTGGACGGCCGTCTGAAAATATTTATAACGGCGCAAATGCCGGCTTAATCATTATACGCTACTCACCGCCGGACGGAGTGTGCAGATTGTGAAAAAGTGTGGAGTGTTGAGAGTGGAGTTAAGAATATGTCCTACGGGTGTGATTGTGATATTTGTCAGGGCGGAAAGGGGGGTTGCGGGTGCTGTGAAATCCGAATTTTATGTGTCGCCGCAAACGGAAAATATCATACGGGCGGTGTGTTCTTGGATTTACCTAATTGATGCTCTTGATGATTACGACAAAGATTCGCAAAGAAAGCGTTTCAATCCGCTTGTCGTCAATGGATTGATGTTTGATGAATATGTCAATGGGTATTGGCAGGATATATACCGCTATTTTGACGAGACCGTTGGCAGATATAAGTATCTCGCAGAGAAAGGTTTCGATTATTATACTGCAAATATTATCATCAATGAATTTATTCCGGACGTGTGCGAGAATATACTAACACGCAAGAAAATGAAGAAGCCTCTTATTGCGCGGAATGAGGTTGTTTTTGAAGATGCGGCTGAACCTTACACCGGAATCAGCGTATATGTTGATATTCCGGCAGATGCAAAGAAACTGGACGAATTTATAAATGAGCTGCATGATAAATTCAAATGCGGAGTACGGCTGATATTTTCTCATAATGCTAAGAAGTTTCTAAAAAAGCTGCCGGCAGCAACAGTCAATAAATTGACTGTTGCGATTGAGACTGAACAGAATGAAGGCATAGAGCAACTCAAACAGATTCTGTTCGGTCATTCCAACGATTGCCGGTATAATTCCTGTTTTGGGAGGATATTCTATATAAACAGCAGCAACAGAATATTTGCCTGCAAAGAGGGGCATCTGTCGATTGATAGTTTAAGCGGTATGTCTGAGAATCCGGAAATTGCTGAAATTCTTGAAAAGGCGATAAAGCACAGAGGGCACTGCAAAGAAACGTGCGAGGTTTACAGCTTGTGCAACGGAGGCTGTCCTATTAAGAATGACTGTATCGGGGCAGAGGAATTTAAAAAGAGAAAATCCCGAATCGAAGAACGTTTAAATCCGAAAAACTTAACGGATTTAAGGCAAGACGAACGCAAGGTGTTTATCAAATGGATCACTCATTGCAGGGGAAGGCTGAAATAAGATGCAAAAAGCCAAGCAATCCCAGCTGCGTTTTGCCGAGATTGCGCAGTAATTGTCTCTTCTCAACTATACTATCAAATTTTGCAAGTGTTAGGCGAGACGTTTCCGAACTTGTTGGAGCCTTCGGTTCCTTTTATCGCAAGAAGCAGAACAAGCATGACCAAGTTCACAAAAGGAATTAAAAACACCAGATAAAACCAGCCGCTGTAATCCAAATCATGCAGCCTTCTTACTCCGACACAGACGCCTGCGGGTATGAGTGCCAAACTCACCAAAATGCTAAGGAATCCGAGTCCTATCATTCCAAACACAATATTACATGCGATATTGATTAAGAATGCAAACAGTACAAACGAACCGAATTCCAGTCTCGTAGCTCTGCCGTTGAGACCTTCAACAGCATAACCGTTCTTTAAGGCATATATAAACAAATCAAACATTTTGCTTATACATTCTTTATTACAGCACGTATTTTTATTATCCATGATTAGTTCCTCCTAGAGTTGTTTTGCTGGCGGATGGGGTGGGATTCGAACCCACGGTAGAATCGCTCCTACGCCGGTTTTCAAGACCGGTTCCTTAAACCGCTCGGACACCCATCCTAGAGCAGGTTCCGACTAAATAGCATAGAAATATAGGAATGGGAAGAGCTTTTATAAATGTGAAAAGTGAAGTGTGAAAAGTGGAAATGAGAGATATGCACTAATTCCACTTTCCACTTTCAACTTTTCACATTTTCAAAATTAGCTTTTGAAGATTTCCATCAGTTTATCTTCGAACACTTGTTTATTGTCCATATCCTTCATATGCTCTTTCATATAGACTAATGCAGTGTCCACTACCAGAGTCGCTACTCTGTCCATTTTAGCTCCGATTTTTGCTTCAAAAGCCGCCATCATTTTCTTCTTCAGCAGTTTGTGGTGCGCTTCGCAGGCCAGTTCTAGGAACTTGTCGGCTTTGCTGTCACAACAATCCTGTATGCCGCATCCGCAGTCGCACTCACAGCCGCAGCCGCATTTGCACTTTCCGGCATGAGAATGTTTTACTTCATGTTTACTGTTTATATCACAATGTCCTGAATCACACGTCATAGCTTTTCTCCTTATATGAGTTAAAGGTGCATCAGTATACCAGTTTATTCGGAAGAGTCACACATTAAAATACTGAAGTGTGGAATTAGTACGTACTCCTAGTTCCTATTTCTTCTCTGGTGCCAGACAAGGCCTATTTCGTCAGTAATCTGATTTTCTAATTTTATCTCTTTTCCCCGGGCTTCCTCTAATCGCTGCTCTTCGGCTATTTCATAGCGTTTCTGCTCTTCAAACAGCTCTGACAGCTTATCATGAGCCAGCAATACAGCTTCTTCTATCAGTGCTTTCTGATTCTCTGTCTGCTGTTTCTCGGAAAGAAATTTCTCCAGAAATTTCTCGTAAGTCAGTCTGCTGTTATAATCCGACTTAGCTATAGCCTGTTCTTTCAGAAAGGCTTCTTCCATAGACACAAGCGTTTCTATAATCTTATCAAGGTTGTCCCGGAGCTTGCTGAGAATCACCCGCTGCTCGTCAACCCTAGTTTTCTGTAGTTTTATCAGTATTGTTAAATCTTTCATATCTTAGTCCTGTCAGCATACCATTTTCCTTATTTTACACCATATTTTTTCGTGTTACAATTAGTACTTGTATGATTAGGTGGTGCTGTGTTACAAGCACAACTACTGGTTGTATTTTTATTGCGATAAGGTTTATATTCTAAATGGGCGTGCGTCAAATTACTCCTGATGTTTTTCATAACCGTTGGGGCGATGATCCGCTGCCTTTCAACCCTAATCCTATATCCTCCTCACCCATAGGTGTTTTTGATTCCGGTATAGGCGGCTTAACTGTTCTAAAAGCTCTGAAAGCAAAACTTCCGCACGAGGATTTTCTTTATCTCGGCGATACTGCAAGACTCCCTTACGGTACTAAAAGTGAAAGAACCGTTGCTCAATATTCCCGGCGCGTTGCCAGCCTCCTGCTCCAATACAACATAAAATTCTTAGTAATCGCTTGCAATACCGCTACTTCTTTCGGGCTGCCGGTCTTGCAGAAAACTCTTTCTCACCTGCCGGTATGCGGCGTCATAGATCCTTGCGCTGCTGCTGCGGTTAAGACTTCCAAAACAGACCATATTGCGGTCATTGCTACAGAGGGTACTATTCGTTCAGAGTCTTACAGAAAGTCTATTTTGCGGCTCAACCCCGAGATTTGCGTGCAGGGACTGCCGGCTCAGCTCTTGGTTTCTGTTGCTGAAGAGGGCTGGATTAATGGAAGTGAGACCGAGGCTATACTCACAAGATATTTGATGGCTTTATCGTCAAAGAATGATGTTCTGGTGCTGGGCTGCACTCATTTTCCGGTGTTTACCCCTATTTTGAAAAGGCTTTGTCCGGACGAGCTGTCTATCGTAGATTCCGGTAGCCCTACGGCAGATTTGGTTGCCGATATGCTGGCTGAGGCCGAGCTGCTTAACCCTCAGACAGAAAACGGCAGCATGTCTTTTCTTGTCACAGATCTGCCGGAGCGTTTTGAGAAGGTTGCTCCCATATTCATGGACAAACCCATAGACGCTGCCGACATAGACCTTGTAGACATTCCTATGGTGGTTGATTTTTAAGGAAGTGCGGAGTGTTGAGAGTGGAGTGTGGAGTTGGAACGGAAAATTGAAATAAGGGGGTATGCAATTTATCCTTTATGTTTGATTGCAGCATAGCTTTATTCCATAATACAATTTTTAAGGAGGAACACATGCAAATAAAAAGTATTTTGCTTGGAGCTGCATTCATAAGTGCTGCGCTGACAGGGGCGCAGCCGGCCAGAGCGGCGGTGATTTATTCTGTCAATGACTATCCGTATTATCCGGAGTGCGAAAATGAAATTGCGTCTTACTGTGCGGATATTGACGGTGATCTGAGTACTTGTATGAAAGGATATATCGATAGGTTCGCAGGACCGTGCTATACTGCTTTTGTAGACTTTGGCGGAGGTTTCTGGGGTGATGATTGGTTTGAGGAGCACAGGAGAGATGGTCGCTATCGCGGCGGCGATTTTGACAGGCATCGTGCGGACAACGAACATATGGAGAGATTTGAAGGACGTCCTGAAGAGCATTTTTCCGGCGGTGAACATATGGGAGGCGGTCACTTCGGCGGAGGTATGGGCGGAGGTCATATGGGCGGCGGCGGGCGGCGGTAAGGATAGCCTCATATAAAATGGGCCAAGGGCTATAGAACTAATCCTTTAACATATTGAAACTAAACAAAATAAAATAGCGGGTTGCCGTGTCATACCCCCATTTGTACCCCCACCTTGCTTTTCTTGAGGGTTTGTCTATGCCTTCCTCTCCTTATAGCACAGACAGATTAATGATTCATCAAAATAGTACTGCCATCAGGCAAACCAACAAGAACAATAATTATTTTTACATATAGATATCGTGGCATATTGTGATTAGTTATTTGCTATTTACAGGAAGTTTGCTGTTGGCAGCATCCTTGCTAGTTAATCTGGCATCACTTTCTGGTGTGCGGTCATCAGGCAATGGCTCATTATCGTTGACTTTATTTTTGGTAATTTCAGTTCCGTTTTCCATAGCAGCTATTCGCTCTGCGCTGGCGATCTTTTCTCTTTCAAGAGCCAGTATATCTTTTTGAAGAGCCAATCTATCTGCCTCTCTTTGATTTTCAAAAATCAATCTGGCTTCTTCTATTTCTTTTTCAGCAGCCAACTTGGCTGCTTCCATTCTCTCTTCAGCCACTTTTATCCTCTCTGTAGAAGCCAATGCGGCTTTCCCCAGTTCAAAATGTTTGCGTATTCCATACGTTACTACAGGAACAGCAGCAATGACACCAGCAATGGCTACATATCCTATCACTTGTACCTCCGGCGGTAAGCCTGCCATAGCAGGAAATATATCACTGTAAACTGTACTCATGATAACACCCTATATAAAGTTGACAACAAAAAAATCATTTTCATAATAACCTATCCTACTTTTCATTATAACAGAAAAGCCTGAAAGTAATTAGTGTTATTTTTCAATGAGTTAATAAGTCCTTAATTTAAGAATTAGGCATTAACTATTAACCATTACTTCTTTGAAAACAGTGCAAGTTTTCTGAAAAGCAATGGAGTGTGTTAACTATAAAGATAATACGGAATTAGAGTATAATTCGCTTAGATAGAATTGGAATACGGAGATGTTTCGCCTAATTATTAGGTTTCTGAAATTAGTTCAAGGGTTTAAACCTTGTTTCGCTCTCTTTGAACATAGGGTGGCAGGTTCTCTAAGAAGGCATCAAGGTCTTGTTTGAGAATAACAGTATCCCTGCCGTCTTTCCTTGCCTGTATCTTGCCGGCGTTGATATGCTGGTATAGCTTAGTTCTGCATATTCCTATGGCTTCACAAACTTCTTTAGGTGAATAGGCTAGTTTCATTTAATCCTCCAGTAGTTCTATGGGGCAGCCCGAAGACTGCCCCGGGTTGATACTAAGCCGCCAGTTGTTTAGCGATTAAATAGATGTTACCCAAAGGCTCTTCAAAATTTTTCACGTCTACTTTGTAATCTGAGTCCCAAGCCTCGTTTTCCACGATTCTTAAGAGAATCTCAGACAGCAGCTTTCTTTCTTCGTCTGTTGTCGGGACAAAGTATGCCAGCGTGTCCAAGATTCTATAGCCTAGATTCTGCCATTCCCTTGCACGCTCATCATCTGGGAAGTTCTTGTGCTGGTCATTAGACGGACATGTTTTAGGAAGCTCCTGTGCCCACCAGTCAAATATGTCCAACAGGATTTTCGCCACAGGTTGATTAAGAGAGATTTCGTTTTTCATGTTTTTTACTCCTTTTAAATAAACCTCTAAGACCGTTAGAGTATCGGGAGTTAGAAACCGCAAAACCAGTTGCGTCTGTTTATTCCCCTTGCGGGTATTATATTAGCAGACTCCCGACATGTTTAAATTTTAGGCATAAAAAAACCGCCAATCTTACGGGAGCGTTTGCCGCTGGTTTAAGAGGTTTCTAATCTCTATGGGTAATCAAAGCACAAAGCAGCCTGCCTGTCAACCTCCTAGACGCACAGCAGCCGCATTTTATCATTCGCCAAGAATCTCTCTTATAATGATAAAGGCGTCTATGTCCCCCGCTGCTGCTCTTTTCATTAATTTTAGGGCAATATTGTGCATATCTTTCCCGCCTTTCCTCTCTATTTCTCTTAGCTCTCTTAATTCTCTCTTTACACGTTTGTTGAACAGTATGTTTTCCATCTGATTGTCCTTATTATAATTATAAACCAAAAGGGTTGTCTTCAAGTTCTTTATCAGTGTTTACTTTCATGCGTTCTGTAGGGCAGTCTCCTATATAGCCCATAACGGTTTCAAAGGCTCTTACGTCGCCTGTCTTTGCTCTCTCTATCAACGCCACAGCCACGCTTTCCTTTAAGTTCTCGCCTGTGCTGGTAGGGTTCTCCAACAAGACGGTCAGGATTTCTCTCATTCTGCGTTTTTCTTTGTAAGCCTTGCCTCTGGCAATCCCGCCCTTTCTGCCATTTTCTCGGGCTTCGCTCGGGCTTGCCCGCTTAAGATTTTGCTCATTAGCCATTTATTGTCCCTCCTGCTTGCTTAGATTGTACGAGATTATCCTGAATAGTCCTACTCACAATATCGCACCATGCAAAGTGTTCAGCAGCTTTTCTACTCATGCCGGCATCAAACTCCAAAATAGCAGCTCGCTCTTCAATCTCATACCAATCATCATCGGTTAAACACAAAACTCGGTCGCGCAAAGAAGAGAAAACAGGAGGTGTCTCGGCTAAAGTTGCTAAAGTCGCTAAAGTTTGGGTGTTGATATTTTCTTGTGTGTCTTCCATATTGCGCAAAACGTCAAACGCATTGAAATGTGGCAATGGCATATTCATAAGGCCCTCACGATCCGCCAAACTTCGCGCCGCTTTTGTCCGCGAACAATCTCGCCGCCTTGAACGGAAATAAGCCATCCGTGATCGCGTAAAATATCGACAATCTTTACGGCAGTCGATTTGTCCTCAATCCCGTTTGGTCCGAATTGATATATGTCCGGCAGAGAAATAAACGACTCTCCCCATCTTGTTTGCATCCAAATAAGAGCTTTTTCAGCCAAGGCCAACGTCGGATTTATAGACAATGTGCCGCGCAGCCGCAGAGCTTCGGCAGCGTAAAATTCAACAAGCCCAATGGCCTCAGCCATGACGTTCTGATCCACCTGCGAGGCCGATAAATCGACAAAAAGGGCTTTAGTTGCCGCAAGACGCGCCGCATGTTCTGCCAGCTTGTTTGCCAAAGGTTTTATCGGTTGATAAGCCTGTCCTTCCGCCAATTGCGTTTCCACATGGTCGCTGAATTTAATCAAGAGTTCTTTTGCCTTAGGCGCAAGCTCAAGACAGCGGGGAGATAATTCGTTGTGCGTTCCGTCAACAAGAGGTAACGGCGTTTGCAGAATAGATAAAAGTCTCTCCGAAAATTCTTGAAGCGCGTGTTCGTCTTGTGCCGACACGGTTTTGAACATTCGCTTCCCCGCCACGCTATCGGGAGCCGCAACAAGAATGCGAGAGAAAATGCCTTGACTTTCGAGCAAGCTGTCCGCATAGAATTGGCCGAAAACCATAGGTTGCACCATAAGGTGCATACTTAGGCGACGGTTGGGAATTATACTCGCGCCATCACCGCTTCTAACACGCTTGATAGTTTTGCCATCCCATAGGTCGGACATGCCGGCAGCAGTTTTTAAGCGATTGTCTTCCTTCATACCATGTCCACCGACAAACTGGCCGCCCTCGTTCGAGAAAATGCCCATGCTGGGCTGACCGATGGCAAGAAGTTTACAAAGTCCCTCATATGTCGGCTCAGGGCAAATAATGGCAGGAAATAATGGAGAAATCGGCGCGGGACCAAGCTCATCCAACGCTTGCTTTTTGCTGGATTGACTTGGATGTTTTTTCTTGTCATTTAGAATTTGGGCGCGTTGTCTATCCCATGCTGTGCATTGGTTGTCATAGTCTTCTTTTTCGAGAGTATATTTTTTCCATAGTTCTTTTTCAAAAGATTCAATTCCACGCTGGGCTTCATTGTCTGCGCTCGTCTTACGCTCGCCGCTATCGGCAACAGTTAAAAAATATTCGGATGACGGACGAGATTGCCCTGTGTGAAGCACAATATCTCCATGCCCCTGTGTTACTAGCGTTACGGTTGCCAAAACGGATTGGGCGCATATAGCATCAGGAGCCTGAATTTTGTTATGAATGGCTCGGACAGCACGCGCCATGTCTTTACCGAGTAAATCCACGGGATAACCCTGTGCTGCCGCAAGAGGCCGCCGAAGCGGGCGTGGAGGTTCATGGTTCATATCCTTCGGAATTTCTTTGGCATTATCAAAAACGGCTTTTATGGCTTGTTCTGTCATGGCATCCTCAGCAAATCGTTGAAGTCTTTGGCATTGTTTGGCGCGGCTATTCGGACTTTTCGTCCTTCCGCAACCCATCGTTTGGCGGCTTTGTGTGCGGCGTTTATTCCAGCCTCATCATTATCGGCAGCAATAATTATTTCGCGCCCAAGAGGGAGAGCGGGCAAAACCAGATTCATAAGGCCGCTTGTCGATAAGCCTGCCCATGTTGGAATCCTGCTTGCCTGTTGTACGGCAAGGCAGGTTTCTATGCCTTCGCCGACGGTCATTATTTCCGCCGAAGAATCCAGTCGCACAGCTCCACCGGTTACGCTTCCGAGCATTTTTTTGTTCGAGGTAACATCAGCTTTGCCTAATCCGTCCGCTTTCAAAAACGTCCTATGCAAGGCGATAATGTTCCGCGAAGGCCATATGGCAATCGCCGATAGCATAACGGGAAGAAAAAGGCCAGTTTCGCAATGCTTATGAGAAGAAAGATAGCGGATGGTGGGAGGGATCGGACAGGTTATCCCTCGGCTATACAAATAGGTTTCAACGAGTGTTCCGTGTGCCGGACGCGATTGCCTCCAAAGGGACGCAATACATTCCTGTTGTTTAGCAGGTTTAGCGACTTTAGCAGCCTTAGCAGTTTGGTTTTCTGTTTCGTGTCGTTCAAGACGGTCTGGCATTTTGTCGTCTATAATGCCAAGCCATGCGGCGACTTCACGGGCGGCGATTACAAAAGGCTGATTGCGAACGTATCCCCATAGACTGATAATACCCCGACCTTTGTCGGCACAAGCGAAATCGCTCCAAACGTGTTTTCGCGTGTTATAGGAGAATGATCCGGCAGCGTGGTCGGCGCGGGTGGGGTTCAGGGCGCAAAATTCTTCGCCGCACAGCTTGCCATCCGGCATCAGCCATAAAAGGCAATCAAGCGTCCGGTTGCGGGCAGTAGCCTCAATATCAGCGAACTTGAGCATTGGCCGCCTCACTTTCTGCCAATGCCCAGATATATCCGGCTACCCTTGCCCTATAGATGTTAAAAGGCGTCGGATTCTCATCGTTGAGGATTATACACTTATGATGTATCTGTTTTAAGATGCTTACTGGAAGATCTTGTCGTAACCCTGAAAATAGTGCTTGTATATTCCTTCTATTTTTTGTAGAGTCTACACATGGAAATTCTTTTAAGCCCTCTCTGTCTCCACCAGAGAGGCTTTTTATTTGTCTGGGCATCTCATCTCGGTGCCTTTGGAGTACAAAGCTGGAGACCGCATAAAAACGTCTCCAAGTCCGATCTGAGCACTACTGTGCGCCTGCCAATTTTGCGGGCTATTAAATTGCCAGAATTTATTAACTGGTAAAGTTTAGTACGACCTAAGCCCGTTTCATTTCGAACTTCTTCTATCGATAAAGCGATTGGTTTTGATTTTTCAGTTGATTGCAATTTCATTAAGTCCCTCCATTTATGTTTTTAAACAACAACACCCTCCCATGGGTATAGAAGAATTATAAAATACAAAAACTTTTCTTGCAACTTGGGACGAAATTAAAGGTTTTGCGAACGTAGGTAAGCATATGAAATACGCTAATAAAAACTAATAGTCGTGTCTTTATTTTTACACTATTTTTACACTGTTTTAACAAATCGAATCGATAAGGTCAGCCCATTTCTGCATCATTTTGTGGCGGTGCTTTATAAACTTTGCTCTGTCGTAGGCTTCACCTAAAGGTCCGGCAGGTTTATGTGCAAGCTGTGCTTCTATAATGTCCGGCGCATAATCCAACTGTTCCCTGATGGTGGTTCTTGCTAAAGCACGGAATCCGTGAGCAGTCATACGTTCGTGATAGCCGAGTCTTTTTAGGGCTACGTTGACGGTGCCGTTGCTCATTGGTTCGCGGGGGCGGACTTGGGAGGGGAATACCCATGGTGTATTGAAGAAGCCTGTTTCTTCTCGTTGTTCTTCCAATAAGCGCAAGGCTTGTTTGGACAAAGGCACGATATGAGCGTGTCTCATCTTCATGCGTTCGGCGGGGATTGTCCATTGCTTAGACTTCAAGTCTATTTCTTCCCACTGAGCTTGCCGCAGCTCTCCGGGACGGGTAAAGGTTAACAAAGAAAGGCGGATTGCGCGTTTTGTACGGGAAAAAAGCCTAGCTTCATTGCGTTCAAGTGTTTGCAGAAATTCGGGTACATCTTTAATGTCAAAGGCGGCAAAATGCGATGTTCTGCGAGTCCTCAAGGCTCCCCGTAAGTCTTGAGACGGGTCACGCTTGCAGCGTCCTGTTTGTATGCCGTAGCGGAAAATCTGCCCGCAAATCTGGCGAGTGCGACCTGCTATGTCAAATGCGCCCCGTTTTTCTATTTTGCGTAACACGTCTAACAAGTCAGGGGCTTCAATGTCGGCTATGGGTCTTGCGCCAATGAATGGAAATATGTTTAGTTCTAAGCTGCGAAGCACTTTTTCATAATACCCGTTACTCCAACGGTATTTTTGGTTTTCGTGCCATTCCAGAGCCACAACCTTAAAGGTGTTTTGAGAGTTTCGGACTTTGTTTTGCTTTTCATCTTTACGAAACGCTTGCGGATCAGTGCCGTTAACTAAAAGTTTCTTTGCTTTTTCACGGTTTTCCCTAGCTTCCGACAACGAGAGTAGGGGGTATGTGCCAAAGGCTAGGAGCTTTTCCTTACCCAAGAATCGATACTTCATTCGCCAATACTTTGTGCCGTTAGGGTTTATAAGCAAATATAAACCCCCGCCATCAGCCTTTTTATAAGGCTTTTTCTGTGGTTTTGTATTCTTGCATACTATATCTGTTAGCCCCATAGATACCCCCAGCTTTTTGAGATACCCCACTATTATACCCCCAATTTTCTCGGCTGTAAACGAATTATAACAGATATGAGCAAATGTAAATGTAAGGGTTTTGCTTGGTTTTATAACAGTTTTGTGAATATTCACGAACACGCACGAGCACCACAAAACTGTATAATGGTGGAGCCAAGGGGGATCGAACCCCTGACCTCAACAATGCCATTGTTGCGCTCTCCCAGCTGAGCTATGGCCCCACTTTAAGGTCGTACAGTCTCATTTACATATAACTGAACGAACATACAACTCTTTTTTTCATATTTTTCCAAAAAAAGCCCCTCAAGGGATTTTCCTTTGAGGGGCAGGGTTGTTCACTAATATTGGTTATTTGTTAAATGCCGAAAGATTGACAGCACACCCGTACCAAGTATCACTTCGTGTCTCAGGCTGCGGCGTTACTTCGGCAGCACAGCCGTCGGCAGTTGTCTGAGTCTGTGCTTTTAACGTTGCCCATGCTTTTGAGCCGTTGGCAACCGGTTTTAATTCTAATAAAAATTCATGCGTCATATAAGGGGTAACCTTACCTTTTCTCGCAAATTGTTTTAAGGCTTCCCTCGTCTTCTGACCCTTGTTTCTGCTGCTCATAATATTTCTCCTTATTTCATTTTTGGGGTATTCAATAATCCTGCGCTGTTCATTAGGTTTTTATCGCAAGATTCACGTTGTTTAATCAATTGGCATTCATCAAAAGGCAGTCCGGTTTCCGCCATCATTCCTTGTACATATGATATTCTATTGTCAAAAATTTTTCTAAGAGACGCTATGTAATTTGATGGATAAGGGCTTTTGTTGCTTGGCATAAAACTTCTCCTTTTTTTGGTTTTATTGGGGGGTGGGTGAACTATGCTGCTGAGTCGGAGTTCGACATAATAATTTCCCAGCGCTGCTCAAGAGATAATACTCCGTTATAGCAGATGTGTTCTCTTTTTTCTATGTCTTCTAGGATTGCCTGAACGCCGTGCTCGCCGAATTTCATCAAATATTTTGTGTAGTCCATAACTTTTCTCCAAAATGCTTTTTTAAAAATATTTCAAATATAATTTTTATGCCCTATGATTCTTTTATATATGAATTTAATACTTTCGTCCACCAAAAAGCGACAAAAAAACGAAAATCAGGTTTTTAATATGCTTTTTGGTTTAAAATGTGTTAAGGTACAAATAGTACTTTAACTTTTTGTTTATGTATAGTACTTTTTTCTCTGTAAAGCAACAAAGGATTTTGGGATATGGCAGTTGTTTCCGGAAGACAGATTAGAGCCGCAAGGGCTTTGGTAGGCATAAGTCAGCAAGAATTGGCGGAGGCTGTTGGTCTCACTAAACAAAGCATATCTAAGATAGAAGACGGAGCTGTTACGCCCAGAGCCGGGACAATTTCCGATATTGTAAAAAAATTCCACAAATTCAAAGTCGAGTTCACTCCCAACGAAGGACTCTGCATAAAATCCGATTCTGTTACGAAGCTGTCAGGCAAAAAAGACTTCATGTACTTTGTGGATTTAGAGTACGAAGCTGCGTTGGCTCCTTCTACTATTGACGGGACTAAGCCTTTTTGCATGTACAATCTTGACAGCAGAATGTTTAAGAAATATCTCCAAGAATATCATGATGCGCATGTGGAGAGGCTAAAGAAAATCAAAGATCTGAAAATCCGAATCATTTCTCCGTATACTAAAGAAGAGCAGGGCGTTTCTAATAATTATCTGGATTTCCGTTATATAAAAGATCCTAATTTCGCAGGAATGCCTTTCTGCGCTTTTGGAGATTATTTTGCCGTTATCAATTTCGATGTTGAGGATCCTCCGGAGATTCTTCTGGTGTACTCTCAGATGCTGGCTGATTCGTACAGAAAACAGTTCGATCTTATGTGGAAATATGCCTTGCCTTCCTTAGATGACAAATAATACGTGAGAGGTTTTGAATGCTTGCAAAATTGTGGCACAAAGTTTTCCATACAAGGCTGGTTTTCTGCCTTTTGTTTATCGCTATGATAGTGCTGGTTGATCAGCTTACTAAATGTTTAGTGCTTGAGAAACTATCGGGAGGCGTCAAGTCTATAACTGTAACGCCTTTTCTTAACATAGTGCTGGTATGGAACAAAGGCGTTACTTTCGGTATGCTGAATAATCCGGACTGGTATTCGTTCATGCCTTATGTTCTTATTGCATTGGCAGCAGCCATAGTTGCGCTGCTGATACGGTGGATGCTCAGAACATCGTCTTTTATTGTTTCTTTTGCTTTGGCTCTTGTGATAGGAGGAGCCGTAGGAAACATCATAGACAGGATAATCCACGGCGCAGTGTTGGACTTTTTAGATTTCCACTATGCCGGATACCACTGGTATGCGTTTAACATAGCTGATGCCGCTATTGTTATCGGAGTGGCGTTGTTGTTTTTGGATACTGTGATACGGGGAAGGTAAAATAAAATGGAAAATTGAAAATATTTTTGCTTTTATAAAATGAAGAAGCGGTATATAATAGGAGCGTCTCTTTTTCCATAGTCTTTTTTTGAGAGTGATATGAATGCTGTCTTTTTCTAAAGTTTCTTTTTTGTTGCTGTGCGGTTTTTGCGTCATAGGCCTGACCGGCTGCAACAGTGTGCGTCAGGATTTAGGATTGGGGCGCAATCCGCCTGATGAGTTTGCCGTCATTGACAGGCAGCCTTTATCCATGCCTCCTGATTATACTATAAGACCGCCCCGTACTTGGGCTGACAGGAGCGATGCTTTTAGTCCGGAGAAAAACGCCCGCAGTGCTTTGTTCGGATCTGTTCTTGCTGATGCCGATGTTTCCGAGTCTGAAAGGGCTTTGATTATGTCTTCCGGTGCTAATGCTGTGCAGCCTAATATAAGAGACATTGTGAATCAGGAATCTTCTCAGAAGGTTTCGGCTTCTCCACACTTGGCAAGACAGCTCTTGAGTTTCGTGAGAGATGATGAAGAAGAGCTTAGATTAGAAAACGCTACTACCGTAGATCCTGAAATAGAGACGGCGCGGATTTTGGCTGCCAGAGAGAACGATGAGCCTATTAACGAAGGAGATACTCCGGTGATTTACAGGAGCCGCGGGGGCTTTTTGGGAATGTGAAATGCGGAATGAAGCTTACTAATACAAAATCCTATAAAGAGCTTATCAAGCTAAAAGGGCATAAAATAGAGGATATAGAAACTCGCCTTAGGGATTTTGAAATAAATCTGGGGGCGATAAGGTACAACTATGGATTTTCAGGCGTAGATGAAGAGATAATAAAGGAGCTTCTGAAGCTGGCAGAGGAGCAGAAGCTTGAAGAGCAGCGGGATAGTATGTTCAGAGGAGAGATTATTAATGAGAGTGAAAGGCGCAGTGTTCAGCATTGTGCAGTAAGAGGCAAGGGCATAGCCCCGGAAATAGAAGAATTTGTAGAACACGTAAGGATTGGAAGAATAAAAGGAATAAGCGGAAAAAGAATAAAGTATGCAGTGAACATAGGCATAGGCGGCTCCGGTGCAGGAGTAAGGCTTGGAGTTAAAGCATTAGAATCAGAAGAAAAAGTAATAGAGACATTATTCCTAGAGGGCGTTGATAATAGTGAAATAGATGAAATCTTTGAGAGGATACAGGTCGAAGAGACTTTGTTTGTAATAGTGTCTAAGACGTTTGCTACGCAAGAAACTTTGATGAGTGCATTGGAAGTGAGGAAAAGAGTATTGGCGGTATTCAAGGATAGGTATACGGAAAAAGAAATAATAGAAAAACATTTTGCAGCGGCAACGTCCAATGAGGAAAAAGCCATAGAATTCGGCATAGATGAGAAAAGAATTTTTCACATAGAGGATTCTATAGGAGGAAGGTTCAGCGTATGGTCCGGAGCAGGAATATGCTTGGCTCTGAGCATAGGAGCAGAGAGATTCAAAGATTTTCTCAAAGGAGCTGCGTTCATAGACAAACATTTTCAAGAAGCTCCGCTGGAAAAGAATATGCCTGTAATGCTGGGGCTGATTGCGGTTTGGCATAGGAATTTTGAAGGATATAAGGCGCGCGCTGTAGTGCCGTATGCGTATGAGCTTAGGGAACTGCCCGGATATTTGCAGCAGCTGGAAATGGAGAGCAACGGTAAGAATGTAACCCGCAGCAAAGAGCCCGCAGACTACGAGACTGCACCTGTTGTTTTCGGGTATAGAGGAACTGCTGCACAGCATAGTTTTTTCCAGTTTCTGCATCAGGGTACGGATATAGTGCCTGTTGACTTTATAGCAATAAACACAGGACACAGCGTGCTTATGGAAAATCTTGCGGCTCAGGCTGCTGCGCTGGCATTCGGAAATAAAGCGGAAAATTACGAGGGCGGGAGACCTTCCAATATAATAACTCTGGCAAAACCTGATGCGTATCATTTGGGGTGCTTGCTGGCATTGTACGAGCACATGGTTTTTGTAGAAGGCATATTGTGGGATATTAATTCGTTTGATCAGCCGGGAGTAGAGCTTGGGAAGAAACTGGCAAAGAGCATATCCGGTACTGATAAAAAAAGTGTGGTTGAAAATGCAGCGGAACTATTGTTCAGGAAGCTGCAATCATGACAATAAGAAGACTGCCGGAAAATCTGGTCAACCAAATAGCAGCAGGCGAAGTCGTAGAACGCCCGTTTTCTGCGGTAAAGGAGTTAGTAGAAAATTCTCTGGACGCAGGCGCATCACGAATACAGGTGAGGGTAAGATCTGGAGGACAGGCTCTTATAAGCGTGCAAGATGACGGCGAAGGCATGACAAAAGATGAAATGCTGCTTGCCATAGAAAGACATGCTACGTCCAAACTGCCTTCCGGAGATTTGTGGAATATAAGCTCGTTTGGATTCAGAGGCGAGGCTCTGCCGTCCATAGCTTCCGTGTCCAGAATGACTCTTACAAGTAAAAAGAAAGGCAGCGATGATGCTTGGCAGATAACTATTAATGCCGGCGTTGTATCCGAAACAAAGCCTGCGAGTCTGACCTTGGGAACTATGGCAGAGGTAAGAGATTTGTTTTTCTCTACGCCTGCCAGACTCAAGTTTCTTAAATCTCATAATACTGAGACCGACTACATACGCGAGATTATTTTGAAAATGGCGATTGCTTACCATAAAGTCTCTTTCTCGTTTCAAGAGGACGACAAAAAGCCTTTGGTGTTCGAGGCTTGCTTGGACGAAAAGTCAAGAATAGCCTCTGTTATGGGCGAAGATTTCATAAAGAATTCTGTGGAAGTTTTTTTTCAGAGAGACAATTTTAAAATCACAGGTTTTGCAGGTTTGCCGACACTGAATGCTGCGAACTCCAGGCACCAGCATTTTTACGTGAACGGAAGAGCTATAAAAGACAGGAACATAGTTTCTTGTCTCACGGCTGCATACGGGAATCTTATGCCTCCCAGACGGTATCCCGAAGCTGTTATCTTCATAGAAATGCCTTTGAAAGATGTAGATGTAAATGTACACCCTGCTAAAACCGAGGTGAGATTCAGAGACACTAATCTTGTGCGCGGAGCTATTATATCCGCGGTGCGCAAGGCTTTGGAAACAGGCGGAAAACATACTTCCGGAACTATAGCGTCCGCTGCATTGTCTCACTTTCAGACGGCACCTGTATATAAGCCTTATAGTGCTCCTAAACAGAATTCGTTTTCATCTCAGAGTATTCTGTGTGATTCAGGCAGCGTTCAGTGGCACATGCCAAAGCCGCAGCCGGAGCTTGGCCCAATAAGCACCAGCGTAAAAATACAAAAGCCTATGGAAGAGGAGTACATAGAAGAGAATCATTCGAAACAGCTGGGCGTTGCAATAGCTCAGGTGCATAATGCTTTTATCATAGCGAGTACGGATTCCGGCATTCTCATCATAGATCAGCACGCTGCGCACGAACGCATAGTGTACGAAAATATGAAAAAGAATTTCCAAGATAAAAACATAAAGAGACAGCTATTGCTGATACCGGAAATCATAGAAATGGAAAGTGCGGCTGTGCAGAGAGTGCTTGGTATATCGTCTGTTCTGGAAGAGCAGGGGTTGGCAATAGAGAGGTTCGGAGAAAGCGCATTGTTAATCCGGGAAGTCCCGGAGATTCTCAAAAACGCGGATTACAAAGCTATATTCAAAGACATTGCAGATGAGATTTTGGATATGGACGATACGGCTGCGCTGTCTTCCATGTTGGAAAAAATATGGACTACTATAGCGTGTCACGGCTCTGTGCGCGCCGGAAGGCAGCTTACTATAGAAGAGATGAACGCTCTTTTGCGCCAGATGGAAAGCACTCCGAACTCTGCCCAGTGCAACCACGGCAGACCCTCTTTCATAGAATTAAAAAAAGAAGACTTAGAGAGGCTTTTTGAGAGATAAGGTGGAGTTTGGAGTGTGGAGTTGGCTTTCCTCCGGTTGTCATTCCCGCGAAGGCGGGAACAGGGCAAGCCTGCTGTTATCCCAATGTTTGTTTTTTTAAAAAGAATTTTTATAAGTATTAAATAATCAAATTCAGTCGTTTAAAAAATCACTAGTCATTAGTTATTTTAAATAATTCGTTGGGACTGCAATTCAATAAAAAGCACAAAGACTCAATTGTCTCAAAACGGATTGATTTTGTTTCATTGTTTATTATTTTATTAACATTTTGATAGCTCATAGCCAATTGCTTGTATAGCCAATACTTTGTTTTGCCTTGTTTGCGCAATAATTCTGAAACTCTTAATCGTACCATATATCCCTCCTGTTATGGAGGCAGATATTAATACATATCACACCTTGACATGTAGACGCACAGGTTATCTATCGTATAAATACATAAAAGTAGAGATATAGAAATGACGTGGATATCTAAAAGCAGCAAAATAATGGAAGGAGCAATGGGAACGGACCTTGAAGTCGGAGTTGATCCGAAATATATTAGAACCGATATTAGGCTGCATTGTAAGA
>Ga0123353_10001771_pt1 | contig 26500 bp, 20 predicted proteins | sample TergutLab28metaG_3_FD_92763 | JGI IMG/M metagenome (GOLD analysis project Ga0123353, IMG submission 92763) | Labiotermes labralis P3 segment gut microbial communities from Petit-Saut dam, French Guiana - Lab288 P3 | ecosystem: Host-associated > Arthropoda: Insects > Digestive system > Gut ...
CCGGAAAAATGGGTAACTGAAGTTGCATATTCTATCCTTTTTCCTGCAAAAATACGACTTTTTCCTTTTGCCCGTCAACAAGATAATCTATTGAATAACAAAGATAGGGTCAGGAGTTCTGAATTTATTGAATAACAAAGATAGGGTCAGGAGTTCTGATTTTACACCTTTTTTTTCGCTTCCCAATTGCACTGCGCTTGCCTACACTTGCGGGTAACGTCCCGGCGGCTTGGCGAAGGCGGGGGGAACACTACTGGTCATTAGAACCACGAACGGTCAAATTCCCCACAAAAGGTTATTAGAAGTTACACCCCCACTTGTGGAAACCCCTTAGTTGTTGTGCGTTCGTTTTTATCTTTTCCCCCACAAATATTTTTCAAAAACTTTATCAATCTGTTTTATAATATTCTCCTTCTCAGTTGGTTCTTTGTCTTGCAAAATAGATTTGTTGTAGAACACCACATTATTGTTTATATTATCAACAATCATTGCGTGCAGTGTTGATTGTGCTTTTACGGGCATGGGGGTAAAAGCCATACCTGTTAGAAGTCCTGTTGCAATTCCAATCCCAACTGCTTTGGCAACTTGGCCACCATAATTGCCTTTTGCTCTTGTAAAGCCACTTTGGACGATAATCAATCCAAATCTTACGTCGTTTGTATTTAGCAAAGAACTAATCAAAGGAGTAATCGGAATATTATTTTTGCTCCTGTTTTGCTCTGCAGACATTATCAAAAAATTCAATTCCTGCTCCATCTGTTTTTTCTCAAGAGAATCAGATAATTTTATTTCTCTAGAAGACAAACGAAGTCTTACCCTAAATGCTTCCACCGATTCATTCAGGATAATTTTTGTACTGCTTGAAATTGCTTCATTGTAAGTACTCTTATTCCCTGTCTCAATGAGAGAAATATAGGAAAAAGGCTCAACTTTTAGCATCCAACTTATCTCAGTAGGATTAATGTTCGGATTTATAAATTTTGACGTGGCGCAGGAGGAGCACAGAGCAATCGCAAACAAAATTACGCATACTTTTTTCGTAGTGAATTTCGCTGACTTAATTAGTCGTTCTTTCATTTTTGTCATGTATAAAATCTTTGGGATACCGACATTGATTTATAAAAAAATCACACTCGGCAACCATATTAGAGATGGTTACACATAAACCTTTGGAGCCTCTTCGCCGCGGAGTACGGCCAATCCATTCATGGCTAAGGCGGCGAGCTCGTCTTCGCCGGGATAGACTATGACGGGGGCTATAAAGAGAACCTGTTTCCGAATATCTTCGACAAAGGGCTTTTCGTGCGCCATTCCTCCTGTGATCAGGATGGCGTCCACCGCGCCCCTTAACGCCACTGCCATGGCGCCAATGCTTTTGGCGATGTTGTAGGCCATGGCGTCCACAATCAGTTTGGCGTCTGAGCGGCCCTCATTTACCCATTCATACACAGTGATAAACTGATTGGTTCCCAAATGTGCCACCATACCGCCCTCTCCTACAATCATTTTACGAATTTGCTCCAAGGTATAAGCGCCGCTGAAACATAACTTTGCCAAAGCGCCTGCAGGCAGGGTGCCGGAGCGCTCAGGGGAGAAGGGGCCTTCTCCATCCAAGGCGTTGTTTACATCAACTACCTTGCCTTTGCAGTGGGCGCCCACCGAGACACCGCCGCCCAAGTGCGCCACAATCAAGTTGAGTTCCTGATACGATTTGTTGACTTCACGCGCGTAGTTTTTGGCTACCGCTTTTTGGTTCAAGGCATGGAATATTGAAATCCGCTGAAAGGCGGGATGGCCGGCAATACGCGCCACCGGCAGAAGTTCATCAACCACCACAGGGTCTGCAATATATGCCTTACATACTCTTGCTTCCCCGACAGCACCTTCAAGATTGAGTCGTCCGGCAGTTGCTTCAGGACTAAGTCGTCCGGTAGCGGATTCAGGATTGGGTCGCCCGACAGCACCTTCAAGATTGAGTCGTCCGGCAGTTGCTTCAGGATTGAGTCGCCCGGCAGCGGCTTCAGGACTAAGTCGTCCGGTAGCGGCTTCAGGACTAAGTCGTCCGGCAGCGGCTTCAGGATTGAGTCGTCCGGTAGCGGCTTCAGGACTAAGTCGCCCGGTGGTGCCTTCAAGATTGGGTCGCCCGGTAGCGCCTTCAAGATTGAGTCGTCTGGCTACGGCTTCAGGACTAAGTCGCCCGGCTACGGCTTCAGGATTAAACCGCTCGGCGTTGATTTCTTTGGCGATTTCGGCGGCAATCAACCCTCCCAGATTGCTCGCATGTTCTCCTTGTCGCCCAAGATAGAGGTCGTTGACCATCGCCTCGTTCACCTCATAGACGCCCGAAGAGATGGGCTTGAGCAATCCGCCTCTGCCCACGATGGCGGAAAAATCTGAAAGGGCGATAGATTGACTGCTTAATTCTTTTAGAATCAAATCTTTTCGAAACTCAAATTGAAACGCTACTTTAGAATAGCCACACAACTCGCTGTATTCATGCCTGATACTTTTGCTATACACCAACTCTTCATTCTCAAACACCGCAATTTTAGTAGAGGTTGACCCCGGATTTATTGCCAATATTTTAAAAACTTCCATCCCCAATTATCCATAGAAATCTAAGAGACTATCCGATTACTTCGCCATGAGCGCTGCCAATGCAATCGAATTGAGCTTACTGGTGGTGCTGTCGCCACGAGAGGTGAGCACGCAGGGTACCTTGGCGCCCATCACTAAAGCGGCCAATTCTCCCTTTGCCAATTTGGTCACGGCCTTAAAGAACACATTTCCGCTCTCAATGTTGGGGAACACAATGCAGTCGGCATCTCCGGCTACGGGGCTTTCCAACTTCTTGGTTTTGGCCGACTCCAAATCAATCGCCACATCCAATGCCAACGGGCCGTCCACGTAGGCGCCTGCAATTTGACCGCGGTCGGCCATCTTGGCAATCATGGCGGCATCGACGCACGCCTGCATACCGGGCAACATCTGCTCGGTAGCGGCCAAGAGTGCCACTTTGGGTTTTTCGTTTCCAAGCGCTTTAGCTGTAGCAATCACATAGTTGGTGATGGCAATCTTTTGAGCAAGATCGGGAGCGGGAATCACCGCCACATCCCCCACAATGATTAGTTTGGGATAGGTGGGGGCGGAGACTACCGTTACGTGGCTCAACACAGCCTTAGGCGGAAGCAAACCGCGCTCTTTGTTGAGGATGGCACGCATATATTTGTCGGTGCTGCAAAGCCCTTTCATCAGGACGTCTCCCTCGCCGTTGTTAATCATCTCCACAGCCTTTGAAATTGCTTTCAACTCTTCCTCAACATGCACAATGGTAAAAACAGAGGAATCAATCCCCTCATGTGCGCATACTGCTGCAATCTTATGCTCATCTCCTACGAGAATGGCTGAAACAATCCCCTTTTGAACAGCATGATACACTGCACTAATGGTATGGTCATCTACCGCCCAGGCGGCGATTAAACGTTTTTTGGGTTTGGTTAGAACCGTCGAAAATAGTTGGTCGAAATTGGTAATCATATCGTTATTATTTAATTAAATTCATTGTGTCTGTAGCAATCACTAACTCTTCATCTGTGGTGATCACTGCCATCCTTACTTTGGATCCCGAGTGGGTAAGCTCCGCATCTTTTCCGCGAACGCCCTCGTTGGCTTCAGGATTATAGTCCACCCCAAGAAAAGCGAGGCTCTTGCCGACGTATGCGCGCAGGCCGGGGTCATTTTCGCCAATTCCTCCCGTAAAGATAATCAAATCAACTCCCTGCATGGCAGCGGTGTAGGCGCCGATATATTTCAGTACCCTGTATTCAAACATCTTCAAAGTCAAGTCGGCACGTTCATTCCCATTTGCCGCAGCAGCCTCTATGTCACGCATATCTGAAGAGACGCCCGACACCCCCACAAAGCCGCTCTTTTTGTTGAGCACCGAGTTGATACCGGCCGCATCCAATCCCTCTTTCTCCTGCAGAAAGGTGACCACTCCGGCGTCAATATCTCCGCAACGGGTGCCCATAATCATTCCCTCCACAGGGGTAAGGCCCATTGAGGTGTCCACCGACTTGCCATTCATGATGGCGGTAATGGAACCTCCGTTTCCTAAGTGACAGGTAATCACCTTAGATTTCTCAAAGTCAAGGCCCAGCATGGCGCACCCTTTTTGTGCCACAAATTTATGGCTGGTGCCGTGAAAACCGTAGCGGCGAACCTTATATTTAATATAGTAGTCGTAAGGGATGGCGTACATATAGGCGTATGCAGGCACGCTTTGGTGGAATGAGGTGTCAAATACCGCCACTTGAGGCACTTTAGAAAGCAGCACTTTGATGGCGCGAATCCCCATCAGGTGGGCGGGGTTGTGCAGGGGCGCTAATGCACAGCACGCTTCGATGTTTTTCTCTGCCTGATCGTCAATGATGACGCTGGCGCTAAAATATTCGCCTCCATGGGCTACGCGGTGCCCCACAGCCTGAATATCGTCTAACGAGTGCAAAACTCCGTATTCAGCAGAGATTAAGATCTCAAGGATTTTCTTTATGCCTGTGGTGTGGTCAGAAACGGGAGTCTCTACCTCCATTTTCTCTTTTCCGGAAGCGCGATGGGTCACCACGCCCATCTCCATACCTATCCGCTCTACAAGCCCTTTGGCTAATAGTTGATAATTTTGCGCTGACTTCATGTCAAGCACTTGATACTTAATGGAGGAACTCCCGCAATTTAATACAAGTATAATCATACAATTTTATGGTTTAATAGTTTGGTTTACGAATTTGATGGTGGTTTGAGGGTACAAATGTAACGCTTTTATCATTATCGACAACTAAAGGGAACGCTCCAACATAGAATTTCATGCAAAAATTACGGTGTGACCACCTTTAAGGAGGCGGGATGCACCACAACAGTCAACTCTTTACCCATTTGAATGTCCTCTCCGTCCACATGGCCTAAACCCTCTTTCACACGCTCAATGCAGAAAGAGGCGCCACGGATCGTCTCAAAATAGTCTGAATGATCAATCGTGCGGGACAGCAAGCGCATGGCGATGAAAGGGAAGGTGACCGCAGGAGTTTTTTTCCAGATGACCATGTCCAACAATCCGTCCTTAGTGCTCGCTTCCGGCGCAATATAAACATTATTACCCCATTGGGCGCAATTGGCAAAGGTGATGAGAAACGCTTCCCGCTCCAGCAACCGATCTTCTACCCAAATCTTATATTTCTCGGATTGGTACTGCGTGTATTCTAACGCAGACAGTGCCACATAAGAGGGAAGTCCCCGCACGGGAGCGGTGTTGAACCGATTGGCTAAATTGGCGTCAAAACCGATTCCCGCCGTACAAAAGAAAGGGTATCCGTTCATCGAGCCTGAGTCAATGGTGGCTATTTTTCCTTGCAACAGTACCTTGATGGCATTGGTTACTGAGAGTGGGATTTTTAGATGGCGTGCCAAGCCGTTCCCGGAGCCGGTGGGGACGATTCCCAAGGGAATTGACGAAAAGCGCAACGCTTGAGCCACCCGATTAACCGTTCCGTCTCCCCCTACCGCCACCACCAGATCAACCGCTTCCTCTTTGAAGCGACAGGCAGCATGAAAGGCATCGGCTGAGTCGGTAGTCCGGTGCACATCCACTTTCCAACCCCCCTCTGCATGAAAAAAGCGTGCAATACTCCTCTCCAAAGAAGATTTGCTTCCCATTCCGGAAACGGGATTGACAATAAAGACCACCTTTTTCATGCCACAAAGATATTTATTTTTTTGACTTTTTTTACTATTTTTGCACCTTAGAAACTTTATAAAAGAGGCGAGAGATGAGCAGAGAACGAAAGAGGGTTTTGCGGCGGCCGGCGCCGATAGTTATTCCCGCAATTGGTTATTTGGCAGGTATTTTGACCATACATTTTTTGGGTGTGTATCGGGTCGTACCCCCTTGTTTACACGGACGCCTTGAGGGTATTCTTTTGTCTGCCATTCTCTTTTGTAGCGCGGTTTTTTTGTGCATCACCCTCATGCCCCGCTTTTTTTCGCTGCGTTTTTCGGGGATGTGTTTCGCATGGAGTGTGGCGGCACTCTTCTTTACGGGTGCTTGGGGTTATTCCCGGCAAAACAACCTCACGGCACTTCCCCAAAACAATGTGCGGACACTGCTTTACGGAAAAGTAGAGCGCGTTACCCCCACCAAAAGCGGACGGTTTATGCGGCTAAACACACGGCTGCTCGCTTTCCGGCAAGGGGAAGAGGGGATGCAATGCAACATCAACATATTCATATACATTCCCATAGAGCGTTACGACTCATGTTTACGGGCGGGATCAAAAATATGTGCCCATGCACGAATAGGTCCCATGCAGCAAAAAAGTTTCCAAATTCCGGGTTCAAATTCTTTTCCTCCTTCTGTATTCATCTCTCGCTATGACTCATTTCGTTTTGCGCCTGTACGTACCTCATTTCCTGCCAGATTGAACGCAGGACTGCTCTCCCGCCTAAAAGCCGCGATTCGCGACCCCGATTCGTTTGCGCTGCTCGCCGGATTGAGTTTGGGGAACAAAGAGGCGTTTGACCCCGAATTGAAAAAAGCATACGCGGATACGGGCGCGGCACACATATTGGCGGTATCGGGACTGCATATAGGGATTGTATATGCCGTCCTCCTCTCTATAAGCAATCTGTTCTTTCGTGGAAACAATCGCCTGCAACATATCATCAAGCAAATTATTGTTTTAGGAGCCCTCGCCTTATTTGCTGCTTTAGTCGAATTCACCCCTTCGGTTACCCGCGCCCTGCTGATGGTAGCCCTCTCGATGGCAGGGAGAATAGTCAGACGACCCATTCCCTCCATGCAAACGCTCTTTACCGCAGCTTTAATCATCACCGTCCTCAACCCCGCCGCCCTTTTTGAAGTGAGCTTTCAACTCTCTTTTTGCGCCGTACTCGCCATTCTCACCCTGCAACCTCCTCTGCAACGTCTTTGGCAACCCAAAACAATAGCGGGGCGGTATGTGTGGTCGCTGATCACCGTCTCCACCGCCGCGCAAATGGGTACGGTGCTATTGGCCTACCACTACTTTGGAACCATCCCCTATCTTTTCATGCTTACCAATCTGATTGTCATCCCCCTTACCGTGCTCCTGCTCTATTTGTTGTGCGCCTGGTTAGCGCTCGGCGCCATCCCCGGTGTGGGAACAGCACTGCTATGGGCTATGGAACAACTCGCCCGCCTCATGAACCAGGGCGTAATTTTCATCGACAAACTCATCTAATCCCATCTTATCCCCCATCTAATCCCATCTAATCCCCCGTCTAATCTCATCTTAACCCCATTTAATTCCATCATATCCCCAAATATTTTTCGCACTCCCTTTTTAATATTACCATTGCTCCCGATTTAATATTACCACTACTCCCGATTTAATATTACCATTACTCCCGATTTAATACTACCTTTGCCCCCAACTTATAACAATAGGACTACTATATGGGGGGATTTTTTGGCATCATTTCAAAACAAAATTGCAGCACCGAACTTTTCTACGGGACTGATTATCACTCACACCTTGGCACAAAACGCGGCGGCATGGCCACCCTGAAGAGAGACGGAACCTTTGCCCGCTCCATCCACAGCATCGAAAACGCCTACTTTCGGAATAAATTTGAGGACGAATTAGGAAAATTTGACGGAACGTCCGGCATTGGCGTCATTAGCGATACCGATGCACAACCCATTGTTTTACACTCTCACCTTGGAAAATTTGCCATCGTTACGGTTGCCCGCATCAACAACCTTGCAGAGTTATCAAAAGAACTCATCGAAAAGGGGATTAACTTTACGGAATTAAGTTCAAACTCGTTTAATCCTACGGAGTTAGTTGCTCATCTAATCACCCAAAAGGAGAGTTTCGCCCAAGGAATCACCTACGCACAAGAGCGCATCAATGGCTCTTGCTCCATGCTCATCCTCACAGAAAGTGGCATTATTGCAGCCCGTGACCGCTATGGACGTACCCCCATTGTAATAGGGAAAAAAGAGGGCGCGCACGCTTGCGCCTTTGAAACGTCAAGTTTCCCCAACTTAGGCTTTGAAATCGAGCACTATCTGGGCCCCGGAGCCGCAGTCCGCCTCACTGCCGAAGGCTCCACCCAACTGATTCACCCCGGCAATCAACTCCATATCTGCTCATTTTTATGGATATACTATGGGTACCCCTCCTCTTTTTACGAGGGCGTAAATGTGGATGATGTTCGCTACCGCTGCGGGGCGGCTATGGGGCGACAAGACCCCACCCCATTGGACTGCGTCTCAGGCATTCCCGACTCCGGAACCTGTATGGCAATTGGATACGCTCAAGGGAAAAACACCTCATACAGACGTGCGGTGGTCAAATATACCCCCACATGGCCACGAAGTTTCACGCCTTCTAACCAAAATATCAGAGATTTAGTGGCTTCCATGAAGTTGATTCCAAACAACAGCCTGCTCAAAGACAAACGGGTAGCCTTTTGCGACGACTCCATTGTGCGGGGAACCCAGCTTGGGGGAAATGTGAAACGTTTTCATGAATATGGTACTCGGGAAGTGCACATTCGGATCAGTTGTCCACCGCTGCTCTACGCCTGTCCCTACCTCAACTTTACCGCTGCCCAATCGGTAATGGAGTTGATTACCCGCCGCATTATCTTCGAATTTGAGGGTGACAATAAAAAAAATATCGAATTATATGCTGCTTCACACAGCGCCGAATACCAAAAAATGGTGAAGAGGATTGCCGAAATTTTATCTGTTAAATCATTGATATTCAATACAACTGAAACATTAATAGATGCCATTGGGCTTCCCAAAGAACAGGTGTGCACCCACTGTTTTGACGGTTCTGATGAAGAAAAACAATAGGATCATATTTGTATGTTCCGAATTATCCCTATATTTGCTGTGGACTTAAATAATCCGTTCTAATACCTTTAACCTAAAAACTGTTCTATGAACATCTTTGTTTCCAGCCTGAATTTCAAGGCTAAAAAAGAGGATCTCCACGATCTCTTTGCTCCTTTCGGGGAAGTTTCTTCCACCCGAGTTATCAGTAACCGCAACACCCACCGCTCAAAGGGGTATGGCTTCGTTGAGATGCCAAACGATGAGGAGGCCCGTGCAGCCATTGAGGCGCTGAATGGGACCGAACACATGGAGAGAACCATAAATGTAGCGATCGCCAACGAAAGGGTGGATGCTTAAATATCTATCCGCAGATTTGCTTAAAGACTCTTAGGGCGTTGGCTCCAAGAATCTTGTTGATTTCTTCTGCTGTGTAGCCCTCTTCATACAACGCTTTGGTGAGGTTGGGGAAGGTGGATACGTTTTCCAAACCCTGTGGGGTGAAGTCGATTCCATCATAATCGGAGCCGAGCGCCATACAGTCAACGCTGCCTGTGAGGTTGCGGATGTGGTTTATGTGTCTGATGACGTCGGCGATGGTGGCGTGGTCGGTGTTGTTGAGAAAAGAGGGATAGAAAACGGAGCCAATCACTCCCCCGCGGCGGGCGATCTCCATGATGTGCTCATCGCTGAGGTTTCGTTTGTGGTTGTTTACGCTGTATGCCCCTGAATGTGTGGCAACAACCGTTGCGTCTGAATACTCAAGAACCTCCTGCAACGACTTTTTGTTCACGTGCGAGACGTCAATCATCACGCCCAATTCGTTCAAACGGTCAATTGCCTGCTTGCCAAATGGCAACAGCCCTTTGGAGTCGTCGTCTTTTGTACCTCCGCACCATTCGGTGCCATAGTTCCACGCAAGGGTGAGGTAACGCATTCCGCGTGCATAAAATTTGTTGATGTTGTCTATGTTGTCGCCAATCAACTGACCGCCCTCAAGACAAAGTACGGCCGCAATCTTGTTTCGCTCCACAACAGAGATAATCTCGTTGTAGCTGCGGGCAAATTCAACTTCACCATTACATTCGGTAACGTCTGCTTCGAGCATATCAATCAACTCCATAGCGCGGGAAAAATGGTCGTTATGCTCGTTGGGGCGCGTCCAAATGACAAAAAATTGAACCTTGACGCCGCCCGCCTTCAAACGTGCAACATCGGTATGGTGTTTGGAATTAGAAAATAGACGGTGCTCGGGATGGTGTACCCGCTCCTCTAAGTAGTCGTTGTGCAGATCAACCACGATTGCCGACCGGTGAATTTCTTTGTATCTATCTATCATATTATAAGAATATTAGCGCAAGCGCAAATGTTTTATTGTACAAAGCAAAGGTAGCGCAAATTATTGCGTCTTGCAAAAAAAAGTGGCGCAGAGAGGTGCATAGTGACACAGACGTGCAGAGAGAGTTGCGCAGCGTCGAAGTATGTCACCCGTCAGCGCACTGACGGTTTTGACACGATAAAGGGTTTCTTAAATTGGATATTGGATGCACGGTTCACGTCCACATCCTCCAACAACAGCGCACGCGGAGTAATCAAGGTGGTATTGGCGTTATTCACAATTTGTTCTTCGTTTGATACGCCCAAAATCCGTTTGAGCGTTTTCAGGTTCAGGTTGGATGTAACGGCGCCGCGAACCAACTCCTCACGGCCATCGGCAACATAAATTTTGTACATAAGGGTTAAGCCTTGATGGTTACCTCCTCTTATGATGTAAGCATAATCCAAATCTTCTTCCTTTGCGGCCTCTATCAGTTTGTTGCGTAACTCTTCGACACTAAATGTTTGGCTTGAGGTGATGATGATGTTGCCAGGCAACACCTGCGTACCTCCGTTGGCAATGCTAAACCGAGCGTGCCCATTGGAATTTGGGATGCGCTTGGTAGGCTGCCGGCCGTTGAGTAATTGGCGCAGCACGCCGTTTTCGATGAGCGTTAACTCCTTGTCAGGCGCAACTCCTTGTGCATCCACCGGATAGTAGCCGCTAAGGCGTTCTCCCTTATAAAACTCCTGCCCCGTAATTGCCTTTACGTCAAAAGAACGGTGAACCACCTTTTTGTTGAGCATAGGCTCAAGGTTTGCTCTTTGCGAGCCAAAAAGATTGAATACCAAACTATTCGATTGTTGAATCTGTCTCGGCGCAGCACTCAACGAATTTAGAATCGTTTGTCGGAACAGGGCGTCAACCGCTGACCCCTCCATCAACACAGGGCCGTTGTAGGCATCTTCAACTACCGGCGCTTCTATCAGTTGCATAAGAGATTCCATCGCTTCCTTGCATTGATGGGTAAAGGATTCCACATCCGGCATTTGCTCAAAGGTGGGATAATCGATAAAAAAGGAGAGCGCAATATCTTGCCCATCTTTGGCGCGGGCAGAGAGCGTAAACCGCAAACGGTGGAAAAACGGGGAAGGTACAATATAGCGGCTCCCCTCGGTGTTGTAGGTATATGTTGTAATGCTTTGAGTTTGAAGCATTACATTGGATGTAATCACATCCGGATATTGTTTAGCCGCTTCAGACGCTAAGCACAAATATTTTTCCCAATAACCTCTGTCGAATTTTGGTACGGATGGTTGTACAAGAATTTCCACCGGTTCAATCTGTTCAAAATCAGGCAAATTAGATTCATCTTCGTCTTGAGTTTGCTGCTTCATAATCGCCATTTTTGTTTTGTATTGTTCCACAGCCGATTTATAAGCCTTGTCCAAATCTTTCCAGATTGTGATGGGGATACCGGATGCCGTGAAGAGGCTGGTATTTTCCGGCTGTAACTGTCTTGCGCCACTTATGTTTAGATTATTACGCATATAGTCGCCCACCAACACCATGGGAACGCCATAGCGCCTGTGGCTCTCTTCGACGCTACTGATGCTCCCAAGGGTGGCTGCTATGGTAAAATTGTGCTGTTCATGTATCGAATATTCAATGAAAAAGGGAGGCAACATACCCTCCATTTTAAGCGATGCTCTATTTCTATCCACCTCAGTTTGAATAGCCGACACAATGTCGCTCTGTGCATACACGCCGTTCAACCCCAAAAGCAGAACAACAGATAACCCTATTTTATGTAGTATTACTTTCATCTATAAATAACTAAAATTTTAATCTGAAGGCCCCATTATGGGCGACTCAATATGGGCGGCTGACTTTGCGACCTCGCTTTCTTTTGCGTCTCCACCATTTTTACGTAGAGGGAGGGCGAAACGCTTGCAACGGGCACACCGCCCGACTCTGCGCCACACATCCCGTTAAAAACATCATAATCTTTGCCGCAAGCGGCAATTTGCGAGAACATGGCCAATGGCGTGCCTACCATATCCACGCCACGCACAATTTCATCAGGACGACCATCGGTATAGATGCGAAATACCAACAAAGGAGTAACGTTGAAAGCGTTGGGCTGGATTCGGTTGGTATTGGTGAAGCCGCCGCTCACCTGATCTATCAAATATCCGTATGGTTTACCCTCCTTCTTCAACTGATTGATCATCATGGAGCGCAACTCCTTTTCTGTCTTTGGACGGGTGCTGGTGATCATGGTATTCGACTGACGGGTGGTAGTCATGTATGATATGGCGGCACGTCCGTGCCCATTTGAGTGTGGAAATCCATCCAAAGGCGTCCGGTTCATCAGGAAAGAGTGAAGCACTCCATTTTTTACCACCTCTACACGTTGCCCACGAACACCCTCATCGTCAAAAACATAGAAGCCATTTAACGGGAATCCGTGCGCCTCTTTCAATTGTGGATCAAATATAACCGACATATCTTTGGGCAACACCAATTGGCCTGTTTTGTTTTTGAATGTTTGCGCATCGGCTTCGTTTTTCAGGCGGGCGCCCTCAATACGGTGTCCAAAAATTTCATGAAAAAATACGCTTGCAGCCTGACCCGACATCAGCACAGGGCCTGAATAAGACTCCGCCACCGGAGCCACACGCAACTCCGACAACATTTTACTCATCCAATTTGCATCGGCAATCACTTGCTCGTCAGAGGGCAAATCGTCGGGAGCGTAGGCAAAATATCCTTTGAATAACGGTAAATCCATCCCATCATCGGCTTTTACAGCGGCTGAGATTGTCAATTGATAGACCAACCGGTTCTCGAAAACCTCAGCGCCTTGGGTATCGACAAAATATTTGTGCAATAGTTCCGTTTGAAAAGAGCAGGTGGCCTCAATAATGTCTCTGTTCTCTTTGAATACTGCGCTGTATTTTTGGACTTTTGCTTCCCAGAGTTTGGGGTCAAATGCGACTTCTGAAAAATGTATCGGCTTCTCCACGTAGCGTTCAGCCTTTTCCATACTGAAATCGGGCGATTGGTCGTCTGAACTCACCTTTACCGTTGTGTTCACTTTCACCATTTCGTGGCGCTTGGCGGCCTCTGCATACAACTCATCTGTCTTTTGCCACAATGCCATTTTCCAAGCTGCGGGGTTATCTCCCAAGGTAAGGAAGCCAAGGCCTGAAGAGTTTGAATAGACGTAATCGCGCTCGTTGCTCTCTTTTAATTGCCGCGTATTGTCCATTTCTGGAGTGCCTACCCGAACTGCCGCATTAAAAGTGCGTTGCGAAAAGGGAGCGCTTCGTGTAACTTCGCCAAAGCTTGCGATGATGGCATGACCTGTTCGCTCATACGCCCTGTAACTGATGTAGTAGGCCGGAACGGGCTGCTTCATGAGTTCGGTAAGGTTGCGGTCGGCTTCGGTTTTCAGCGTCTCGAGCAACAATCTCTGCGCCATAAGTTGTTGGCAACCAATGACGGCAAGGAAGAAAAACAAAAGAAACTTCTTCATGTATGCTCGCGTTAATATTTGAACGAAAACCCTTTCACCTTTCCAAATCCGGAATAGACGCCCACAGGGGTTTGTACGAGGGAGCCATCTGTTTGCAGGTTCACTTCAAACACATACACTTTCCCTTGGGTTCCGTTGTAGGTGGCTACAAAGAGGTATTTATCAAGTATGCCAAGTCCTGTAAGTCCCAGATTTCTCCCCGGATGGCGCAAGAACTCCATCGCGGTAATGGTTTCGCCCGCCGCGCCCGGCCACGCCTCAACCGCCTGATCCTCTACAGTGCCTGCGATTGGATTAAACCTGATTTGGTAAATTTTGTTATTCGCCACATAGTAGGCCACAGGGCCTTGCATTGCCATGGTAAATAGCTCCGCCTGAACAATTCCGGTGTAGGCCGATATGTCTCCTTTGAGTAGGTAGGGGCCGGGAATGATACCCTCTGCAATATAGAAGTAGCGTTTATTCTCGTCAGCGCCCTTCCCCTTAAATATGATACTTATGGCATATCCATAACCGCCGGCGCATCTGCCCATATACACGATATCCATGTCCGGTATCGGTACCCCGGGCTCTTGGGTGAGGTTCTGCAACGCCGCTCCCCCAATGGTATTGCTTGACATCAAACGATTGCTGTTTCGGTCGAATACGTAGGCATAGCACAAGCCATCTATCGCCATAAAGGGCGCCAAGTCTAAGGCTACCGGAGGATTCGGGATTGTCTCGTTGAAGTACATGTGGGCGCTTGATGTTGCGTTAGCCCTATTATACAGCACGTTATGATTCATAAACTGTTCGGAGCCGTTGCTTACATCACGATTTGCGGTGATGGTCATCGCTTGCGGACAGAAGTAAAACACAATGTTTCTTTGCGCGGGGGGGATGGGTTCGAGGACAAGATCGCTAAAATAGTGGGTGATCGAGTAATCCAAAGTGGAGAGGCGCACGATGTCATTGTGGGTACATATCGTGATGTGTTCAACCTGCGTGGTCTTGTTTCCGCCAATTCCCACAGGTCTCCCCGTAAGTGGATAGTCCGGATTGGTCGAAGTGTAGATGTCAAGCGACACTTTATCCTGAGTGGCATTGCCAAAGATAAACGTGGGCGTGATCAACCCAAAATCGGTAAGGCCGTTCCGTTCATAAAGCACCATCATGCCTGCATCGGTGGCTTCTACGCGAAGATCATACCGGAAAGTGGCTTTGCGGCCGGTGTTTACGTCCGTAGCACTAAATTCGAGAAAGTAGGTCTGTGGTGCAATCGTAATGATTTCGGAGAGGTTTTTCTCGGTAGAGATGTTTATCGATATGAGTGAGGAAGTGGGTGTAGGATAGGCTTTCCACAAATATGTTAAATTGGCGTCACCGCCTTCGAACACCACTTTCGGGGATATTTCGAGCCGTTCGAACATGGAAACGGTGAAATTAGTAGTTGTGCCCTCAGTATCAATATAGAACGCGCCAATTTCTGTGTAGTCGTAGTTGCCTTTGTCGGCATAGCACCCTGCGAAAGCGGCCGCAGCAATGCATATAAGGAGGAGTTGAAAACTTTTTTTCATCTGATTAAATTTAAAGATTAAATAACAAGATCGCTTCCGTCATCGGCTTTCCAATGGGGACGTCCCTCTGCATCGGCCTGAGCGTTGTACTCTGCAAGCGCCCTGCGCAAGAAGGTCTCGAGCCATGGCAACGAAGTGCTGAATTTGGTAAATTCCGTCTCTCCCGTAGCTCGGATAAAGAATTGATAAAACGACTGGTTGAATTGGCCAAACCTGTTGTCAACAACTAAGGTCCAGGAGGCGGGTTTTGTAAGGTAGTCGCACCACGAAACGGTAAAACCGCTATTCATGTCCCCATGGGGCAAGAAATGTTCGTTGGGCGCAATCCTGAATTTCACGCGGGCCGCTACGCCATTCTCCCAATCGGACAGGTCAAATCCGGGTACATTTTTTCGCACTTTCAGGGAGACGGTTGCGTATGAGGCGTTTGCCGGAAATATGAGTGGTTCAAGTTCATACGTAGAGGCAGGGGCATTGGTTCCCTCCTGCAATACCTCCAACAAGAAGGGACGGTCAACCGGAGCGGTTTTGCCCACAAGGTGCGCTTCAAAGCGGACAACGGTTTCTGATACATCGCTGTCAAGCGTACGGAACGAAAAACGTACCGAATCGTGACGCATCGAAAGGGTGACACCCATAACCATGAGCACCTCTTGGGAAGTCAGCCTAAGCCGCGAAGAGATATCGCGGTACTGAAAATCGTTCTTTTGACATGCCGAAAATGGCATAACAAGCACGATTATAAATAAGTATAAAATCGACTTTTTCATCTGAATCATTTTTAGTTTCGTTTTCCAAATTCTACCTCTTCCACAGGCATGGGAAGTACATATTTTGATTTATCAAAGAACGGCGGTCCACCTGCAATTGCTGGCAAATCAAGGCGTTTATGATAAAAGAACAGTTGTCCCTCTGCAACAAACTCGCGGCGGAACTCATCAAAAATGGCTTGGCGAATGGTTTCAACAGACGCACCTTGTACAACGATTCCGCCTGCAATACCTCGGTTTATGGTCATTTCGTTGACCAACTCCGCCGAGCGCGTCGGATTGGTTGGAAGCAAGGCTTCTGCCAAGATAAGATAGACCTCGGGAAGGCGCATCACCGGCAGCAGGTTTCGAAATCCCATATTGGGTGACACCCCGATTGCACCAAACTTGATGCACTCAAAATCGTCAGCCGGATTAATGGAGTTTACCGGAAGTCTAAAGAGAAAACGATAGCGCCAGTCGTCGGAACGGGGGAAAAGGGTTGTATTCAGATAGACCTGTGGAAAAGAGAGCCTGACCAACGTAGATGGCCCGCCGCCGGAGAGGCGTGCCAAACGGGAGTTGGCCAATTCGGTGAGGTTGCGGCAATCAAAAGAGAATATATGCTCCGGAGAGAGTGCGCGGTCGCGCATATCCGGCTCTGCTCCGGAAATCTCGGAAAAGGTAACCCATCGGGCTACTTCCGACTGAATCACCTCCTCTGCACATTGTGCCGCATTGCTTAGGTCGTCTCGGTAGAGGTGAACACGCGCTTTGAATGCCGTTACAGCATAGTAGTTCATATTGTCTTTACGGTTCAGCAGGTACCCATCATCCTCAAAGGTGGAAATTTCTCGACCTGTATAGACCGGGTCAGAGATTTTTAGCAGCGAAAGCGCCTCGTTGGCGTCGCGCAGTACGCTGTCGAGCACAGCCGTCACCGTTGATTGCGGAGTTATTTTGAACTCATATTTAGAAATATAGGGAATCGCTTGGGCGGTGGGGTTTGATTTGTATGAAGGCGCAAAGAGCCGGAGTAGGTCAAAATGGATGAAGGCACGCAAACCAAGCGCTTCACCAAGAATAACGTTGTAGTTATCTTGAGAGAACATCGTGGGGTCTGCTTTTCTGAGGTGATCGATAAGGTTGTTGAGGTTGGCAATCGTGTTGTAACTTGTTTGCCAAATATTGGTTATCAGCCCTTCCACAAACGGGTAGTCATAATTGTGCTCTTTGGCGTATGTGTAATCCCTGCCTGTTGTGGGATAGACGATACCAAGAACATCTACCAGACCAAATGTCATTTCAGTTCCGTACATACTCGGAGTGATCATATTTAGATACACCGCAGCCAAAGCATCTTTAAAACCCTCTTCGCGTCCAAAAAGCACGTCGGCCTCAATTTGTTGCCGCGGTTTAACGTCTAACCAGTCACTACAAGATATGGTGAAGAGCGCCGGAAACAGTAGTACAAATAGCAATTTATTTTTCATAATCATCATATTATTTCGTTAAAACATCGCTTGAAGTGAAAATGAGAAGGTTCGGGCAAAGGGATATGCCGTCCCCCGTTCGAGCCTGACAGTCGAGAGTGTACCCACATCGTTCATATTGAACGTAGCACGCAGCCGTTTCATCCCAATCTTCTCCAAAGAGAGTACTCGGTTGAGGTCGTAGGAGAGGTGTATGGAGGAGAATGAAATTTCATTTTGGTCCTCCACAAAACGATGCGTAGCGTAGGTTCGTCCTGTGATTTGCACATTTTTGAAACGGGTCATATCCCCTGGTTCACGCCAACGGTCGGTGAAGACGCGGCGGTCGCTGTTGGAATTGGCAATATTCGGACTGTCCACCTTGTCCACAAGCGTCTGGTTGTACATTTGTCCACCGAATCGCCATGTTGTGGTGACATTTAGGCTAAACCCCTCGTAGTTGATGTTGAATCCGCAGTTTCCCCGCAGTTTAGGCTCTCTATCGCCGCATACGGCCAAGTTGCTCGGACGCCAGGTAAATGTGGTAGTTCCATCGGTTTGAATATATATCTCCTGACCGCTTGCAGGGTCAATGCCGTACGAGGGTACCGCCCATATTGCGCTCATCGATTGCCCTTCTGTGTAGCGCACGATTGGCCTGGAATCCAAATTCTCAAGTTGACTTTCGTTATAGGCTGCCAATGAGTTTGATATTTCGCGCACCCTGTTTTTGTTGTGGTTTGCCCCCACGAAAATGGTTGCAGAGTTTCCTTTTTGGGGATTGTGCCAAACACGGTACCTCAAGTTTGCTTCATACCCTTTGTTTTGGGTAGAGCCCAGATTCTCTTTGTAGGTGCGGAAACCGGTGGAAGAGGGAACCGTTACGTCTGTAAGCAAATCGTCTGTAATGGAAACATAATAGTCAAAACGAGCGCTGATGGAGTTGCCAAGAAAACCGGCATCTACGCCAATGTTTTGGTCATATTTTCGTTGCCAGCGTAAGCCGCGATTTTCGTGTCCCATAAGAAACGCACCAAAGCGTCCCTTATACAATTCGTTGGTGTTGTAGTAATAGGTAGCCTTCGACTGATACGAGTTGAAGTTCTCCGAGCCGGTATAGCCTAATGAACCGCGGATTTTAAAGAGGTTGATGAAAGAAACATTCCTCATAAAAACCTCATTGTGAAGATTCCAGCCTAACCCAAGCGCCCAAAACTGTCCCCAACGATTGTCGCTTCCAAACTGTGAAGAGCCGCTCATACGTAGGGAGGCGTCAAAAAGGTAGCGGTTGGCGTATGCGTAGTTCGCCGCACCCGTAAACCCAACATTCCGCGTGGTACTCTCTGAGCCGGAAGGCCTGCTGTTCAGTAAATATTGGCGGGCAAAGGTAATATCGTCGAGAAAATCGTTTGGAAAACCTTCTGCTATAAACGACACGTTCCTCCTAAGGCTATTATTGATACTCCAGTTGAAGTTACCCATCACAAAATGTTTGCCGAAATTGCGTGCATACCCCGCGTTGATGTCTCCCGACAAAGAAAATTGACTCCCATCGCCATACGTATATTGTCCGCGCCTAAGAATTTGGTCTGCCGAAGTAAACCCCACAAATCGGGTGTGGTTGGCAGGATAGAACACTTCATCACCCGAATATTGGCGGTCGATACTTGCACGCCCTGATAGTTTGAACCCCTCTATCGGCATCCATTCTAAGTAGAAGTTGTCGCGAAATTGCATATATTCAGAATTATTCACCGTATTGATGGTGGCATTCCACATAGGATTTGATTCCTGATACCCACCGCTCCAATCCGGCAACGCCCTGACTACATTTCCATTCTCATCATAAGGACGGTAATAGGGTTTCATTCGTGCATACTGGTCAAAAGAGCCGTAGGGGGAGTTCTTGCCCAAATTATAGGTAACGGTAAGGACATTGCGGAAAGCCAGCGTTTTGTAGCGCCACGCCAAGGTGACTCCGGCAGAGGCTGTATTTCTATTGGACCCTTTCATAACCCCAATCTGATTGTTGTACGAAAGGTCAACGTTGTAGGTAAGGTTTTGGTCTCCGCCCGTGAGGTTAATTCCGTGTTTACTGCCAAAGCCGGTACGCAGCGGTTGGGAGAGCCAATAGGTATCCACCCCCCGCAATACCTCTTCTAAGAAATTGTTATATATCTCGCTAAGGCTGTATAAAGTATGCGGGGAAGTCACCCTGCTGCTTCGCCACAACCATTCCAATTCGAGTTGTTCCGCAGCATTGGTCAAGTTGTAGCTGGTTAGGTCCGGAGCCGTAACGTCAAGGCTTCCGGCATAAGTCACCTGCAACCTCCCTGACTTTGGTCTAACTGTTTCAACCACTACCACACCATTGGCCGCTTTTGACCCGTAAATCGCCTTTGCAGCCGCATCTTTTAATAGGGTTACGCTCTCCACGCGGTTCATGTCAAGGTCGATGATGGTGGTAAGCGACGTTTCAAAACCGTCGAGAATAAACAGAGGCAGGTTGGGATCGCTCTGGTAGTCGCCCCTCAGGTCCGGAAAGCCCGATTGACCGCGCAACCTTATCTCAGGCATCACATTGGGGTTGGAGCCGTCCACATTGTTGTCCACAATATTGAACGATGGGTCGAGGTTACTCAGGCTTTGGACAAGGTTGATATTACCCACCTGCCGCAGCCGCTCTTGCGTAAACCTCTGGGCAGAGCCTGTAAAACTCTCTGTGCGGCGCTCAAAAATACCTGTATTGACCACAGCCCCCTCAAGTACACTTATCTCCTCCTCCATCTTTACGTTGATTGCCTCCTGTCCGCGGTAAACCACCTCCACGGGCTTCATGCCGATATGGGTAAATACCAGAATGTCATTGAGAGAGGCCGGCATCGAATACCTCCCGTCTGACTGTGTAATGGTCACCTTACTGCTATTTTTAACAGCAATACTTACACCCTCAAGCGGTTCGCCCCTTTCGTCTGTGATGCGTCCGGTTACTACATTCTGTTGGGGCTGAGGATTGGATGCTTGCTGCTTCGCTGGTTCCGCTCCTCGTGCAATCACCACCACCTCATCTCGGATGGTGTAGGTGAGGCCGTGTGGCGGTAAAACTCCGTCGAGCACCTCTTCAATGGTGGCATCTGTTTTCGAGATGGTCACTTTTGCCGTATCAGAGATCACGTTCCGGTAGTAGAGGAACTCATAGCCCGTTTTGGCTTTCAGGTCGGTCAATACAAACGACAGTGATGCTCGATTGTAGGAGACATCTATTCCGTTAGGTTGGGAAAAAGAGGGGGATGCCCTCAATAACCCCAAAGAACAGAACAGAATAAGAAGATTAAACTTCATAAACAGAAGAATGATTCGATTAGCTTTTTTCATATATTTTCGGTTGAAATGTTGTTCAGGTGTCTTTTTCGTATAGGTTTTCGTATGGCTTTTCGTATGGGGTTTTCGTATGGGGTTTCTATTTCTCTTTTCTATTTTTCCTTTCTAATCGTAACGTTGGTGCCTTTCCGTTCTATCCGCACCATACCCAAATCTTTGATAAACTGCAATACCGAATCGAGGTCGCCATAAATGGGGATGCTTCCCATCAACTCCAAACCGGCCACGTAGGAGTCCTCGAAGAGATATTCGAAGTCGTACCACCTTGACATTTTCATGAAAGCCTCCTCCAAGGTATTGCCATCGAATACAAATTTTCCTGTTCGCCAAGAGATTACCTCCGCTGCATTTACCTTACACAATTGATAGTCCTCGCTTCCGGGCTTGAGGATTGCCTGTTCTCCCGGTTTCAGCACTATGGTAGCATCGCTCGATTTGGATGCCAACGAGACACTTCCGGTGACTAAAGTGGTATATACCCCCGATACTCCCGAGGAAGTGGCATCTACTCCCGATACTCCTGAGGAAGCGGCATCTACTCCCGATACTCCTGAGGAAGTGGCATCTACTCTCGATACTCCCGAGTAGGCAAAGATATTGAGTTCTGTGCCAAGTACGGTTGCAATTTGTTCATTGGTTTCAATCACAAAGGGTTGCTTTGTGTTTTCGGTGACGGCAAAATAGGCCTCCCCCTGCAGATAGACCCTGCGTTCTCCGCCTCCAAAATGGTTGGGGAAGCGCAAACTCGATTCGGCATTCAACCACACTTGCGTCCCATCTTTCAAGATCATCAGGTGCCTGTTTCCCCGAAAAACAACCAACGTGCTGTAAACGGGCGCCGACAACTCTTCGGCAGAAAACTCGTCCATACCCGTCGTCTCCCTCTCTGCTGAGTTTCCGGCAATGAGAAGGTCAATATCCGATAAATCTGTTACCGATTGATTTTCGTCAAATACCAACTCCGTTCCGTCCGGCAGCTGCAACACTACATTCCCGGTAATCCGTTCTATCTCGATGGGCATATCATTTTGATAGCGGGTGATATAGAGCCAAATACCTCCTGTTATCAGAGACACGAACAAGGCAGCGGCACAACTGCGTATAAAAACGGTGCGCCAACGCCGGATATGCTCTTTCCTTATCCTGAATAACACCTTCCTGAATGCTGCCGTTTTATCAATTGACTTCATCGTTTTAAAAGCAAATATCTCCTTTTGCAACTTTTCGTGGGTAGGTCTCTCTTGTTGATATTCCATAAAATTCCTTTTTTGCAGTAATACTATATAAACATTTATGCCCGCCATTTTTCCTAATTGTAGAGAAACATTTATGCCCGCCATTTTTCCTGATTGTAGAGAAACATTTATGCGCGCCATTTTTCCTGATTGAGTTTTCTTTTTTGGGCAATAATCACTACTTTTGCGCGAACACTTTGCATGACTTGGGTATGGAAAACCTTAACAAAATAGATGATAACGGTTTCAAAACGCTGTTCGATCGTTACTACACCGGATTGGTTGTCTATGCAATGGAGTTTTCGCTCCGTAAAGATGAGGCGGAAGATATCGTTCAGGATATTTTTGTGGCGTTATGGCGAAAAAGAGAGTCGCTCTATCCGGATGGAATAGTCACCTACCTCTTTCATACCACCCGCAACAGTTGCCTCAACTATCTATCTCACCTAAAGGTGCGTACAAATTATCAGAACAAAGTATTGACCGAAGGGAAACCTTTAAACGCCCTTGAACCAGATCGTTACGTGGAGTCCGATCTTCAAGAGTATTTAGAAAAAAATTTGGCCAAACTTCCCGCTCAAAGACGAAAGGTGTTTATGATGAACTATTTAGAAGATAAATCTGTGGCTGAAATTGCCAAAGAATTGACCATCTCTCCAAAAACAGTTTATGCCCACTTAGAATTGGCACGCAAGTTCTTCAGGAGTCATTTCTCACGGGATGAATTTTTAATCCTTGCACTCACAATCGGACTTCAATTGCTTGTTTCATTCAACGGTGTTTCTGTGTTTTCTACCAGTGTTAATGACTTGATGAAAGATATTGCCAATGCCTAAAACTATCATGTTTTGCTATATTAAAGAAACATTTTTGCGCAAAAGATGCTATTTCTAAAAAACATTTTTGTTAATCAAATTGGCGGTAAAACAAAAACATACAACCAAATAAAAGACATTCCCAATAGTTTTGTAGTTGCAGATGATGTCGAAATAGGACACAGAAACAAAATTCCATTATGGTTGTTTGGAATGCTGTACTGACAAGGGGTTTACGGAAAGCCCGCAAGCTCGGTTAGCAGAAGCCGGGGCGTAACGTTCCGAAGTTTGCGTGGTAAAGGGAACTTTTTATACCTTTGCCCCCAAAAATAAACAAATTTAAAAATATGGACATTGAAGTTTGGCACATTTGGATAATCATTGCACTGATACTTTTTATTGTTGAGATATTTGCTCCGAGTTTTATATTCGCCAGCATTGCTATTGGTTGTATTTCTGCCGGAATTATTTCCGCCTTTGATTGCGGAATAAAAATACAACTCATTGCATTTGCCGTGGGAACGCTTATCGCATTTTTTGGAGTTCGTCCTTTCATGCTTAAATACTTTCACAAAAAAAGTGATAAGGTAAAAACGAATATGGAGGCCCTTGTCGGGAAAATTGGCAGAGTTTCCGAAACAATATACAGTTCCAAAAACGAAGGACGAATAATTGTTGAAGGCGATGACTGGAAAGCTGAAACAGAAAATGATGAAATCGTGAATGTTGGAGAAAAAGTAGAAATACTGCAAGTAAATTCAACAATATTAATCGTTAAACCAATTTAATTCACAGAAGTTAAACAAAAAAAAATTAAAACTATGGGCATTACAATCATTTTAGGACTAATTGCGTTATTCATAATCATTTGGGTATTTGCAGGTTTTAAGATTGTTCAACAATCCGAAACAATGGTAATCGAACGGCTGGGAAAATACAGTCGAACACTGACGTCGGGAATTAACATTATTTTGCCCGTCATTGACAGGCCACGAGAGATCATGTGGAGGTATGTTAAAGAAGACTTCGATGGCAGAAAGATTGTCAGAGGTCAAACCATGACAAGAATTGATTTGCGGGAAACTGTTTATGATTTTCCCAGACAAAACGTAATCACAAAAGACAATGTGGTAACAGAAATCAATGCGCTTTTGTATTTTCAGGTGATAAACCCGGTCAAAGCAGTTTACGAAATTGCTAATTTACCGGACGCTATTGAAAAACTTACGCAAACGACTTTGCGGAATGTCATTGGAGATATGGATTTAGACCAGACACTCACTTCGCGCGATACCATTAACTCGAAATTGCGGGCGGTACTTGACGACGCAAGCCACAAATGGGGCGTAAAAGTGAATCGTGTAGAATTGCAAGACATTAATCCACCTCACGATATTCGTGACGCAATGGAAAAACAAATGCGTGCCGAACGAGACAGGCGGGCGAAAATTCTTGAAGCAGAAGGAACAAAAGCACAACTTGCATTGGAAGCCGAAGGGCGCAAAACTGCGGAAATTAACAAAGCCGAAGGAGAAAAGCAGTCTCAAATTTTGATCGCAGAGGGACAAGCACAAGCAAGACTTAAAGTCGCACAGGCCGAAGCGGCAGCAATCGAAGCAATTACCGCTGCAATAAAAGCAACAAAAAGCGACCCTGTAAATTATCTCGTTGCCATCCGATACATTGACACGCTAAAAGATATGGTAAGTGGGAAAGACAATAAAGTTGTTTATCTTCCCTACGAGGCAACAAGTATTTTAAGTTCAATCGGAGGAATTAAAGACCTACTTACCGCAACGACTCGAGAATAAAAAATTTAAATAACCTGACAGATTGTTTTGTTCCTACACTTTTATGGGACTGTCACTTATCTTGTGCAATCCCCTCTCGGACACCATCCCTCAGATGGTCAAATTCGACACCGACTTTGGGTCCGGTGCTTTGCATAAGGTGGAACTCTTGGATGCCGCCCTCATTAAAACCGGAGCCAAAGACTCCGTATGGCACCTCTCCTACAACCTCTATTCTCGACCCGATCCCCCAAATCCCGTGGATACCGCTTTGGCACCTAATGCTCGATGGTTCTACTTTAGAATGACAGGCGTAAAAGACAAACATCTTTATCTCAATTTTTTTCAGACTGATCCTGTGCGTCCGATGTACTCTTACGATGGATTGCACTTTGAACGCTTGGCTGCCCACGAATGTTTGCGCAGGCAACTGTCTCTTCGTTTTTCTCGTGACACTGTTTTTTTGGCCTATTTTGTGCCATATACTTTTGACCATTTACAACAGCGTATCGACCATTGGAAGGCCTCCGGAACGGTCATTTCGTTAGATACCCTTGGGTATTCTTTCCGCGGACTGCCCTTGCAGTTGATGACCATCACAGATCCCTCTGTGCCTGAGGCACAGAAGAAGCGGATTTATATCCACGGCCGCACCCACACCAGCGAGACGCCTTCCAGTTGGCACTTAGACGGAATGATCGACGCCATTACCGCCAACACTTTGGAAGGAGCGGCCTATCTACGACAAATGATTTTCTATATTCTTCCCTTTACCAATCCCGACGGGGTTGTAGAGGGACTCTCCCGCTCAGGCGCTCATGGAGTCAATCTGGAGGTAAATTACGACCGTCCAGATTCCTTAACCGTTCCGGAGGTGCGTGCCATAAAGTCGGCATTGGAGCGCCTTACGGCCGAACGTCCCTTGGATATGATCCTGAATATGCACTCACAAGTGGAGCCTAAGGCTACCTATTGGGTGCACACCGCAGCCTCCACCTCAATGGCCTACTTTCGAAATCAGCTGCTTTTGGCCAATCTAACCATGTTCCAAAATCCGTGGTTCGGCAAAAAAGACCTTAATTTCTCTGAGGGTGGGTCGCGTTATGTAGAAGGATGGACATGGAATAATTTTAAAGACAGAACCTTGGCTATTACCTTTGAAACGCCTTACACTTACTATCAGTTGCAGCCCGATGGAGATTGGGTCACCATACAAAACCTCAGGCAGATGGGCGGCCTGCTTTTGAATGCTGTGGGCGATTACTTTGGACTTTCAACCCCAAATCGAATCATCGTACAGGCGCAAAAACCGAGAAATGCAAAAAAATGGGCGTTTATTATGCCTGAGGATATCCCTTTTATCGGAGACGGTTTTTATGAAGCCAAACGTAATCATGCGAAAATCACCTATATTTCCCCCACCCTTCCTGCCGGACATTACCGTGTTTACCGTTGGATTCCCGGTTCAGCTGTAGAAGTAAGCCCCGAAGGAGCCAACGAATGGGTCTTTATGGAAGATTTTGTGCAAACCAAGGGAGGGGTCTATAAAAAAGATATGAAGGCTCCGGTGGGCGCTCAGGAGAATGTCTTGATGATTATTCCTGCTTTGCCGCATCACCCCGTGTCAGGAACAATCTCACTTTATCCGCCTAATCTTGTATCCAATGGCGGCAACGACTAACTTCAGAACTCCTGACCCTATCTTTGTTATTCAATAGATTATCTTGTTGACGGGCAAAAGGAAAAAGTCGTATTTTTGCAGGAA
>Ga0123353_10001772_pt1 | contig 26500 bp, 12 predicted proteins | sample TergutLab28metaG_3_FD_92763 | JGI IMG/M metagenome (GOLD analysis project Ga0123353, IMG submission 92763) | Labiotermes labralis P3 segment gut microbial communities from Petit-Saut dam, French Guiana - Lab288 P3 | ecosystem: Host-associated > Arthropoda: Insects > Digestive system > Gut ...
GTGTTGTGTGGTATCTGTAACATGCGCTATCTTGGGGCAGCTTTAGTTTTCTCACTGTTTTCCTGAGCGGGTCTTTAGAGCATGTTGGATTATTTATTAATGAGCACACTCAGTAAACACAACTACTACAAACCTTATTAAACTGGTCTATCAACAGTTTGTCTTTTGCTTTCTTCAAAGGGTCCTTTGGATATAATGGTCTTTGTGGATATTTTTCATCTAGATAATCTGCAATGATCATACTCTCATATATGCAGTCACCTGATTCCAGTTCCAGGGCTGGAACCTTCCCCAGAGGACTCTTCTCATACAGCCATTCTGGTTTGTCTGTTAGATTAACATTCACTACATCATATCTGGTTAAAAAAAAATGTACACATAGTTTTAACTAATTTTAAATGGATTTATTGTGTACATTACAAGGTATGCCTCTTCACTAGAAAGACACACATCACTCTGGCTGCACCCAAGATGGAACTGGAACATGAACTGTAGACACACGTGGACAATTAAGCTTCGCAAGTGGAAGCATTTTATTTAAAAACACAAACAGTTACTAAGATTACATAGCATTTATGGTAGATGGATGATTATGAGTATGGAACATGGGTGGAATGATGCTAACAGAGGCAAACAAGTACTTGGAGATATACGTAACAGTCCCAGTGCCACTCTACTGCAAGTCCCAAATGGACAGCTAAGCTTAGAAAATGGTATCCTTAAGTAATGATGTAATGCACACTGTTACCTGAAGTAACTTCAAGGTAAACTGCTGAACAGATTTTGATGAAACATGCTATACACAGTTTATACTAGAAGAGGACTGACGTATTTAATTTTGGTTAGTATCAGCCCAATCTAACTCTAACTTATCAACAAATGAATTCAAACTATTACTTCCTCAATGATGATGTAAAACCAAGTGTCTGAGTAATCTCACACTTAAATAAAGTCAGATGTGAAAGGTACAGGCAAAGTTTGCTTATACCTTTTACAGCTTTTACCATGAATGCACACTGGGAAGTAGAGGTGTTGCTACATTCACTCTTAACCTTGGCATTAGATAGTGGTGAGTGGTCAGCTTCACACTCCGGTCATTGTATTTCTGGGGAAAAAGCTCCCAGTACCCACTGTAAGTCCCAAAGCCAGTCAGGACACATTGGCAAAGGGAAATACTCCTTGACCCTGCTGGGAATTGAACCATATTTCCTCCATTGTCCAGCCTGTAGTCTAGTAACTATATTGATTAAAACTTGGGACTAAATCGGTAGTGAAAAGCATGTCCCTTTTCTGTCATATAAGGCATGTGTAACATTTGGAACCTTTATCTTTGTAACTGCTCAGCTCGGTGCAATATAATTGTCCAGTTACTTGCACTTGCTGATGACATATCATAATTGGTAGATCAAAAGAAGACATAACAAAATCCTTTATAGCATTACAAACTTCCCCTGATGCAAAAGGATTAGAAGTAAGTGAAGAAAAACCTAAATACATGATAGTTAAAGGAAAAAGATGGCAAACTATGGTTCAGCCACACATTAAAATTATGGAATATAAATCTGAAAACCTGTGCTCTCTAGTTAATGAGAACAATTGACATGAAGAAATTAGTTCATGAATACAGAATGTAAACACATGTTATTACGGATTAAACAGACACTTTAATCGCAAGTGCCATCTTGTGAAACAAAGGCCAGGATATACAAAACACTTGTTGCAAAACATGGATATTAACAATATCAGATTAATTATATGTATGATTGTGTACCTTTTATATGAAATATTACATAAAATACAGTATATGGTCCAGTGGAGCAAGCATACAGCCAAGAAATGTGCCAGCTCTCCTGGCCACTGGATATCATTACAAAAATTAAAGTGGTAAGGCAATGATGGGCAGTGCATTTACAAAGAATGGGTAACAGTAAGATATCCAGCAGAATAAGAGATTTCAGACTCAAAGTTAGACAGTGAGGAGACCAAAACTTCAGTGGTTGGATGATGAAGTGGAAGGGAAGCTATAACTAAATAAGCAGAACCCAATTTCTAATTATAAGACACTGCATGCCTGAGTTGAGCACCACGTATCAGTCATACATACAGCATTTACTTGTGCCATTAAAAATTTAAAATCCAATTTCTCTGAAGACAGAGGATGAACAAATCAGATCTCATAGAACTTTTCTCACAACTGTTTCTGACAATCATGTCTACTGCAATAGCAGTCACACATTCTTCCTTTCTCCTTCAAAACAAGATGCTCAGTATCCCACCATTACTGCTGACATGGCTGCAATGTCATGAAATCACAGACTTTTATACAGACACTGTACAAGAATCTGTGGATGTTACCTTGTGGTTTATGGCTAGCCTGCATAATCCATACATTCATTTCATTGGCATGTGCAGAATGAATGATTCCTTGCCATTCTCAGGAGCTTCTTCCATCCTTCTCTGTTATATACCATTTCCTTCCACCCTTTTCCACACACTAGTTTTCCATCCTCCCTCACTTCATCTTGCCATCTATTTCTTGGTCTACCTCTCAGCCCCATTGTTTCCAAATTCATATATAATACTTTTTGGGGAATTCTATTTTCTTCCATTCTCTGTACATATCCAAACCAACGTAATCTATTTAACCTTATTGTCTCTGTTATAATGTGTTTTTTTAACCATTGCATAAATTTATTTATTGGTTAATATTCTCCAATTTTCTTTTCATTGTCATATACTGGGCCTAAAATTCTTCTATACACTTTCCTTTCAAAATGTTTATTTCCTTTCTATCTCTCTTTGTTAGTATCCAGGTTTCTGATGCATATGTTAAAAGTTTTGTCTATTATTGTATTCTTTAGTCTTAATTTTAGATTTTTAGACATATTTTTATTTCTAAAAAATTTTTGTAGCATAAAGTATGTTTTGTTAGTATTTTTTATTTTTCTTGTAAATCTATTTGGTGATTGTTATCTTCATTGAGTATAACATCTAAATATTTAAAATTTTCAACTCTTTCAAATGTATAATTTTTTATTCTTAATTGTCCCATTTATTTTGTTTTGAACTGTTTTTTTTGTTCCACTATCATATATTTGTTTTTCTTTGGTTTATGTGTAGTCCTAACTTTCTAGCAATGTTTTCTATTTCTGCAAAAAGTTGTCTTTTTTTTGTTTCATTTTTTCCAATCAATACAATGTCATCTGCATATACTAATACATTCAATTGTTTTTACCAATCTTTATACAAATAGGAAACTTTTTTCATACTTTGTATGACTTTTTGTAATGCTAAGTTAAATAATATTGGTGACAAACAGTCCATAATCCATACAGTTAATTTTAATTGCATTCAGTCCTTCATATACCTTATAGCAATCCTCAAAATTTTGTCCACTAATGTCATGTGGGAATCCATGAATATTTTTGATATTTTCAATCACTGTTGTTATCATGATGCTTATTTATGTTTCACAAATCTCTTATTCAGCAGTGTTTAAAATAATTCTGGGTATAAAAGTTGACAAACCAATGTAACCCTAAGAACAATGAGCAGACAAAAAAAGTGTATAACATATCTGCAAAAGACTAAATAACATTCTTAACAACCAAGCACCTATTTTTGTTAAATGAGGGTATCATACATAGGTACCTGTATCAATTAACATCCTTTGGCCAGGAGAGGCTATTTGGGTGGTATGCAGAGCTCAGAGGCTTGGATAACATTGCTCTGAGCCACTGGAACTTAAAATTATTTAACACAGTTAAACAGGCAATAAGAAACGTGCCTGAAGGATTCTAGTAACAATATACATGTATGCCCACAACAAACTTTGAAGTTTCGAACTGGAATTATATAACACCCCAATTTTTTTTTGGGGAGGGGGGGGGCAGGGATGCCACCAGTTTTCAGCAAATCTGATGAATGTTGTATGCTTTGATGTAAGAGTTGCACATAATGGTACAGTACATTCAGATGTGTAAAATTACCCTGTGAGTGGATTGACAATAGTGCAGTTAGTATGAAATGTTTATTACTTACGGTATCTTTTTGGCATCAAGCACTAGATGCACCCGCTGGCAATAGGGGTCAAACTTCATGCTATACAGTCTTAACTTTCCTTTTGTAAAGGGTGGAATCTTGGATCCTGCAGAAATGTTGAACATTGCATATATTCAATGTCACAGTGTTCGAGTCTAATTCTACAGAGGTGACACTCTTGTGAAGCTCACTCTCCATTACTATGCTAATCATGAACTTATTCAAAGCCAAGTGATTTTGGGCCTCAGCATCATACACCTACTTCTGTGTGACTTAATGTATGATGTCTAATTAATCACAAACCTCATCACAGCGATGTAACATCACGTTGAAATTAACATTACCAGAGATGCAGGAAATTACTTCATTCAGACACAAAGATATGCCTAATATCTGGTGACTGGTGCACATGTTAGTGAACATTTTTTTTTAAAGTTTTTAAGTCCTGTTCTGTTCTCAGATGTAATGCCTTTCATTCTGGCATAAATAAACTTCTGTTTCAGAGGATCCTGTTGTCTCCTTCATCAGGGGAGATGAGACTACATGGCACCATGTCCCTGATTACTTCCATGACAACCTCAAATCTCCCTTTTGTGGTTCTTGGTATGAAATGATGATGGTACAAGCTCTACACTTTATCCTTCTCTTCTGTGAGGGTAAAGTTACAGTAAACTCTGTCCCTCAAACCTAATCGTACATAAGAGTTTTATGGAGTCTAAATGGGTGAAAGAACTGCCTACAATTTCCTGACAAAAATGGGCATAACACATTAAATGAATTATTTGCAAGGGTCCATTAATTCTTCTTTCAGTGATGGTATGCCATACACCCACATTAATATCAAGTAAATGCATTTTATGATCATCTGAATGTTGTTATGGGAATTATGGGTGCAACCAAAAACCATCTTGCTTCATCCATGAAATAAACTAAGAAAAGGCCAACATCACCACCTAACACTGCTGCACAAAAGTGGCCAATTACTGCACAGCAACTAATGATGACTCCTATTCTACAGTATTCAGTTCTGCATTTAAAAAGCTCTACATTCTACACCTGGGTCTTCTAAGTGGTCTTCGCTTCAGGTTTTGGGGCAAACATATTGTACATGTTTCTCATTCCCCCAGTGCATCACATCATCTTTGATTTGATGAGTCTAATCATATTTGAAATGGTGGACAAATCATATACCTCTTCATTATGTGATTTCCTCCATCCTCCAAATATTTGATTCCTTGTAGGTCCAAAGAAGCTTACTCTCCTCAACACAGTTCTGAGGCGCCTTCACTCTACATTCTCCCATTAGGGCTACAGATCAAGTTTTACAACTATATAAAACAACAGGTAAATTGTCGTTTTGGTTATAAACCCACGTTTACAGTACATACAAGGGAACATGACATATCAGGAAATTAACAGTAGTAAGAGTGTGATATAAAAAGATGGTGGAAAGATAGCAAAATCTCCGAATAAAAAGCACCTATGGCGAGATTCGTCGATGGGCGTATTTTGTTTGTTTTCTATGTCCTTCGCGGGCAGCATGTGGTATGCACACAGCGCGTCAACACGGGGCGGAGAATCGCTATTTCAGGTATCTAAAATGCGCGGTTACGTCATCCAACCTCTTCTCAGAGCCTTCACTCCGTGACGTCACGTCGAACGATACAAAGGAAGTTTAGTGCCACCAATGAATGAAGCAGTTGCCGAACATTGACCCACGACGATGATTCCTAACTTATATGTGTTCTATACAAATTCGTAGCGGGAGAGAGGTGTGTGTGTGTGCTTGTGGGGGGGGGGGGGGTAACGCCTGCCCCGGACACAGATGGTTATTATGCCATGTGGGTTTAGGTCTACGTACACATGACGAATGCGAAGAAAGTTTTAAAGCAGTATTATGTCCATGTGTCGTGCTTTTCGCATGATACGTGTAGCTTTGAGAAAAACATATTGCAGACAACTAACATAGAAAATATTAGCCATTTAGTACAAGATTTCATGTTCTCACAGACGTGCCCAAAGATTACCTACACATCGGGGGGAGCGCACTGCCTAGGGACAGACATGCCACTTCTCAATTGATGATGGAGGTAATACGTTTCTTCTAAATGTCAGTAAATTTCGACCAGAATAAACGGCGTCACATCCCAGAAGAAGTTAATTCTCGTAGTCACCGTCCTGAGAACATGCAATCTGGTACCAAGTAGCCAGTATATTGCAAACTAGCACTTTTCAAACTACTTAACAAAATTACCACTGAAAATATTTCTTTCATATGATCAGAAACTGTGATAGAGAATATTTTTTTAGACGTTGAAGACGGTTGTATAATGCACAAATAATTTCAGAATACACCACGAAATATTTCGTATCCAGGAACTGGTTCATATATAAGAAAACAGGAAACTTTAAATTACGTATTTACCATCTTCGATGAATAACGCGCATCAAAATAAAAATACAGGCCTACCTACCGGTTCTGTCGTGGATGATGTCAAAAATAAATTTTAAGTGCTAAACACGATGTTAGAAGTCAACTTACAACGAAACAATCTGCGTTACGAAGACTATTTTCCCACCACACCCACTTTATTATTTACAGTTCCTTATGTAAGAAACCAACAAGAATAATATCAGAGAAAGACACTGCTAAATACGATCTGGAAAAAATAAATTTTGCATTCATGGGCCAAGTTCTCTTTATTCTCTGCGCGTAAAGTGGTCAGGTCAACCGATTCAGTACAATATAACGAATAATACAGCACGTACATCCTTCAATACCTGCAAAAGATAACCAAATTCTGCTCATAATTAAACGCTTAAAGACAATGGCATTTAGAGCCGTCAATGCATAACGCATAACGTCACCCATATAAATAGATATGACACAATCAAGCTTTGTGTATTAATACAAAGTAAATATGCAAAGATGCAGTACCTAAGTGTAACACGTACGTACCTTTACTCAGATGTTTAACACTCATTTTTCTGCAATAAATAATTACAGTAATATCACTACCAGCAACCTTCCCTTGCCACACCAAACCAACACAATAGCAACGCCGGCTGCAAGCACAGCTGTTACTTGTCAGTGACTATTTCATCAAGGCTATGCAGTACATTTGCAATCGCAGCGTAGCCAACGGCGAGTCGACGAATTACATGCAGTCACTGAAAGCAAAATCTACAACAATTTGGCGATATTTTCCAGAATAAGACAAGAAACAGGGTTTATTTTTTTATCATTGATAAAACTGTGTAATTAAATACAAGTCATATTCTGAATTCTAGTAATACCTGATATGGAGCTGCAGAAGCTGGTTTCGTAGTACATAAATTTGCCAAGAGATGGTACTGTATGTACGGGTTGGATCACATTTCTCACGCAGCGGTACACGACCAATTAGTGGCACCAGCTGCCATGGATCACTTCGCTACGTGTGGTCGAACCTTTGAAAAGGGCTCAAGTTAAATCTCAGAGGGCCACGCTTCTCACGGTTCGGTCCCATTCTCACCTGCCGCCGACCCCAAGAGATGGATATCGCACTATCCGCTACCACTTATCTGTATAATAACAAGTCTGAGGTCACGTGACCTGTCACGGGGTCTTGACTCAAACTTATTCATGCACAAAATATCAGGATGTCAGGTTTCCATAGCAGCAATAATCTCAAACTGTGTGAAATGCATACATCCTCATCACTCTGCCAGTCCTTCAGACCACTAATTAGATTTTCACTGAAATTTTTATTGGGAATCTGCCATACAATATGTCTTAACATATTTTACTTTGCTCATATAACTGCGTCTTGATATGTATTTAGATGAGACCAAATTGTTACTTATACAACCACCACGACATGAATTTAGTAATAGTGTTTACTACCACACTACATATTTTAGTGTTAGCAACAAGCACACACAGTGTAATATTAAACTTCTTGCTTCAATTCTTAATACGAACTTGAGGGACAATTTAAAGCTGCAGTTTCACTGAATATGGGACCCATTAACTGGAAACATTATGGAAAGCTGAGCCAATATAAATGTGTGGCAAAGGTCGACACTGCAATATTGACTGAAGCAGTCCTCAACTGTCGTATTATTGCTGCCGCTTTTGTCATTTCAGCGACTGTTAACTACTCTGCAACACAAAGACAAACTTTGCCCCGCTGAAACTGATCAGATGTAGATGAGGGAAATGAAAAGTACATACAGAGTTTTAGTTGTGAAACGGTGAAGGGAAGAGATTACTTTAGGGTCCTACGCATGGGTGGCAACATAATATTAAGATAACCGTTAAAGAAATGGGGTGTGAGAATGTGCAATGAATGCAGTTGGCTGGGGATAGGGTACAGTGCGCAGTGTTGGCATGCTTGTGATTACGCGGTATTGAAACTTCGTGTTCCAGAAAAGGCATTTCTTGACCAGTTTAGCGAATCTTAGTTTCTCACAAATGATACTGCCCCACTGTATTATGAATATTGTGAATAGTGGCCCTTACTGTGAACCCTACAAACGCTCCACTCCAGTGAATTCCCTACCTTCATACTGGGCTAATGTAAAAGTTGCTTCGAGCCGAGGTCTATTATATATATATTATTCACAGCAGATAGTTGAGCGAGGGAGAAGGTTCATAATATGTTAGGCGAAGTTTGCTGCCAGCAATCTGGAGGGATCCATTGAAGAAGGAGTCGCACACTTCACCGCCCACATCAAACAAAGACAAAAGAGAGGCGACGCTGCGAATCAAACTTTTCTATGCAGGCAGTAAGAGGGAATGAAGACACTGCTGACAAAAGGATGTTAATGGGGCGGATGCAAGGAACGTCTCTCACTCCCCAGTGTAAGTACTAACGGACAAACTCTGTGCGAGAGATGGGAAGAGATTTTCTTTGGCGTCACATAACTCAGAAACTCGTGAATAGACACTGGATGTAAAATTTGTTGGACTTTCTGCAGATGAAGGATCACTTTCATTCTACGGTACTTCTGCTTCTGCGATTTGTATGATTTTTTTCTTTCCCAATCATCAAAGACATAGAGAGTCTTGGCTGAGTACCAACTTCAGAACTGACGCAGAAGTGTACTTAGTTTTTGAGAACAGAGTAATCAGTTGCAGGAGTTGGCCGCTCTATCGTCAGGCTGAGTAACACTGGATTACAGCAGACAATATATCGCTATTTCAATTAAATGTCATTTCCATAAATCGGAAATAAAGTTTTATGAGCAACTTTAGGACATACATGGGTGTTAGAAGTATACAACTGAATCACCTCTCCTCTAAACTGTGATAATGAAAGCGTAGTTAAACAAATAAATAAATTGATAAACAAATAAATAGAGATTAAGTTCCTTAATTTGTTAATTATTCATTTTTCAGAATTATTTAAAGATGCTGTGCAAGAGCACAGAATATTTGTTGATTCATTTTGAACGTGTGGGTCAATTAGACTGTTGACTTTGGGACTGCGTAAAGTTACCTTAGTAACTTGTAATGTTTGCCCGATAATAATAATGATCAGATAAGGAGTAAGGAAAGTGATTTAGCAAGCATGTGGAAGATGAGAACTTATATATCGTTCTTCTGACATCCTCTAGGAAAAACAGCATTCGGGAGTTTTATATGATTCCTCTTGATATAGATCTGTACAGCCTATCCCAGTGGCCGAGCGGTCGAAGGCGTGGCTCTGTGGCGGCTCGCTTGCTGAGATTGCGGGTCCGAATCCCGCCGGTGGCATGAATGTTTTCTTTTATAAGTGTTGTGTGTTGTAAGGTAGATTTTTGTGCGTCGGGCTGATCATTCGTCCAGAGGAGTTCTACCGCCTCTATTGTCTCTGAGTGCAATCGTGAAGCCTCGATAATAAGGAGGCCCTGGCCCAGTAGGGGCTGTTGCGCCATGGGGGAAAAATAATATTGTAGATGCAGCCTGAACACGGCTCAATATTATTAGTCACAACGTGCCGTTTCCATGTTTGTAATACGCAATAACCTATTTAATAAACTAGTTGTGTTGAAAGTTTTCAGTAATTATTGAGTGTCAAGCTACCAAAAATAAATGCTTAGCATTATTAACTGATTTAAACATGAATAAGAATTTTAAAACCAAAAAATCGAGAAAGAAAACGTCTTCTTCGTGGCTTGTATGTACAACATACACGACGCTATTTAATGATTATTTTCTCAGAACGGCACACCAATTAAAAAGTGTACATTGCATTATGTAACATTATTAGTCGACTCTCTTACCTTGGTCAGAATCCGTTGAAGTGTATGAAAGGCACATAGGCATTTATGTAGATTGATTATTATTCACATACTTTATCTACAAATTATAACAATATTCCACATGTAAGAGTGTCGTTGCTATATGCCTATGGACGTACAGGCACGGACAGGCTGAAAGACAGTACGGACGATTGAAAACAGCCCAAAAGGCAACTCTTTAGATGAAGTGACGTTATGCGACCCACGGACTGCACACCAATGCCTTAGAGCAGCAAACTAATGATGGCGACGAGTCGGCCAAGAGGTCACGTGACCGGATCTATGACGTGTACTGCTTTTCCTCCACTTCCGGCTGATAGGAACTAAGAACAACGGTTTAGAAACTCACGAAGAGATTATGAAGCAATAATTGCAGGGGCTGAAACCCTTGCCGGTGGTGGGAGGGGTGGCATGAGACTGCTCTGAATATTCATATGAAGCTGGAAATCGACCGAAATAATATACAGAGTTCTTTATTCTTGCTCCACATTTTGGGTTTCGTGTGACTTCGGACAGTTGAAAACGGGTACTACTGTTATATCTTGTTGAGTAACTAATTCTTTTTCGTAATCCTTAAATTTTAGTGACTACGCTTACGGATGGGGCAACCGAGTAATCGGGGTTCAATTTTCGAAAAGGGAAAGGGATTTTGCTCTTCCCCATGTTGTCCAGGCTGGCTCCGGGAACAACCGAGACTCTTATCCCGGGGGTACCATAAGTATCTTTCCCCCAGAATAAGGCTGTCATTGTATGAAACTGGTCTATACTTATTTCAGATACTAACAAATTAGGAAGTACCCGCAGGTCTGGTGCCTTCTTTCTACGAGTGATCCTCGGTTTTCAATTTATGAATAATTTCTAGAAACGCATGGATCTTTTGAACACACGCTGTAAAACTATTCATATCGTTCATGAAAAAACAATTTCTCGTACCCCACCGATTTACAACTTTACAGAAGTCAGAAAATACTTGATCTTTGCTCAATAGACTAACATTTAAGCTTGTTATGTCTTTACGATAACATAAGGTCAAGCCCATTTTTTTTCGTTAACATAATATCTTGTGTTTGTAACCCAGCTGCCCAATAATGCGGGAATCTCAGTTTCAAGAACTGCGTGGGTTACTACAAATTGCCTTTTCATGAGCAATATTTTAACAATAGATTTAAAACGATCATCATCAAGAAATCCTAAAGGGGAGATTTAAAATAGATATTTCTTAAACATCGATATTCGAAATTTACAGTCGTTTAGGTCGATAATCACCTCTTTTTAATTCGTACTCGTGAAGGTCATAGACTTTCCCATTTAGAATATACACACTGAGTCTTCGACCTCAGCGCTTACTTCACAGACAGAATAGTATGCCTCAGTTATAAAAAACAGTCGCGGAGAGAGTTTGTAATTGTGAGTAGTTATTCATATAAAGTGTTATTTTTGTCCGACTTTAACCCAAACTGAAATGCGAAAAATTTCGCCCCTACCTGGATTCGATTCCCGGACCGTCCAGCCCGTAGCGAATCGCTATACCGACTGAGTTATTTCATGGCGTAGTGCTTCAGTAATTAAAGGCACAGTGCCTTTACTGTTAAACTCAGACTTATTATATTTTTTTCATCTGAGACTAGAAAAGTGTAAAAATTTAAATGTTCTTGAGAAATAAAAGATTAAGAGGAAAGAAATAAAGAGCAGACAAAATTTTCCTAGGCAATACTGAAGTTCAGTGTATTCCTAGAACTCTGATAGGAAAAGTGTAGGAAGGAATGAAGGCATATTTGTCGTCACTTAGCCACATGCAGGACACTGCCACTCTTTCTGCTCTCTTTGGATAGCTAGACCCAACAGATGAAGGCAGCACGTTTTCCGAAGCTTCGGCCAATTCTTTCCAGTCGAACAGTGGTTCATCCCAGAAAACTGCATTATTCACCACATGCTAGTTCTAAGTTTAATTAGAAAGAGTGCCAGCTGTGCTGGTTATGTAGTATGGAATGACAGGGTAATTTTAAACTGAGAAATTCTCGAGAGAAGCGTCTATTTGCTCGTTCTTGTTTCTAGCTCAGCGATAACTTGGCGTGACTGAGGAAAACTTAGAAAATGCTTTAGAATTGGCCAACAGTTGTTGGTCTTACACTAGTAAATCATCGCTCCTAATCCAAGCGAGTAACGAAATGAAAGTCCGTATTTACCGGATTCTTCGTACTAGGGCTTTAAATGGATAAGATCTGTCCTGTGAAGAAGACAATAGTGACATCCACGCAGCTGGGAATAGAAACAAGCGGAATAGAATTCAAATAAATGAGAGCTGTGAACTCACTAAGTCATCCATCCTGATGATATCTATTTATTTACTTTTTTCTTTTTTTGATACAACACTTTTTCAAAAAGAGCGGAAAAATGTAAAGAATTGTTAAACGACAATCACCATAATTTTTATTCCACCGCTGCGATTCAGAAGAGGAAACGGGAGAAGCAAGTGAGAACTATCTATCACGCATGTAACTGGATTCAAGCATTTCCGCACGAATCAACCCAGCATTGTGTGGCCGTTACAGCTGCTGTCACAGGGGTGGACAGAATTTGCCCAGACTACGCCCACGTCATTCCAGTTTAGGCCAATTTTCGGTGCTCAAAATACAGTTACTTAGTGGCACAAATCTGTGAGGATCAGAAGGATGTAAACTGTAGTAGGCAGTTTAAATGGGAAAATCTGAAATAAAGAAATTAGGATATATATATATATCCGTCATATTTTAAAGAAATAAAATATGAGATTGTATAATCCGTCCTCTTGATCCAGATGTCTCTAAAATACTATGCATTTCCTGGCCAGCTGTGCCAGCGTCAGCTTTCAAAAGGGTATATTTTCCATAGACTTACTCGGTACAAAGCGGTCAGTTATGTAAACAACGGAAAGTCAGTCTGAAACGACAGCTCATTCCGTATATGCTTGGAATTGAAGTTACAAAAATATGTCTCGCGTACACTTTTGTATATTAATTTGTCTCTGTTTGTGTTTCGTCAAACAATACTTTATTATATGGAACAGGAATCATTTATGGTTTTCGTCGGAAAATAGTGGTGGCAAATGTAACTTGTATCAAAGCAAAGCAGAACCAAAAATAAGCGCAGCGAATTTGAATGGGAATTGTGACACAATGTGAACTTTTATTTACTTATGTAACGTAAACCAACAAATTCACACTTTTCAAATTGATGTTTTAATTCAATTCTTGGTGTCTTCTACATGTTTCGAAGATCATGTGTTCATCACCAGGTAGACCATTTGTACATGCAGTTTTGTATGGTATGTTTTTCATATATTTATGTAAGCAGTCTAGCAGGTGGAACGATGTGTTCGTTGAGTATTTGTTGGTTTACGTTACATAATTGTTTCACAATGCACGGTACAAACAACATAAAATTTTATATACTATGGGACTACTTGCGGGGTCCGCGGTGGCGTTGTTTGTTGAGGCACTGCGCTACAGACGGAAGGTTGCGATTTCGATTCCCGATGATGTCGTTGGAATTTTTCATTTACATAATCCTTCCGGCCGCTCTCTAACATAAATTAGTAACAGGGGTACTTTTAGGGGAGGGGGTTAAAGGCGGCGGGTACGTAGGGGTGACAAACTTTCTACCTTCAAGTGCCGAGTGTGTTGATATCTGGTAGCCTCAAACTCCAGCAACCCTTATGGGCTCTCCAAGCCTGTGAAGGGATTGCTTTACCTCTACATTTTTACAGACCAGTATGTAAGTGTAAGTGTCAATAGGGAATACATGGTGGAAATTTGTTGAGGCACTGCCCTACAAGCTGGAAGGTCGTGGGTTCGATTCCCGATGGTGTCATTGGTACATTTTATAGACGTAATCCTTCAGGCCGCACAATGGTCCTGGGGTCTAAGAGAAATGAATACCAAGATTATTTCCTGGGGAGTAAGGCTACCGGTGTGTAGGACTGACAACCCCTCACCGCCTTTAATGTATTGAAATCTAGGAGCCTCAAACTCCTGGATCCCTCAGGGCTTGTTCAGGCCTGTACAGGGATTGTTTTACTTTCAATTATTAATATTAAGTAAGAATAGTGGTTTGTACAATAACATAGATGTGAAGAGACTAACAGAGACAGATAAGTTACTCTATGAGGTTTAAAATTAACAAATAATAATGGATTATAAAGTGCGAACGGGAGAGTATAGCGATTGGCCAGTTTGTAATGCAAGAATAATATGGAAGGGTAACTGAATAGGCGGCGTGTGTACTAGGATAGACAGACAGACAGACTGATACCAAGCCAATCTTAAGGCCACGCCCGTCTCACGTCTTAAAATCTGTCCACCACTGCTTTTACAGCAGCAAACGACCTCTGGCACCGCTATCGATCTTTGACGATACATCAGTACTTATTGTTTGGAGCTGTCTGTATTTCAGTTACATACCGACAGTGTCAACAATGAAAATACGCATCTCGCTGAAACAAAACATAGATGCAACAATAAACGTACAAGATAGATAGCCTGATCTGTGTCGAAATCGATTAAATGACAAGCCATAATTTTTGCGTTTTACGGTTTACAGGAATGGGAGTGGTTGAATAATGTGCTCCAGGGGGCAGATCAATGCACACGGCTCTTTCTGTACGAAGAGGGTTTTAAAATAAAAATACACAACACGACCTCCCCTGGGGAATTCTACATGTCTGTATTTCTATTTCCCTTCGTATTTGGAATATCAAACATTTTGTGTTTTTGAGCTATTTATAAAAAGGAAGGGAAATGAAATGGCGGGGTTTTGATCGACTTTTGTCGTCAAAATATTCAGGATAAGGCAGCATATCGCATTCCGATGTGACGGTAGTGTGATAACATTTATCTGGTTTCGAAATCCCATTTCATTCAGATTTCTACAGATGTCCACAGGAAGTTCCTATTAAAACCAAGCTAGCACATTGTCACCTAGGCCATCAGACACTGTCCGTACCCAGACTATGTTAGAACAACCAATTATTCATTCTAATATTATTCTCGGCTCTCTGTGTTGGTCGTCGGCCTCTGCAGAATTCTTCTTGCTTCTACGTGTTTAGCCTAATTTTCTTCTTGATTTAAGCATCTGCTGTACATCCACCAATCACAGAAATGTCCACTATCGTAAGATAAACACTGGCAAACATGCTAATTAAATATTCTTCTTAACCTTCCGAAACACAATTAATACTAACCTTTATGTATACCGCCTACTATAACACCAAATACTTCGCATTTTACCCACACGTTTTATTAATGTCTTCCATGTCATTCTAAAAAAATGACGATTGTTGCATCAGGGAGCATTAAACTGTTGCTTTTTATAATGTATACAGGTTAAGTTTTGCTCGAGGTTTGAAATGCACGTTAACTTACATACAATTTAGATGAACGTGAGTCTTAAAAATATTAATAGTCAAAGTTCTTATAGCAGAACGCTAGAAGTAAGCTTATCGTTTAGAGTCCTAGGTTAAGTCTCAGTGTTTGGCTATGGATCCGTAATGGATTCGATGTCTTGGTATAGAGATGAGAATAGCTAAACGATGATATTTGGTGTCGGTTTGACGTCCATAGAGCCGTGCATCGTAAAATCGTTTCCATGGTAAAACCCAATGCACCAATGTATCATATTTATTTTATTTTGGAATGAGACTGTACATGTTTCGGACGGTCCCTCCGTCCATCATCAGGAGTTCAATACTGTATATACAGCTGTCTAACAGACACTGATATCTGTCTGCTAGCAAACAGACAGCAGTGTCTGTTTGACAAATGCCCGTTGCTGTGTGTACAGTCTTGAACTCCTGATGATGGACGGAGGGACCGTCCGAAACATGTACAGTCTCATTCCAAAATAAAATAAATATGATATTTTGGTGCATGTAGTTGGTTTTACTGTAGAAATAATTTGGTGTCGGTGTCGGTGTCACTCTTAAAATATTTAATAGCAGCTCGCTCTGTATTTTATTGAAGGCTTAATATTTTCTCTATTATTTAGATTTCAGACTAGACATTTAAGTTTATTTTGTGGTAAGCTTCTTTTTCCGTAGGATCAGTAAGCAAGTTCTTTCAGCTTTCGTAACTTCTCTTCCCTACACCGCATCTACGAATTCATTCTACTAAACGTATTTAAGACAGCGAAATGTTAGTTTTACCAATTGCTAAAATAGTTCAATCGATTAAAAATTTGTCATTAATATTTAAAATAATCGATTAATAAAATAGTTTTTAACATCAGAGTCATTAGTGAGAAATACATTTGAACTCCTCAGAACAAAGTGATCAAAACACGTACGATCTAATTTAACGCCGAGTAGCTCACCCTTTCTCGCAAAAAACTTACTGTTTGACACTATGTTGGTAGGCCTGTACATTTCATTTGGTCATCACAATAAACGTCGATTTCTTACCTACTGAACATTACATGACTGATCTCTGTAAAACATACGCAGTGTGTTTTCTGGATGATTGGGTCAAGACGTATAAATACTGCATGCATGAGCTTGTACCTGCAAACGGTTGAACATTAAGCCGGAATTCTTAGCTGCAGCGCGTCTTCGCAAAGTGCAAATATGTCAAATATCTAACAGTGTCACAGTGTCACAGCATCACAGTGTCAGCGTCACAGCGTCACAGTGTCACAGCGTCACAGCGTAACAGCATCACATTGTCACAGTTTCACAGTGTCACAGCGTCACAGCCTCACAGCGTCACAGTGTCACAGCGTCACAGTGTCACACAACGTCGAATTTAGAGACCAAAAACTTAAAACTTTAATACATAGGAATAAGAAAAGCAAATAATTTGACCGCATTACACCGTGTACTATACGAAGTAAAATCTGTTTCGGACCTGAAAGGGTTTGTACGTACACCTATTAAAATAATTCGACGCAATCCAAACAAGGAATGTAGCTTGAGTAACATGCTGGAAGAGGAAAACTTACAGAAAGTCCAAGAATAGTCGTGGGCTTAGTGTTAAAATTGTTCTGAGTGGGACTGGCTTCAAAGTGTGGACTGGACTGATGTGGCTGTGGATAAGGTTGAAAAGCAACACATTAGTGGCTAATTATGTTAATTACTTTCGGTTACCTTGGTTACCAAAGTTACCGACATTTGTATGTTGAGGGTCACTAAAGATTACTTTGGCTACCAAGGCTGCCATTGCTTCTTGGTTGTTATGATTAGACGAATGTACCAGAAGTGTTTCGCTCTGCTGATATTAGCTATCTTATTTTTATTTTTTCTCTTTATTATTATTATGGCAGTGGAAGCGCTGGGTGTCGGATCCAGATGCGGGAAGTGTGTGTTTGTGGTCTGCCTTGAGATGTGAGTGAAGCAGAGAGCAGGCCCTGCCGGAGGGTCCGGTTCAGGTTTCCGGTGCACGACGTCGCGCTCAGGAAGAGGAAATTGGTGCGGAGTGCACCCGTGACCGGAACTCCGCCGGGGGTCTCCCAGATTCTACTGAACATATGTTAGAGCAGAAAAAAAAGCAGAAGTTACATCAACAATTTGCAAAGAATTTCTTTACACTTTATTTATATTATGAATTTGTTTAATCAGTGCTTAACCTTTACTTCTTTGTCTGTTAAATAAATGCGTGTACAGTAACTAGACAAGGTTCATTCTTTTTTGATAAAACTTCACCGTTGGTACGGAAGTAGCGTGGCCAAGAAGTGCAGATTTCTCAAAAATTTTAAGTAAGCGATGAAATTTTGTAAATCGCTGTAAAGAGAAGACAAGCCGTTGCTTCATTAGAGGATAATTTCATTTTAAATCTAAGAACACCAAAACTGTTTAAGGCGTTTGGGATTTCGATGCACACGTGACAACTGGAAACCATATTTAATAATTTATAAAGTTAAAAATATACGCTTTTACACTAAAATTACTTCTACGGACGATGAATCATTCTTTATAATCTTTCAGGACGTCAAATTATCTTCCATTTTCCTTGGAACCCAAATGTTCATTACCATGTTCACAAATTCTCACTGCTGAACCCAGTCCTGAAGCAGACGAATTCAGACTACACGACTCGAACTTACTTCAATAACGACATTTTAAAGAAAGAAACAAAATTAATCAAGAATTTAGTTCACTCGATTTCGGATCAGACTGCTTAGAAATAATTCTGATTTATAGATGGCAGAAAAGGCCTCTTCGATTAAGTGGAGTGACATTATTTTGCACACTCCGTTATGAAGGCGAACACAGTCTTGAAGGGTCAGGGCAGTGTGTGCCCCACCCCTGACGACTCTTCTATCGATAGACGGAATCTGACGAAATTCGACACGAGTATCGTACCAATGAAAGGTTTATAATGTCCAATCCTTTATAAAAACAACTCAACGACTGCAAGAAATCTAAGCCTTTATCAGAACATCTCGTCGTGTTATGGAGGTCTCCTCTTTCATTCTCAGCCCGGGGACCAGCTAACCTAATGGCTTCATTCACTTTGTTCTGCCCCTCCACGCAATGCTGATATGAAACTCCAGTCACTCTACAGTAACTTTCTTTCGCATATTTTCAGTCCATTATTTTCTGATTACTAACCATTCAGTGATGTGTAATCTGAGAGGTCGAGGTCTTTAAACATACCATAAATAATTAATAAATACTATTATATCTTTTACTTTGGTGAACTTAACTAATTAATCTATGCAGCTAGGCATCTGAAATTTGATATGGGAATGAAATATAAAATGTATATTCATTTTATGTAACGAATTTTATATAAGTTAAAATTACAAAACTGGTGGTATTATGAAGCTGTCTCTTCTGCATTAACATAACCATGAGCAAACAGTGCCAATTTCTATACTGTTACAATGATGTGTTACTAATCTGTGTGCTCAAGAGTGGAGTGTTTTGTGCAGCCACAGTATAGACAGAAAAATGTAAAAGTGGAATGTTATTAAGTTTATGCAGATCGTTTCCCATTAAATATTTGTACGTTTTACAGATCACGCAGTAATGTATGTACCTTCTTCAGGGTAGAAGGCAAACAGCTCTACTTTGCAACCTTAATTTCATCAAACTAAATGCTCCACAGTTATGAAATTCAGCACTCGGGTGTTTGAGGCTCTCTGTACCTGATCAGGTGTAAGCAGGGACGCGTTTAAAAAAACTACGTGCGTCTTCTCTAAGATGATTTTGGAAATACGGTTCACCCAGTTAATTAGCATATAATGTAAATAACCTTGAAACGAAGATGGAAGCAGAAGATAAATCCCAGACACACTAAGAGTGCACAGAGGCACGGTTTAGTTCTCAAACCAATTTATGTGAGATTTGTTTTGGATAAAGTGGGGCTAGTACAGGTTTCTGTCCGACAATTTCTCTTTTCTCCTGTCGCTATCATTCCACAAATGTTCTATGGACCTAGCGTTATTTTTATTTTTATGGGATTAATCCCGTTGTACTTATAAAAAATAGTAATTTTTATTACCACCAAACACGATTTTTTGTATTCAGCAATACTCAGCAGTGTTACATGTTTCGGTCCATAGACCAACTTCAGGCATAAATGTGCGTGATATAAAACATAAGTGACATACTTTAAAACACGTTGCAGTTTGCAAGATCTCATAAAGTTTAAAATTATTACTATTATTATTATTATTGTCGCAAATTCCAACATATTGGAACTCATTTCACTTATTTTCTTAAATAATGGCTATCTACACTTAAAGATAATTGAATTGATCGAAACACACAACATTGTTGAGAATTGTTGAATGTAATGAACTGTTGTATTTGGCAGTAAAGACAAATTACCATTGACCTACTCCTATTTCATGTATCTACCATCGAAGCTATATAATTTCAGCAATTGACAGTGTAGTTAAGTAGCACAAGTTCTGTCCCTATCACGTTTGAGGTAAGAGCAGGCGCGGTTATCGGTAATGGAAATCAAAGCCTATGTAGCGCAGGAAGGGTACGTAGCGGGTAGTTATCGGCAATAATCGACACATTCATCTCGACCGATCAACTGCTCCACAGTAGGAGACATACGATCCCTTGGTCGTGCAAGGCATTTACTTCTTCTAACAAAGTTCTTTATGCATTAATATTTAGGCTTCCTGGTCTCCTCCATCAGATCTTCACGTCCAGCGCACTGATAATGTGGTTTGATGCATCGAAATTGGAACAATTTTGCTCTTGGTGTGTTTTGTAAACTTTTCAAGACAAAGATGAACCTGACAAAGGAAAAAGTTAAAGTTCACCCTAGAACAGGTCATGAAGAACCAGAGCGGAAGTAGATATATAACTTTACTCTTTCTTTAGCCTCAGCGGGAACACCGTGTACTCATTGTATAGGAGGCTGGGTGGGCCCGACAGCCGGTCTGGACGGGCACGGAAGAATTTGTATTTGTAGTTAATATCACAGTGTACCCTGGAACTGCTCTAGACTGTACTATCTCTCCCAACTAAATCCTTACCATAGAACTGATCTAGATTGTACTATCACTCCCACCCAAATCCTTACTCTAGATCTGCTATAGACTGTACTATCTCTCCCACCCAAATCCTTACCCTAGAACTGCTCTAGACTGTACTATATCTCCCACCCAAATCCTTACCCTAGAACTGTTCTGGACTGTACTATCTCTCCCACCCAAATCCTTACCCTAGAACTGCTCTAGACTTTACTATCTCTCCCACCAAAATTCTTACCCTAGAACTGCTCTGGACTTTACTATCTCTCCCACCCAAATCCTTACCCTAGAACTGTTCTGGACTGTACTATCTCTCCCACCCAAATTCTTACCCTAGAACTGCTCTAGAATTTAGTATATCTCCCACCCAACTTTTTACCCTAGAACTGCGCTAGACTTTACTATCTCTCCCACCCAAAACCTTACCCTAGAACTCTTCTGGACTGTACTATCTCTCCCACCCAAATCCTTACCCTAGAACTGCTATAGACTTTACTATCTCTCCCACCCAAATCCTGACCCTAGAACTGCTCTAGACTTTACTATCTCTCCCACCCAACTTCTTACCCTAGAACTGCTCTAGACTGTACTATCTCTCCCACCCAAATCCTTACCCTAGAACTGCTCTGGACTGTACTATCTCTCCCACCCAAATCCTTACCCCGCATTCAGCATTTTAACGGACGTTGCTCACTAGAACCTGCAGATTCAGTTTTGATGCTCTAGTGTTGTACTTTGCAGGTACGGGCTCGGGTCCCGGCGGCGTAATGACACTCTGTGTGAAATGTTTATGGCTACCATAAGTGCCCCGAAACAACAGCACTCGCCAGTCACTTCCATTTTTTTCATCCCGTTCGAAACTGTGCAATTTGTCACCTTTGGGTGAAGTAGAGTATTAAGTGATTTCGCTGTAACTTTCTATTGAACAACGGTTCCAACCGTCCTGACCACGTAACTCTCAAATTGCCGGGGGGGGGGTGACTACAGGGTTGGTCGATCGATTTCTAAGAACACCACCCGCTCGAGTTGATCGCTTATCGCCGCCTTGTGAGGGGCGTGTCTGCCTCACGGAACCACCACCATTAATAATAATAATAATAATAATAATAATAATAATAGCAATGACAACAAGCATGGTAGTAACCACAGTAACAATGGCAATTATTCAGGTACCACCCTAAGTCACTTTCAGCTCCGATCCTACTCATGATCCTAAGAGCCTTCTGAATGCCACAACTCATTTTCAAATCAGATTTCCTAAGTAAATGTATGTTATGAAATTTCTCGCCACAAACATTTGTATGTATTTTTTGGTCCCCCATCCTAAATAAATGCGTTTCAACCTAACTTAATATATTTTACTATTTTAAAATTAAATGGGGCTTAAAAATTCTCATTATGTATCAAGATCAATAATTACTTCTTTGTTGTTAGGTCAAAATATTTTCCAGAACATTGTGTTTGCCGACTCCTGTAATTCTTGAGATATAAATATTTGGAATCTCCGTCTTCTGGGTTATGGAGCCGTGTCTCTGGGTGACTGGTGCCCGACCATTTCGAGACCGCTGCGTTGTCTCGAACTGTGGGGCACCAGTCACACACAGACATAGCAACGTAGCCCTGAAGAATGGAGACCTCGACAGTACCGCTACGGAAACCTAAAAACTCAGATAAATGCTTGTCTGCTCGCTGTTGTGAAGGTGAGGTATCTGTATAGGGACGATGCTGTGGCAAGAAAAATGCACCACAAACTAAAAAATGTTGCAACTTTAATAGAATATGCACTCACTGCAAACATCAGAACAAGAGAAAATGTAATTGACTCTGGACCTATGTATATTTATAAGAAACAATACTCACATCGTGAACATGACACTCTGACTAAAAAAAAACAGAGAAAAACCAAAGTTATGTTATGATTTCATAATACAGGAAATACAAAAAATTTATAAAAAAATAAAAAGTTTGCTAGATAAATTTGCAAATATTTATAGAAGCAGAGCGTATTTAAGAATTTTCTAGACCCAAAGCAAAAATAAATTTGGAGTTCGTTCCTGCGTTAACCGTAAATTGCTGATGCAAGTGGAATGATGTAAGAGTTTACATAAATATATGCTTCACATAAAATCTGAAACAGGACCAACCTCTTCGGGGTCCCTCGGACGGAGGAACCACATGCAGCTGCATACAATGCGACAATCTTGAACCGGCCATAGATGGAAGAGAGAATTCGTGTTTGCACAGAAGTTGTTTGAACCCAAGGAGTAAGACAAACACCAAGATCATTAAGTGACTCACTTTCACTTGCTACATTTTTTTCGAAGATGGAAAATTAGAACATGATAATTTTTTTTTATCATGGCGCGACAGCTCCTAGTGGGCCAAAACCTTCTCATTATGAAAGCTACACGGCCACATTCAGTTAGACACATTAGAATCGGTAGGACTTCTCTGGACGAGTGATCAGCTGGTGCAGAGGCCTCTGCCTGACAAAATACAGCACTCACAAGAGACTGACAATCCATGGCCCCGGCGGGATTCGAACCCACAATCCCAGCAATCGAGCAGCTGCAGACCCACGCCTTAGACCACGCGGCCACTGGGATCGGCAGAACATTATATCTACACAAGAGATTTAATTATGTAATATAGTTGTTAATTTAGACTTGTAAAATTGTTTGGTGACGAAAATACATACGCAAATTACGTTAGGACAAATTGTTAGTTTTAGGGTGTAAACTACGAATGACATCCAAGTCGTCAGCAATTCGCGAGCGCTATCAACTTGCTTCCCCTGAAGGCTAATCGGCCAGCTCCCCAGTGACAGCGTTTGACACTTTATTTGCTACATATGCTTGCCGGTCCAGTGCGCGCGGGAGGGGACGTGACCCTACTCGTGTTTGACTTGTGGAGCGATTCCATAACATTTCGCAGTCCTCAGGATTATGCAGCAACAGTGAAGATTCTGTGATAAAACAGACCATGCTAATATTTGTGGGTACAGCTCAGTGTCACGAAGTTATCTTCTTCGGGCCCTTCCCACTATCAGGGTTAACAAAAGAAAGAACAGTTGTTTCCTTATTGTGGCAGTAAAGAAGTAGGTATTTTTGGTTAATGATGGTTACGTGCTGTTGCAGACAAACCGGTTAGGATGGCAGCAGGAGGTTAGAAGTATGTTTAGACGGCACCCACTAGGCAGATAGGGACTGCAGCTTAGTACCTGTCGTTGACTTCTTAACTAAGTAGACTACGGATCCTTACAAATTTTATGTAAGTTCTCTTCTCATTTCAGCATTTAATGAGGTTTAACGAGATTCACCACTAAAATATACTTGTGTCTAATACTTGAGGGTTGTTTGGCCGTGCATCTTCCTCATGAAATAAAGTGAAATGCCAACTTGATGCAAATAGGTAATTTTATTGATGTATTCTTAGCTCGACATGTTTGGGGCGCATACGCCCATCATTAGGAGCATTAGATTAGGAGCATTAGATGTTGAGTTGCAGCACATGGTTTTCTACACCGAGTTTTTGGATGGGTGGTGGTCTTGAGAGCCGATGAGTAGGTCGTGTGTACGGTGCGGATGGTGCCGTGCGACTCGCACGGCACCATCCGCACCGTACACAGCGGCTCTCAAGACCACCACCCATCCAAAAACTCGGTGCAGAAAACCATATGCTGTAACTCAACATCTAATGTTCCTAATGATGGGCGTATGCGCCCGAAACATGTCGAACTGAGAATACATCAATAAAATTAGCTAGTTGCATCAAGTTGGCGTTTCACTTTATTTCATTGTGTCTAATAATCTGCAGGTTACTGAATGAAAATGTCAGGTTGAAAAAGCCATGAATATGTCATATGACTCAAAATACATAAGTAAACTTTTATTTAGAACGTCAAGCTTGACACAATGTGTATGTACAGCACAAGAACCTTGGTCTCAAAAGCTGCATTGACCTACACGTACTTTCACAAAGCAAACGAACGAAAAAATAAAGAAGAGTCGCTGGAAATATTAACCTAATTTCTAAACGTCTGAACGAGCTATACAACACTCGATCTTTTTCACAGAGTAGGAGGAAGAAGATTTATTGGGTGAGTTATTGACGCGGGAACGCAAATGTGCCATCAAATATTGAATCAAACCAAATTTACTTTTTGGAAGTGAAAAATGAACCACTAAGAATAATGACAAAAGAACAGAAACTGCAAAATTGATGTTCCTTACACTGTTATTAAGAGGCGAGTTAGGCGCCATACACACAGGGTGAAAGAGAAAGAGATAATTGGATCACTTTGTAAGTACTCCGCGCTGCTCTGAATGGTTAGTTGCGATGACGCGAAGAAGAAAGGAGCTGTTAGAGGGTGCTATAGGACAGCAGGGCAAGAAGGGATCATCTTACACCCAGACACTTGTGTGGAGACATAAAAAGTTCCTTACACCAGCAGCATAATGGGGAAGGTCGTGTCTGCCTGTCTATGGGTTTCGTCTGCGAAAGCACTGAACGATATCTTACTGAAATGAAGGTGACGAGGATATAGGAATAATGAATTATGAAGAATACTGCCCTCTGGGAAATGACGCTCTTGAATACCGATACAGGCACCCTGAGCAAGGCTTCAGATTCCAGAAGGTATTCACCTTCACATACGCTGCTATACGGACTGCGGTGAATTTAATTTGGCCCGCATTCGTCCAGTATAGTAATAACAACAATAAAATTAAAAGCAACAAATTTTCTTAAAAATAATTTTTATGCAGTAGAACGTTACATAACACAAAATGCTTTATTCATGAAGTCTATACATTCTGTTTCTTAAGTTTTTCGATATAACGATGCATTAGGAAACACAAAGGCAAAACGTCGGTTTATGCATTGCGATGTTTGTAGTAGACAACCTTGCTGTGAATGTGTTTGTAAAAGATCAAGAACAATGGGGTTCGAAAAATCACACAGTACGCGTTTAGGGACATTTATACACGAAATTGGTTAACATGTTTACAAAAAGTAAAGCGTTTAGGCAAATTTTTCTTCTCCTTTTCGTGGTGTCAACCTGCTAATGCCACAGCCTGCATCGTAAAGCTAGGTAGAGAGAGGTCAGTGATATGAGCTAAATAGAAGAAACGATAATAGCGAAACGGCTAAGTAGGTGGATCGAAACAATAAACTTCCACCAATATGGTAACTTTTGACATGAACCACCTCATGTGCTTCACAGCAAAGTTATTCCTTTATTGTGTTGATCAAGCAGCTGACCTGCGGATGTTTGTGAAGCTGATGTAGCCTGTCTCAAAGAAACTGCAAGGTCATATTTATTGCAAGTTTTTCAGCAGATAGTCGTGCGTTCAGAAAACAAGCTGATGTGTTTCGATGATGCAAGTAAAGCGAGATTGAAGTTGCTCTGTGTGTCTTTAAGCACCATACGATGAAAATGAACAGCGATGTGGACAGAGGACTGGCTGGTCTTCAGAGCAGTTCTGGACTTTTACAGAAAGACACAAGGTGCTGGCGAGAACGAAAGGTCGGCCATCAGTGATATGAGCTAAATGAAAAAAACGATAATAGCTACAGAGCTAAGTAGGGGGATTAAAACAGTAAATTTCTACCAATGTAGAGACCGAGCAAACTAATTTCCTGATGATGGCGACAATGATGACGATGATGATAATAATAATAGTGGTTCTGACGACTAGGACGACGGTAATAATAATAATAATAATAA
>Ga0123353_10001773_pt1 | contig 26497 bp, 17 predicted proteins | sample TergutLab28metaG_3_FD_92763 | JGI IMG/M metagenome (GOLD analysis project Ga0123353, IMG submission 92763) | Labiotermes labralis P3 segment gut microbial communities from Petit-Saut dam, French Guiana - Lab288 P3 | ecosystem: Host-associated > Arthropoda: Insects > Digestive system > Gut ...
ATAGGACGGTCCGCGGGGCGAGGGCGTCGGCGTCGAACAGGGCGAGGAGCCTGTTGGCGTTCTTCGGGAAGACCAACTGCCAGTCCGTCAGGCAGGCGCGGACGGCCTCGAAGGCGGTGCGGGTCTTGCCCGTGCAGGACTCTCCGCGTACGAGCACGAGCATCGCCTGATCGGCGGAGGCCGCCTTGTATAGCTGGTCGCGCAGCTGCCGGTCGTGGTCGCGTTCGATGTAGTCGGGGAGCACGAACACGCCATCGTCAGCGGCGTTGGCGCCGTGGATAGCGGGGTGCACACCGAGCTGCCGGGCGGTCCACTCCCGGATCGGCCGAGGGCGATCGGGGCGCGTCCGGGGAGGGAGCAGGTGGACGTGACGGACCGTGCCGATGGCAACGCTGCCACCCTCGGCGTGGATCACACCTCCCAACCGGGAAGCGGCGGGAGGTTCTTCTCCCGTGGTACTGGGCTGTTCGCTGCCCGGTCCGCTCAGCCCTGGGACGGTCCCGGCTGCGTAGGGTTTCCCAGGTTCACCTCACCCACGGTCCAAGCGGCTGCGGAGTTGTCGCGGGCCTCGATATGTACGTTCCCGCCGACGGCCTGCCCGCCCCGATCGGCCGACACCCCGCCTTTGGAAGCGTGTTGGTCTAGTGGCTCGGCTCGTATCGTCGGCTGGGTAATCGACATGCGGTCTGGCATCCGTCTTCTCGGACGTCGGTCAACGTCTTGGTGAAGGCTGAAGCCTCTGGCCCCGCGCGTGGTTCTCTGACTAAAGTCAGGGAATGGACATGGTGCAGATCGACCAGGTGCGGCAGTTCAACCGCACCGTCACCGAACGTGTGGGCGTGCTCCACGACCACTACCTGGGCTGCGATCGGCCCATCGGTGAAGCCCGGCTGCTCTGGGAGATCGGTGAGGAGGGCCAGGATGTGCGGCAACTGCGCGAGCACCTCGCGCTCGACTCCGGGTACGTCAGCCGGCTGCTGCGCTCCCTGGAAGCCGACGGCCTGGTGACGGTGGAGCCGCAGCCCCGGGACAGGCGGGTGCGCACCATCCGGCTCACCGATGCGGGCCGCGCTGAGCGCGCGGTGCTCGATGGCCGCAGCGACGAGCTGGCCGGCTCTCTCCTGGAGCCGCTCAACACGGCCCAGCGCGCCCGGCTGACCGCCGCCATGGCTGAGGTCGAACGGTTGCTGACCGCTGCGACGGTCACGCTGGACGCGGTTGACCCAGACCACCCCGACGCCCAGCACTGCCTGCGGTCCTACTTCGCCGAGATTCAGGCACGCTTTGAGACCGGCTTCGACCCCGCGCGGAGCCTGCTGCCTGACGCGGGCGAACTCCGGCCACCGCGCGGCCTGTTCCTGGTTGCCCGGCTACACGGAGAGCCCGTCGGCTGCGCCGGCCTGAAGCTGCCCCCCGGCGCCCCGGCCGAGATCAAACGCATGTGGGTCGCGCCCCGCACCCGGGGCCTCGGTCTCGGCCGCCGGTTCCTGACCGAGCTGGAGACTCAAGCCGCCCAGCAAGGCTGCGAGGTACTCCGCCTGGACACCAACAAGGCGCTCACCGCGGCGATTGGTCTCTACCACTCCAGCGGCTTCCAGGAGGTCGCTGCCTTCAACGACGAGCCGTACGCCCACCACTGGTTCGAGAAGCGGATCAGCACACCACCGTTCGGATGAGGGCCCAGGTGGACTGGCGGCTTGTCAGGCGGCTCTGGCCGGGTAATCGGTCCGTGATCGGGTCGCTGAGTCGGGCGCGAAGTTCGTCTTTGGTTCCGCGCGGGTGTTGTGCCAACGGACGTAGGCGGCGATGGCGGCGTTCTGCTCATCGTGGCTGCGATGGTCGGTGCCGTTGAGTGCGAAGTAGCGCAGGGCCGCGAACTCGGACTCGATCCAGTTCAGCCAGGAGCCGTAGGTCGGCAGGAAGACCAGTTCGATGTCGTTGTCGGCTGCCCATGTGCGGACCTTGGCGTGCTTGTGCGGGGAGAAGTTGTCCAGCACCACATACAACTTCTGCCCGGGCCAGCGGGCGGGCAGGGCCTTGAGGAGGCAGAGGAACTTGCGCCACCGCTTGCGCGGGTGAATGCGGTAGTACAGCTTGCCGGTGGCCAGATCGAGGGCGGCGAGCATCTGCCGCACGCCGCCGTAGCGGTTGTAGGTGGCTCGCAGCCTGTGCGGACGCCTCACCGGCCCCCATGCCTTGCCCTTGCGGGGCATCAGGTTCAGCGGCCCGAACTCATCGACGCATATCACCCGCCCGTCGGCGGGCGGGGTGTCATACAGCACCAGGACGCGGTGCATCTTGGCGATGAGCTCCGGGTCGGTGGACGCCTTCCAGGTGGTGGTGGTCTTCCAGGAGACCTTGCCGGCGCGCAGGATCCGGCGCAGGGTCTCCCGGCTGATGGCCGCGGTCACCTTCTGCTTGACGAGGTGGTCGGCGAGCTTGCTCAGGCTCCAGGTGGAGAAGGCGGTGATCTTCCAGTCGGCGGGGGACGTCCGGGCGATCAGGCAGATATGCTCGCGCACCTCGTCACTGATCGTCTTGGGGCGTCCCCCGCTCCATTTTGGGTCAAGCGCGTCCAGCCCCTGCTCGTTGAAGGCGTGGATGACATCGCGGACGTAGTCTTCGCTGACCCGCATCAGCACGGTGATGTCCTTGACCGTCTGGCCCTGGACGGACATCAGCACCACGATCGCCCGACGAAGTTTCACCGGGTCCTTCGCCCTCCGGCTGATTCTCTGCAGCTTCCGGCCCTCTTCCATGCTCACCGGCCGGACGAACACACTCGGTCGACGCCCCACGACCACCTCCAAGATCAGATCTTGGGGAGAGTCTGCTGGCCGATGGGCAACAGGTCGACTACCTGGTCAAGCCTGCATGACGAGCCACCTAGGTTCGAGACGTGTCCGGCACCCCATCCGTGCCAGGTCCACGTTAGGTTCGTACACCGTTTGCGTGCCTGCCCTGTTGGCGCCAATGCCGCTACCGCGGCCCTGGCCCCGCACATATGCGCCCGCGCCCGCTTATCGCCGGTGACAGGCTCACCCTGCCGGCACTGTGCACCACGGGCAGCAACGCGATGAGCCGTAACTGATGATCCCGACCATGTTGCCGGACGGTCGACGGGAGTCCCAGCCCAGAGGATCCGTCGTCGCGCGACATCATGCCCGGAATCTCAGTAGAAGCCGGCGAGGCGGGTCCCCCTCCGGGCCGATCACCATCTACCCCGTCCCTGGCTGCCGCGCCCGCCTACCGCGCCTCATGTAAGCCCTCGGTAAGTACCTCTTGCCCCGACATTGACCCGGCCTCGTGGACCAGCAACGCCGACGAGACCCGGCGAGCGGCGACGGCAAGAGCTTCCGGTTGACGGACCGGAGAGAGGGACAGCACCGCCCACGACACCAGCGCTTGCCGCTTCCTCTCATTTCCCGCCTCCCGCCATATCGAGAAAGAACAGACGATGAGCAGATATCCCGCGATCGACGCCCTCCTCGCCACGCGCCGTCCTCTGCCTGCGCCCGCCGAACGCAGCCGTCTGCGTGCCAGTCTCGCCCTCACCGCTGATGCAGTAGCCCACGCGATCGGCATCAGCCCCGCCACACTCCACGCATGGGAAGAGGGACACGCCGAGCCGCAAGGACACGCCCGCGCCGCCTACGCCTACTTCCTCACACACGCCCGCACCTGCGCCGCCGAGGATCCCAACCTCGCCCTCAACCAACCGGCGCCCGACACCTCCACCGAACTCTTGCCACAACACACCTTCTGCGTGCTGTGCGGAAACCCGGCCAGCCAACAAGTGGACGGCTATCCGCAGCACCTCACCGCTGCCGAGTGCGCCGAGGCAGCCACCCCCTTGCCGACCCTCAGCCTTCCCAAGCCTGATGAGACACCACAGCCCCCGGATCCCCCACGCCCGCTTTGGTGCCTCACACCGCTCCCATACCCCCCAGGACTTGATCGGGGAGACCGTCGCCGCAGCCCTGGCCGCCCACGACGGCGATCAGCGCCAAGCCATCGCAGCACTCACCGCACGCACAATCCCCGACGCCATGCGGCTGCTTGGCTTCGTTCACTTTCGACAGCAGCGTTTGTTCAGCCATTTGGGCAGCAGGTCGCGGTGCGAGGTCTCATGAATGTTCGCGAGAAATGACGTCGGAGCATTCAGCGGCCCGTCGTCCGGGAGGGCGGCGGGCCGTCGAACCTGGATCATCCGGTGTCAGAAGTGTCGAAGAGGCCCGTCTGCCAGCCTCCGCTGCCAAGCACGTCGAGGATGTGTGGCGAGGCGGCCGCTCTCAGGAGTGTCTCAGCGTCGGACGTGTCTCCGTACTGGAAGTGCGGGGAGACCGACGCCGACTCGCGCACTGGGCTGCGCGAAGGATCAGGCCGAGACCGCCGTCTGCGTACGACTACGAACTCCCAGGTGAGTGACACCGTTCGGAACGTTGTTCGAGGTATGTCAGGCACTACCGCGTGGTGAAGGCGCCTCCGTTGACGTGGATGGTCTGGCCGGTGATGTGCCGGGCGCCCGAGGAGGCGAGGAAATAGGCCGTCTGGGCGATGTCGTCGACCGTTCCCGGGCGCTTGTTGTGTGTCTCATTCACCAGGGCGCGGTGGCGCTCTTCGGCCAGTTGGCCACCGAAGAAGTTCGTGTCGGCAACGAAGCCCGCGGAAATGACGTTGCAGGTGATGCCCTTGGGGGCGAGTTCGGCGGACAGTGAGGCGTTCCAGGCGGCCAGGGCGGCTTTCGCCGCACCGTAGGAGCCTCCACGACGCTCGGCACCGATCGAGCCGATGTTGATGACGCAGCTGCCGTTGGCGAGCTTGGCCTGGACCGCGACGGTGGTGAGCACCGCGGTGAGAAGGTTCTGGGCCAAGCTGCTGTGCCACTGGGCCAGTTGCGCTTCCAGGGTCGATGGGTCACCGGATGCGGGTTCAGGCAACCCTCCGGCGGCGTTGACCAGGACGTCCAAATCGCCAAGCTGGGCGGCGAGTTCCCCCACTCGCTCGGCCGAGGTGGCGTCACAGACGACCCCGTGAGCGCCTATCTCTTTGGCCGCCTGTGCGACGGTGTCGGGGTTTCGTCCGGTGATGAAGACTTCTTCCTGGTCAGCGGCGAACATCTGTGCAATCGCGCGGCCGATACCGCTGGTGCCACCGGTGACGAGTACGGTGCGGGACACAAGTCCTCCTGCTCTCAGCTATGTTTAGGTCTAAACGTAACTGATGATGGCGGGAAACCACACTGTGGCCAAGACAGAGACCAGACCCGAGGACCCCGAGCTCGCCCCCTCCGCTGCTGACATCGCCACGGCCTGGCAGCGGGAACGACCGGGAACCCCAACGGAATCCATCGAGATCGTCACTCCCATTTGGTGGCTGGCGAAGCTCTTCACTGACGACCGCAATCGCGCCCTTCGAGAGGCTGGGATAGATGCGGCCACCCTCGATCTGCTGTCTGTCATCCGCCGCTCCGGCCCGCCCTACATCCTCAGCACCCGCGAGATCGCCCGGCGGACCCTAGTGACTGCCGGCGCGATCTCACAGCGCGTGGCCCGGGCAGAACGAGACGGCCTCGTCAACCGAACGCCCGGGACCACCGGCCCCCGCACCGTCCTGGTGGAACTGACAGCTGACGGCCACGCACTCATCGAACGATCCGTTGACACCGTCCTTGGCCGCGAGGCCGCACTCGTCAGTGGCCTGTCGGAGCACGAACGGCCAGTACTCATCGGGCTCCTGGACAAACTGATGGCCGATGTCAGGCAACGCACCACGCACGAAGAGAAGTGATCATCTCAAGCTCGCCGTGCGGGAGCGGAGCCCAAAAAGGACAGGTTCAGTTGGCCTTGGCAGGTGCTTCGGCTCGCGCTCGGGTGCTGGCGAGCCGGTAGGAGTCTGTGCCTGTTTCGATGATGGTGCCGTTGAAGGTGAGGCGGTCGACGATGGCCGCGCAAAGGCGTGGATCGGTGAAGGTCTTGGTCCAGCCGCCGAAGGACTCGTTCGAGGCGATGGCGACGCTGTTCTTCTCCTTTCGTTCGGTCAGGACCTGAAAGAGGAGTTCGGCTCCGTGCCGGTCCAGTTCCATGTAGCCGAGCATCATCGATGCAGAGGAGATCGACACGGACACGGCCGTAGCGAGCGATGGTCTTGTTCAACTGCTTCTCGTCCGCGGCTTCGACCAGCTCGTTCACGAGCTTTGTGGCGAGCGTGTAGCGGACCCTGTAACCCTTCATCGCGGCCTCGGTGCCCAGGGCGATGAGCATGTGGGATTTGCCGGTGCCGGAGTCGCCGATCAGGCAGAGCGGCTGACTCTTCTTGATCCACTCGCAGCTTGCGAGGGTGTGAACGGTGGCCGCGTCGATGGTGGGGTTCGCCTCGAAGTCAAAGGCGCGCAGGGACTTCTCCCGCGGGAAGCCGGCTGCCTTGATCCGTCGCTCCGAGCGCCGGCGGGCCCGGTCGTCGCACTCGGCCATCAGCAGCTCGGCGAGGAAGCCGCGGTAGGCCATCTGATCCTTGACCGCCCGGTCGAAGAGGCAGTCCTGGCCCTCGCCTGGGCTGCGGCTTTCCTCCCAGCGCATCCAACGGCCACCGGCGGTACCCCTCCAGACAGCCTGCAGCTCGTCCTTGGCGCGGACTGCATACCTCGGATGCCTGTTGATCCGGGGGTGGGCGCACAGTGGCAATTGACGGGAACCGTCTTGGTGTTGCCGTCTGCGCCTCTAGGATGACGGTCCGTTCCAGGTGCTCATGCGCCTCACCCGTACTGATATCACTCGCACGTCACGCCCTCCCCGGAGAGGGAGATTCGGAGCAGCTCGACCGTGTACCTCACTCGTTTCTCCGCGTGCGGCTTCCGTTCCCTGGCTCGTGTGGAGGACATCCCCGTCAGCAGCCCGACGATCTTGGCCGGCCGTAATGACGGCGGCAAGAGTGCCGTACTGACCGCACTGGGCTTCCTCCTGGGGCGCCATCGTCTGACGGACGAGGACCGTACCTACCAGCAGACGGAAGACGACGCCCCGGGCGGCCGCTGCTCCGAGACATGGGTGGAGGGGATCTTCACCCTTGACGTCAGCGAGCAGACTGCCACTGCCCTGCCGCAGACCGTGCGGATCCGCCGCATCGCCGAAGAAGGCCAGACAGCCCGGTGGGAGTACTACGGTTCCCGTCCGGCCGACAGCCGGCTGCACGACGTGGCCAGGCTACTGAAGGGCGAATTGGCTGAGTTGGTGGCCGAGTTCTCCCTGACTCCTGCCGGGCCTCTGAAGGATGACCTGCTGCAGGCCATCACCGCGTACGCAGCCACAGCACCTCAGGTGGAGCAGTGGCAGGCCCTTCCGAAGGAGCTTCAGGAGCGGCTGCCCCGGCTGCTGTCGTTCGGGGGCAAGGACGAGCGCCCGGACGACGCGGTGCGCACCGCCCTGAGTAGCTGCTACGAGACCTACCTGGAAGACGACACCCTGCAGGGGCGGGTACGGGAGATCGAGGCGGAGATCACCCAGCGTCTGGAGAAGGAAGCCGACTCCCTGTGTCAGCACATCCGTCGGCACTGCCGCGAGTTCGTCGGTGTGCAGGTCAAGCCGGAGGTGTCCTTCAAAGGGGGCTTCAAGCGCGCTCCGCTGGAGGTTTCCAAAGCCGACGGGGAACCGGTCGACCTCACCCGTTCAGGTCAGGGGAGCAACCGCCGGATCGCGCTCGCCGTGTGGGAGTGGACCAGCAACCTGCTCGAGCACAGCGAGCTCGCCGCCGCGGGGGAGGGGGGCGAGCAGGAGCCGACGCAGACCATCGTCGTCTACGACGAGCCCGACACCCACCTCGACTACCGTCACCAGCGCACCGTGATGGACATCATCCGCAAGCAGTGCGCGCTGCCCCATGTCAGTGTGGTGGTCGCCACCCACTCCATGAACCTCATCGACGGCGTCGACATCGCCGATGTCGTCCACCTCCGTCTCAGCAACAGGGGCCGCACCGTCGTAGAGCGCCTGGCGGACGAATCCCACGACGGCGTCGACTTCCACCTAGGTCAGATCGCTGCTGCCGTGGGGCTGCGCAACTCCGTCCTGCTGCACGAGCGCTGCTTCCTCGCCGTGGAAGGACCCACCGAACAGCAGTGCCTGCCGCTGCTGTTCCGTCTCTCCCAGGGCCTGTCCCTGCAGGCGGCCGGCATCGCTCTGTGGGCTTGCGGAAACAACGAAGGAGCCCTCCACCTGGCCGGCTACCTCGTCAAGAACCGCCGCACGGTCGTGCTGATGGTCGACGCCGACAGCCGCACGAACAGGCACTTCAAGACCGAGCGGCTCATCCGGACCGGACTCAACCTCGCCACCCAGGTCACCTACGTCGGCGAGGCCGAAGGCTTCAACGAACTTGAGGAACTTTTCACCGATCCCCAGTGGGCCGCGGCCGCCAACACGCACTGGCCGCGTTCCGAAGGCAGGCGATGGGCGGCCGAGGACTTCACCGCGCACCGCGGCGGGAAGTTCAGCGGCCATGTTCTGACCATGATCAAAGAGGGCGCCGAGCGGACGAGCCCCGACGGCAAAGACGACATGCTCTACTCGCTGGTGACCACCCTCACCAAGGCCGAGGACGTCCCGTCACAGCTCAGGGACGCTTTCAGGGACATTCAGGCCCTGGCTTCCTGACCGTTCGGTCGGCACGGCGCTGCAGCATGCGCTCTTTGCGCTGTTGCAGCGTCGGGGCCTCCCACGCATGCCATCCCACCTCCGCCACATGCTGTCGGCCGTGACCTCGTGCCTCGATCCCGCACCAGCGGCACCCGTCCGGCGCCGCCACGGATCCACTGCTGGTAGAACGCGATAACGACATCACATCCTCCTTCCCCCCACCGCACATCTTGCCTCCTGCCACTGACAATCACCCGACGGCGGTACCCCGCCCAGCGATGGGACAAAACCACTAAAATCCCACGTAGTGCGTCGCGTCACAGTTTCCGTCGCGACGCCCGTTTATCAGGAAAACCGCCCGTAACCGCTCGCGCTGTGGTTACTGTCTGCGCTCATGCGGTTTCTGCACACTTCGGACTGGCACCTGGGCCGCCGGTTCCACACAGAAGACCTGATCCCCGCCCAGGGTGCCTTCCTCGACCACTTGGTCGACACCGCCCAGGCGGAGGACGTCGACGCGATCCTTGTGGCAGGCGACATCTACGACAGGGCCATCCCCAGCCTGGACGCCGTGCGCCTGTTCAACCGGGCTCTGCACCAACTCGCCGACCTCGATGTGCCGATCATCATGATCAGCGGAAACCACGACTCCGCGCACCGCCTCGGCGTCGGATCCGGCCTCCTCGCCCGTGCAGGGATCCACTTGCGGACCGACCCAGACACCTGCGATATCCCGGTCGTCCTCGACGACGTCGACGGCCCAGTCGCCGTGTACGGCATCCCCTACCTCGAGCCGTCGATGGTCCGCGACCGCCTGGAAGCCGAAGCCGTCTCCCACCGCGCAGTGCTGACCGCAGCCCTGGACCGCATCCACGCCGACCTCACCAACAACCAGCCAGCCGGCACCCGGTCCGTGGTCCTCGCACACGCCTTCGTCACCTCCGGCACCGGACAGCCCGAGGAACGCGATGAGAGCGAGGAGTCCACCAGCGAACGCGAAATCGCCGTGGGCGGTGTCGCCCACGTCGGCGCCGACGTCTTCCACGGGATCGACTACGTGGCCCTGGGCCACCTCCACGGCCCCCAGCGCGTCACCGACCGCATCCACTACAGCGGCTCCCCGCTGGCCTACTCCTTCTCCGAAGCCCGCCACACCAAGTCGGTCACCCTGATCGACCTCACCCCCAATGCCGTGCCCGCCCTCACCCGCCGGCCCTGCCCGGTGCCGCTGCGCCTGGAACGCGTGGCCGGCTTCATGGAAGACCTCCTGACCAACCCCGCCCACGAGCCGCTGAAGGATGCCTGGCTCGAGGTCACCCTCACCGACACGGCCCTGCCCTTCGAGGCCATGGCCCGCCTGCGCCGCCGCTTCCCCCACACCGCCAGCCTCAAGCACAAGCCCGCCCTCATCCCCGCCCAGGCCACGAACACCCCCACCTACAGTCAGCGCATCCGGGGCCGTGGCGACCTCGACATCGCCGGCGACTTCATCAACAGCATGCGCGGCACCGACCCCACCCCGGACGAACAAAACCTGCTGCAGCAGGCCGTCGAAGCCTCCCGCCTGAACGAGCAGCAGAAGGAAACCGTCTGACATGCGCCTGCACACCCTGCGCCTGCAGGCATTCGGACCCTTCGCCGGCACCCACACCATCGACTTCGACGCACTGTCCGCCGACGGCCTGTTCCTCCTGCACGGCGACACCGGAGCGGGAAAGAGCACCATCTTCGCGGCCATCTGTTTCGCTCTCTACGGCAAACCACCGGGCGACCGCGACCTGCTGCTGCGCAGCCACCACGCTCCCGCCAGCCTCCTGACCGAAGTCACCCTCGAGGTCACTCTTGCAGGGCGCCGCCTGCGCATCGACCGGATCCCTGCCCAGGTGCGCCCCAAGCGATCCGGTGCAGGTGAGACCTCCCAGAAAGCAGAAACCCGGCTCAGTGAATGGGCCGTCGACGCCGACGGCCAGGGCCGCTGGGAACCTTCCAGTAAGTCCCACCAGGAGGCAGCCGTCGAGGTCACCGACCTGCTGGGCATGAGCCGGGATCAGTTCTGCCAGGTCGTCCTGCTGCCGCAGAACGAATTCACCAAGTTCCTCCACGCCGACGCCCACGGCCGACGAGAACTCCTCGGCAAACTCTTCCGCACCGGCCGCTTCTCCTTCATCGAGCGCTGGCTGAACGACCACAGCCGCACCACCGAGAAGAACCGCGACGCCGCCCGCGCCGATGTGCTGCGTCTGGCCGAACGCATCCACCAGGCCGCCGGACCCGACCTGACAACCGAGTACACGGCGCCCACCCCCGACGATCCGCACACGCTCACCGAGCCCGCTCGCGCCTGGGCCCAGGATCTCCTCCGCACCAGTCACACCGACCACGCCGAGACACTCCAAGCAGCCACAACGGCCAAGGAGAACCTGGTCAGACAGCAGGCCTTCGAAGCCGCGGCTCGCGAACTCCACCAGCAGCAAACCACCTACACCAGCGCCCGGCAGCAGCTCGACCTGCTCCAGGAACAGACACCGCACCAGGACGCACTGGTCCAGCGCCGCGACCAGGCCCGCCGTGCCCAACAGGCAGCACCGCTGCTGCACGCCGCGGACACCGCCGCAGACGACCACACCCGTGCCCAGAGCGTTGAACGGACCGCCCGCGAGCACCTGTTGCCCGAACACAAGGACCTGGACGCCGGCCAGCTGGAAACCGCCGAGCATCGTCTTCGCGCCGAAGCTGCCGTCCTGACCGCCCTCATCCCCGAAGAAGACACCGTCCACCGGCTGACCACTGAGCTGGAGCGCACCGACGCCGAACAGCAGGACTTCGCCACCCAGCAACGCACAGCCCAGGACTGGCTCGAAGCCGAGCCCGCCCGGCGCGGCACCCTCGAAGCCCGGCGAGAAGCCGCCCGCCAGGCCGAAGAAGAAAGCCGCCGCCACCAGACCGCCCTGGACGGCCTCAAAACCCGCCTCGAAGCCGCCAGGCGCCGCGACACCCATCTCGCCAAGGTCACCAAGGCCGAACAGCAGCTGGCCGATGCAGAAGCGGTCACCGGCCAGACCGGCCAGGACTATCTCACCATCCGCCGCCGGCGCACCGAAGGCATGGCCGCCGAACTCGCGGCCACCCTCACCGACGGCACCCCCTGCCCGGTCTGCGGATCCTGTACCCACCCAGCGCCCGCCGCTCCCCAGGACGGGCAGCCCACACGCCAGGACGAGCAGGACGCGGAAGCCCTCCACGAGCAGGCCAAGGCCACCCAGAAAGCCGCCACGGCCGTGCTGCACGAGCTCCGCGAACAGGCTGCCACCGCCACCGGTGAAGCCGGCGACACCCCCCTGACCGACCTCCAGACCCAGCACACCACGCTCACCACGGAGTTGACCGACGCCCTGGACCGCGCTGCAGACCAGGGCACCGTCCAAGAAGAACTCCTCACACTCGACGGCGAGCACACGGCCCAGACCCAGCAACACAGCACCGCCACGGCCGGCCTGTCCGCCCGCAACGCCCACTACGACACCCTCACCCAGCAGCTCACCGAACTGACGGCCAAGCTCACCGCAGCCCGCGGCACCTATCCCACCGTCGCCGCCCACGCCGACGACCTCACCCGCACCGCCGACCGCCTCAAAGAGACCGCCGAGGCCTCCCGCAGCCTCGCCGCCGTCGTCCAGACCCTCACGCACCGCACCGACCAGGCCACCCTCGCCGCCAAGGACCAGGGCTTCGACACCCTGGCACTCGCCCAGCAGGCCCTGCTCAGCGACGAAGACCTGCGCGCCATCGAAGAAGAGATCACTCAGTGGCGCGAGGCCTGTGCCGCGCACACCGCAGTCCTGGAGAACCCGGCACTGCAGCAGGCCGCCGCGCAGCCTTCCGCCGACCCCGACGCCGCCACGGCTGCAAGGGCCGCCGCCGATGACCAGCACGCCGAGGCCGCCGCCGCCGCCAGTGCCGCCCACACCCGCAGCCAGGCCCTCACCGCCCTTGCCGCCGACCTCGGCGCAGCCATCCAGCGCCTGCAACCGCTCGAGCAGGCCCACCTCACCGCCCGCCACCTGGCCGAACTCGTCACCGGCAACTCACCCAGCGCCCGGGTGCGCATGCAGCTGGAGGCCTACGTCCTGGCAGCCCGCCTCGAAGAAGTCGTCACCGCCGCCAACACCCGCCTGCACATCATGTCCGAAGGCCGCTACACCCTCTCCCACTCCGACCACCAGGCCGCCCGCGGCGCCCGCTCCGGCCTCGGCCTGCAGATCACCGACTCCTGGACCGGCCGCCCCCGCAAGACCGACACCCTCTCCGGCGGCGAATCCTTCTTCGCCTCCCTGTCCCTCGCCCTCGGCCTGGCCGACGTCGTCACCCACGAAGCCGGCGGCAACCCCCTGGACACCCTCTTCATCGATGAAGGCTTCGGCACTCTCGACGAAGACACCCTCCACAAGGTCCTCGACGTCCTGGACTCCCTGCGTGCCCACGACCGCACCGTCGGCGTCATCAGCCACGTCCCCGAACTGCGCCGCCGCATCACTCACCGCCTGCACGTCCGTAAAAGCCCCGCCGGATCCACCCTCGCCCACCTGACCGAAGCAGCCGAATAGCCTGCACCCTGCCAGGGCGGGGCGCCTTGCCCTGCCCTCAATGTCCAGCCGACCCCCACGGAGCAGCACACCTTCATGGCTTCCGAAATCGAGCTGCGGCCCCACCAGAAGGAAGCCGTCGCTGCCGCGACCGCCACGCTCCGCGATCACGCCCGCGCGAGCGTGATCGCGGCCTGCGGCACCGGCAAGACCCTCATCGCCGCCCGTACCACCGCCCGCATTGCCCCCCGTGGCCGTGTGCTGGTGCTGCTGCCGACACTGGACCTGCTGTCGCAGACGATCCGTTCCTGGCGTCTGGCCGGCCGCAAGGGCACCACCGTGGCGGTGTGCTCGGCCCGCCAGGCCCTCGACCACGAACCGGTCGGCACCGACATCCCGCTGACCACAGACCCCGCCGAACTGACCGCCCTCACCACCACACCTCGCCCCGGGCCGGTCACCGTCTACGCCACTTACGCCTCTGTCCGCACCCAGTGATCATGTGTGTGTTGTAGCTGTCTGAGCTGGAGTGTTCAGATAGCTGGTTGTCGTGATGGTGCTCCGTGCTGATGGCTGGTTGTGGCAGTGGACGGCAGTGTGCGGGTTTGACGTGGTGTTTTTGATCGCTCGTGATGAATGTTCAGGTCTTTTGGTTGCTGCTCACTTTGAATGGGTCGATGCTGGGCGCTCGTTCGTGGGGTTGAGGCTGATGGCGGCCAGGAGCGTGCGCTGGTCGGGGTGGGGTGTGTGCCAGTTCGTGTGCTGAGTGGTGAGCCAGCGGCGTTGGCTTGCTGACGGGCGCTGGCCTTCGGCGAGGGTGGAGCGGAGACCGGTGTAGGTGTGCTGCCAGCTGATTCTCCAGGGCGGGTTCCACCAGGGGTCGAGTGCTGCGAGTGCGTGTTCGTGGGGCCAGGGTTGGCCGGTGCGGCGTACGTGGGCGTTGGCGCGTTTGCGTTGCTCGTACAGCCACCAGCCCAGGGGGAATCCGTTGTGTTCGGTGTCGTAGTGGGCGGTGCCGAGGCCGTCATGGGTGTGTGCGTAGGAGCGGGCGTAGGGCAGGCCGCCGTCGATGGATGACGAGACGGTGGTGGGGCGTGGGCGGCTGGCGCCGGCTCGGGGGCGCCAGCGTGTTTCCTGCTGGGGCCGGGCGGCGTGCGCGTCCTTCGAGGTGATGCCGAGGTGGGTGAGGAGTTGTTGTTGGCCTGGGTGGAGGTCGTCGTAGTTGATGCATGGGGTGAGCAGCCATCTGGTGGCGTCTGGGGGGAGGCCGGGGAAACCTGCCGCCGTGTTCAGGGTGCGGCCGCGGTTCTCGGCTTTGACGGTGTGGTAGGCGGTTTGCCATGGCAGGCCCCAGGGCGGGTTCCACCAGGGGTCAATGGTGTTGAGGGCGTCGGCGCGGTTGTCGCGGCCCGTTTTTTGTGCGCAGGGGCTGTTGCATGAGCTGGGCTTTTCTCAGTTGTATGGGTTCGTTTTGATCTGCGCGTGACCCCGCTGCAGTTGTCGTGGTGGGGGTCTTTTGCTGTCGGCCTGTGACTGTGCAGCTTGACTGGGTGTTGTGCAGATGGCCTGGGTCGCTACTTGGCTGGCGGGGCCGTTGGCCGATGCAGGGCGGATCGTGTTTTAGGCGAGAGGTGCCCGTGCCAGCAGTGATGATGGAGGTCGTTGTACGCCATCAGGGTTGTTAGGGGGTCCGTTGTATTTGAGCCGCGTCAAGGTCTCCGGGCTGAGAGCTAGCGCTGAGGGGGAGATCGAGTGCCAGCTGCCGGGACGCTTCAGCGTTCTGATCGGGGCGAACGGAGCTGGCAAGACCACGATCACCGACTCCCTGTACCTGGCGCACACCAGCCGCTTCCCGCTGCTGCCCAGGCAGAGCGCTGCCGTTCTCGGCACAGGTGATGCATTGGGCGTCGAGGTGCAGTACAGCCTGGAGCACGCTGCGGGTGCCGAAGGACCTCTAGGACAGCAGATCCAGGGCTCTTTGCACCGATCCGCCGGCGACGTCGCGCAGCAATGGTTCAGCGGATTCCAACGCAACTTGGGCACGGTCCGAGCTCAGGTCGACCGGTACCGAATACAGCAACCGGGTCTGGGGACGGACCCGTTCAAGTTCATCTACCTGCCGGCCTGGCGCCACCCTCTGGATGAGCTGGCCCGTCGTGAGACCCGGATCCTCATCGAGCTGCTGCGCGCCCAGCAGGAACGTCTCGACGGCAGCCGCAGCCTGGTGCCGCTGCGGGTGAAGGCCTCCCGGCTTCTGGAAAACCTCGCCAAGGACGGGCTCATCGAAGCCGTCGAGGAACGCATCAGCACCCATCTCGCCTCTCTCACTTCGGGCGTGCAGCGCCAGTGGCCCTACGTGCGAGGACAGGTGATAGACGACTCCTACCTCGCGCGTGTCCTGGAACTGATGCTGGCTGTCGTCGAAGGTCGTACCTCGGCCCGTCCGCTGGAGGTCTCGGGTTTGGGCTACGTCAACCTGCTCCACATGGCCGTCACGCTGGCCGCGATACCCGACTCCGCCGCACGCGCCACAGCCGCAGGAGAGGCGTCTGAGACCAGCGACGAACCCGGGGAACTGACGCAAGCGGACGAGGAGCAGTTGGCGAGGGAGCGCCGTGTGCAGGCCGCGGCGGAAGCCGAATCCGAGGCGGACTCCTTCTTTCCCCGCACCCCGTTCCACGCCACCGTGGTCATCGAGGAGCCCGAAGCCCACCTCCACCCCCAGCTGCAGCACGCCCTCGTGCGCTACCTGCGCAAGACCGTGCGCGAGCGTCCGGAATTGCAGATCGTGCTCTCCAGCCACGCCACCGACATCATCACTTCCTGCGACCCCGAACAACTGGTGGTGCTGCGGCGCACGCCGGACGGCCAGCGCGTCTGCCGACCGATCGCCACGATCCCGATGACCGAGCGCGACAAGACGCTGCGCATGGCCCGCCTGCACATGGACGCTAGCCGCTCAGCCGCACTGTTCGCCGAGCGGCTCGTCGTGGTCGAAGGCGTGACCGAAGCCGCCATCCTCCGCGATTTCGGCCGAGCTTGGGCCGGGCAGGACGAGGCGAAGCGTGCCTTCGTTGAGGCACTCAGCATCATGTACGTCGGGACCAAAGTCGGGCCGTGGACTTCGCGGCTCCTGGCGACGAAGGGCGCGGAGATCTGCACCCGGCTGGCCGTGTTGCGCGACAGCGACAAGCCCTTCGACGAACAGCCCACCCCGCCCACCTGGCTGGCCGACCACGATCCGGCCGTGGTGCAGGCATTCATCAGCCACCCGACACTGGAGCCGTCCATCACCCAGGGCAACGAGCAGCTCATGGAGGCCGCGCTGACCGACATTGGCGCAGTACCCATCGAGCCGATCACCCCGCAGTCGGTGCACAACCTGTTCAAGAGCGCCCGTAAGGGCAAGAAGGGCGCTCCAGACGTGCCGGCGGGCCCGCACGCCAAGGACAAGGCGGCCTTCGCCGACGCACTGGCTTTTCTGCTGGCCGATGCAGTCGAACGCGGCGAACCGGTCCAGGTCCCCGACCATCTCAAGAACCTGTTCGACTTCCTCTTTCCGCATCCCGCGGAACCCCGGGACGAAGACGGCGCCGAAGAGGGAGAAGCAGAGGAGGGAGACGTCCCGCCCGCCCTGCCGCCGACCACCCCTGGCCTGTCCCCGGTCGACCCGGGCAGCCCTGCTGCTCCGCCGGTACCCGTGCCCGCCGGAGCTTGGCCCACCGCCCCGGCGCAGCCTGCCGATGCCGACCCGTGGGCAGCAGGTTCCTGGGGATCTGAACCGTGGGCGGCGGACCCATGGGGGGACGCGGACCGTGACCCGAGCTGACACTGCCGGCGCTCTTACCGGTGAACAACTGACCGCGGCCGGAACACCTCACCGCCGCCTCTACATCGAAGCGGCCCCGGGATCCGGCAAGACCACCGTTGCGGCTCAACGCTTCGGTATCCAGCGCTTCAACAGTAATGACCAGCGCGCCGTCATTGCGGTCAGTTTCACCCGCTCCGCGACCGCCGAACTCCGCGATCGCGTGCTCAGCCAATGGGGCACGAACGCTCTCGCCTGGCCGCACCGCATCGTCACACTCGACACCATCGTGTGCGACCTGCTCACCCACCTCCTGCACACCAGTCACGTGCGGTGGCCCGCAGGCCACCGCCACCTCACCGTCATCGACCACTGGCGGGTGCTGCTATCCACTCAGTGGACTGACAGAGAGCCCACCGTGATCCTGGAAACAGGCCAGGTCGTCACCCAGGTCGTCCGACGGGCCGGGAAAGCGAACAGACCCAGCACCGCGGACGTCGGCGAGGCCCTGGCCGAGGGGTACTGCACACACCAGGATGCGCGCCATCTCCTCGAATCTGCCCTGGGCGCCCACGGCGTTCGCGATGTCCTGCTCGCCCGCCTCGCCTAGACCACCCGGGCGCTGATTGTCGACGAGATCTTCGACGCCAACGCCTTGGACCTGTCCCTAGTCCGCCTCGCCGCCGACGCAGGCCTGGAGGTCACCGTGGTTGGTGATCCGTGGCAGGCCCTGTACGGCTTCCGTGGCGCCCGTCCTGAACAAGTGCCCTGCCTGGTCAAGGATGCCTGCTTCGTCCAACGCGACTTGCGCACCTCCTTCCGGTGGAGGAGCGCCCGACAAGCTCTGCTAGCCGATCAGTTGCGCGCAGGTCAGGGCGTGTCACTTCCCGAAGGACAGGCCGAGAACATGGACGTTCTCCTCGCCCTGCGATGGAAACCCCTGTGGGAGGCCGGCCCCCATGTCCTGCCCCTTGCTTACGGATCGACCAAAGGCCACATCCACGAAGCAGCCTGCACTCTCCTACTCAGCGAAGTCACCCAGCGGATGTTCGGGGAAAACGCCACCTTCCACAGCGATGCCCTCACCACCCTCGGCATCGACCACGAGGCGGCGCAGCGCCTGCGCTCTCCCCTCCAGGCCGTCGTCGCTGACCTCGCGGGCACGACGGGCATCGCCGAGATCTGGACTTCCCTCAACACAGTCGTCGCCAGCGAAACCGACCGTCCCCTGCCCAGACGACGCAACCACACCCACACGGCACGCCTGGAGAACCTGAGAGCCCGCCTCCACGCCTCTGCACGCGTTATCCCTGGCCTGACCGCCCATCAGGCCAAGGGTCGGGAGTGGGACGCCGTCGGCGTCTGCCTCACCGGCCCGGAGCGAGAAACCCTGCGACAAGGCCTCAGCTCCGACAGCGAAGACCACCGTAAGCTCTACGTGGCCCTCACCCGGGCCAAGCGAATGACCACTGCCGTCTACGGAGACGCACCGTGACGGTCTCCTCTGCAGGCAGCGACCGACGGCCTTGCCGCGGTCGGGCCTCACTGTGCACGTGCTTTCGCTGCCAGGCACGCTCTTCGTTGTCTCAGCTGTGCCGCCACGTGGTGGGAAGAGTGCAGACCCCGAGCGGACGATTTGGTTGCGGAGACCCTCGAACGTCGTCGGTTCTATCCGGGGTGGATGCCGATGGCGGTGAGGAGGTGTTGCTGTTGGGGGTGGAGGGTGGTCCAGCGGGTGCGTTGCCTGTCGGCCCACTTTTGGAGGGTCGGAGGCGGGAGCTTGTCGTTGAGCTGGTGCAACTTGGCTTGCTGGTAGGTGCGTTGCCAGGTGTGGGGCCAGGGTGGGCACCACCAGGGGTCGAGGTTTTCGAGTGTCTGGGTGGTGGTGGGGGAGAGGCGGCCTTGCCGGGCGGCGCGGCGTTTCTGTGTCAGCCAGTCGCCCAGCGCGAAGTCGTCGTGGTGGGTGTCTTTGCTGCAGGCGAGGTGGCCGTGGAGGGCGGCGTAGGCGCGGGCGTGGGGGAGTCCGGGACTTGAGGGGTAGAGGCGGGTGGTCCGGCGGCGGCCGCCGGGGGCGATGCCCAGGTCGGTCAGGAGCTGTTGCTGTTGGGGGCGTAGATGTGTCCAGGTGGCGTGTTGTGCTCTGATCCAGCTTCTTACGTCGGCCGGCAAGCCGGTGGGGCGGGTTTGTGTGGTGCGGGCGCGGGTGTAGGCGCGCTGCCAGGCCAGGTCCCAGGGCGGGTTCCACCACGGGTCGATCGCGGTGAGGGCCTGGTGGCGGGCGGTGGGGGTGCTCTCGCGTCGGGCTTGTTGGCGTTGGTCGTTGAGCCAGCGTCCGAGGGGGAAGCCGTTGTGGACGGTGGAGTAGGCCGCGGCCAGGGTGTGGTGGGTGGCGGTGTAGGCGCGGGCGTGCGCGAGTGCGGTCTCGGCGTACGGGTTGAGGGGACGGATGCGGGCCGTTTTGCGGGGGAGGCCGATGCCGGCCAGGAGGTGCTGCTGGTCGGGGTGGAGGTCGTCGTAGTGGGTGCGCTGCAGGCGGAGCCAGGCGCGCTGGGTGGGGGCGAAGCTGCGGAAGTGGTGGTCGGCGTCGAGCCGGTGGCCGGCCTGTACCTGGTCGTGGATGTGCTGCCAGGCGCGTTGCCACGCCAGGCTCCAGGGCGGGCACCACCAGGGATCGATCTTGTCCAGCGCCTTCGCCGCGGCAGAGGGAGGCCCGCCCCGGCCAGCGTCGGTACGGGCGTGCTGGCGTTGCCGGCGCAGCCACCGCCCGAGCTGGAATCCGTCGTGGACGGTGTCGATCGCGGCAGCGAGGGTTTGGTGCGTCGCGTGGTAAGAGCGCGCGTATCCGAGGCCGACGGCGAAGTCGGCCTCGCGTTCGGCGGGCCGGGCGGCGGCGCTGCGGGCAGTCTCCTCTGCCAGCCCGATACGGGCGAGCAGGTCCTGCTGGTCGGGCTGGAGGGTGTCGTACTGGGCGCACTGGGTGGTCAGCCATGTGGCGAGCGCGCTGCTGGTACCGGGGAATCCAGCCGCGGCGTCCAGGACGTGACCTTCTTGGACATGGGTGTGTGCCTGGTACCAGGAGCGCTGCCATTCCAGCGTCCAGGGCGGGTTCCACCAGGGGTCGATCGCCGACAGCGCCAGCGCCCGGGGTGAGGGGGTGCCGTGGCGGTGCTGGTGGGCGCGGTCTTTGCTGCGCTGGTTGGCCAGCCACTGTCCCAGCTTCAGTCCGTCCTGGACGGTGTCGGTGGTCGCGTTCACCAGCGTGCCGTGGGCCTCGGCGTAGGCGCGGGCGCAGGCGAGGGCGTTCTGGAAGTGGGTGGCCATGTGCTTGCGGCGGGGCCGGGCCGCCTGTACTGCCTCAGGGGTGAGGCCGATGTCGGCCAGGAGGCGCTGTTGTGCGGGGTGCAGGTCGTCGTAGCTGGTGCACTGGTTGTAGAGCCATTCGCCCAGGCCGAAACTGGTGGTGGGGAAGCCGCGGTCGGGCCGTAGGGCTCCGCGGGCGCGGACGTGGTCGCGGGCTTGGTAGTAGGAGCGCTGCCACATCACCGTCCACGGCGGCCGCCACCACGGATCCAGCTCTTCCAGCACGGCGACGTGTTCGGGCGGCATCGCCGGGAACTTCCGGTGATTCTTCAGCCACGTGCCCAGGGCAAAGCCGTTGAAGCGGCTGTGGATCGGGGCGGCGAGGTGGCCGTGGACGGCGGCGTAGGCACGGGCGTGGGCCAGGCCGGTAGTGAAGGCCTGGTCCGAGGTGTGCCGGAGCCCCAGGTGCAGCCGTCTACCGCCCGCCGTCTTCTCCGGCTGCTGTGTGGTGTCGCGGTAGGCGGTGAGTTCGCGGGCGATGGGGCGGGGGCGGTGCGCCATGTGCAGTGTCCACAGACGGTCTGCGGTGGCTGTGTCCGCGTCGGCCCGTACGCAGTGCTGCGCCCAGAGCAGCAGAGGGCCGGCCGAGGTCGAGGCGATCTGGTTGGGCAGCCACGGCCGCCCCGTGCCCCGCGTCAGTTCGCCGACCAGACCAGGGGCGTGAGCGAGCGTGTGGGGGAGGTGTCCGCCGGTGTCGGCGAGCAGCTGCTGTCGGGTGCGTTCGTCAGTGAGGACCGAGGTGAGGGCGACGGTCTCGGGGTAGGTGACCGCGTCCCGGGCCAGCAGCCGCCACCAGCCGGGATCGGCCCCCTGGGGCGTGAGTTGGCGTTCCCGGCGGGGCCACTGCTCTTCTTCGGGCCACTGCTGCGCCCACCAGGAGACGACCACGGCATGCGCGACCTCGAACGCGCGGGCGGTGTCCGGCCGATGGCGCAGCAGCTGCAGGTGCCGCCGGTGTGCCGCGAGCATCTCCGCCAGTCCCGCCAGGTCGACCTGCTCGGTGTCGGCCGGTGCGCCGTCGATCCAGTGGGTGCCGAGCATCCAGCGCCGGTGGCGTGGGCAGATCCGGGTGTGCGGCTGCAGATACACCCGGGCGGGCTTGGTACGTCCGGTGCGGGCGGCCATGCACAGCCGGCAGCCTTCCCCCGCGGCCGGCACCACGGCCCCGAAGCGGAACCGCCCGGCCACGCCCTCCCCGTCCGGCGAGAGGGGCTCTTGGGCGGTCCAGGCGGGCAGGGCCCGCTGAAGGATCTCCTCGGGCACGCGGCAGAACGCGGAGACGCGGGCGCGGGCTTCGGCGTTGAGGTAGACCTCGCCGTCCGTGCGGTAGCCCTTGAACAGGCCTCCGCCAACCTGCAGCAGTGCCGGGATGAGGTCTCGGACGCCGAGTCGGTAGCGGTCGGCCAGCCGGTCCAGGTACGACAGGTTCGTCTCGCCCTGCAGCGGCGCGAGCCGTACCGGCCCCGGACGCGCCGCAGCCGTACGCGGCGGCTGCGGCTGTGGTGGAGGAGAGTCGTGCATGAGGAGGGCAGAGGTCGTTCCTGGAGGGTTCGGATGTGCTGGTATCCGGGCAGTGGCCAGACGGGGAGCGGGACGGATGGTTGAGGCAGACGCCGCCAGTCAGGGCTGGCGTTGCGAAGGCATCCGGCGGCGGTGCGGCGCCCGGGCCCGTTGTTCGGCGGCGGTGTCGAGTTCGATCTGTTCGAGCAGTCTTTTGGTGATCTTCTCGGTGCCGTCCAGCAGCGAGACTAGAGCGGCTTCGCGGATGAGGTGGGAGAGACTGCCCATGCGGCCGCCGGTGCGGGCGTGCAGGTAGGCGGCGTGCGTGACCAGCGCGCCGGGCCGGTGCTGGCGCAGCCGCAGGGCGCTGTCCATGCCGTGCACCAGGTCATGCCAGATCTGCTTGTCGGCCGGGCTGCCGTAGCGCAGGGGCTGGTTGCGCACGATTTTGAAGCGGCCGGCGAGCTGGGAGCCGCGCACGCCGGTCAGCAGGGGTGAGGATTCGACGTCGATGCCGGAGTAGACGAAGGTCGCCGGGATCCGCTCGCCGAGGTACTTCAGCTGGTCGGAGGTCTCGGCGCCGGACCGGCTGCGGGTGTCCATCAGGTGCACGTCGTCGACCAGCACCAGCTGGGTGCCCAGCTCGCACAGCAGCTCGCACACGGCGTTGGTGATCTGGATCTGGTTCATCCGTTCCAGGGCGGGCAGGCCGAGGAAGCGGGCGAACTCGCTGATGAGCATCTTCGGGGTGGAGGACGGCGGCACGGTGATGAACAGCACCGGCAGACGCTCGTCCTGGTTCGGGTGGCGGCGCCGGTCGGCGAGTTCAACGGTGCGCCCGAGCTGCTGCATGGCGGTGGTCTTCCCGGTGGTGGCGGGCCCGGAGATGATCAGTCCGCGTCTGGCTCCGCCCTGCTGGCCGCGGTTGAGCAGCAGCAGACGGCGTACCGCGGTGGAGATGGTGTCCATCGCGGGGGTCTTCAGCACCACGAACCGCGCGTGGTAATCCTCCCGCTGCTCCAGCGTCCACTCCTGGTCGCTGGCGTCCAGCGCCGAGGCGGGGGGTGTGTCGACGAACTGCTGCCACCCGTCCCACGTGGTCAGCGGACTGAACGTGCTCGTGGTGGCGGGCTGGGCCGCTGTCACCATGCCTGGGCCTCCTGGTACGGATCGTAGATGCGCAGGCCGCCCGCCCCAGCGGCGTCCGGCGTCTGCTCAGCGGCCTGGTCCCGGGCCGTTTCGACCGTCGGCCCGGATGCTTCGGCATCCGCGTGGCCTGCCGCGGTGTCCTGGCCGTCGGCGAGGGCGGCGAGAAGGTAGTCCTCGCCGTCCGGGTCGTCCTCGATGTCGTCCAGGCTGTCGTCGGTGTCCCAGCCGCCGGCATCTGGAAGCGGGGCGGTGAAGGAACCGGGCAGCCCGAACGAAGCCCCCGGCGCGAGAGGCACAGGCCACTGCTGCGTGGTGGCGGCGGAGGAGGGATCGGTCATCTGCGCGGCCGCCTGGGCCCGGGCGGCTACCTTCCGCTCTCGCCTGCTGCCCAGTCCCTGACTGGCACGGCGCAGCAGCGCATCCAGCGCCTGGGCGATCGCCGCCTCGTGCTCTTCACGGCCATGCCGGCGTTCCACAGTGCGGCGGACGTGGTCGAAAGTGAACGCGGTGAACGGGCGTCGGACCGCCGCCGCGTGGACCCACGGCACCTCCAGCCATCCCTCGGGCAGGCGCACCCACACCCGGTTCGGGTCGTAGGGGTTGTGGTGGACCTCCCAGCGGCCGTTCTTGTCCGCCCGCGGTGAGCGGCGGCGCCGGTAGGGGTTCAGGCCGGGGTGGTCGTAGGTGCGGTAGCCGAAGCGGATGCCGTAGTCGTTGATCGCCTGCCACCGCAGGGGCAGCAACTCGACGTAGTCGTCGGCGGACAAGGGCACCGGTACATGCCCCGTCACCGCCACCAGCGCCGCCCACATTTCGTTGGGTGAGACGGCGACCTGCGGCATCATCGGGTGCCGCAGCGCCTCGTGCCGGCGCTCCTGCCACCCGCAGATGACCCACTCGTCCAACAGCTCCTGAAGCTGCGCCAGGCTCCAGCAGGCATCCTGCTCCGCGGCCGCGCCACGCTGGGAGACATCCGAGCCGGTGTGGCCCGGCAGGTACTGACTGAAGCCGTCGGCGATGGCGCGGAAGGTCCGCTCCACGTTCCCCTTGGCCGGGCCGTTCGCCGGCGGCACCGGCTGCACCGACACGCCCAGGCTCTCGCACGCCGAGATGAACGAAGCCGACACGTACACCCGGCCTTGGTCCACGACCACTGTCTCCGGCATGATCACCGGCCGGGCAGCCGCCTGCTCGAGCCGTGCGTCCAACGCGATCAGCCGCTCATACGGGATGACCGACCGCTGCATGGACAATGCAGTGTCCCAGCCCGGCCGCATCGCCGTCGGCACCATCATCTGCGCCAGCAGCATCGCCGCGTCCACCGACGTTGTGCCCACCGGCCGCAGCACCGCCGCGCAGATGCTGCGCGTCGCCACGTCCAGCGCGATGCTCAGCTCAAGACGGCCGGTCACACCGTCGTCCAGCACCGCCAGGACATCCAGCGGCGTGCTGTCCAGCATCACCAGCTCACCTGGCCGCAGTGCCACCGTCGGCGTGAACGGCGGCGCCGGCCGCGACGCACGCCACCGACGCTGCGCCGCCGTTCCCAAAAGGCCCTGCCCGTCGGCCACCGCGTGTACCAGCCGGTTGAACGTCGACGCCGGAGGCAGGGCCACCGCCCCGGCGCCGTACTCCTGATCCAGCAGCCACCCCACCCGGCGGCGCAGCCGCACCAGCGTGCCCGTCGACCGCTCCCGCTGCTCTTCCAGCACTTTCCTGACTGCCGCGACCACCCGTTCATCGGCCCGCCCCACCGCCGACCGCTCCCGCACCGCCCGGCCGTCGACCAGCCCCCACAAGCCCTCGCTGCGATAGCGCGCCCGCATCCGGCGCACCGTCGCCGCACTCGCCGCCCAGCCCGCCGCCGTCAGCTCCTCCGCCTTCGCCCGCTCCCGCTGCGCCATGCTCCGCGTCGCCGGATCGAACTGCTCACGCGGGGCGCCCTGCCCGATGGCGTCAGGAAAGCCGGTCTCCACCTCCCGCACATGCCGCTGCCACGCCAGAGCCCGCTCCCGCACCTCGACCGGCAGCGCCTCCAGCTGTCCGAACGGCGGCACCTTCCCCGGCGCCGGTCCGCCTTCCACACCGAAGGACGGATCGGCGAACAGGTAGGGCAGCAGCACAACCGCCGCGGCGCCCTCGTCGGTCACCAGCGTGGCCCGGGCGCCTTCCAGCGCGGCGAACGTCCATACCCGTCCGTCGTAGTGAAGGCGCGCCCCGACCTCGACAACCGCCTGCGTCACGCCGCTTCAGCCTCCTGCCGCGCGACCGAGACGACGACACGCTCGTGCAGCGGTTCGTCCAGCCGCACCCGCAGCACACCGCTCCACAGCGCGTGAAAGACCGCAGGCCACACGGCGATCGGATCCCCAAGCTCACACACCGCCTCCACCGCCGGCCGCGGACTGGCGAACACCTCCAGCAGAGCCGGCGTCCACGGCCCTGCGGCGTACCGGGGATGCCGGCAACCCGCCAGCCACCGCACGTTGGCCACCAGCACCGGATCCGGCGGCCCCGCGAGCCGGTAGGACCAGCCCGCTGCCTCCGCGGCAGCCGCCACAACCCGTGCCCGCGCCGCCAGCCGGGCAGAGGGTCCGCTGCGTCCCGCGCAGTCGAGCAACAGGCCGCTGCCGTCCTGAAGCCTGGCCATCAGCTGCGGCGCATGACCGACGACCCTGCTTTCCTCGGGCCACACCAGCTCCACCGGCCGGCAGGCCAGCGCCACCACCGCCGGATCCCGGTCCAACAGCATCAGCTCGGTCCGCATGACACCGGACCCGTACGCCACCAGCCGCCCGGTCGTCGACGACCACCACCAGCCCGGAGCCACACGCCGCCCGGGCCGGACGGGGAAAGGCCGTACCGCAGGACTCTCCTCGAAGACGACGTCCTGAGCAGCCTCAAGCCATGGGACCTGACGCGAGCACCCCAGAGGGTCTCGAAAGCGCACATCGATCAGGCTGGCATCTACAGCCGCAGCTTCTTCGCGTCGAACAGCATCACCCGTACTGTGCGGCTCGGGGATGCGGCACCCGGCCCCGGGCACCGCGGACGATGCGGCCTCCTGGCTGCTGTCGATGATCACGTACTCCACACAACGCCATGCCTGACCCGCCGCGCAGGAGAACCGGCCGGTAACCGCAACATCGGTGCACCCGCCGGATGTTGGGCTGCACGCGGCACCCAGGGTGCCGCGCCCGGGCACCGGTGTCAGTGCAGAGTCCCGCACTTTCACGTTTCCATTGCAGGCCGTTGTGTCAGTCCTCGCCCTCACCCAGGGCGAACACCGCGGCCAGGTCCTCGGCGGGCAGACGGGACCACTGAGCCACCTCCTCCAGCGTCACCCCGGAGGCGACGGCTGCGGCGGCGGTATGCACGAGGGCCTGGTCGATCAGATCGGCACTGTGGCTGAGGTGCTCCAGCAGGGTGCGGGCCATTTCGGCGGTGGTGCCGCTGTGCACGCCGCG
>Ga0123353_10001775_pt1 | contig 26491 bp, 25 predicted proteins | sample TergutLab28metaG_3_FD_92763 | JGI IMG/M metagenome (GOLD analysis project Ga0123353, IMG submission 92763) | Labiotermes labralis P3 segment gut microbial communities from Petit-Saut dam, French Guiana - Lab288 P3 | ecosystem: Host-associated > Arthropoda: Insects > Digestive system > Gut ...
GCCCAAAAACCCAGGCAAACCGGCGCAACCCTGTCGGCGGTGATGCTTACGTCCATATACGATTTCGCGGGCATATCGGCCATGGGCGACGAAAGGAAGACAAAGAAGGCCTTGGACGTGCACAACTTCATAGTGCGCAACGCCCTGGCCAGCTTCCACGGGACCGAGATACGCCACACGGGCATGGGCATAGCCGCCGCTTTCCGCAAATGCGGCGACGCCGCTGCCGCTGCCAAGCAGATAACCGAGGATTTCGCCGTGCGCGTGAACGCCCTGGGCGACAAGAACGACAAGAGCTCGCAGGCTTTGAAGCTTATGGTGAAGATAGGCGTCAACGCCGGACAGGGCGACACGGCGAACATTGACGCGCTGGAAAGCTCTTTGGCCACGGCGGCCAGGCTATGTGATTATGCCGGGGCCGGGCAGGCCCTGCTGGCCGGGGATATAACTCCCGACGAAATAGGCGACAGGAAGGCGCGCCTGATAGATTTGGGTATAAAAAGCGTGCCCGGAATTAACCAGTCGTTAAGGCTTTTTTCACTATACTAAACCAGTTGGAATGATTTTTGCATATCCTGCGGCATAAACTTGTAAGGAGCTTGCCATGACTGCATTCGGTGTACAGAGTGTACAGCCATCCCTTTTGGGAGTCTGGCGCAAAACGGTACAAGGACCGTTCAACAGCGCCGAAGGGATGAAATTCGCCCGCGACGTCGGGTTCATCCGCACCAACGTAAGCCGTTTGAACGTTATATCGTCCCTGACAAAGGGTAAGAATGAAAACTGGTTCAGATTCCAGGTGCAGTCGTCGGGCAATTTCAGGCTGACGGTAAGGCACTCAAGCAGCGAGGCGAGTTCGGAAAACGCGCTTGCCAACCCCGACGGCGAGCCTGACTTCGACGACATCATGGACATGTTCCGCGCGGCCGGGATACGCGTCGAGGTGCACAGGCAGACCACGCGCGGCAGCACGGTCATCGCGTCCAACGACGAAACCGCAGGAAAGGCGTTCGAAGCTTTCGAACAGATGATGTATGGAGAGTTCCGGTTCCAGCAAGCCGACAGGGGCGAATACTTCATACGCATTGCGCGCATTGACCCAAGAAACAATAATTCCGAAGAATTCGTCGCCCTGCAGATGCAGATGGGCCAGTTTTTCAGGCATGACTATACCACCATACAGGCCCCTCCGCAAGGCCAGGACCCGGGGCCGCGGGGCAACATCGACCACCTGCTTAGCCAGGTCATGCACACCAGCATGATGACCACCATACAGGGAGCGTCCAATATCCTGGAAATCGGCGCGATGAACATGTCGCAGTTCACGGGCCCCAGGCAGCAGCCCAGCATTTTCGGCACAAGCATATTCGACATAATGGGCTTTGGCAACAGAGGAAACATATTCGATATCCTGGGCCGCGCCTGAGCCTGAAGCAGCGGCTTGTTTTTCACATTATCGGCCTCTTAAACAATTTCTTAAACAATATGCCATATCATAAGCATATAGGAGGCTTTCCATATGTCCAACTTCTGGTACCTTGGCATAAACGGCAACAAAATCGGCCCCATGGAAGAGGCTCAGGCCAAAGCCATGGCCAAAGAACACCCCAAGGCGCTGGCATGGCGGCAGGGGTTCGAGCAATGGCGCCCTGTGCACGAGGTGCACGAGCTTGCCGGCATAGTGTATGACCCCGGGCAGGCGGACACTTCGCAAGTCCCCTTGATGAGCATGGAAACCCGCCCCGCGGAAGCCCATGATATCGAGTTCCGCGTTTTCGGCCACGACCTGCAGTTCCTGGAAATCTTCCTTGACCGCAGCAAAGGCGTCATCGCCCAGCCCGGGGCGTTCGTGTACAAGGACTCTGCGGTCAAGATGGAGGCCATAGTGGGAAGCGGCAGGTCGCGCGGCGGATTCTTAAGCAAGATATTCGCGGCCTCACGCCGGGTCATCGCGGGCGAGCGTTTCTTCCTCACCACCTTCACAAACACGTCCGCCAACAAAAGCAAAATCGCTTTCGGCCCCCCGTATCCCGGCCGCATAATGCCCATAAACCTCAAGCAGTCCGGCGGCAGCATCATATGCCAGCGCAGCGCCTTCCTATGCGCGGCCCGGGGAATCAAAATCGACTTCTTCTTCCAGAGGAAGCTGGCGGTCGCGATTTTCGGCGGCGAAGGCTTCATCATGCAGAAACTTATCGGCGACGGGCTTGTCTTCGTCCACGCGGGCGGCATGATAAAGGAATTCGTGCTTCGCCCCGGCGAAACCATGGACGTGGAAACCGGCTCTTTGGTCGGGTTCGAAACCACCGTGTCGTTCGACATCGCCTTTGCCGGAGGGCTGAAAGCCCAGATGTTCGCGGGCGAAGGCTTCTTCATATCGCGCATGACCGGACCGGGCCGCGTGTGGATACAGTCCATGCCGTTCAACCATATCGTGAAAGAATTCTTCAAGGTGCTTGGCATAGACGCGCGGAAAATAAGCCGCCTGCGTTAATGCTTTGTTAAACCCCGCTATGTAACATCATAATTACTTTTACAGCATATATTAAACTATAAAGAGAAGCGCCATGAAAAAGCTTATATCATTTGCCGCGGTCCTGTCGGCAGTGTTCGGCCTGGGCACGGCAAAAGCCACGGCCATCAACGATATACGTTTTTATACCGAGCAGTTCCCGCCGCTTAACTTCAAGCAGGACGGCAAGCTTACGGGAATTATGGTGGACGTGCTGGAAATAATATTCGGGAAAATGGACTCGAGGCAGACCGTCGACAACATCACCCTGACCGAATGGAACATAGCGCTGGACAGAGTCATGTCCGGACCCAACACATCGCTGTTCGCCATCGTCAAAACTCCGCGGCGCGAAGCCGCCGGCTTGAAATGGGCGGGCGCGGTCCTGTCGGTAACCGTCGATGCCATCGCCAGGAAAGACAGCCATATCGTGATAAGCGATGACAGGGAGCTGGCCGATTTCAGCATTGTCGTCGTCAAAGACGACATCGGGCACCAAAAAGCCATGGAAATGGGGCTGCCGGCAAGGAACATCACGGTAAAGAACACCGCCGAGGAAGCCATACAAGAGCTGCACGATGGCAGGGCGGAGTTCATGTTCTACACCGAAGTCGCCGCCAAGTGGATAATGAAGAACATGGGCCTGGACCCGGACGACTATGCCAAATCCTGGACTCTGCAAAGGACGCCGGTATATTATGCGTTCAGCAAGGACGTAAGCAATGATTTCGTCGAGAAGTTCCAGGAAGCCCTGGACGAAGTTCTGATAAGCCCCCAATACCAGGACATAGTCGACAAGTACACCAGATAGCCTGCCGGCGGGCTATACGCGCGCCAGAATCTGGTACGCGGCGTTAAGCTTGGCCATGCGGGCCGTGCTGCCAAGCTCCGAGCTGTCGGGGTGGAAAACGCAAGCCAGCATCTTATAGCGCATCGCGACCAGCCGCGCGTCTATGGCCGTGTTGGGCGAAAAGCCGAACACGAACATCGCGTCGGCCTTGTTGCGCACCTGGCTTACGCTGTCGAAGGCCAGCGCGCCAAGTATGACTTTCAGCCGCTCGTTCTGGTCGCGCAAAAGGCGGTTTTCGGCCTCAAGCTCTTCCGTATAGCTTTGTATCTTTATCACCTTAACCATGAACTTTAACCCTAATGCGATATTCCCGTCCAGTTGTATGCCATTATACAATAAAAACCTATATAAGGCAAGGAAGAAATATGCAACAACTTTTGCAGCAGGGACGGCTTTTATTGGCGGCTATCGAGGAAATACGCCGCAGCCCCGGCGGGTTCCGCGCGATGATAGTGCGCACCTCCAAGCTGGCCGCCGGGCAGAAAAGCCCCGGCAAGATGCTGCTGGCCGCAAGGATTTTCGATGTGAAGACCCGCGGGACGAACAACGCCCTGTACCTGCTGCCAAGCGGCGACATGGTGTTCATGGGGAGCGACATATCATCGGACGAGCTTGGGCAGCTGGCCAAACAGGCGGCCGAAGCCATTGCCCAAGGGGCGGACGGGATAGGCGTGCCGCAGGATTTTGCCGTCATATACAGGCTTGACCGGCAGTTCGACGACTTCTCCAAGGCGGCCGCGGACATGGCGACCTTAAAAGTCCGGGCTAAAAAGTGGGCTCCCGTTACAAACGCCCCGAAACTGGACGCGGGCTTGCTTGAGATGCTGGAATCCAGGCTGCCCAGCTTCAACATCACGGCGGCTTTGAAGACCCGCGATGTCTTCGACCTTGAAACAAGGTCCGCGGCGTTCACCGAGTATTACGTTTCGGTGGACACGCTGCGCGCGGTTTTGGGCTTTGCCGGGGTGGACATGCTGGCCGACTATTGGCTGTTTTCGTACGTCACCACCCTGTTCGATTCCATGATGCTGCGCGATTTCGACTGGAGCGCCGGACACCAGGCCATCGCGCTGAACCTTAACCTTATGTCCATGGGAAAGCTTGGGCAGGTGCTGGAACGGCCTTTGATAGCCAAGTTTTCCGTGCCCGACGTGCTGATGAACTATGAAACCTATAACGGGCTGAGCGGCGTGCGCAAGATGATAAGCCGCATCACCCTGACCGACATGGCGGCCCTGAACTGCGATGCTTTCAACGCCGATTTCATCCAGCTTTTCTGGTCCCACGAGTTCATACTGCCGGAAAACAAAAAAATGCTGGGGGAGAAAATAGGCCTTATAGGGGCCGGGAAAATAGTGCTTGCGGGCGCCGATTCGCAGGATTCGATAACATGGGGCAAAAGAACGGGCATACGGCTTTACCAGGGACGGGCCGCTGAAAAAGAGGCCGGGCGATGAGCGGCCAGGGCAATAGCACGGACGTGGACGCGGGCTGGGCAAGCGGCATGCAGGGCAACCCGCTGCTGGATTTCCTGCAGTCCATGGAACCGCCGGACAAGCAGGACTGGCTGGCCGTGCTTCTAAGGTTCGGCTCTCTTGGGCTTGGACCGCACGACGACGCGAAAATAAAGCGCATGGAACAGCTTTTCCAGCAGGCGGCCCTGCGCAAGGAATGTCGGTTCTTCCCGATACACGGCAGCGACTCGGCCGTATTGTACCGCCGCGGGAACGCCGACATCATAGACGCCATGCTGATGAAAGCGGCGTTCATGTTCGCGGCCGACAAGGACAGCTTTTCCAAGGGTTACGACCTGGGCGGCGATTTCGACGCGCTGGCAAAAGAGGCCAGCCTGCTGCCTGTGGTCGGCGAACTGAAGGCCGCGGCCAAGGGAAGCGGCCGGGGCCTTGAGCCCGCCATATACGAACAGGGCCGGCTTACGCCCGTTTCCCTGAAGATGCTGGAAGACCAGATAATGAACACCGACATGGCCGGCAGGATAAGGCGCAGCCCGGTCGCGGTCCTTGCCGGCGAATCGGCCCCTGTAAAGCTGTTCGACATGCTTGGCATACCAATCAGCGAAATCGAATCGGCCATAGACCCAAGCCTGGACCTGCGCGGGAACTGCTGGCTTTTGCAGCACATAAAAGAGCTTTTGCAAATGGCGGCCGTCCGCCACATAATCCGCAGGCCGCGCAGGTCCGCAAGCGATTTCGGGCTGGACATATCGGTGCGGCAGGCCCAGGGCGAAGATTTCCTGCGCCTTGAAAGCATGATTGACAAAGGCGCGCGCAAAAGCATTGTCTTCAATTTCGACATTGTCGACATAGCCGCCGACGCCAAAGGATGGGTGGCGGCCAGCCAGCTTATAAGGCAGGGCGGCTTCCGCACGGCCGTCAGGCTTTGCAAGCCCGCCGCCTTGATAGACGTTGGTTTTTTAAACCCGGACTTCCTGTTCGTTCCAGCGGAAATATATGCGGACGGCGGGGAACCGGCTCCTGCGTTCGATGCGGAAAGAATCATCGCCCACAACGTGTCCGACAAGCAGCAGGCAGACCAGGCCGCCAGGGCAGGAATCAAGATGTTCTGCGGCGAGCATATAAACTCTTTGCTGAAAGGCTAGGCTTTTGCCGGTTGTCACTGCCAAGGCACGAAATAGTTCACGATATAATCGGCTATGGACAAAAGGAACAGGCCCGCGCCCAGCAAAGCTACCTTTTTCCAGTCCAGCTTGCCAAGCATGCTGGCTATGGCAAAGCCGATGAAGGCCAGCAGCGCCGCAGTGTAAACAACGCCTTTAAGCCCCTCGTAAAGCTCTTTTAGCCTTTCGGTGATTTCCGCGAACGCGGAACCGCTGCCGCCCGGACCACCGGGGCCACCAGGCCCGCCAGGTCCACCCGGACCGCCGGGGCCGCCGGGACCACCAGTTCCGGGAGCGCTGGTTTCGGTCTGCACCATGCGGCCGTCAGGAGTCCTAAAATACGTTTGCCCGTCCAAGCCCCTATACGACCCGTCCGGGTTTCGCGTATAGAACCCCGAGCTTGCGTCCGCAGGCGCCCACTGGCCGCCGGGCGTCTGCTGGACCAGATTCCCGTTGCTGTCACGGCCAAAGCCCGGGGCGCCCGGAATCTCCGTCACTCCCGGTCCACCGGGTCCACCCGGACCGCCGGGGCTTCCGATACCGCCCGGCTGGTTCTGGTTATTTCCGCCCCCCGGACCGCCGCCTCCGGGAGCGGTCGTCCCCGGTGAATCACCGCCTGCCGTGCCTCCGCGCGGGGGACGGCCGGGGGGAGATACGTCCTGATTCTGTATGGGCACGCCGTCAGGACCTACCGTGGTCCCGCGCGGCGGGCGACCGGGGGGAGACGCATCCTGATTCTGTATGGGCACGCCGTCAGGACCTACCGTGGTCCCGCGCGGCGGGCGACCGGGAGGAGACGCGTCCTGGTTCTGTCCGGGAAAGCCGCCCGGCTGTTGTCCTGCCGTGTCGCCCCGCGCCGGCCGGCCCGGAGGGACATTGCCGCCTTGGCCGCCTCTGATATCGAAATTCAGGTTCACGTCAAAGTTTATGGGCGGCCCGCTGCCGGACCCGCCGCCGGTCCTTGCGGGCTGTTGTTCGGGCAGCACCATGACCCCGGAGTTATTCCAATATATCCTTCCGTCCTGGCCTGTGAACGACCCGTCCCGATTCTGCGTGAAAAACCCGGACGCGGGGGACGCGGGCTCCCACCGGGCGCTGTCCCTGTTCCAGTGGAAAACCACGTTCTGGTAAACGCCGTAGCTGGGGTGGTCGATGATGATGTTGAATTCGGACTGCCTTGCGGACCCGCCACGCGCGCCCGTGTCCAAGCCTTCGCTGCTGAAACCGTACTGCGCCACCGCCGCGCTTCCTGCCGAAACAAGCGCCAAAAACAATAACGCAACAAAATTACGCATAGCCGATTCCCCGCAAGCATGCCTTAGCAAGTTCTTAACTCTTGCATACTAACATAACATACATGGACGCAGAGTACAAGTCAAAAGCTTTCAAAATCCTGCAGCAGCAGATTGCCGGCACGAACATAAACCCGGTGACGCTGCTGGCCACCGACTATCTTAACCACTTCAACGAGGTCATCATGATGATGTCCCTGGTCCCCGACAGCCCGGAACTGCTGGTCGACTGCAAAAGATGGCGGCCCAAAAGCTATCAGCAGCACTTCCGCGATTCCACGTTCAAGAACAAAGACCTGGCAATCGCAGCATATAATGTGATACCCGAACGCTATCGCAGTTCGTTCGAGGCCGCGGCGGCAGGAATGGACGAGATAATCATACGCTCGCTTATGGCGCTGTCCAAAGCCATGGCGGCGAACAACGCCGAGGCGGCCAAGCGCATAGTCGACGAGTCGCACAAGGCGCTGATGCAGCTTGAAGGCATACTGAACGGGATAATCAACGGCAACGAAAAAAGCCTGGCCCAGGCGCAGTCCGAGGCGGACAAGAGTTTCACATAGCGTAATACAAAAAAAACACATTGATGGCGCGTTACGTCTAGGCAAGCGCGCAATTAGCGAGCCGGAAGCGAGCGTGCGCGCGCCGCCCCCCGGACGGGCGTAACGCGCGCGTCCTGCGGACCGCTTGGCGGTGCCGCTGGCGCGGCAAAATTCAATATTAAAGGAAATCAACCCCCGGCGTGGGTGAAGCTGGCCAGCTGCAGCAGCTTGCCGTCGCGCAATGACAGCTTGCGGTCCATGCGGTCGGCAAGCTCGGCGTTATGGGTGGCGATAAGCGCGGCAAGCCCGGTCTTCCTTACCACCTCAAGCAGCTGCTTGAACACCACGCCCGCGGTGTTTGGGTCAAGGTTGCCCGTGGGCTCGTCCGCCAGCAGAAGCTGAGGCCGGTTTATAAGCGCGCGGGCGATTGCGACACGCTGCTGTTCGCCGCCCGAGAGCTCGGCCGGGCGGTGGGCTATACGGTGGCCAAGCTCCAGCGTTTCCAGCAGGGACATGGCGCGCGCCTTGGCGTCGGCCGGATTCGTTCCTGCGATATACGCGGGCAGCAGCACGTTTTCCAGAGCCGAAAACTCGGGCAGCAGGTTGTGGTACTGGTACACGAATCCGATATTGTCGCGCCGCAAAGCCGTGCGTCCGGCGTCCGGCAGGCCCGCGCACGAAACGCCGCTTACCGCCACGCTGCCCGACGTCGGGGTTTCCAGCAGCCCGCATATGTGCAGCAGGGTGGACTTGCCCGCGCCGCTTGGGCCGATAAGGGCCACTATTTCGCCGGGCATTATCCTTAAATCCACACCTTTAAGGATTTCCAGGGACTGCTTGCCCTGCCGGTAGACGTGGCGCACGTCTTCAAGTTCAAGAACGCCGGACATACTAACCATAGCGCAAAGCCTCCACAGGGTCCATGCGCGACGCTTTCCACGCCGGGTACAGCGTGGCGCTGAACGACAGCGCAAGGGCCATTGCGGCCACGGCCGCGACCTCGGTCATGTCGACGCGGGAAGGCAGCTGGGACAGGAAATAAATCTCGGCGGCGAAAAGGTCGGTGCCGGTAAGGCCTTCCAGGAACCGGCGTATGCTTTCTATGTTAAGGCTTATCAGCAGGCCAAGCGTCACCCCAAGCAGGGTGCCGCCGACCCCGGTTATGGCGCCGTTAAGGAAGAATATCCGCATGACCGAGCCCTTGCTTGCCCCCATGGTGCGCAGCACGGCGATGTCGCGGCCTTTGGAGTTCACAAGCATTATCAGGCTTGAGATTATGTTGAACGAGGCGACAAGCACGATAAGGGTAAGCACCACGAACATGACGTTGCGCTCGACCTTTATGGCGTTGAAGAACGTCTGGTTCGAGTTCTGCCAGTTAAGCACCCGGGCGTCCTTGCCCGACGCGGCCATGATGCTTCTGACGGTCCTTTCGGCGGCCTCGACGCTCTCTCCCCTGTTAAGGAAGATTTCGAAATTGGACACGTCCTCGCCGTAATTGAAGAAGTCCTGCGCGTCCGCCAAAGGCATGAATATGAAGTTGCCGTCGTATTCGAACATGCCCACGCTGAACGTGCCGACAATGGTGAACGCCTGCATCCTGGGCATCGTGCCGAAAGCCGTAACATTGCCGCGCGGTGATATCAGCGTCAGAGTGTCGCCGGTGGCCGCGCCAAGCTTTTCAGCCAGGCGGTACCCGACGATGATGCCGTCCGGCTCGCCTGAAATATCGCCCTGCATGCCGCTGGCGAACAAGGGCTGGCGGGCAAGCTGGGCAATGTCCACCCCGCGAATCACCGCTCCCTGGGTGGACCTGGCGCCCGAAACCATGACCTGTCCTTCGACAATGGGTATCACCTGGGCCACGGACGGCAGCTTGGCTATCTGGTCGCGCACGTCGTGATATTCCGATATGCGGGCCCCGAATCCGTACACGCCAAGGTGGCCGTTGATGCCAAGTATGCGCTCCATCAGTTCGGCCCGAAAGCCGTTCATCACGGACATAACGATTATAAGGGCCATGACCCCGATGGCGATGCCAAGGAAAGAGAACAGGGTTATGACCGAAACCACCCCGTCCTTCTTTTTGGCCCGCAGGTATCTTGCGGCTACAACACATTCGAATCTTGAAAAAATCATATTTTGTCCTTGTCAACGATATAAAAAACTATATAACTGAATAAAACGAAATGCAAGACTTTAAAGCGGATAATTCGAATACCTTTGCGCTGCTTGCCTTTATAGGCGGGGCGGCAGCATTTTTCGCCATGCCAATCGACCCGCCGTTTTGGGCGCTGGCGGCCTTGGCGGCCGGAGTCTTTGCCGCATGGTACAAGCATCGGACGCTGGTCCCGATTTTGGCGGCGTTCTCCATAGGCTTCGTGATGGTGTGGGCAAGGGCCGGAGCCATCGACTTTCCAAGAATCCAAGAGCCAATAGAAAAAACATGGCTGGAAGGCAAGGTCCTGGAAGCGGTCCCGTTTGGCGCCATGACCATGCTGACGCTGGAGCCCACGTTCATAAGGGCGTACAGGGGCAAGGACGAACCTCTGCCCCGAAAACTTGTGATATGGGGGCGCGGCAACGGGTTCATACCCGGCCAGCACATAGCCATGTTCGCGCAGCTGAACCCGATAGGCCCGCCCGCTGTACCCGGGTATAACGACAGGCGGGCTGCCGACTGGTTCCGCAGCATAGGCGGGCGCGGGCAGGCCTTGTCCAGGGCGCGCATAACCGACGGCAGCCAGGCCAGCTTCTGGGAGGGGCTGCGCAACAAAATCCGCCTTAGGATATTCGAGGTCCTGCCCAAGGAGCAGGCCGGCATAGTCACCGCCTTAAGCATAGGCTGGCAGGGGTTCATACCTCGCAGCGTGCGGCAGGATTACCGGAATTCCGGCATATCGCACGTGCTGTCCATATCCGGGCTGCACATGGTGCTGCTTGCGGGCACGGTATTTTTCCTGGTCCGCAAGCCGCTGAACATGTTCGGCCGCTTCGACGCCATGGACACGAAAAAGTACGCTGCCATGGCCGCGCTGGCCGCAATGACGGGCTATCTTATGATTTCCGGGATGTCCGTGCCCGCGGTGCGGTCGTTCATCATGGCGGCCATAGCCCTGCTTGCCATGATGATAAACCGGCGCACGGTATCCAAGCAGCTGCTGGCCCTGGCGGCCGTGCTGATAATAATATACGACCCGCCGTCCATGCTGTCGCCGGTGTTCCAGCTTTCGTTCACGGCGGTGCTTGCCCTGATAACCCTGTTCGAGCAGGTCGATTTCACGCGGTTCAACCGGTGGGCGGCCGTCGCGCTGACCGTGCTGGGGGTCAATGTCGCGGCGATGCTGGCGACCCTGCCGATAATAATGTACCACTTCGGGCAGGTAAGCACGCTTGACGTGCTGGCGAACTTCGCGATATCGCCGCTGTTCGGGATATGGATAATGCCCATGGTTTTCCTGGGCCTTGCCACCATGCCGCTTGGATTCGATTTGCCGCTGAAGCTGGCCGGAGCGGGGACAAGCATAATGACGTGGGTTGCCGGCACTGCGGCATCCATGCCGTGGGCGGTGTTCCCGACTTCGGCTATGCCCGGATGGGGGCTGGTCCTTGCCATGGCGTCGGTCCTGATAATTTCGCTGGTAAGGGGCAGGATAAGGTTCATAGCCGTGGGAATATGGGTAATGGCCGTGCTTAGCCCCATGACCGTCAGCCTGCCCGACATATATGCGGTTCCGGGGCTTGCGGCGGCGCGGAACGCAGACGGGCTGTGCTTTTCGGACGCCCGCAAAAAGGTAAGCGTAAGAAGGGAATGGCTGAAACACGCCGGTTTTAACGGACACAAGTCGGTAAGATGCAAGGAAACACTGGATATCGACGTTGACCAGCCCACCCTGATATGGCTTGACCCGCCGCGCATAAAAACCGACGAGTGCAAAAGGGTCTGGTGCGGGTAAGGCTATCTTGGGACGAGCCGGATTCCATGTCCGGACAAGGCATTGTCCAGAAATTGTCCGGGCGCCAAAGTTATCCTTTCATACTCTTTTGCCGTTTCGAACAAATCCGAAAGCCGCTGCCATTCCGCGCGGCGGCGTTCTATGAACTCCTCGTTGTTGCCCCGGTTTTTGAACCGCATGGCATATTCCTGAAAATTATCCTTGGACGGAGCGGCCAATATAACACGCACGTCATGCCCTTTGGCCTTGAACCGGGCGCTGTCCACAGCGTCGAAAACGTGCTCTATGAACGGGGACACAACTATGCTTTTTCCAACCGCAAGCTGGTGCAGCACAGCGTCAATCCAGTTGCCGGGATAGTCGGGGTTTTCAGCGCGCAGAGCCGTATTCCCCTTCCTTTGTTCAAGCGGCAGGTGCGCGATGGATTTGTCATAGACGAACTTGAAATCCTGGAAGTCCATATCCAGGACATTCAAGTATCTTTTTTCGGCCTCGGTCTTGCCGCTGCCCATATATGCCAGAATCAGGACTTTGTCTTTCATAAGATTATTCCTTTGCCTGCTCTTTCCTGACCACTATCCTGCGGCCGTCGGGGTCATAGGCGAACGCCAGCTCGCCGCGCTTTAGGGCCAGGGCGTCGTCGCCGAAAATCTGGCGCCTCCACCCGCCAAGAGCCGGAATATCTGCGTTGTCGTCGGCTGCCAAGGCGTGCAGGTCGTCGCTTGAGGCGATGACCTTTGCCGCGACCTTCCCATCGTGGGCCTTGATATGCAGAAGGACCGTCAAAAGCTGGATTATCGGGCGCAGCCTGCCGCTTTGGGCCGAGTCGTCGCGGACCGCCGGCTTGGCTGCGGGCGGGGCTGCTGCGATGACGTCCAGGACCTCTTGCCGCATCTTGGACGGCACGCCCACGCGCACGCCCTCCAGCGCCTGGATATCCCCCGGCAAAACGCTGGCCAGGGCGACAATGTGCTCGTCCGTCAGGATGTGGCGGCGCGGCCTGTCAAGCTGCATGGCCTTGCTTTCGCGCCATTTGACCAGGGCGTCCAGCGCTCCGGCGGTCCTGGCGCTTGCGCGGGTGGGCATCATCTTGTGGCAGATGCGCTGGTAGTCCACGGCATAGTGCTGCCGCGTGAAAGCGTGCCGCGTTTCCTCTTGGGCCCAATCGGTGCGCCCGGCGTCCTCCAGCCGCTGTTTAAGCTTTGCGTACACGTCGCGCAGGTACGTCACGTCGGACAGGGCGTACTGCACCTGCTCGTCGGTCAGGGGGCGCTTGGACCAGTCCGTGAACCTCTGGCCCTTGTCCAGCGTGACCTTGCACAGCGACGACACCAGCGACTGATAGCTGGCGGCCTCGCCGAAACCCAGCATCTGCGCCGCTATCTGGGTGTCGAATATGGGCGAGGGGATAATGTCATACAGGTGCAGGAAGATTTCCACGTCCTGCCCGCCCGAGTGCAGGACCTTGGTCACCGCCGGGTTTTCCAGCAGCTTGACGAACGGGGCCATGTCCAGCCCGGCCTTGGGGTCTATGCACGCCTGCCCGTCCGGCCAGCCTATCTGTATCAGGCACAGAACCGGCCAATAGGTTTTCTCGCGTATGAATTCGGTGTCGATTGTCATAAAGTCGCATCGCGCCAACTTTATGCACAAATTTTCTAGCTCTTTTTGCTCGTTTATTATTGTCATAACGGTTTATTGTAGTATAATCACAGGATAAAATAAAGGAGAAAAAATCATGGCACTTTCAAGCATATACAGAACCCACACCTGCGGGCAGCTTACGGCGGCCCAGGCAAAGGCCAAAGTCAAGCTTTCGGGCTGGGTCGCGCGCAAACGCGACCACGGCAACCTTTTGTTCGTTGACCTGCGCGACCATTACGGCCGCACGCAGCTGGTGACCAGCGAAGGCGACAAGTGGCACGAGGCTTTGTCGAAGGTGCGGCTGGAAAGCGTGGTCATGGTCGAGGGCGAAGTGGTATTGCGCGCGCCCGAAACCGCGAACAACAAGCTGCCCACCGGCGAAATCGAGGTCCGCGTGACCGGGTACGAACTATTGTCCGAGGCCGAAACCCTGCCCATACAGGTGGAAACAACCGAAGACCAAAGCGAAGAGCTGCGCTTCAAATACCGCTTTTTGGACCTGCGCCGCCAGTTCCTGCACGACCGGATAATGCTGCGCACCAAGGTCATCGCGTCCATACGCAAACGCATGGTGGACCTGGGGTTCAACGAGTACCAGACCCCTATCCTGACCTCGTCCAGCCCGGAAGGGGCGCGCGACTTCCTTGTGCCAAGCCGGCTGCACCCGGGCAGGTTTTACGCTCTGCCGCAGGCTCCGCAGCAGTTCAAGCAGCTGATAATGATTGCGGGCTTCGACAGGTATTTCCAGATAGCCCCGTGCTTCCGCGACGAGGACGCGCGCGCGGACCGCACCGCGGGCGAGTTCTATCAGCTTGACTTAGAGATGAGCTTCGTCACCCAGGACGACGTGCTGGAAGCCGTGGGTACCGTTTTGCACGGCTTGTTCGACGAGTTCAAGGACGGCAAGGCCATCACCCCGTACAAGGAAATCCGCCGCATACCGTACAAGGAAGCCATGCTGGTCTATGGCAGCGACAAGCCGGACCTGCGCAACCCGCTGGTTGTCAGCGATGCCACCGAAATCTTCCGCGGCAGTTCGTTCGGGGTATTCGCAAACGCCATCAACGAGGGTGCGCAGGTGCGCGCCATACCCGCGCCCAAGGCAGCGGACAAGCCGCGCAGCTGGTACGACAAGATGGGAGAGTGGGCCAAGCACAACCGCATGAGCGGGCTTGGCTACCTGGTATATGAACAGGACGGCACCTTCAAAGGCCCCATTGCCAAAAACCTTGACGGGGAACGCGTGAAAAAGCTGGCGGAACTTGCCAACCTGTCCCCTGGCGACGCGCTGTTCTTCGTGTGCGCCAGCCCCAAGAACTGGGGGCTGGACAAGTCGGCCGGGTATGTAAGGAACAAGGTGGCTCAGGAACTGGACCTTATAGAAGCCAACGCCTTCCGCATGTGCTGGGTAGTGGACTTCCCCAAGTACGAATTCAACGAGGAAACCGGCAGCGTGGATTTCCACCACAACCCGTTCTCGATGCCCCAGGGCGGCCTGCAGTCCCTTAACGAGAAAGACCCGCTGGACATCATCGCGTACCAGTACGACTTCGTGGTCAACGGCATTGAAATCGCATCGGGCGGCATACGCAACAACAAGCCGGAAATCATGTACCGCGCGTTCGAAATCGCCGGATACAGCCGGGAAACCGTGGACGGCAAGTTCGGCGGCATGATAAGCGCGTTCAGGTTCGGGGCTCCTCCGCACGGAGGGTGCGCTCCGGGGATTGACCGCATCGTGATGCTGCTGGGCGACGAGGACCAGGTGCGCAACATCGTGATGTTCCCCATGACCCAGAAGGCCGAGGACCTGATGATGCAGGCTCCAAGGGAAGCTACGGAAAAACAGCTGAAAGAGCTGCACATCCGCGTTGTCATGCCCCCGGCTCCGGGCGCGAAGAAGGAGTGAGCATGAAAAGCCTGGTTATCGCGGCAGTCATATCGGCGTTTTCCACCGGCGCGACGGCCTTGGATATTACGGGGCCTACGCACAAAGAAGGGCTGCGGTGCGAGGTTGTCGCAAAGGTATTGAAAACCGAACCGGGCGATATTCCCGCCCCCCCATCCCCGCATACAAGCGCCGGATGGAACTGGAATACCGGCGGGAGCTGGAATAAATGCAAAGGGGACAAAATCACCGTCCAGGTCATAAGAGTCGGCAGGAATTATCACTATGTGGATTTCTTTCGAAGAACGAACAAGATGAAAGAATGCCATTCCGTTCACCAAGACGGGCAGATTTTGGAACTGGCGTCGAATCGGCGCGATACCGGCATAAAAGCCGGCGACACCCAAAGGTTTGCTTTCGTTAAAATGCTGCCTTTCAGCCCGGATTATGACGACGAATGCCTTTTGATAAAAAGCGTGACCCCCGACCTGGAAGACCCGGGCAAACCTTTGGATTATGAATGGAACAAGAAGAACTATACTTGCGAAGGATGTTTTGAATGACGGAAACAGTTGAAAACCTGACCTTCGAATCCGCCATGGCCGAGCTTGAGGAAATCGTGCGCAAGCTGGAGTCGGGCAAGGTCAAGCTGGACGAGGCCGTAAAGACTTACGAGCGCGGCATTGTCCTTAAGAAATTCTGCCAGAAGCGTTTGGAGGAGGCCAGTTTGAAAATCGAGAAGGTCATGCTTGACAGCGCGGGGCAGCCGCAGGGGGCCGAAAAGTTTGAGCCGTAGCACCCCTTCAGCCATGTCCGCGCTTGCAGCCGCCCTAAGCGGCCTTGCGCAAACCGACGACCGGGTGGTTGTCGTGACCACCGGCAATCCGGCGAAGATGGGCTTCAACCCGCGCGCCAAAAGGATGGACGGGCGGGTGCTTTCGTTTCCGGCCTCTCCGGCCCTGGCCGCGTCCTGCGCCATAGAGCTTCTTCACAAGGAATACCGCCCGTTCCTTCTGATGCCCGATTCGTACGTGTACGAGGCCTATGCCATGATAGTCGAGGCCGTGGCCTGCAGCCTGCCACTTGGGGTGTGCCTGTTCGGCGCGGGGCTTGACCCCGGCGGAATCAGCATGCACAAGGGCGCGGACCTGGCGGCAGTAAGCCGCATACCGGACCTGGTGGTGGCCGCCCCGTCCGGCATGGAGGACGTGTGCAACATGCTGATGACCATGTACGGCAGCGACTGCCCCATGGTCATGCGCTTTTCCAGCGACATGGCAGGGGGCTGCCCGTCCGCCGCGGGCACGGCCATAACCATCGGCACGGGCCGGGTTGTCCGCAAGGGCAGCCGCGTGGCTATGCTGAACTTCGGCGCCTTGCTGCCCGAGTGCCTGAAGGCCTGCAACGCGCTTGCCGGCCGCGGCATCATACCCACGGTCGTGGACATGCGGTTCGTCAAGCCCCTTGACCTGGAACTGCTGACCCAGCAGTCGCTTATGCACCAGCTTCTGGTCATCGTGGAGGACAGCGTGGGTTCGGTGGGCAGCCTGGCGCTTGAATTCCTGGCCAACAACGGGTTCATGGACCACGGGCTGAAAGTGCGCACGGTGAAGATACCCGAAGGATTCTTCGCGTACGGGGACGGCGCCCAGCTGAAAGCTCAGGCGGGTGTTAACCCGCAGGGCATAATAATGACAGTGCTTGACGCCCTGGACGACGTGGACGGCAACATGGTGGTGTGAGGGGGCGCAAAATGGCCAGCATCGAAGTACCAAAAGCCGGCGATTATCCCAGAATCAATGAATTAGGGATACAAATAGCTGAACTGCACGCCGGGTGGCGGCCGGATATTTTCGTTTCCACCCGGACCTCCATATTGCAAAAATCATTCGACAAGCTTGTCGAAAACAAAGAGATTTACGCCATCTATGAAGACGGGGCCGTTATAGGCTACATGATTATAAAGTTCGAGGCCAGCGAATCCGCTATCAAGAAGCACAAGAAAAAGTGTGTTTTAGAAATCATATGCGTTGACAAGCAGCACCGGAACAAAGGATATGGCAAAAAACTTTTCGATTATGCGATAGAGCTTGCCAGGAAAAACGGAGCTACATATTTCTACCTGGACGTATATCCGCAAAACGCAAGCGCCATCGCCCTTTACGAAAAGAAGGGCCTGACGGTTGAAAAGCCTGTTTATTCAATCGAGCTGGCAAAGCCGGATGTTGACGCGAGGGGAAACGTTTAAACTGCTTGGAGTAAATAAAAATGCCTGATTCAAACATTATCAAGCCGGCGGAAAAAATCGCCGGCAAATTGATTACCTTGGAAAAGAACGCCGCAACCTTCAAAGAGGCGGAAAGGCGTTTTGCCGTAATCGACGCCACGCGCGAACACTTGCTGCCATGGATGGAGTGGGCAACTCAAGACAAGACCAAGACCGCCGAAGACACCTATAATTTCCTTAAATCCTGCGAAGCCGAATGGGAAAAAGGCACAAAGTTCGATTATGGCGTATTCGAAAACTCGACCGGCGAATATGTCGGCGGCATAGGCGTTTTCAAAGTTTCTTTTGAAAACAAATCCGCTGAAAGGGGCAGCTGGCTGGCCAAGCACGCGCGCGGGAAAGGTTATGCCCAGGAAGCCAGCGCTTTGCTGGAAGCCGAGTGCGACCGCATGGGCTTTCAAAGGATTCACACCAAGGTCGACGCCGAGAATATAGCGTCGATAAAGAACATGGAAAAATCCGGCTATATACTTGAGGGGGTGCTGCGCAACAAAAAATGGTGCGGCATCACGAAAAGCTTCCGCGACATGCGCATCTACGCAAAGGTCAAAGGGCGGTAGACATGCGCGACTTTGTATTATCCAAAAACAGCGGAAGTTAATTCTTTTTATATTTTTTGCCGTATAATAGTACCTAGTCACCACCATAAATGAAGGAGCGAAAAATGACCACCATAGTTGACATACACAGCCGCGAAGTCCTGGATTCGCGCGGGAACCCCACGATAGAGGTCGACGTGACCCTGGATTCGGGCGCGTTCGGGCGCGCCATCGTGCCAAGCGGCGCGTCCACCGGCACGCACGAGGCGCTTGAGCTGCGCGACGGGGAAAAGACCCGCTATCAGGGCAAGGGCGTGCTCAAAGCCGTCGAAGCCGTGAACAAAGAGCTGTTCGAGAACATCACCGGCATGGAGGCCCTGGACCAGCTGGCCATCGACAACGCCATGATAGAAATCGACGGGACCCCGAACAAAGGCCGGCTTGGCGCCAACGCAATCCTTGGCGTGTCCCTTGCGGTGGCCAAGGCGGCGGCCGAGGACTGCGGACTGCCGCTGTACAAGTACCTGGGCGGCCCGCAGGCGCACATAACCCCGGTGCCCATGATGAACATCATCAACGGGGGCAAGCACGCGGACAACCCCATAGACATACAGGAGTTCATGATAATGCCGGTCGGCGCCCAGAACGTCACCGAGGGCATACGCATCGGCGCGGAAGTTTTCCATTGCCTTAAGTCGCTGCTGCACAAGGCAGGGCACCAGACAAACGTGGGGGACGAAGGCGGATTCGCCCCGAACCTTAAAAGCACGGCCGAGGCACTGGACTTCATAATGAAAGCCATCGAGGCGGCCGGATGCACTCCGGGCAAGGACGTGGTGCTGGCGCTTGACTCGGCCGCGACCGAATTCTATGAAAACGGCAAGTACGTGTTGAAGGGCGAGGGCAAGTCGTTCACCAACGCGGAAATGGTTAAGTATTATGAAAGCCTGATTGCGGCATATCCCATCAAGTCCATAGAGGACGGGTTTTCCGAAGACGACTGGGAAGGCTGGGAAATGGCGGTGAAAGCCATAGGCGACAAGATACAGATTGTCGGCGACGACCTGCTGGTGACCAACCCCCAGCGCATAGCCAAGGGCATAGCGCGCAAGTCGGCAAACTCGGTGCTGGTCAAGGTGAACCAGATAGGCACGCTTAGCGAAACCATCGCGGCCGTGGAAATGGCCCACCGCGCGGGGTGGACGTCGGTGATGAGCCACCGCAGCGGCGAAACCGAGGACTCGACCATAGCCGACCTTGCGGTGGCCCTGGGCTGCGGCATGATAAAGACGGGGTCGCTGTCGCGCGCGGACCGGACGGCCAAGTACAACCAGCTTATACGCATAGACGAAGAGCTGGGCGCCACCGCATATTATCCCGGCGCCAAGTGTTTCAGGAAGTAAGCCGGACAATATAGGTTTGCGGGTGAAAAAACAGCGCGTCAAAGCGCGTTCCGCCCGAGCAAGCGCCAAAGCGAGCGAATGCGAAGCGACGCGCGCCGCCTTGTGGCGGGCGGACGCGCGTGTCCTGCGGACCGCCTGGCGGTGCCGCTTCGCGGCAGGAAATCAATTATATTGACGGCGCACATAAAATCCCGTTTTCGGTTGCCAGGGCGGCGGACAGGCGCTATACTGGCTATCATGACTTTGCCAAAACTATATGGAATCGCCGGCAACCAGTTCGGGTTCATCAGCATCGACCATGCTGGCAACTGCCTTAAGGCCAAGGACGCCTGTGCGCTGATGAACCGTATGCAAGCGGGCCAGCCGGTCGTGGTGAACCGCGCGTTAAGCGGCGTGGGGGACGCGCTGGAGGTGCTTGAGCTGTTCGCGCTTGCGCACCCGGTTGCAAGGATTACCCCGAACATCGCCGGGCTGTCCAGGTTTTTCAACCTGCCGCCGCCCGTCAACACCAAGGAAAAAGCCGCGGCCGCGATGAAAATCGCGGACATCCTGCTGAACAGCCTTGACGAAAGGGCGCTGTCCATCGCGGGCTGGATGGCGCAGCGCGGCTGGCCGTGGGGGCGGTTCATCCCCGGCATAGACCAGGCAAAGCCCGCGGTCCTGCCCATAATCGACCTGCCGGTGTGGGAGGAGGCTCCCCCGCGAGGACAGGCCGGGACAAAGCCTATTTCCGGCGAAGCTGCAGCGGCGGCCCTGCAAAAGCTTTTGTCCAGGAAACAGTCGGCCCAGCCGCGGCAGCAGCAGGTCGAGTACGCAGCCGCCATCGCGGCCGCCCTGTCCTGCAAGCCCGACGACGGGACCGCGGTAGTGCTGGCCCAGGCAGGGACCGGGGTGGGCAAAACCCTTGGATATCTTGCCCCCCTTTCGCTGTGGGTGCAGGAAAATCAAGGACAGGCCTGGATTTCGACATATACAAAAGCCCTGCAGAACCAGCTGCTGGACGAGGCGGCCGCGCTGGACGGCGACCTTAAAATCGCGGTCAAGAAGGGGCGCGAAAACTATATCTGCCTGCTTAACATCGAAGACCTGTGGAACAGCGCGTCCAAACAGTCGCCGAAACGCGTGCTTGCCGCGGGCCTTGCAAGCGCGTGGCTGGCCCACACCAAAAGCGGGGACCTGATGTCCGGCGACTGGCAAAGCTGGCTGAACGACATTGTCGGCGCCAACATCATAGCGGGGCTGACCGACCACCCGGGAGAGTGCATATTCGCCGCCTGCCCGCATTTCTCGCGCTGTTTCATCGAGCGCAACTTCCGCCTTGCGGCGGCGGCGGACATCGTGATAACCAACCACACGCTGGCCATGATGGACGCGGCAAGCGGAGCCCCTCTGCCCCCGAAAATCGTGTTCGACGAGGGGCACCTTTTGTTCAAGGCCGCGGACTCGGTATGGACGGCGTGCGTTTCGTACCAGTCGGGGGTGCAGCTGCGCTATCAGCTTCTGGGGGTGGAAAACAACAGCGGCCGCTTCCGTTTGCGCGGGATAAAGCGCCGGCTGCAGGATGTGGCAGCCGTGGACAACGACGTCTTCAAGGCCTTGAACGACGTGGTGCATTACGGGCAGGCCCTGCCGCAATCCGGGGGGCTGCTGCGCGTCATAAACGGCGACGGCCCCATGGGCGAGTTCGAAGAGTTCCTGTCCGCCACATTCGCTGCCGTAAAGGCCGCCAACCCGGACGACGACGGCCTTTACACTATCGAGCGCGACACCCTTAACCTGCCGGATTCCCTGCTTGACAAGGCCGACGCCCTGCGCGCCAAGCTGGCCAAGCTGTCAAGGGCGGCGCGGCAGCTGGCCGTTGCCCTGACCGGGTTCCTGGACAACGACGACCTGGCCGCCAAAATCCATCCCAGCGAAAAGGTGAAGGCGCAGTCGGCGCTGAAGCACATCGGGGCGCGGGTGTGCCCCACGCTTGAAACATGGACGCAGATGCTGTCCGCTCTGTGTTTGTCGGCGCAGACGCACAACCTTATATACAGCCTGAAAATCCCGCGCGAGCAGGGCCGCGTCCTGGACGCCGGTTTCTTCAGCAACTTCATAGACCCAATGCTGCCGTTCTGCGAAAGCCTGGACGGGCTTACCCAGACGGTGGCCATAACCTCGGCCAGCCTGACCGACCCGGTGACGGGCTGGGATTCGGCCATGTACCTTACCGGCGGCCGCCATTTCTGCAACCAGGCCGCGGCCGTCAAGCTTTCCTCGCCGTTCGACTATGCGAAAATGGCGCGCGTGCTTATCGTCAACGATGTGGACAAGAAGGACAGCGGGCAGGTCAGCGCGGCGATAAGCCTGCTGTTCAACGCAAGCGGCGGCGGGGCCATCGGCCTGTTCACCGCCATAACCCGCCTGAAATCCGTTTATAAGCAGCTTGGCCCGTGGCTGGAACGCGACGGCGTGGACCTGTACGCCCAGCACGTGCAGGACGTGTCGCTTAGCACTCTGCTGGACATATTCAAGGCCGAAGAGGATTCATGCCTGCTGGGCACGGACTCGCTGCGCGACGGCATAGACGTGCCGGGGCGTTCGCTGCGATTGCTGGTGTTCGACCGCTCGCCCTGGAGCAAGCCCGACCTGCTGCACAAGGCCCGCCGCAAGGATTTCGGCGACCCCGACCTTTACGACAAGATAATGCTGCGCGCCCGCCTTACCCAGGCGTTCGGCCGGCTTATACGCACCAGCCAGGACCGCGGGGTGTTCGTCATACTTGACCGCGCCGTACCCACCATAGCGCTGTCCGCATTCCCTGAAGGGGTGATTATCGACCGCCTGCCTATAAACCAGGCCTGCCTTGTGGTAAAGCAGCACCTTGATGGCCTTGACCATGCGGACGAGAATCCTTAACCGAAAGGGCGCCGTTTGCCGCCGATGTTCCCGTTGCCCCCGTCCGCCGGTTGTTCAAAGCCTCGCTTTCGCACCTTTGCCTGAACTCGGACAGATGCCGGGCCAAAGACCACAGCTGCATATTGGGCATGCTGATGTCGTGCAGCTCTTGGATTTGCGTCGGGCTATCGGCAAGGCCATCCTGGAACCCTTGCGGCCTTCCGTCCTTGTCCACGTAAAGGCTTAGGCTGTCCTTGCCGCCGTCGTTGAAGAACATCATATATCCGCCTTCGGGCACCTTAAGCATGCCGAACAGATAAGAATCCCGGTCTTTTTCCATCATCCAGACATTGAAATTCTTGGCGTCTTCTTCGCCCATATAGCCGCACGCTTCCCAGTCCGGCAACGTTTCGCAGGATTTAAGGATATCGCCGTCCATAACCATGGCCGCGCATATGCCTTCGCAGTCATCTGGCGCGCCTTCCTCGACGGTGATATGCGTAATCGCCTCGTCGCGGAAATAAAGGCGCGTGCGGAACGCGTTTTCTTCGGCGGCGTCCCGCTGCGCGCGCCGGCATATGTCCATATAGGCTATCTGGCCGTTATCATAGTGCTTTTCAACGCGCAGACCCGTACCCGTGCTCATGGCTATCCTCCACTGTAAAAAAAACGATGAGCCATCATATCATAAATGCGCGCGAACGTCAAAAAGATTTTTATCGGCCCGGCGCCCTACAGGGTGTATTCCCAGCCCGGCTGCCACTTGAACGGCCTGGCCACCAGGTCCTTAAGCAGGGCTCCGCTGACAAAATGCTCGATGCCGTACTGCGTGGCGCGGTGGCCTATTATCAGGACCTTTTTGCCGTCATAGTCCCGGCGCAAATCATGCAGGACTTCGCCCACCCTTCTGGCGGCACCGGCATAGCTTTCGCCGCCCGGGAATGGAGTGTCGACCCTTAAGGCCTTCTGTTCGTCCACCTCTTTCATCGGGAACCGGGTATAGTCGCCGTAATCGCACTCGCGCAGGCGCTTGTCCCTTATGATGGGCACGTCAATCCCGGCAAAGGCTATTTCCGCGGATTTATAGCTGCGCTGAAGGTCGCTGCAGAAGACGGCAGCATATCCTTTATCCCGGCGCCTTTGCCCCAACTGCCCGGCCTGTTCGACGCCAAGCGGGGAAAGCTGCACATCGTACCAGCCGGAAGCCAGCTGTGGTTTTGCCTCATTGTCCAGCGTTGTGTTGTGTGATTCAAATGTCAGTTCTACGGCCATGGCTTCCTCCTTGAAGGTAAGGGTTTTATAGCATTAACTGCCGTAATTTGCAAGGGGATTCAGGCATTATAACGATAGCAGAGGCCTATTTCCTTTCGTACAGGCCTGTTATTTCCGTTTCTTTCACCGCGCGGAGCCGGATTGCCTGGTGGACCTGGTAGGGGGTCATGCCGGCCGGCAGTTCGATTTTTTCGACGTCCAGGGCATACAGTATGAAATGGTAATGGTGGGGGCCGCTGCCCTTTGGGGGGCACGGCCCGTTGTATCCGGGCTTGCCGAAATCGGTCGGAAGCTCGCGCGCGGGCAAGGCGAATTTCGCGCCCTTTGCCACGCCGGCCACTGTCACGGGGATATCGGCCACCAGCCAGTGGTACCACCCGTGCGGGTGCGGGGCGTCGGGGTCGTGGACTATCAGCGCCAGGCTTTTCGCGCCCGCCGGCACGCCCGCGAACCGCAGGTCGGGCGAGATGTTTTCGCCGCCGCAGTCGTGATAGACCTGCTGGGCGGACATCGGCTGTTTGTCCTGCACGGCCGTGCTTGAAATTTCCAGAGCCGCCGCTGGGACCGCAGTCATGATAAGGACTCCCGCCAATATGGTTGCCGCAATCTTTTCCATGTTCTGATTTTACCACGGCGGGCAAAGCGGGCATATAGACAATAATGATATACGGCGGTTTTGCTTATTGCCGCGCGTTCCGCCCGGGCCAGCGCCAAAGCTCGCGATAAGCGAGCGACGCGCGCCGCCTCCCGCCAGGCGGACGCGCGTGTCCTGCGGACCGCTTTGCAGTGCCGCTGCGCGGCAGGCCTTTTACAAAAATTCGGCATCCCCCATGAAGGGCCGGATAGCTTTGGGTATCCTGACCCTGGCGTCCCTGGTCTGGTGGTTTTCCAGCAGCGCCACGAAAATGCGCGGCGTGGCCAGCGCCGTGTTGTTCAGCGTATGCACGAACTTGACCTTGCCGCCCAAATTTTCGCGGTAACGGGTGTTGGTGCGCCGCGCCTGCCAGTCGTGCAGGGTCGAGCAGCTGTGCGTTTCTCCGTACTTCTGCAAAGCCGGGCGCCAGCATTCGATATCGTTCATGCGTACCTTGCCAGCGCCCATGTCGCCGGTGCAGCATTCGACCACGCGGTAAGGCAACTCAAGGCCTGCCAGGATTTCCTCGGCGCCGGCCAGCAGGAACGCATGCCATTTGGCCGACTCTTCCGGGTCGTTCCTGCAGATGACGAATTGCTCGACCTTGTTGAACTGGTGGACGCGGTAAAGCCCGCGCGCGTCCCTGCCGGCCGACCCGGCTTCGCGGCGGAAGCACGGGCTGAACCCGGCATAGAGTATGGGCAGCCGGGCCTCGGTCAAGATTTCGCCGCAATGCAGGCTGTTCAAGACTATTTCGCAGGTCCCGCTTAGGTACTGGCCGTCCTTGGGCAGGAAATACATGTTTTCCTTGTCGCCGGGAAAATGGCCCGAGCCGAAGAACGCGTCCTCCATCGCAAGCGACGGCACGCTTATCGTGGTAAAGCCTTTTTGGGCCAGCTTGTCCAGGGCGTATTGCAGAAGGGCGAACTCGTACCTTAGCAGGCTGCCTTTAAGCGCGAAAGTCCTTGTGCCGCAGACATTCGTGATTTTGCCGAACTCGCCCCAGTTATTGCGCTGGATAAGGTCGACGTGGTCCAGGGGTTCGAAGCCGAAATCGGGCTTTTTGCCGACTTGCCGCAGCACCGTGTTATCCGCATCGGTCAGCCCGATTGGAGCGTTCGGCGCGGGAATCTGCGGCGTCAAGGCCATCATTTCGGCCAAGGCAAGTTCCGTGTCCTTCAGCTTTTTGTTGATTTTACCCTGCCGCTCCCCAAGCAGCCTGGCCTTTTCCTTCAGCGGCGCCTTGTCCGCGGCGGCCTTGATTTCAAGCGTCAGGCGGTTTTTTTCGGTGGCCATATCCTGGCCGCGCTGCCTAAGGGCGGCAAGCTCTTTGTCGGCCTTAAGCAAGGCGTTCAGGTCAAGGGCTATACCCTTGTTCTTGATGGCCTCTTTTACGATTCCGGGGTTTTCCCGGATGAATTTGATGTCAAGCATTGCGTGTCTCCTGATGAAGTTACAATCTATACGATTTTTCGTGAGAAATGCCCGAGAACGGGCGCAAGAATCCTACACCCCGGACGGGGAGGACTTGGAAGAGACAGCGATGTTAAAAAATGCCTTCAACATAATAGATATATCTTACCACAGTTCCTGACACAATGCAAGTTGAAACTGGATTTTGCCAACAGCATAAGAAGATATGGTGGGTCCGGAGGGATTTGAACCCCCGACCAGAGCGTTATGAGCGCCCTGCTCTAACCAACTGAGCTACAGACCCACGGCACTTTAAGAATTTAGCAAAAAACCCGCCGTGTGTCAATATTAAATTAACCGGCCTGTGGCATAACGGTCATATGAGAAAGGGTTGCAAACAGAAGAAGAGGATGCGCAAGGCGCATGTGCGCTGGTATCTTGGAGGGGCGGCAGGGTTGGGCGCGGCCTTGTTCGGCGCCGGTTTGGTGATGCTTAACCCCTTTATGCTTGGCGACCCCAGGGTTATGTTCGAGCTGTACGCGCTTGGGAACCGTTATCCCGCACAATATGCCCTGATTGCAGTCGCCTTGTTTGCCGTTGGTTCGGCGGTTCTGCTTTCCTATTTCTTTTATGAAAACCGCTTTTATGACGACATGAAGTGCAACGAGGACGAAGAGCTGTACGACCGGCTTTACGGCCAGCACAAGCAGCTTATCGACGGCATACGCCGGGAAGCGTTCA
>Ga0123353_10001776_pt1 | contig 26484 bp, 21 predicted proteins | sample TergutLab28metaG_3_FD_92763 | JGI IMG/M metagenome (GOLD analysis project Ga0123353, IMG submission 92763) | Labiotermes labralis P3 segment gut microbial communities from Petit-Saut dam, French Guiana - Lab288 P3 | ecosystem: Host-associated > Arthropoda: Insects > Digestive system > Gut ...
GGCAAAGCACACGATGTTGTACAAGCACAAAGTCCATCACGGCGAAGCCCATGTGTTTTACATCGACATTCGGAGCGGCGGAAAAAAGTACGACGAGTTTGTCCGCCGGGCGATTGAGCAAGACGGTGCGATTTACCATCGGGGACGTGTTTCCAAAATCACGCAGGAAGATGACAAATTGATTGTCCGAGGTGTAGATACATTAGCAGGTATGCCAGTAACAATCGAGGCGGACATGGTCGTGTTAGCAGCGGCGATGTGTTCGGCACCGGATTCGGCAAAATTAGCGCAGAAATTGGGAGTCGGTTATGACGAGTATGGTTTCCTGACCGAGTCGCATGCCAAGTTGCGACCGGTAGAGACGAATTCGGCGGGAGTCTTTGTTTGCGGAGCATGTCAGGCACCGAAGGACATTCCAGAAGCGGTAGCCCAAGCCTCGGCAGCGGCAGCGAAGGTGTTGATCATGTTGAGTCAACCGATGTTGACTCGCGATCCTGAAATTGCAAAGGTGGACGAGCCACGTTGTGTGGCGTGTTTTGCGTGCGGTAAGTCCTGTCCATACAATGCGATTGACCGGTTGGAAATCAAGGATCGCAAAGGCAACTTCGTGAAGTGGACGGCTCGCGTGAATCCGGGTTTGTGCATGGGCTGCGGCACTTGCGTAGCGGTCTGTCCCTCGAAGTGCATTGACCTCGAAGGCTTTACCGAACAGCAGATTTATGCGCAGATCGAGAGTCTGGGGTGAAACAAAATGAGTGATGATGTTCTGACAAATGATTCCGGTCATTCCCTTGCCAAAAAGCGGCTCTCCCATGACTTGAAGATATTCGTTCTCGTCCAAGTCGTTGGTCTGTGCGTCTACTGGTTGAGCGTGTTTCTTTTGGCTGCCCAAATGATTCCGAATTATCCCGCATGGGATCAAGTCTATTCGCTCTGTCTCGTACTCGTTACGGTCGGACATATCGTGTTCCTCGGTGCGGCGTTTTTTGGAGGTTATAAACTCGTAAGCACAACATTTTTGTCGCTTCCGATACGACTATACGCGGGGAGTGTTTTAGGATTGCCCCTCTTTCGACCTTTCGTCTTTATTATGACGATTCGGTTTTTTGCAACATCGACTCTTGCCATCGTACTCTGCGACCTCATTTTTCCGTTTTACTGCATCATCCCCCAATTTTTCATCGCCCGTTGGCTGACAAAGGAAACGGAAGATGGTACAATGGAACCAGTTTAACATTTCGGAGAATTTTCCATGCCGGAACTGGCATCGTTTTACGGTATCAAGGTGATGATGTACACGCACGATGACAAGCAACATCATTTGCCGCATATTCACGTTTGGTATCAGGGGGAAGAAGCCGTCCTTGCCATTCCGAGAGGCAGTTTGCTTGCCGGTGATTTGCCGTCCAAAAAACTCCGAATGGTACGAACATGGATGGACATCCACGAAGCCGAGTTGCTGGACCGCTGGGAAAAAGCCGTCAATGGAGAAACTTTACCAAGCATCGATCCCTTAAAATAATTGTTGTCCTATGATAGTCCAATCATTATCGACAAAACTGAATCCGCGAGTTGCGATGGTAACGCCGCATCCCGACTTCACGTTGACGTTAACTTTCGAGAACGGCGAGAGGAAAAAGTTCGACATGACCCCGTACATCGGTTGCAGTGCATGGTTCGAGGAGTTGCGCGACTGGAATTATTTTTCACAAGCGCGTCCCGACCTCGGCACCGTTGTGTGGCCCAACAGACAAGACCTCTGTCCCGATACGTTTTACATCGACTCCGTGCCGATAGAATGAAATACTGTATGTCTCACACGATTACCCGTACTAATTTGGATCGCTTGATGGGTCAGTTACTGTCCGCAGGTAAGTCCATCATCGGATTGACCGAAGCCAACGGTCGGTACTTTTTCCAAAAAATTGATGCGCCCCAAGAGATGGTTCTCGATTCGGCAATCATGCCGTCAAATTCGATCAAGGAATTCGTCTTTCCCCGAAGCGAAACCATTTGCTCGTATCGGTACGAAGGAAAAAATCTAGTCGTTACCGATACCGAACCGATCATCCAAGAGCAAATCATTGTTGGATCGCGTCCCTGCGATTCTGCCAGTCTGCCGATTCTCGACAAAGTGTTTGCATGGGATTATCAAGACCGTTTTTACCAACAACGTCGGGAACGCACTACCGTTATTTCATTAGCCTGCAAAGAAGCAGACAAGGATTGCTTCTGCACGTCGGTCGGACTCGCACCGGATACCCAGTCCGGCGCAGACGCAATGTTGTTACAAATCAGTGCGGATTCCTTTGAAGTTCGGATTTTCACGGAAAAAGGAACCGCCTTGTTCCGAGGACACACAGAGGAATCGGATAAGATTGGAAAAGCCGCCGTGCCGCCGAAAGTTAAATTCGACGTAAAACAGGTCGAAAACTATTTGCGGACGCACTTCGCTGACCCGACATTTGACCATACCAGTATGCGCTGTGTGGGATGTGGCGGTTGCACATACGTTTGCCCGACTTGTCATTGTTTCGATATTGTCGATGAAGGCGGGGCGAGTCGAGGCAGACGAGTCAAAAATTGGGATGCGTGTCAATTTGCAATGTTCACGATTCATGCGTCGGGACACAATCCGCGCCCGGAACAGTCGGCTCGGCAACGCAACCGTGTTCAGCACAAGTTCAACATTTATCCGCAAAAGTTCGGAACGTTCCTTTGTACCGGCTGCGGAAATTGCACGCGAGTTTGTCCCGCTTCGTTGGGAATCTATCCCGTTCTGGAACTGCTCGACCAAAAAGCCCAGTCCGCGATGAATTGAAACGCTTCCCTTCTGCAACCCTCTCTTCGTCGCTGTGCCAATCCAAGTCCTGCTCAACCGAAATTCCCTAAGGGCATCCCGGAACCTTTTGCAGTAATCAATATTGGGGAAGTTGTATTTTGCCCATTTTGCCGATTTGGCAGAAAAAACGGATTAAAAGGGTTTTTCCGATAATTTTTTGGGGTTCTTTCACTTTTTTGCCTTTTTGTGCCGATAAAGAACGGTGAACCTTTAGTATGTAATTGCGCAACAGCCAACTTTCAGGGAGGAAGTATGACAGTTACACAGTGCGCTGCCGAAGAAACGGCAAAACTGTGGGAAAACTTTATCAAGGACAAGAACAATCAGACGCTACGTAATGTTCTGATTGAACGTTATTTGCCACTCGTTCGGTATCATGGCGAACGAGTAAGTTCCCGACTGCCCGATGAAGTAGAACTCGATGATCTCGTTTCAGCCGGGGTCTTCGGACTGATGGATGCCATCGATGCGTTCGACATCACCCGCGGAGTCAAGTTTGAAACCTACTGTGTTCCACGTATTCGGGGAGCAATGTTGGACGAACTTCGAAATATGGACTGGGTGCCGCGTCTGGTTCGTTCCCGGGCAAGAAAATTGATGGAAGCGAACAAAACGCTCTCGGATAAATTCGGTCGGCAGCCGACGCACGAAGAATTGGCAGAACATCTGAATCTTTCTGCAAGCGAACTCGAACGCATGATGTTCGATGCCAATGCAGTAACGACGGTGAGCCTGAACAAAAAGTGGTTCGAGACCGATGGTTCCAAAGACATCAGCGAGATGGATTTGGTCGAAGACCAACGTGGCGAAGACCCGACGAGCCGAATTCAGCGAACCGATCTCATGCGACTTGTAACGAAAGGACTGACACGCAATGAACGACTCATCATTATTCTTTATTACTATGAGGAAATGACAATGAAAGAGGTCGGTCAGACACTCGATTTGAGTGAGAGCCGGGTCAGTCAGATGCACAGCGATATTGTCAAGCGGTTGGAATTGCAACTGGAAAAACGCCGACCGGAATTTGCGTTTTGAACTTGCGCTGGAAATCGCACACCGTCATTGGGCTGCTTTGAAGAAAAAGAGCCTCTGAAATGATTTTGCCCGAATGGGGATAGCCACCGACACAGCTCCATTCCGGCTCTTGTTTGGTTTTCAAAAGCCGGAATGGAGCGTAGCGAAATGACAGTATTATTTTTCAGCAAAAACCTCACACAACTTCTTTCAGGGCTTTGAGAGCCTTGACTTTGACACGGTCGTGTGCCGGCTTCGCCGGACGGTCCGAGAAAGTTCCCGGTTTGAGCGGATTCGGAACATTCTTTTGCGCCGGTTTCGCTTTGACGTGCTGCTTATAGACTTTGAGAATGCCCGGAAGCGTGAACGTGCCGGCACCTTTTTTGCCGAGACTCTTTTTGATCAGATCGGAAAGGGCATCCACAACAGTTGCGACATCCTTTTTCGACAGTTGGTTTGCCTCAGCAATTTCGGCAATGATTTGGGTTTTGGTGAGTGGTTTCTTGTCAGCCATGAAAAATCTCCTTACGTTGGATTCGTTCGAACGAACTTAAACTAAGCATTCGGCGGACTACCACCATGGCAGTCAAAAACGCCGTCCGCTGATGTTGGATTTCTCCGAGCGAAAAGGCATTATATCCTTTTTTGCCCCTAGATTTTCCGTATCTTGCCATCAAATCGAAATCTTGTCAATAGGTTTTAGCGAAAAAAAGAGGGAATTTTTGAAAAAAACAAGATTTTCAAAACGGCGAATCACCGACGTGAGTCCACGGGTATTGACAGTAGTGCACGGAAAAGTTACACTATTTCTTCGATATGGAACATTCAAAAATTGCTCTTGTGAAACGGGTTTCCGGTGTCCTTGCTTTGGAAGACGGACGCTGTTTTCCCGGTATTTCTGTGGGTTATGAAGGTCTTTCGACCGGTGAAGTCGTTTTCAATACTGCGATCACAGGTTATCAGGGAGTCCTTACGGATCCGTCCAACGCAGGTCAAATTGTTGCGATGACCGCCCCGCAAATCGGGAACGTGGGAGTCAATCCCGAAGACAATGAGTCCGCCCTCAAGCCTTCCATTCGGGGCTTTCTTCTGCGGGAACTTTCGTCCCGGGTTTCCAACTGGCGGGCAACCGAAAGTCTTCATGATTTTCTCCAACGTCATCAAATCGTTGCCCTTTCCGAAGTAGATACCCGGTCGCTCACGCACCATTTGCGTTCACACGGTTCGAAGCGGGGAGTGATCGCTTCCGGTGATTGGAATACCGAAGAGTTAATCCAAAAAGCGAAGGAATCTCCCCGCCTTGAAGAGATCGATTTCGTGAATCAACTCACCCTGTCCGAACCCGTCGAATGGTCAGAATCCGATACGGTAGCGCAGAAGCCGATTTGCTCTAAAAAAATCGTGGTGTTCGACTTCGGCGTGAAACACAGCATTTTGCACTCGCTGGCTTCGTTAGGAGCGAAAGTCATCGTCGTACCGGCTCGATTCGCAGCGGAAGACGTTTTGAAGTTGCAGCCGGACGGCGTGGTGCTTTCCAACGGACCCGGCGATCCCGCTCGGCTCGGAGGTGTTGCCGCCGAAGTTGCAAAGTTACTGGGTAAAGTGCCGATGTTCGGAATTGCTCTCGGTCATCAGGTTCTTGGCATGGCACTGGGAGCATCGACCAGCAGATTGAAATTTGGTCATCGGGGCGGACAGCCGGTACTGAATAAACAAACGGGCAGAGTCGCGATCACTTCGCAGAATCACGGTTTTTGTGTGAACCCGGAGACCTTGCCGCCGGAAGTCGAAGTTTCGCACGTCAACTTGCACGATGGAACGGTCGAAGGACTCCGGCACAAGAAACTGCCGGTTTTTTCAGTTCAGTTTCATCCCGAATCGGGACCTCGGGATACCGCTTATCTTTTCGAGCAGTTCCTTCGTTTTTAGGCTTCCGCCGGAAATAGCATACCGGCTTTTAGGGATTCCTTTCGTTGGCATCCCCCAGGTTAAGTCTTGCCCTTTCGCTCAACAAAATGTTACGATTCAGGAGTTGGATTTGCGTTTCCAATGTCCTTACCGTTTCTTTAAGTCCGGCGATTTCCTTCCGCAGGGATTCGACCGATTGCTTCATTTCGGTCAATTCTTTGGAAGAGGAGGTTCGGGGTCCCCAAGGGGAATTGTCCCCCCACATCCGATCTTGATCGATTCCTGTCGGTGTGTCCGGCATCATTCCTCCCATCACTCCCGACGGAATATAGGACTGGGTGGGCGATAAGGGAATGACAGATTGCATTTCAGGATAGGAACGCGGTGAGGTCGGCAACGTCTGTTGCGGAAGCATACCCGTTGGCATAGCACCCATACCCGGCATCATACCACCCGGCATGTTCGGCATCGACATCGAATCAAGCCCCGGCATCGACGGCGGAGCGAGCGGCATCATTCCCATCCCCCCCTCACCGGAACCCTCAAATGTTTGCAACTGCTGCGTAACGTCTTTGATCTGTTTCGTCAATTCGGTCTGCTGGGCTTTCAGTGTGTCGATGAATTGCGTATCATTAGGACCGGCAACGCTGATCATTTGTTGGATTTGCTGTAATTCTCGGGTCAGTCGCTGTCTCATATTCATGAGGGTCGCCTGATTCCCACGAGGAAGCGAACGTTCCAAGGGCATGGTGGACTCTTCTTGGGCGAGCAGAGGAAGGGCAACCAAAAACAACAGTGAGGCACATAAAAATCGAGTCATGGCTTTTCGTGGGCTGGAAAACGGTACTTACCTTGGCTGGCAAAACCACTCCCAGTATATTTTATTGTTCTTCAAAAAGCAAGATCAATATGCCACGCCACGCCAAAAAGGATGTAAAAAAATTCAAGCGTTTATGGACTCCTGTTTGATTCAGGCGATGTTGGCTCTTCAAGAAGAGATTGCGGAAATTTTGTTATTCACGATTGTCCAGAGGACATCGAATACTTCGTCCGGCGATGGAGTCGCATCAATGACAACGTACCGATTCGGCTCGTCGGCGGCATATTTCAAAAATCCTTCCCGAACCAGACGGTGATACGCTTCTCCTTTACGTTCCATTCGATCCGGCGCAGACCGATACCCTATGCGCTGAACGGCAACTTCATAGGGAATGTCCAGTACGATTCCCAAATCCGGTAATGTTTCTCCCACTGCGGCGGCACTGACCGATTGCAACACATCAGCCGAAACGCCGCCAGCATAGCATTGATACACAAACGTCGAAATCAAAAAGCGGTCAGAAAGAACGATGTTGCTGGTTTTCAATGCTGGTCGAATCACTTCACGTACCAATTGGGAACGTGCCGCCATGAACAGAAACATTTCGGTGATCTCTGCGATGCGCAATTCCTGTCGATTCAACAAAATGTTACGCACGGCATCTCCGAGCGGTGTGCTGCCGGGATCGCGGCAACAAACGACTTGGTGTCCTTGAGATTGCAATTTTTCGGCGAGTCGATGAAGTTGGGTACTTTTTCCGCAACCGTCGCCGCCATCCAATGTAATGAACATAGTCCGTTATTGTACCGTTTCTGCGTATCAAACGTAAGGTCGGGCGGCTCAATCCGCAACATGTTAATGGGTTGACGTGTTGCAGTATGCTTGATTCGGACTACGGCAAATGGTACAATGCGTTCCACTGAATCGGGACAAGAGAAAGTCCAATACTGGATTTTTCAACCGATTACAGTGTCGTAGTCAAGCAACGGTGCCTGCTGCCGGGGACGTTCGGCTTGAAATTCAGAGAGTTTTATGGTGAAATAGACGGCGGATGGTGTCCATCCTGTAACCCTTGACAAAACGATGCGATTTCCCCTTCCCTCAACACACACGTCGTTGGCATACACATTGGTTGAATTGTTGATCGCCTTGGCATTGTCGTTGCTCCTGTTGCTTGGTATTACCGAACTGTTCAGCAGAGTCAGCGGGGTCATGAACACTACCCGGGCGACGCTCAACATGTCCGCCAATCTTGACGGAGTTGAACGCCTTCTTCGGCAAGACCTAAGGCGGATTCCAGACACGTTATGGGATAAACCGAAAAGGATTCACGAATCAATTTCGAGTGGGGAGCATGTGAGTGATCTTGACGGCTATTTGGAAATTGTTGAAGGTCCCGACACCGTTGAGTCCCATCCCTATGTGGACGAGAATGGCGATTTTGATTCCACCGTCGGCGACGTGGACGACATCATTGCTTTTACGGCAACGGCTGATCCCGCAATACCCTTTCGAGGACTGTTTGAAATCGATGGTAAACTCCAAATAGTGGAAAGAAATTTTGCCGAAATCGTTTGGTTCGTTCGGGGAAACACGCTTTACCGGCGAGTCCGGCTCATTGATGATCAAAATCCCGCCAACGATCCGAACGTGAACACAGTAGAGGATTTGGCGCGCCGAGAGAGACGTTTTGGGCATGACGGTCTTTCCCCTAATCCTTTCCCGCATCCGCTCTACGAGGAGTATCCGGGCTGGTATTATCTGCGGATGCCGACATTGGAAGAAACTCTCGAATGGTCAAAAAGAACTGACAGTGGTCTCATAGGTCGATGGAAAGAGGAAACCAATGTCCCGGCAGCACCCGACACAAACCCCGATCTTTGGGGAGAATCAAGATCGCCGCATTTTTTCCCCGATTTGCAAGACAAAGAAAGCGGTTCGCTGGCGGAGTACGTCACCGCTCCCCGCCATCATCGTGCAGGGGAGGACATTGTTCTGACAAACGTATTGTCGTTCGACATAAAGGTGTGGTGTCCCATTAAAAAGGATTTTGCCGATTTGGGAACACAGGGGACTGTGTGGGAAAACAGTAAGCAACCGGACTTGTCTCGCACTTGGGATTCGTGGACTCGGGAATACAAAGACGAACCGAATCCGTTTCCTCCCTACACCGAACCACTGGAAGCAATTCAAATTACGATTCGTTGTTTCGACCCGGCAAGCCGAATCGTCAAACAGATTACGGTCGTTCATCGGTTCAAGAATTGATTGGCATCGAAACGCCGGATGCGCCGCCTTGCCGACGTTCATTGAGATCGAAACACTTTTGCCGAGTTGGTGGGATTCGTTATTCGTGTAGAATTATGGAGTAATTGATCCGATCCCACGTGATGCGGCGTTGCCGATGTCGGTAAAAGTTGATGTTCCAACTCCGATGGTATCGGTAATAATTCGGTCAGCGGCGCAAGCGTCGTCAACGGAGACGACGGAGTCGGTCCAGAAACCTCCGGCGTAGAGGGTAACAACGACGTTAATGGTTGCGTTGCTGGCAGTGTGGACGATCTGACAAAAAACTCTTCAGCCGCAGCCGGCTTCGTCACTGCGGGCTGCGGGGCGGCAACATAGGTATCGGCTGGGAGCGACGGAGGAGTGTACGATGCTGTCGGCGGTAAACTCGACGTGCTGTTCTGGACCATCAGCGGAGTGGAACTCAATGTTTCGGATACCGTTTCCGCCGGATTCTCTTTCGAGCCACTCCACCATTTTGAAACGGCACTCCAAAGTGAGCCCGTTGCGGGTTTTTCCGCTTCCGCTTTTGTTTGCTGTAACCGTGTGAGCATCTGTTGGACCGTTTCAGAATTCTGAACCAGCACGGTTTCAGGAGTCTGACCGGGAACAGCCTTCTCGACTTGATTCTGGAATTGGGCGAGTTGTGCGTGAACGAATTCGTAACTGTCCTTTGGCACGAACACACTCATTTGCGTAATCAGTTGGACCAAGTGAGTGCCCGTCTTGGAATTGAATACGATATTCCGGCTTGTTTCACTGAACATGACCGCAAAAAAGGTGATAATCATGCAGATCAAAAGACCTTTGACGAAGCCCAGCGCGCCGCCGAGAAGACTATTCAGTTTTGCGAGTCGCCAATTCCGAATCAGTTTTTCGAGAGCGGCGGACGCAAACCGAAGAGCAATCATTGTGATCAGAAAAATGATTGCCATCGCAGCCACTTGATTCCAAGGGGCTTCGACAGGAATCGTCGGAGCGACCAAACTACCGAATCGGGAGGCAACGATCCAGCAAACGAAAAAGGAGGCAACGGACACAATTTGCGAGACCATCCCCTTCCAGATGCCTCGCAACGTTAACGCCGCCAGAATCGCCAGTATGATTAAGTCGAATGCACTCACTTTTAGGAGAGTAACAATTTTTTGCCTTTCGGGAAAGAGCAAATTGGGGATTTTGGCAGTATGGTACACATGATTTCGCCGATAGGTATAATAGATGGAGTACCGTATCCGTGATAAGTGCGTGGATTGATACTATGCGAGACTTTACTCAACACCACTGGCAAACGCTGTCCAAGATGGATTTTGAACATCTCGTGGGACACGCTTTGTTTGAAGATATAGAAACGCTGGGCGACCTGACGAGCCTTGCCCTCATTCCTGAAACAACACAGGGTTCTGCAACGGTTGTTTCCCGAACTTCGGGGATTGTGGCTGGAATTCCGCTCGTGCCGCATATATTGTCCATGATCGACCGGAAACTCCTATGGGACTCTGCTCTCGAAGATTCTGCCGAAATCGTTTGCGGAACCACCATCGGCACCATCCGGGGACCCGCCAGTGGCTTGCTCATCGCGGAACGTCCCGTCATGAACTTTTTGGGCAGATTATCGGGAATTGCAACAATGACAAGACAATATGTCGATGTTGTCCAAGGGACAAAAGCCCATATTTATGATACCCGAAAGACCACTCCCGGTTGGCGGCGGTTGGAAAAATATGCCGTAAACTGCGGCGGCGGAAAAAATCACCGTACCGGTCTTCACGATGCGGTTTTAATTAAGGATAACCACTTGGCACTTGGTCGGAAAGGGAGTCACCCTTTTTCTCCGGCGGAAGCGGTTATTCGAGTCAGGGAATTTTTGAAGTTGCGTTTCTCCGAATTGCCAATTTTGGAAATCGAAGTGGATACATTGGAACAGTTTCAGGAAGTGTTGCCGACTGAACCGGACATTGTACTGCTTGACAATATGACCCCGGCACAAATTGCGGAAGCCGTTCAACTGCGGGACTCGCTCCACTCCGCCGTACAGTTGGAAGCCTCCGGCAGGGTTACATTGGAGACACTGCGTGCCATTGCGGAAACCGGCGTGGAGCGGATCAGCGTCGGAGCCTTGACACACTCTGTGGTGTCGCTTGATTTCAGTCTCGAATGGGACTAATCCCTCGGCTGCCCAACTTTCCATAGACCGTGCAGTCAATGCCAGCATCGATAGGACGAACAGAGCCGTCGCCGAAGGCGAAGTTCGTTACCGTTGCATGGGACGAACCGAAACCGCCGACACGAAACTGTCCCGGCAACTCTTCTGCCCAGATTTCCGCCGGAAGCACCGGATTTGTTTCGGTGTTCAATTGCGCAAGCACTTCATGCGGCATTTTCCAGTTCGCAAAGGGACCGACATACACGTTCAGCGAATTGCCCGTATTGCGAATCGTGCCCGGTGTGCCGGACATCCAACCGAGACTGCCATAGACAAACGGTTCCTCGGCATCCTCCGGGAAAATGAATCTTTGCCCGCCACGTTGAGAATTGCGATCAATCCGATTATCCCAAAGAATGTTCGCTTCGCCAAAAAAGATCGTGTTGGATGTTCCATCCGGTATGTCCCGGCTCCGTAATTTACTGTTCAGAAAGAACACGCTATCGTTGTCGGCATCAATCGGTGTCTCCGTACCGCTGTGGCAAGCCATGTAGTTTGTCTCCGCCGGTCGTTTCTGGTCAGCCGTTCTGCCCCCTCGCCACCAACCGCCGTCGGAAGGACAATAGAAGATTCTACCCGGATATTGTTCCAACCACACATTACGGTTTTCAGGATCGTACACCCCCTTGTTGAAGTCGATTTCGTTGTAGAGACCGGTCTGTTCGATAAATGGCAGCAATCGGGGAATCCAGCCCATGTGATTGCCGAGCGGTACGTTACGGATCGGTCCCGTTTCATTGACGGTTCCCGACGGCAACACGCCGAAACTCTGTTCGTAATTTTTGACCGCAACGGCGAGTTGCATCAGATTGGAACTGCATGAGGCACGCCGCGCTGCTTCCCTCGCCGCTTGAACGGCAGGAAGTAACAGAGCGATCAGCATACCAATGATCGCAATCACGACGAGAAGTTCGATAAGCGTAAATGCACGTTTCATTGTTGGGGTCCCCGTTGGGTTGCATAGATTAATTTTCCATTTTTATCCCGGTATTCGACTTCGGCATTGAAGCGATCCTCTTGATATTTCGTCGTGATCTGAAACGTCCCGTCAAACGGTTGGTGTTCCGGTCCCAGCGAGAACGTTTCGCCGGAAAATTCGGCGTCGGATCGGCGTTGCACTTCGGCACTGCGGAGTGTGTCGTCGAGCAGTTGTCGGGCTTGTTGACGTATCAATTCCGTTCGGGTTTCCTGACGGTCCCGGAGCATTTGCGGTAATACCGTGCCGGCGACGACTCCGATACATGCCAGTAGGACAATGGCGATAATCAGGGCGGCACCGCGACGGGGTTGAGTGTGTTTGTGTGTCATATCGTTATGTCAATATCCTACAATAATGGTGCGCCAATTTCCAGCGTACCTCGGATCAACTTGGGAATTCGATGATGTGCGGTCAAACGGATTCATGTCATCCGGCTTCGGCGTTTTGGTTCCCGGCGGTGCCGTCCAAAGGCTCAAAGCGATGAGACCGGCATCATTGTCTTTGCCGTCGGCAAACCAAAGCGTTGTCCGGTCAGGCAAACGGTATGTCTCGCCGGACTCCCGACCCTCTTTTCGTACCGTTCGGACGATGATCTGCTGGTCGGGAAACATACCGGGTTGTGAGACGTAATCGACCGTTTCCATTCCGGTATGAAAGCGGAGCAACGTGTCCCCTCCGGTCAGTATTTCCGGTTTACCGTAGGTGTGAACGTCATCGCGAAAATCAGCGACCAAGCGATCAACGGTACGAATGCCGTCCGAATACTGGTCGTTCGTTCGTTGAAAATCGAACGTCTGGATCAGCAGAATGACCGAAATACCCATGACGACGAACATGACCACCATCACGGCGAGCAGTTCGGTCAGTGTGAAACCGGTTTTTTTCATTGGTTTTTTCATGCGGAAGGAGTGGACAAGTGGAAAAGGCGGAACATGGCGACCTTTTTTCGGGGACGTTGTTCGCCGTCGCTCCACGAAACGGTTACAGACAATATCATGCTACCGGGTTTGAATGCTTTCGTTTCAAAAACGATTTTTCCCTCGGGCAGTGAACGTTCGATCAATGCTTCAAACGGCGTTTTGTCAAAATCTCCGGCGGCGAGTTTTTCTGGTTCCATTGCGGCGAGACGTTCCAAGACGTTTTGCAACTGGTCGGTTGCGGTTCGATAAGTGCGTTCGGCAACACGTTCGGATGCCGTTAGAGCAACGAGTTGTGCAAGGGAGACCGCACACACCGCAAGCAGTACAACCGCTGCGGAAACTTCGATGAGAGTAAAACCTTTGTTTGTCTTGATTTTCATGGGACAATGATGATTTCAAGTAGTCGTCATTACACTACGTTTCACTCCGGCTGGTGGATGATAAAACAAAAACCGGAATGGAGCGCAGCGCAATGACGATCTATTTTTTGTTTTGATTCCATAATGTATTATTAATAGGACAAGTCTGTAATCAATTTCACAATCGGCATAAACATGGCGATGGCGAGCACTCCGACGATGGCACCGAGGAGCAACACCAGCGGAATGAAGACCAATTTACTGTACAGTTCGTCTTCACGAATTTGCCGTCGCTCCTTGCTTCGCGCCAGTTGGTCCAGTACCGCCGGGGTGTTGCCGGTCCGCTCTGCACTTTTTAGCAGCGACGCTTCGGCACTGCTCACAAAACCCACGTGACGAACGGATTCAATCCAATCACGACCTTTTTCGATTGCCTGCTGAATTTTCCGTCCCTTTTGCCGTAGATATTCCGAAGGAGCCGTCCAGCGGTACATATCCAAAATTGCAGGGATTGGAAAACGATGCTGAATGCCAACGGCGCAAATTGCCAGAAATTTTGCGGCATCCGTGTTGCGGAACGTTCGCCGAAACCCCCAAGGTCGGAAAATCACAACGTTCGTCTGTAAAATTAAATATACCAGGAAAGCAATGCCGATCAACCAAGCCAGCGGTACGAACAGCCACCAAAACATGACGAACCACTGCGCTACTGCGATCACAAAAAGCGTCAAGCCGGGCAGAGACGTATTGAAATCCAGAAAAATCGCTTCGAATTGCGGGATAATTTTGAGAAACACGAAACTCGTGATCGTCAGCATTTGACACACCACAGCGAGCAGATAGACGGCTCGAATGGTCTGGCTTGTTTTGAAGATCGAAAAATCTCTTTCGTCTTGGGCGATTTCTTCAACGGCTCGGAGCGTTTCCGGTGTGTTGCCGCCGAGTCGGATCATTCCGGCAACGTCATAACGGAAGAGCCTCCAATGACCTCGGACGGCTTCTTCGAGTGAAGAGCCGGAATCCAATGCGGCGGCAAATCGATTCAATCGGGCACCGTACCACAAACAAAAACCGGCGGCGTGGGTACGGATCATGCTGGGGAGTGGCGTTCCTGTTTCGAGAGCCGTCTGGATCAACGACAGCAGCGTCCGTTGCCGCACCACAGCAACATTTGCCCAAAAATAGAGCAGGAATGGCCAAAACAGAATGACAAAATTGATGGCGCAAATGATGATGCCGACGAAGATGCCGAACATAAGTGAGGCGATAAAAACCGCTGCTTCCGCAAAGGCTTGTGGTTGTCCTTGTCCGGCAATGACCATAGCCAGCCATGCCAAGAACAGTGCCAGCACTACTACGCCGAAAACCTTGAAAACGTTGGCAAGATTCTCCCGGCTACGGCAAATAGCAACCTCGTGAAGGATTGATGATATGTTCAGGGTATTGGGGGTCATGGGGATTATTGTTGTTCAAAGCACCGTATCATTCAACACGACAAATCGCTAATCAACTTAACCAGCGGCATAAACATGGCACTGATAATCGTGCCGAGCGTTATAAACATGAATAGTATAAACAGCGGCAAACTCAACGTTTGCAGAAACAAAATGGAAACATCTTTCTGTTGCTCTACCGTATCGGCAGCGCGGCGTAATGACTTCGACAGTGTCTCCCGAAGGTTATCGGCGGCGATCATCGGTGCGAGCCAAGCAGGAAAAAGCCAATAATAGCGAAGCGCAATTTCTGCAAAGGACATGCCCTTGCGAGCAGCGGCAGCGGCATTACGGCAGTCCCGGCGATAGGCGGAGTTACGCATCGCCTTGCCGCACTGTTCGAGTGCCTCCGGCAGTGGAACGTTCCGCAACACCATACTTGCCATCCGGCGAAGCATCCGAGATGTGTACAAACAGCGTCCGATATGTCCGAAGACCGGTACGCAAAACCAAAATCGTGGAAACCAAACCTTGATCGCAAGCCACAGGATAACAATAAACACAGCGAAGCCCAACCACATTGCCGGAGTCCGTACCACGTGAGAAAACTGGACAATCATCAGGGTCATTGGGGGCAGACGAGTGTCGAAATCAATGAAAATCTCCTCGAATTGCGGAACGGTGAAGATGAAAACGTTGATAAGAACAAATATACTGGACACAAAGAGGAGCAACGGATAGGCAAGGCTCTGCACGACTTTGTGGACGGTCAGCGAGCGGCTGATTTCGAGTTTTGCCAATTCGTCGAAGGTAGCGGCAAAGTCATCGCTGGTGAGTGCGGCATCAAGCAGTTCGACTACTGATTTGGGCAGTCCGGATTGTGCGGCGGCAATTTTGGGTTCGATGCCTTTGTCGAGCAGTTCTGCAAAGCGCAGGAGTGCCGCCTGCCCTCGTTCGGGCTGCTCGCCGACGGTCAAACGAATCGCCACCGAAAGCGGAACGCCCGACTTCACGGCTTGCGAAATGAGTAATAGTGTCTCGTACATGGTTCTTGTGTTGATTTCAACCCGAAGTTTCTTAAAACACCGGTTCAGCCAAAAAATACAGGATATGAATATACGGATAAAACACGGTCAAAAAATAGCAGGTTCCGATGGCAACGGCAAGGATGAACATCAACACTGCCGGAAGAAACATTTCGCACTTGGTCAGGAGCAAACTCGCACGGGTTCGAGCCATCGTTGCATAGTGATCGACCCCTTCGAGCAACATTTTTTGATCCGAAATGCCGAGCGACCACTCAATCAGCGGTGAAACGACAGACTTTGGATAAGAATTCGCCTTGCCGTCCACGATGCGGCGTTGCAATGCTTCAAGACTGTCGTGAGACCAGTACCGCTCGTTGCAACTCTTGGCAGTCAGGAGGATCGCTTGATCCAGCGGCACTGAAGACCGAATGAGCAGAGCGAAGATTCGAGCGAACGCCGTTTTCTGCAATTCGACGGCTGCGCGACCGACCCACGGGAGCCAACGGAACAGCGAAGAATTGCCTATCGACTGGGTAACATCAGACCGGGCGGACCGAATTGCCCAGAAAAAGGAACAGACCCACATCAGCACCGGAACGCCAAAAATAAATGTCCACGCCGCCACATCGTTGGCGGCGAGATAGCGGACAACATCGAATAGGGCAAGGTTTTGGTCGTAGGATTCAAAAAAGCGAATAAACTGCGGGGCAATGAAAATCACGAGAAATGTGAATACGAACCAAAGGGTCGTAAAGAGGACAAGGGGATAAAGCGCACTGCGGAGCAGGAAGAGCCGGGCATCTCGCAGGGAGCGGACGCATTCCATTAGGGCATCGAGCGAACCGGCAAGGTTGCCGGACTTGATTCCTGCTTCGACGACAGCGGCAAAGACCGGCGGAAAGACAGGATCGCTCCGCACCGCATCGGCAAGGGATTGTCCGGTGCCGAGTTGTTCGGCAAGTTGTCGGAGATGTTCGCTGACCTTGCCGGGCTCTGTTCGGCTTTTGAGCAATAACGATTCTTCGAGCGGCAGTCCTGTTCGGACAAGTGCCACAATTTCTTCACCGAGTCCAATCACTTGATCGAGTTGGTTCGGCGAAGCGAGCGCAACCGACTCCGAAAACGCACTGACCGACATGACATCCTCCTTGTGAATTGTAACGACGAGACAGTGTACCACAAAATGATTGGGGAGACAAGTTCGTTCTGTGATGTTGGCAGTCGGACTGCATCGAGAAACCGGCAAGACGTTCCAAAACCCCCGCAACCCCTATAACCGGTTGATTATACCTACCTTTTCAAGGTAAAATAGAAAAAGTAGGCAAGATTTAACCTGTGGGTTCCGATTCCGACTATGATGTAGTCGATTCTACACTCGCCACCAAAGCCATGTACCGAATTACATTACACGTCATTATCGTCTGTATTCTCTCTGCTGTTTGTGTTCAGGACCTCGTGGGGCAATCCCCCGAAAGAGAACGCCGCAGCAGACGCAGTGGAAGCGGACCCCCGCCCGCCGTCCAGCCCACCGAAGGACAACCCGCCGACGAACAGGCAACCGACGAAGAGGCTCCCTCGTCCTTCGTCCCACCGCCTCCGCCCCTCAATTCCCTTGTCCGCTTTGCTCATCCTAGCGTTGCCGGTCGACTCGGACTTTCCGATGAACAACGTGCCGAAGTTACACGTATCATCGCCCTTCAAACCAATGAACTGTCCAACCTTCCGCGAAATCCCTCGGCGGAGCAGCACGAAGATGTCAAAAAACAATACGAAGAAACCTACAAGCGGAATGAAGACAAACTCATGAATATCCTCACGGCAACGCAAAGAGCCGTTTTGGACAAGGGGCTTGACGAAAAAATGGTCCGCCTCGTTTTCCGACATCAACCTTGGAAGGATGTTCTGCAATATCTTGCCGATCAAGCCGGTTATCAACTCGTAATGGATGCGCCGCCGCCCGCAACCTTCAATTATACCGATCAGGAAGAACGTACCATCACCCAGGCTCTTGACCTGGTCAACGGCGTTTTGGTTACAAAGGGATTTACTCTCGTTCGGAACGACCGAATGTTAATGCTCCTCGATTTAAGTCGCCCCATTCCGAATCGGTCTTTTCCCCAAGTGAAACCGGAAGAACTGGGGGGACGCGGATCATACGAATTCGTTGCTGTTACATGGTCTCTGGAACGCCGGAACCGAGAGAGTGTGAAACAGGGCATTGCAACGCTTTCGGGTCCCTATACCCGTGTGTTTGATATGCCGGATAACAGTTTGCTGGTGGTTGATATAGTGGAATTTCAACATGCTGTACAGAACATTGTCAACGGAGTCACCAATCCACCGATTCCTGTAACACCGCCAAAGCCGGAGCCTCCGCCGCCACCGGAATGGAAGACATACACCATCGAAAAGAATGATCCCTCAAAAATAGAATTGGTTTTTAAGAGGTTCGTTCCGAGTGCCGAAATACTTCGCCTCGAAAACTCGAATTCGCGGGAACTTCACATTAAGGCTCAACCAGATGAACATACTCAACTCGAGGCGATTCTCAAAATGCTGGAAGCGGATTCGGGATCGGAACAGAGTAGTCAATCGGTTCTCAAAACCTATTCGATTTCCCAGTACCTCGAATCGGCACAGTCCCTTGCGCAGGATTGGCGAATGGAACGTTTTCGCCGCCGTGCAGAGGGAATGCAGTCGCCGGGGCTGTCCGGTACGGCACCGCCCGGTGTCGATCCAAACGTATGGGCTCAGAGTCAGGGACAGGGATTCTGGCAATTCAGTCGGGCACAGTTGTTAGGACAGGAAGTTATTGCCGTTCTCAAACAGACGTTTCCGAATGCTGTCATTTCAGACAACCCGGTTGCGGAAAAAATTGTCGTATTGGCATCGCCGACAGATCAGGAAAAGATTAACGAATTTTTTGAGTCGTTGCGTCCTTCCAAGGAGAATCAGCCGACGGTGCAACTGTACCGCTACACGGAACAGGGCAAAAAGATGAACGAAGCGACCCGGCAGCAGTTACAGGCACTCGTTCCGAATGCATTGTTGACTCTCGATGCCGAACAGGGACAAATTTTGGTGGTTGCCCCGGAAAAAGATCAGGAGATATTGGCAAAGGCAGTGTCGGAACTTGAAGCGGCAATGCTTCCCTCACAGGACAAAGTCCTGCAAGCCTATCGTCTTTCAAGTACGTCGCTGTCCCCGTTTTCGTTAATGATTGGGCAACTTGCTATCCAGGACAAATTACGGGGATATTACCAACTCCGTGATGTTCAACGCAATCAAGTGTTGATTTGGGCAACGGAAAAGCAGCATGAACTCATCCAAAAAGTTTATCAGGAAGTTACGGGACAATCGCAGCAAACGAACGATGTTGCGCCGGTTGCCGATGCAGTTGTGCTCGTTTCGCCGAAAAACATCGACCTGACAACATTAAAAACCGTGGTGGAAGACGTTTATCCGGCGGCAAAAATTACGGAAGATACGCAACGCAATCAACTCATTATTCGGGTGCGTCCAGAACAGAAAGAATCGCTCCAATCGCTTCTCAAAGACCTGGATGCGGACGACCCCGACAAGGAGAAGCGATATTTCAAGCCGTATCCGATAGAGTCGGGCTTTTATTCGCTGAAATCTAACTGGTCTCCTTACACGCCGGTTCAGGTTGTTGCCGATTTGCAAAAACTTGCTCCCAAAGCCTCCATTTCTTTTGATATACAGTCGCAACAGTTGATTGTGTGGGGAACCGAAGAGGAACATGCAATTATTGAAGCCGCGGTGCGCCATTTAATCGGAGACGGCAAAGAAAAAAAAATCATGCGAATTCCCCTGCATCGGAATCCGGGGTTCAGTATCGTATCTGTTCTCTATCGAATGTTTCCGACGGTCAGAGTTTCGTCGGATTATACAGACCAAACAGGCAGTTCTGCCCTCATTATCGAGGGACATCCGAAATTGTTGCCAAAGGTTGCCGAATTGATTGAATTACTTGACCCGAAAGAACCTTCAGACAGCGATCCCATCGTAACGTTTTACAAGTTGGAGTCGGTTCCCTCCACAACAATGCTTGCGGGTCTTAAACGTCTTGCACCGGGAGCGTCCCTTATTCCTGATGGGGGAAATAGACAGATTATGGTTATTGCGAAACCTGCCGAGCAAAAAATCATCGAAAGAAACTTAAAAGAGATTGCCACATCGTTTGCTCCCGAAGAACCGGTACTCTGTATCTATCCGGTAACAAGAGAGGAGCGGGAACGACTCTCGGCATTTATTCTCCAAATCGCCGCTACTGAACTTCGAGGGGCAAAAATCGTTCCCGAAAGAGACACGACGGCAGACCCGTCGATTCAAGGTGGGACACTGTCTAATCAGATTTCCATTTGGGCAAAACCTTCGGAACACGAGGTGATTGCTGCCGTACTCAAACAAATGCAGGAGAGTCAGGCGAACGTTCCCACCCGACAACTGAAAAGTTTTCCGATGTCCGTCGGCGATCTGACAACCGCACAGAGCATTTTGAGAGCGTCGCATCCCGACGCGATGCTCTTTCCCGATGAACAGGACAATCGCTTGATGGTTTGGGCAACCGCCGAAGAATTGGAAAAAGTTACCAAAACATTGACGGTGCAAGGAAGCATTGATGACCGACAAATGTTAGCCTATCCGGCGGCGGGCTTGCAACCGGCGATCATGAAAGCACTCATCAAGGACGTTTTTCAAGGGTTAAAAATCACCGAAGATGTCCAAACACGAAAAATCCTCGTTTGGGCTTCTCCCGAAGAACACGTCAGGATCGCAGAGATGGTCGAAGAAGCGAACAAGGAATTCGAGCCTGATTCGGAACTCGCAGAAAAATTCGTTGCCTATTCCACTGCCAATCTTGATGTCCTTTTGGTCAGCGGGTTGTTCCGGCAGTTGATCCCCGATGCCGATGTGCATGTAACCCCCGGTAGCGAAAAAATTGTTGTTCGGGCAAGAGCAAGAGAACACGAACGAATCAATGAGTTGTTTGAACAACTTCGGGAAAAAGATGAGGCGATGCGACCGCAACTGAAAGTCTATCCCTTTGGCGAAATTGATCCGGTCATGGTTGAGGCGATGTTACGCAACCAACTGCCAGATGCTCGGTCAATGTCCCCGGACTCGTTGGTCGAACGGCTTGGTTGGTCATTTTATCTGGAACGCTACTACGAACGTCATCCCTACTATCGCAATATGATGGCGCAAGTGAAAAAAATCGGTTACTTCAGTGTTGATCCACAGACGCAGTCCGTTCATGTTTTTACAACGGGAGAACAGCACGAAATAATCGGCGAGGCAATGAAGCAACTCGTTGCCGTCGGAAATCAGGAGGGTCTTAAACCTATTCTCCGTCGATATACTCTCGATGAGGTACGTGATTTTTATGATGTCCATCAACTTGTTCAGAAAATTGCCCCCTCAGCCATGCTGCAAGCGATTTGGGATCTAACGCTGACATCATCAGGAAACTGGAGGTGGCTCCCTCCGCGTGAATTTTTTGCCTACACGAACGAAAACGAACATGAAAAAATTGAAGCATTGGTCAGGGAAATGAACGATAAAGCCGGGGTCGGCAGGAAAGAAATGTTGTCCATCACACTGCCGGAAAAATCGCCGTACAGCCGGGAAAAATTTATCGAGACGATTCAAAATGTCTTTCCCGATATAACTCCGATGCCGGGAGGCACCGCGAATCAAATTCTCGTTTGGGCACCGAAACATAAGTTAGAGCAAATTCAAAAAATTGTGGACGATGTTTGCACGCCGTTGCCGGAAGGGGAACGTACTACGCTCGTCGCCTATCCGTTGCAGTATATCAGTGTGGAAGAGGCAACCGCTTGGCTTACCGCTCTCTACCCGAATGTTTCCTTTGATCCGGCAAAAATGGCGGCGGCGGTTCAAGCGGCACGAGCCACCGGACGGTCTCTCGACGACATCTCCCTCAACCGTGCCAGATACCAGCGTCCGAACGATGCCAAGTTCATCGTGGTCGTTGCCACGCCGCTCGAACATGTTGAAATCGCAAAAACAATTACGGAACTCGACCAAGACTTACCCGATGCGTACAAAATGGTGCCGCGGACATATTCGTTGAACGATATGCCGTTACTCACCTTTTATCCGCTCTATGGTGCGCTCCATCGAGCATTTCCCAATACGGTGATTACTCCGTCGTCGGAACGAATGTCCTTGATGGTTGTCGCCACCGAGGACGAGCACAAAAAAGTTTCCGACTTTATTAAAGCATTTCGGGAAGACAATGAACGGCAGCGACCGGCATTGCAAATCTATGCCCTCAAACGGCAACACTACTACCGGATTTCCACGTTGGTGCAACGTGTTGCACCGGGAGCGTTGATTTTTCCCGGTTCCAAACCGGACCAGATCGCTGTCTGGGGAACACCGAAAGAGCAACTGGATATTTCGGAAGCACTGGCGAAGTTGGAAACTGCTGCGGACGCAGCAGTTCAGCAAGGCTTGCAATTCTATAAGACAGGAATGGGAAAAGCGTACATTGCCGCAGATTGGCTGCGTTATCAATTTCCCGGCACGTTGGCTTATGCAATGAATCCGAACGAAATTTGCGTTTGGGCAAGTCCCGTCGATCATGAGACGATTGCTACGATGTTACAGACAACGGCGGACGCATTTCCCGATCCTGTTTTGAAACCCTATTACTTCACGCATGTTCTGCTCGATGAAGGGGCGGGAATTTTGCAGCAGGCTTTTGCAGGACAAGCAACGCTGACTCCTCGTCCCAGCACTGGAGACTTGTTGGTCTTTGCTTCGCCAGACGTTCACGAAAAAATAGCGACAAGCATTGCGGAATTCGACGTTCCGAGACCTGCCGAAACGGAATCGCTGCCGAAGGCTTACGATGTGAGTGATCTTCCATCATGGCTGTATTGGTATGTCGCTTCGCAAATTCAGACAGCGTTGCAGAACCGTGTCCAAGTGTTGCCGAGTACGGTGTCGGGACAACTGGTCGTTACAGGAAGACCGGCAGACCAAGAAAAAGTCGGGGCAATCATTAAACAAATTCTCGGAGAACTTCCGGCAGCAACGACCGAAACACGTGTCTATACCGTGCATCGGGGGAGTGCCGCAAACATCATCCCCACAATTACAGCGATTGCCCCCAATGCCCAACTGCGTCAGGGAACGAATCCGAGTCAGTTAGTGGTGTTGGCAAAGGAGTCGGATCATCGAAAAATTAAAGAGACAATCGACAAGATGAACGAATCGGATGCGAATGTTACGTTGAAACCTTACTATTTCAAACATGTTCCGCTCAATGAAGGATACTATATCCTCTATTACGCTTTTATGGGTTCGGCTTCGTTGACTCCCCGCTTTAGCACCGGAGACTTGTTGGTCTTTGCTTCGCCGGACGTTCATGAAAAAATCGCGGCAAGCATTGCGGAATTCGACGTTCCGAGACCTGCCGAAACGGAAGCCCAGCCGGTCGCCTACGATTTGAGTGACCTTCCGGCAGGAACGTTCGGGCAAGCGGCATCCCAAATTCTTGTGGCACTCCAATATCGAATCCAAGTGATGGCGAGTGCCGTACCGGGACAGTTAATCGTTTGGGGGAAACGAGCAGAACAGGAAAAGGTTAAAGCAATGATTGACCAAATGCTCAGCGAACGCCCGGCTGTAACGGCAACCATGCAGGCTTATACCCTCCAGCGCGTCAGTGTTGCTAATGCTGCATCGTTAATTCGGAGCATTGCTCCCAACGCCGAATCCTACACGGGAACCCTTCCGAATCAAATTTTGGTTCGGGCAAAGGAATCGGATCATCTCAAAATCAGAGATTCCATCGACGCATTGAACGCAGCCGATCCTGACATGACGTTGGCAACCTATTCGACTAAAAATGTTACCCTGTACGGCATTTACGGTGCAATCACAGTATTGAACGCCTTAATTCAAAGACAAAATCTCAACGTAGAGATATATCCCGACACTTATACCAGACAGTTGATTGTGTGGGCGAACCCGGAAGATCAAAAAAAGATTGCGGACGTTTTAGAGAGATACCGCTCAGAGGATCGGGACGCAGCATTTTTCACTCTGGAACATGCCGATCCCTATACGGTACAAACCGCTCTCTACATCCTGTTTGTCGATGAACCTTATGCGGCGAGACCGTGGACTGACATTGATCCAAACACGAACGTCCTTTTCGTACAGGGAACGCAAACACAACTGGCTCGAGTCCGCAAGATGCTGCGTGAAATGGGGGAAAACGTTAGGGAGCCGAGCCAACCGGAAGAAGACATGCAACAAACTCCTGCTCCCGATCCGTCGCCGGGAAACATTCGGGTGCTGCAACTTCGCGGCGGTTCAACCGAACTGCTCCGGGAACTTGAAAAAGTCTGGCGGCAGTCGCAGCCGAACCAGTTGCGAATCATTCGGGAAAGTGAAACGCCGCTCTATTCTCTGGAAGATGAAGTCCAGCGTGAAACCGCCTCGCCGCAAACCATCCCTGCCCCTCCACAGGAGGAGAATGGCTCCACCCTTGCCGAGTTGCTTCCTTCGGCGGATCCCATCTATATCATTGTCAGCGAGGATGATTCATTGATGATTTCCTCGGTGGATACAGTGGCACTGGATCGTTTGGAATCGTACCTCAAACGGCTCAATGACGGAATTGTGTATGAAGGCAGAGATTTTACGATTTTTTCGGTGCGAAACATCAGTGCGACTGTCGTAGCAAACAGATTGCGGTATATCATGCAACTCCAAATGGCGGGACGGCAGCCAACACGCACTTCAACATTGTCGTCCCCCATTCCGTTGTCCATCCAAGAAGACATGGCAGCGAATACAATTATGGTTCGAGGCTCGAGAGCGGATCGGCAGGAAGTCGCAAAACTAATTGCCTTACTGGACGTTTCGGAATTGCCGGGGGAGCGGATCGTGCGCAAACCGATTAGTGTTCCGATTCAAAACACGCAGGCAAGTCGAATTCGAGACCAAGTCATGAGAGTGTATCAGCAAAAAATCTCGATGACCCAGTTGCCGGGAGGAGTGGTTCCCCAAATTATCGTCGATTCCTTGAAAAATTCATTGGAAATCATTGCCCCGGAACCACTGGCGAGTGAATTAAAGGAATACGCCGAAGAAATTGACCGCAAGATGCTGGAAGAGCCGGGACGGAAGATTCATGTAATTCCATTGCACGTAAAATCGGCGGTCATTGAACGTGCCCTCCAGCAGACGTTACCCTTCGTGGTCGGTATGCCGATGCAACCCTATGTCGGTGGAATGGTGATGCCTTACGGCGGCGTGCCGATGCAGCCCTACCCCTACGGTGGCGGCACAATGGGCGGCGGAGTAATGACCCCCGCTGGCGTGATGCGTCGGACGGTGCCGTAACCACCAAACAAAAGCCGGAATGGAACGTTAAGTCGGTTTCCATGAAAGCAGTGCCGATACGGTCAGTTCGGAAAGAATCGAAAGGATCCGATGAACGGTAACAATGATCAGGGCGATCACCTTCGGGTCGGTTCCTTCTATTGGATGGGTGGTAAAAAATAAAGTAAGCAGGTACATCAGTGCCAATTCCCTCGACCCGAATCCGCCCGGCAACATCGACGCAAACCCGACCACTATCGAACCGGAAATTGCCAACGTGCAGAACGACAACTCGGTGATGATCGACTCATTGTTCATGCCGAAGCCTAAACCTGTCATTGTCAGCCACAAACTAATTCCCAGCATGAGCCAAACGGGAACGTTGAGCATCCAACCGACGGCAAGCGTTTTGAAAGACAAGCCTTCCAGTTCGATCCTGAATTTCTTTAATTTCTTTGCGGCAAAATGAAAGACCGGCGGCAAAATCGGCAGCACAGTGCAGCACAGAAAACCAAGTGTTATGAACGTTAGCCATGAAGCATGTGCGACGACGTGTTCATGGTGTCGGAACCAGAGAGCCAAGACCGAGGCAGCAACGAACCCTCCGACCGCCATCATGGTCATTGTTTCCACAAAGACGGATGCCGCCGCTGCCGAGATTTTTGTCCGTTCGTGGTTCAGGAGTCCTGATCGAATGACCATGACCATTGCTTTGCCGGGAACGTATTTGCCAAGATGTCCGATGTAATAGGCTCGGAAGGTTTCATACAAGCCGGGCTTCTGTCCGAGCGTCTTCATTGCATACCGCCAATAAATTGCCGCCGGAATATAGGCAACAATGTAGCAAATTCCTGAAAGAGTCAGGAGCAGATAGTCTGGTGTCCACTGAACTTGTTGGATTTTGCCCCATGACTTAGACAATTCCCAACCGACCCAGCCGCAAACGACAAGGACAATGAGGATTTTAATTGCAGTGAAGAGTCGCTTTTTTAGCACGGAAAACCATTTTAGCGAACGAGGGGATGAATTCAAGCCGAAATGCAATGTCGGTATGTGCGGACGATTTATTGCATCCCCGCCTCGCGAACAATCCGCTGCAACTCCGCGTGAATGTCTTCCCATTCCCGCATCCGGTTGAACGATAAAAAATGCTGCTGACACGCTTTCCGCAAACCGCTACGACTCGTCTTTTCCTTCAAGTTCTGATAAAAGTCCCAAAGTTTGATGGTGCCGATGAAGTCGCTGCGCTTATCCAGAAAGGCTTCATGTGCCGCATCCGCTTTTCCCTGAAATTCCTGTGGA
>Ga0123353_10001777_pt1 | contig 26482 bp, 20 predicted proteins | sample TergutLab28metaG_3_FD_92763 | JGI IMG/M metagenome (GOLD analysis project Ga0123353, IMG submission 92763) | Labiotermes labralis P3 segment gut microbial communities from Petit-Saut dam, French Guiana - Lab288 P3 | ecosystem: Host-associated > Arthropoda: Insects > Digestive system > Gut ...
ATCCATTCCACTTGGTAACTTCGCTAATCTATATTGCCAACCACCGTCAATAGCCACTCTAAAACGAGGAAATTTTGCTTTAAAAACATAATTTGCAGGAATTTCAGGTTCAGAAAAATAATTTTTCTGGTGTACATTTACTTGACTTACATGTAATAATGTATTTCGTATCTCGGTATTGTGTTTAAATGTAAAGTAGATATAATCTTTTGCGATTTTGGTAATCGTACAATTAATTGAATCTCCACTGCTTGTAACAATCAAATCCTGCGATTGCAATTTATTGATTAAGAAAAACATACAAATAATTAATGTTAAAAACTTTCTCATAGCGTTATTGTTTATTATTTTTCTTCGATTTTTTTTCTTCAATTGCTGTAAATTCTGCTCTTCCTGTGCGAGCATCAACTATCTCCACAGTTGGGCGACCAACGAATGCTCCCATATTGATTCCGCAACGAACATAATAAGTTTTGCCAAATTCTACCTTTATTGGCACTTCCTCTCTCGATTCTGTTCTTGCCCAAATAGTATTGTAACCATCTTGATAAACTTTTACAGATTGACAAAAATCATCTATGACGCGGCAAATTACCGAATCTCCCAAATGTAAGTTGTAGTTTACTAAAAAACCGGTTCCTGTTGGGCGATACACATTAATAATTGCATAGTTTGCTCCTATCATTGTACTGTCAATAGGTTCTATTATTGGCGTATAATCAGTACTGTCAATCCTCAACACGTCAGCCGTTATTCTATGGCAAGTACTCACAAAATCAGGTAGTTTGTGTTGGGTAATTTTTACTGCATTACCACCCACCTTTCTTGCCTCCATTTTTGCCATATCAAGTACGGTAGTATAACCACAATTTGTTGAAAACCCAGAGTCGCCGATTTTAATACTCCCTAACTTTTCTGCATTTGGGGGAGCTGGTTCATTGACTCCAAAAACCATTACCTCGTTTTGATATTGAAGCTGAGGGTAAGTTTTCAGCATCACAGAAGTTAATTTTGGAGAACATGACGTCATCAGTAAAACAATTCCGATAATCAAAAGCAAAATTTTTCTCATAAGCAATACATTTTATTGTCAAATTATCTTGATTTTCAATTTAATGGGTGATCCGCTGTCACTCGGTTGCCACTAGCGATCTGGGTATTGGCGAGGTTGCGGCTTCCACACACTTCCCAATGAACCAGCGGCGGCAAAAGTAGTAATTATTTTCAAACGACGGTTAATTACCGGTGTCAACTGTTGAAATAAAGTTCTTGCGATACAAAAAAACGGAATATTGAAAATAATAAACTGTAGATTTCAAAAAAAATGTATCTTTGCACTTTGAATACTCGTATGAAAATTTTGCTTGACGAATGTGTGAATAAAAGATTAAAATCTCATTTGAGCGGTTTTGAAGTTTATACCGTTAATGAGATGAAATGGGATGGAGTAAAAAATGAGAACTTGATGTCGTTATGTGTTACTAATCAGTTTGATGTTATTTAATTAAAAATAGAAATTTGATTTACAATGATTAAGATAACATTACCCGACGGCTCCCTCAAAGAATTTGAAAAAGGGACAACTCCTTATCAAATTGCCCTTTCCATTAGCGAAGGTTTGGCGCGTAACGTACTCGCAGCCAAAGTAAACCAAGATATAGTTGACCTCGGTTTTCCATTGAAAACCGACGCGCATGTTACCCTGCTTACATGGAACGACACCGAAGGGAAAGCCGTGTTTTGGCATTCATCGGCACACTTACTGGCTACCGCCGTTGAACAACTGTATCCTGGCGTAAAATTCGGAATAGGTCCAGATATTGAAAACGGATTCTATTATGATATAGATTTTATGGACTATCCTATCTCTTCCGATGATTTTCCTAAAATTGAAGAAAAAATGATGGAAATAGCCCACACAAGACCCCAGTTTGAGTGCAATAAGATATCTAAAAATGATGCAAGAGCACTGTTTGTAAATAAGAGCAATGAATATAAAGTAGAACTGATTGAAGACTTGGATGATGGGCAAATAACACTGTATCGGTTGGGAGATTTTACCGATTTGTGTCGCGGTCCTCATCTCTTTGATACAGCAAATATTAAAGCAGTAAAATTGTTGAATACTGCCGGTGCCTATTGGCGCGGTGATGAGAAGCGGAAACAGCTAACTAGAATCTATGGCATTACATTTCCTAAGAAAAAGGAATTAGACGATTATTTACTGATGCTGGAAGAGGCAAAAAAACGAGACCATAGAAAACTGGGGAAAGAACTAGAGTTGTTTACTTTTTCTCAGGCAGTAGGCATGGGGCTGCCTATTTGGCTGCCCAAGGGTGCCGAACTGCGCGAGCGATTGGAACAGTTCCTTAAAAAAGTACAGAAAAAATATGGTTACCAGCAAATTATCTGCCCGCATATTGGCAATGTAGATCTTTACAAAACCTCCGGACACTATCAAAAATATGCTGCCGATTCTTTCAGAACCATAACTACACCGCAAGAAGGGGAAGAATTTTTTCTAAAACCGATGAACTGTCCGCACCACTGCGAAGTATATGCCATGAGACCTCACTCTTACCGAGAACTACCCTTGCGCTATGCCGAGTTTGGAACGGTATATCGCTACGAACAAAGCGGAGAGTTGCACGGTTTGACCCGCGTACGCGGTTTTACACAAGATGATGCCCATATTTTTTGCACCCCCGATCAGTTGAAAGAGGAGTTTTGCAAAGTAATAGATATTATTCTATATATTTTCAAAGTATTGAAATTTGAAAACTTTACAGCGCAAATATCTCTCCGCGATCCTGAAGACCACGAGAAGTATATTGGCTCTGATGAAAACTGGGAAAAGGCAGAACGTGCCATCGTAGAAGCTACCCGAGAAAAAGGGTTGCAAACTATTACCGAAATTGGGGAAGCTGCTTTTTACGGACCAAAATTGGATTTTATGGTGAAAGATGCCATCGGAAGAAAATGGCAGTTGGGTACAGTGCAAGTAGATTACAACTTGCCGGAACGCTTTGAATTGGAATATATTGATGCAAACCAACAAAAGCAGCGTCCGGTAATGATTCACCGCGCTCCCTTTGGCTCTATGGAGCGCTTTGTAGCCGTACTGTTAGAGCATACTGCCGGCAATTTCCCGCTGTGGCTCACTCCTGAACAAGCAATTATTCTGCCTATTTCTGAAAAGTATTTGAACTACGCTTATGCTTTGAAACAGGAACTGGAAGAACACAATATTCGCGTTCAATTTGATGAACGCAATGAAAAAACCGGCAAGAAAATTCGCGACGCAGAAGTAAAAAAAATCCCTTACATGCTCATTATTGGCGAAAAAGAAGAGGAAGAAAGGGCAGTTTCTGTACGTGAACACAAAATTGGAGACAAAGGCATAGTAGAGATAAGTGATTTTGTTTCAATGGTAAAAGAGAAAATTCAAGAAGAATTATCATAAAATCTAAAAAAAATAGAACAGCCAACAATGTTGAAAAAGAAAATAAATATTTTTGTGCACACCAAAAAAAACCTGTTATGCGCATAAAATACCTCTTATTTTTTATCTTTTTGCTTTCATTCTGTAAGTTGTTTTCACAAGAAGACCCCAGTTTTACCTTTTTCCAGTGGGCGCAGCCTGTCTATAATCCTGGAGCATTAGGAGAAAAGGAAAATCATCTTAATTTTATCGGAATCTTGCGTCAGCAGACAATGGGAATAAAAGGATCTGAAATAGACCCTTCTGATAATAATAATTCTAACCCTAATCCTAATCCTAATCCTAATCCTAATAAGTCTCAATACAGAAAAATTGACGGTCAGCAAGTTTTTGTTAATATTGATTCTTATATCAAAAAGATTAGAGGAGCAGTAGGTGTTATGTTTCTGAATGATAAAAACGGTGAAATAGATAATATCGCTGTAAAATTGGGATATTCTTCAAAGTTTCGTGTGCGTGGTGGAAAGTTAGGCATTGGATTGCAGTTAGGCTTCCTAAATGTGAAACCTCCGGCTTCGGATATTTGGGACCCCTTTGATATAGGAGACCCTACTCTTCAATTAGCAGGTCAATCGGAATCTTACATGGATTTTGATATAAGTTTCGGACTTCATTACAAAGCACCTACATGGCATGTGGGAGTGTCCGGCACACAACTTATTGGCGGAGTTCGAATATCAGGAGAAGACGGTGTCTTCACTATTCCTCGACAACTTTATTTTACAGGAGGTTATATATGGAATTTGGAAACCCCTGTTCCATGGTCTATTGAACCAAATCTTATTGTACGTACAAATCTCTCTACCTGGTATTTTTCTGCTATGGCTTTGGCAAGATATAACGGAATATTGTGGTTTGGGCTGTCATATCAATTAAACATGGGGATTGCTGCACTTTTTGGAGCAGTTCCGTTTTACAATGGCAACAATGAGTATTTGAAAGGATTAGAGCTAGGAATAGCTTATACATTTCAAACGAATAAATTCAGTTATATTCAAGGAGGCGGATGGGGAGATTTTGAATTAGTGGTTCGTTACGGCTTCAATTTTTATAAAGAAAAAACTCTAAGCGGGTACGGTTCATCGCGCCATTTATATAAAAATCAATACTAATTATAATAATACACATATTTTTGCGTTTCCCAAAATCATAACTTTAATAAAAATGAAAAGATTAGCTTTGTTTGCATGTATTTTAATAGGCTTAGCCGCTTGCAAGAACTCCGGAGACGGGCAACTGGTAGGGGTCTCAAATAAAACTAAATTTATATCATTCACTCCATACGGAATGGTATATATTCCTGAAGGTAATTTTACTCTAGGAATGGGAGAAAATGACCCTACACTTGTTTTTGCACCACAACCGAGAACAGTTTCTATTACCAAATTTTGGATGGATGAAACCGAAATTACAAATAATAAATACCGCCAGTTTGTGAATTGGGTTAGAGATTCCATTGCACATGTTTATTTAGGCGAAGCAGAGATTACAGAAGCAGAAAAGTATGGGCATTACCTTAAATATAAAAAAGGAGAACGTGCCGGTGAGGTTATAGAACCTAAATTGATTAACTGGCGGGAAGATATCCCTTGGAACTCTGCCAATGAGGATGTTCAAGATGCATTACGACCACTGTTTACTCAAATTAATACCCGATACTATCACTATCGTCCATTAGGAATTAATGTGGCAAAACTTAATTACGAATATTGGACTTTCGATTATCAAGCTGCTGCTGCAAAAGAAAAAGAAGGTAGCCCCATTGGTGGAATGTTTGCCAATAGACCCAGCCATGTTGATGGTAATCTAGACAGATTTATTAGGAGAGAGGTTACAAATATATATCCTGATACTTTAGTTTGGATTTATGAGTTTACCTATTCGGATAATGAACATATGACTAGAAACTACTTCTCTCATCCACAATACAGCCATTATCCTGTTGTGGGAGTAAACTGGCAACAAACTCAGGCTTTTTGTCATTGGCGCTCTCAACAGCGCAATTCATGGCTGTTGAGCAGAAATTATGACGTAGAGCATGATTTTAGTTTGCCATCGGAAGCACAGTGGGAATGGGCTGCCAGAGGTGGGATGCAAGGTAATGCCTACCCTTGGGGCGGTCCTTATCCTGCAAACCAAAATGGATGTTTCTTAGCCAATTTTAAACCGCAAAGAGGAAACTATACTGCTGATGGAAGCCTGTATCCTGCCGTCGTTGCTTCTTACAATCCTAACGACTATGGATTATATGATATGAGCGGCAATGTTGCAGAATGGTGTTCAGATGCTTTCAGCCCATCTGCCTCCACTTTTGTTGCAGATATTAACCCGAGTTATAAATATAATGCCAAACATGATGATGTTGCACAGAAGAAAATGAAAGTAGTTAGAGGCGGATCATGGAAAGATATAAGTAAATATATAACCGTTTATACAAGAGATTATCAGTATCAAGATACTTGCACCTCTTATATTGGGTTCCGTTGTATCCAACCCGCTATCGTTAACCCAAAAGAGGCAAGCAGGGGAAGCGGATCGAAAGTGTATAGATAGTTGTTAATGATTAGTGGTTAATGATTAATCTAAAACTGAAAACTGAAAACCTTAAATCTATAATCGTAAATCAAAAATCTAAAATCAAAAAATATGAGTCTTTACAAAATTGTTCGTAGCAAAACATACAAAAACTTCATGTCCAAACTATATGGCTGGGGTGCTTCTTTAGTAATTTCCGGAGCACTATTCAAAATCCTTCACTGGGATTTTGCCGACTATATGTTGATGGTAGGTATGATAACAGAAGCGGTTATCTTCTTCTTTTCAGCATTTGAACCTCTCCATAAAGAATATGATTGGGCTTTGGTGTATCCTGAACTGGCGCGTCCTGATGGCTCTGAACCCAATCTTACCGTAACGCAACAATTAGATAAAATGTTGGAAGAAGCCAAAATTGGACCGGAATTGATTGACAGCTTGGCTGTTGGAATGAGAAATCTGAGCGAAAATGCTAAAAAACTATCCCACACAACCGATGCAGCTATGGCTACCGAAAGTTATGTAACCAATCTCTCTAAAGCAAATGAAGCTGTACAAAATCTTACTACTGTTTATGGTAAATCGGCACATGCAATTTCAGATACCTCAGATTTGCAACTAAAATCTGTCCAGGAAATGTTTGAAACACAAAAGCATCATGCAGAAAAACTGCAGGAAATACAAATGCAGGGATTGCAAAAAGTGGGGCAAATTCAAGAACAAGGCAATAAAACTATTATTGAAAACTACAAGAAAATTGAGCAGGTGCAAGAATTAGGCAACCAAACTATTATGGAAAACTACAAGAAAATTGAACAGATTCAAGAGCAGGGGAGCCACGCCATAGTAGAAAACTATAAAAAGACAGGACAAATACAAGAACAGGGAAGTCATGCTATTAGTGAAAATTATAAGAAAATTGGACAACTACAAGAACAAGGCAGCCACGCTATTATGCAAAACTACCAAAAAATGCAAGACAGTGCGGTTACCCTTGCCAATACCTTAAATGAGTCGGCTTTAGAAGTGAAAAAATATAAAGAAGAAGTTGATAAACTTTCTAAAAACGTTTCACAAATTAATACTATATATGCTAATATGTTAGCAGCAATGACAAAAAATTGAGAATTGAAAATTGAGAATTATAATAAATCTAAAATCTAAAATCGTAAATCTAAAATAAAATATAATGGGTGCATCAAATTGTCCGGAAACCCCCCGGCAGCGACTAATAGGGATGATGTATTTAGTGCTAACAGCATTATTAGCACTAAACGTGTCGAAAGATATTCTCAATGCTTTCTCTATTGTGGATGGGACACTACGTACCTCCAACCTTATTACAGTAAGCAAGAACAATCAAGATTATGCCGAATTAGATCGCCAAAAAGCCATTTTAGGTGAAGACAAAGTGGCAAAAGAATATGAAAAAGCAATGCAGATACAAGAGATTTCGAATAACTTGGTAACCCTTATTGAGGATACGAAAATACGATATATAGAATTTGTTGAAGGTGCAACAGCTTTAAATCCTGACGGGTCTGTTAAAAGTGTTGCCCAACTCAAAAATAAGGACAATAAAAGTAAAGCAACCAATTTTATGATTCTTAATGGGAATGCGCACAAATTGAGAGAACATTTGGAACAATATAGGGAGCAACTGCTCGCTTTTGTAGATGAGGAAGACCGTGAAGCAATGTCGCAAGCTATTGGTATAGATGTGAACGAAAAATTTATAGATGCAAGCGGAAAACCTGAAACTTGGGAGGCTCATTATTTTGAGAATGTTATTTTTGCAGCCGGCGTTACTTTATTAAACAAAACCATTGGCGAAGTGCGCAATGCAGAATCCGGAATATTAAAATATGTAATAGGATCCATTACTAAAAACGACTTCAAATTCTCTAATGTTTTAGCAAAAGTGATTCCAAGATCACAAATCGTTTTTCAGGGAGAACCTTACGAAGCAGATGTGATTGTAGCTGCTTACGACGACAAGCAACCGATTGAAGCATGGTGGCGAATGGGGACAGGCGTAATGACTTCTTCCCAAGGAGCAACTCTTGCAAGAGGGGAATTTGGCATTGCTCATTTAAAAATACCCACAAATAGCGTAGGTGATTTTAGTTTTACCGGATTTATAAAAATGACCGGTGCTGATGGACTTCCTCAGCAACACAATTTTGCGGATAAGTATATGGTAATGGCGCCCTCTGCTACTGCCGCCGCTGACAAAATGAATGTATTGTATGCAGGGATTGACAACCCCGTTTCCGTAAGCGCTTCTGTGTCTGCAGAAAAAACATCCATTTCTTTAACAGCCGGGAACTATACCAAAACAGGTCCCGGAGAATACGACATTAGCGTTCCTGAAAATATGATAGGTAAAGCCATTACCATTAATATTTTTGCCGATATGGATGGAAAACATCTTAATATGGGGTCCAAAACTTTCCGTGTCAAACGCGTGCCTGACCCCGAAGCTGTTTTAGGTGCAAATATTAGAACCGGAAAGATTGCTAAAGCAGAATTGCTTGCTAATCCATTCGTTATTGCCAATATGGGCACCGACTTTGTTTATGACCTTAGGTGGACTGTTGAATCTTACCAAGTTACTTTCATTATTAAAGGTATTGAAGATTCTCCGATTATTTGTAGAAACAGACAGTTTTCTGATGCAGTTAAAACCAAAATCAATTCAAGTAGTTCCGGCACCACGATTCTTTTTTCCGATATAAAAGCTTCTTGTGTTGTGGGTACACGTACATTAAATCCAATTACCGTAATCTTAAAATAACAATATAAATATTATGAAAAAAGGAATCCTTCTCATTTTATCAGTAGTATCATTTTCCTTTCTTTATTCGCAAACAGATGATACACAAATTCCACCACCGCTTACTGCTCCATGGGAAATAATTGAAGTAGGCGAGCTCCATGGCGCAGTTCCTTACCCTGCTGTAAAGCAAGAAGATGTAATGTGGCATGTAACAATATGGAGAGATATTGACTTGCGCGAAAAAAGAAACCACGCCCTCTATTTTCCAACTGAACCGCAAGGGATTTATAGGAGCTTAGGGCAGGTAATTATTGATGCTATTGATATGAATAACCCTGACAACGAAGAGGCTCTTCCTCTTTATGTTGATGAATTTTGTAATGTTAAAAGAGACCGGACTGAAATTAAAAATGTACTTAATAATTCAAGAACAATACTCGAAATTGATCCTGATACAGGAGAGCCTATTGGAGAATTGACCATTGATGATCCGTTTACGGCAGCTCAAATTATGTACTATCGCCTTAAAGAAGTTTGGTTTTTTGATAAAAATAGAGGAGAGTTAAATGTGCGTATTCTTGAAATAGAACCCTTCTTTGAATTTGAAAGAGATGGAACTCTTTCCACTGATGATGGCATAACTTTATTATCGAAAAGACGTTTAGGGCATATTAAATATGACGAGTTAAGACCTTATTTGGCCCAGCAGCAATACTATACACCTCAAAATTCAGCACTTCAGGTTACTTTTGACGATGCCCTTACATGGAAGCGTTATTTTTCAAGTTATATTATTGCAGAAAGCAATATACAAAACAATCGTCAAATTCAGGATTATATTACAAATCCTCGTGATCAACGTTTAGAATCTGAAAAAATCATGACCAAAATTCGCAATTTCGAGAGCGAACTTTGGGAGTACTAGAATAGAAACTATTAATAATTTCTTAGAAAACAGGAAAAGAAAATTTTAACATTCACTTTTCTCTATTGGTAATTTTCCTCAAAAAACTTCCTATACAAATATCTATCGTCCGGTCTATTGTAGTAAATGGAATAGTTTGAAGCAGATATGGCATAAATAGTAACTCCCTTATCTTGAATAGAAGGAGTAAATACATTATTGGTAGTTATGGCAATATAATAGTTCATGGCTTCTGTTTTATTTTTAAACCTGGCAATGGTAACCAATTGTTCATTTTGGTTGACATAGAAACTGTTAATATTGAAACGTTCTAAACTGAAATAGGTACTATTAAAAGTGGATACATCATATTTTACATCAGTAACAGTTTTTTTATGAACATCAACTAAAATGATAATATAATGTTGTTCATTAAGATCGGTATTGAAAGGTGAGTCTATAGTTTCAAAAATAGGATTAGAGCCGTCGGTCATCTCCTTTATTTCATCTAATATTAGAAAAGCGTCTGAGAATGTGGAAAGAAGGATTTTTGCCAACTCTGTAACTGGTTCTCGAGGAAAATCTTTAATTATTTGAGATAAACTAATTTTTAGAGAATCTTCTCCTTGCGTTTGCCATATTGCAATGGCTCTTAAATAAGATGCTTTAGCAATCAAAGATACATCATCTGTATTCTTAAGTAAATCATCTGCAAGTTGCACAGTTGTATGCCACTGTTTTAAATTATAGTATCTATGGAGTTCTTCATATTTTCGCACATTCTCATTCGCCGTTTCTTGCATTTTTTTATAATAGTCGGGATCTAAAATCAGTTTGGCATAGTCGGTATTTGGATATTTTGTAAGTATTATATTCTTCGTTTCTTCCATTTTTGAATTATTTTTCAATTTTGTATAATTCGTCCAAAGCAGGAAATATGCGGGCAGTTCCAATTCGTGATTTGGAAAGAGCTGAATGAGTTTAAGCAGCATTTCGTTAGATCTTTTCAAGTCGCTTAACTGATCAAAATAGATAATTGCTGCATTGTACATTGCGTTTACAATCAAGTTATTAGATATTTCTATGGTTTCGGGTGTCAGAGGTAAATCTTGAGTATAATAGGCAGATTTTTTAGGGTCTGTTTCTCTTTTTATAATAGGGTTTCCTTCTTCGTCAAATTCTTCTTCTTCTTCTTCTTCGAGAGTTCCTCCATCGTTCATTAACGCCATATCTTCAAATGAGATAACTGTTCTGTTGCTAATTCTCCAATTGTCTTCCAATTTTCGGTTACCAAAACGTCTAAAAAAATCGGTAGCCCCTTGTGTTACTAATCCCGGATTATAAAAGTACCATTTATTACTTTGTCCTTGTGTGTTCACATTAATATTTGCAAAATTTTGCGTAGCATTCAATGCCAACATTCTATCCGCCTCTTCTTTAGCTAAACGCCGCTCTTCTTCTGTATAATCGGCAATCATTTTATTTACCCATCTTGTTCTTTCACTTTCACTCATTTTAGCGATACGCTGTAAGCTGTCTTGCAATTGAATCATTCTCAAATTATCCACCAAATCTCTTAAAATAGTTGCTTTAATAATAATATTTTCACTGTTAGGATAATTACTTGGCAATGATACGAGAGCCGTGTCATAGTAAGTTTGCGCTTTCATATATTCTTCTTCCTCAAAATAGATGTCGGCTAATGCTATAGATGAATAAGTTCTTTGGTAGTCGTTATTAATATATGCCGCCACCGATTTTGCAAGATAAAATTCTCTATCAGCATTATCTTCATCAATGCGGGCAATCTCAGAGAAAGCATAGTATATTTGGTCCCTATAATCTTCGTTTTTAGACTCTTTCAGCATCTTGTTTAACTCTTTCATGATTGTTTTCTTCGACAATGGAGTCCCGTCATAATTCACGGCAAGTCTCAAACGTGCATTAAACTCCATGTCATATTCAGGGGTGGCTCGTATCACTTTCAAAAACCAATTTTGTGCAGCCTGCCGTTCTTCCAACTTTTCATACAATTGTCCCAGAATAAAAAATAAGCGCACACGAAAATCTTTTTTGGGGCGATATTGCAAGGTTATTTTAATATTGTCAATGGCATCCTCAATCTCTCCGTTTGGAGCATTCAAATGATACTCTGCTTGTGCAGCATAATACTGTAGTCTAATATTGTTAGTAATTTTTCGTTGCTCTGTTTTCTTTTTATTTTTGGAACTGCTTGAAGGCTTCTTCGCCTGATAGGTTGTTTTTTTTTTCTTCTTCTTAATAGCACTTTTACTTTTAGACTGAGATTGAGATTTTGTTTTCAGTTCATCATCATTTCTAATAGTACTCGATTTTATCTTGCTTTGCCACAACAGTGGTCCTACTTCTTCTAATTGAGATTGTGCGCGCACATAATAGTCTTGTCGCATTTCGGCTCGGGCAATCCATATTGTTGCTTCTTCAACACTACCCCAATCTTTGTATACATTTAATATATAATTAAATACTCGCTTTGCTTCGTTGTAGTCCTGTTTGTAGAAATAGGCTTTTCCCATTATCATATAAGCAGTACTCATCGGTTTCACATATTCTTTTCCTCGAATCATGATAGAGTGTTTAAAAACTGACTTTGAGGCTTTTTCAATAGCTCTGTCAAAAGAAGGGAAAGAAGACGTAATATCCTGTTTAGGAGGATAAAAATAGATAGGTAGAAGTTCTAAAAAATTATCTTTTCTCTTTTTATCCAAGTCTGAAATTCCTTTGTTCAATGCTTCTCTTCCATTATAGTTCACATTATATGTTGAAGTTACGGTATGATAGGCACGATTAGGAAAGTTGTTTTTTCTGGTAGAACATGAGGTAGTAAGTATTAAGATAACGCTCAAAAGCAGAACCCAAAATTTAGATCTATTTTTCAAAATATCAGAAAATTTAAATAGTTTAACGAGTAAATATAAATTATTTATCTAACGCATAACCATAAATTATATTGCAACATTATCACCTTAATTTCTGAAAAAACATATCCAATAACGCCTTACTTTCGTTAGCCAGTACCCCTTTCAAAACTTCTGTTTTGGGATGTAATAAAGAAGTATTAACCAAGGAATACCCTCTTTTAGGGTCACCTGCTCCATAAACAAGTTTTCCGATTTGTGCCCAATAGAGGGCTCCGGCGCACATTACACAAGGCTCTAAGGTTACGTATAATGTGCAATCGTTCAGATATTTTGCCGCCAAATAGTGAAAGGCTGATGTAAGTGCCTGCATCTCAGCATGTGCAGTAACATCGTTCAATGTTTGCGTCAGGTTATGCGCTCTTGCAATAACTTTGTTGCCTATAACAATGATTGCGCCCACGGGAATCTCACCTTTCTCAAAGGCTTCTTCGGCTTCTATCAACGCCATTTGCATGAAGTATTCGTCGGTAAATATCATAATAAAAGTCTATTTCTCTCCATTTGTTATACAAAGTCTAAAATCATCAATAAAAATAGGTTTATCTCCAAAATTGTAGATATAAACTTTTAAAATTCCAAATGAATGCTTATCTCTGTTTACCAATCTATTCAAATAAGAATAGAATCCCGTTTCTTTTGAAATACCGTTAGGGAGGTATGTTACAGCATAAAAATCCTCCTTTGTCCCTTCGCAAGAAATTACTAAGCCTGCATTTTGACAGTTTTTTGCAAAAACATTCGCTTCAACCCTTAAACTATCAACATTCGTTTCACGAAATAAAGAATCCAAATCTATAACATAGGTATATGAATATCCATTGGCACTAACCTGATTGGTAAACCCATTTAGCGTATGGCGTTCATTATCGGATTTTTGCACTAAATCAACCCATAATTCTTTGGAAGGCGCCACTGCTTTATGAAACAACAGATTGGTTGTCTCTTGCGAATTTTGCAAAGTAGGGTTGAGATTAATATGTTGAAATTGCGCTTTAAAAGATTTTCTCACGCCATTTGAATTTGCATTACGTAATCTTATTTTAATAGCACTGTATTCAGGCTCATCTGTATTGGGCTGTCTAATAAACGGATTACACCATAACCCCTCAACAGCTGTACATGGAATATATCTGTAAGTGCGTATCATTCCATTTTCAAATTGATAATCAATAAAGTACTCTGTTTCTTTATAGAAAAATTTAATGAGTTTACCTAAAAAGGTGTTATTTGAAAAAACTTTTAAACGAATAATTTCATCGGCATTATAGGGAACCTCTATCCATTCGCCGAATGAATAATTTTGAAATCCATAGGAGTACACATTTCCAAAACGAGAAACCGTATCGCGCTTGAATAAAAGAAATTTATCATTTTTTTCTATCAATGAATAATTATTCAAAAGATTATATACAAGTAAGGGTTCGTCGTTTAAAATATACCTATAATCAATTGAGCCGAATTTTCCGCCATGAATATCTCTTTGAGTGTGGAACAAAACAAATTGAGGTGCATCATCTGTTAACAAATAATTCTCTGATGCTTTTTCAGAAGCCCAACGAGAGGTAGAGGCGCCCAATTCAAGTGTTTTTCTGGGCTTCCATTTAAAGTGGTTGGCAGCAATATATGAAAACTCCCAAGGATATACATCAACGGTTCCATTGCCAATTATTTCCCGCATTTCAGAACTTAATCTGTTTTCTGAAATATTATTTTCAGAAATTGATGTTGCTACTTTTTGAAAATTATTATATTTCAAAACATTCCGAAAATTATTTATTCCGGAAACTTCTCTGTTAATACCTCTATAAGAAGGTATTTGCACCCTCCACATATTGGCGTATAATAATAAAATAGTAATAGCAGCTATCGCCGGAATAAATCTTTTTTTAGATGATACAATTAACATTATTCCCCAAAAAACAAATAAAAAAACTATTAGTATGCGATAATGGTAAATATCTTCCCTAATAAAACTATGTTTCCATGCGGCAAAAAGTGGGAATAAAGACATGAGGTAAGTAACCCGTATTTCCTTTTCTTTGTATAGGAAAGGGAAAATAATTATTAGTATAATAAACGGGACTAAAATAAACCAATTATTAGCAGGATGTAACGACAAGGTATCTCCATAACCACCTGACAACATTAACGCTCCTATTAAAAATCGAAAGTAAATGATTAGATTTCCAAAAACCAACAACCCTGCCATCAGCCCAATAACGGTTATAATTCCTGCCTGTTTTAGCAAAAGAGCCATACTTTTTGAATAATAAAGGCAAATTAGCATAGATATAGCAATAATAGATAGAGATGTAACTCCAATGGAAACTTTAATAAACAGTCCTGTAAATGCAAGTAAAATACTAAGTATAAAAGGAATAAGGTTTTTATTTTTATAGTATATCAAATTTAATATCAGGCAACTTCCAATGATTAGAAAATCAATATCGGTAAAATAGGACACAATAAACGCCATAAGAATTGTGGTTGACTTGCTTGTATTTTTCAGTATATCAGATAATTTAAAGATAAGTTTTAGAAATCCTAATTTAAGAATACTATAAAAAAGAATGGCAATCAATAGATTACTCCCAATTACAGTAGGAAGTTTCAAAAAAGCCAACGGACCAAACGGATAAATGAGCTGTTTAAGTGTTGCATAATCATTTACAAAGAGCCAGTTTAATCCCCAAAGATAAGAAGAGTCTAAACCTATATCATAATCCACGTGCCATGCAGGAAAAGTAAACAAAAAGATAATTATTATAATTGCCCACTCTTCAATATATTCTAATAAAGTCTCATTATTTTTCAGAAGTTGAACTCTTTTTATATAATGCATATAAACTTATTTTTATGTCGGCAAAGAAAACAAAATTTTTTCACTATAAAACCGTTACCCCATAATATGAAATGTAATTACCATACCCACACACACTTTTGCGACGGCAAGGAAAATATGCGGTTTTTTGTTGAAAAAGCGATAGAACTACAATTCGACCATCTCGGATTTTCTTCCCATGCACCTATCTCCGAGCAGTATGATTTCACATTAACCGAAGATGAAATCCCTGCCTATCTAAATGAAATTGAATATTATAAAAAAAAATATCCGCAGTTAAAAATCTTCAAAAGCATGGAATGTGATTATATTTCCGGTGTTACTAAAGATTTTTCGTACTATAAAGATAAGTTTGATTTAGACTACATTATTGGAGGCGTACATTTGGTTAAAACTCCAAACAGTCAAGATCTTTGGTTTATTGATGGACCAAAAAGAGAGATGTATGATTACGGAGTAGCGCATTTTTTTAACCACGATATCAAAAAAGCAGTTACCTGTTTTTGGGAACAAACATTTGAGATGATTGAAACTCAGAAGTTTGATATAATTGCCCATTTAGATAAAATAAAAATGCACAATCAGGAAAGGTTTTTTACAGAAGATGAAGATTGGTATCTAAGATTAGTAGATTACGCTATCTCATTGATTTTTAAGAAAAATTTGATTGTAGAGATCAACTCACGCGGTATCTATCGTATGCGTTGCAAAAACTTCTATCCGTCGGACTATATCATAGAAAAATTGGCAAAAGCAAAAGTTCCGATGGTTATCAGTAGCGATGCCCATAGAGCAGAAGAGTTGCCCCTCTATTATGAAGATGCTAAGTTGAAACTGCAAAATTTTGGTATAGATACACTTGCAATTTTTGAGAATAAGAGATGGCATACAAAACCAATTTAATATATAATATATTCGTTTTTTTTCAGTTTAAATTATACTTTTGCAGCAGTTAACAGTCATTAATAATGATTAAAAAAAAGTGATATGAATACAAAAACCTCCCTTTCCCTTTTAGCCCTTTTTATTTTAGCCGTTTCTTGTCAAACCGGCTCTTTTGTTTATTATGACGATATTTATGTAAAATCCACTGATTCTCAGTATCATGTACAGAAAACACAGTCAACATCATCATCGCAACCTGCAGCAGAAAGCAGTTACGGGTATTACGATGATGAAGAAGATTATTATGTTGAACAGGAAGTTTATACCGATGAATCCGGGAACACATATATTACTAACAACTATTATTATGATGATAATGATTATTACGATTACTATTATACTTCAAGAATTAGACGTTTTCACGCCAATTCTTCTTTAGGTTTTGGGTATTATGATCCGTTTTACACCAACATGTACTGGTACACCTATACTCCTGCATATTGGGGCGTAAGTATCTATTTGGGATACAATTGGTGGTGGCCGGGCTACTATTATCGTCCGTGGTATTACGATTGGGGCTGGTATAATTATGGTTTTTCATACGGTTGGGGCTGGGGATGCCATCGCCCATGGTATTACGGTGGCTATTGGAATGGTTACTACGACGGGTATTATGCCGGATATTGGGCAGGCTATTACCATAATAACTACGACAAAAATACCTCATATTTTTATGGGCACCGAAACAGTTTGGGAAGTGCCTCTTCCGGAAGAACAAGCACCAGAGGTATTTTTGGAAAAACAGAGGAGGATGATTCCCCGCGCCTTGCCTCCCGCAGTGTAACACCGGAAAGTTTTAACCAACGATTTGATAACATCACCCGTAACACCACTTCTGAAAATACAACTAACAGCAGAGGTACAGCAACAGAGGTAACGACAAGTAATAGAGGTACCGAAACGCAACGACCTAATACTCCAAACACAAACACGAATACTCGTCAGCAAGAGCCGCAACGACCTAATACCCCAAACACAAACACTAATACTCGTCAGCAAGAGCCGCAACGACCTAATACCCCAAACACAAACACTAATACCCGTCAACAGGAACCGCAACGACCTAATACTCCAAACACCAACACTAACAATCGCCAACCTGAGCCGCAACGACCTAATACCCCAAACACCAACACTAACAATCGTCAACCTGATCCGCAACGACCTGCTGCACCTAATACGAACACAAGACCTCAAACGGAGACCCGTCCTACTTACGATAGCGGTTTTCGCCCCGACAATTCAAGAAGTACACCTACTTATACACCGCCCTCAAGTCATAGTTCAAGCAATACCTATTCATCTCCAAGTCAAAACAGAGGTAATAGTTACTCTTCCCCCGGTAGTTCTTCTCCAAGCAGCAGCGGCAGTAGCGGTTCATCTTCAGGGAGCAGTTCAAGCGGTTCTCGCAGCGGAAGTTCAGGTGGAACACGACGTTAATTTGTATTGAAATAAAAGTATTTATGACCCCTTTATGGCGCCGGATTCCGGTTAACTATCTCTATTTTTCATCTGTAGCTATTTTTCTTTGTTTGGCTGTTTCCTGCAAGAAACCTGTCAACGAAGATAATATGTTACAGTTTTCTATGTTTTTTAATGACGGTGATACTACTAAATATATAAGAGACACCAAACTTACCGTAACTTTCGATACGGTATTTACCTCTATAGGCTCTGTTACCAAACACTTTAAAGTACACAATACCTCAAACCGAGATCTAACAACTACCATTTTTTTGTCCGGCGGCGAACGTTCGGTTTATAGCATTAATGTGAACGGAGTTCCGGGTACTGACACAAAGAATTATTTTAAAAATGTTGAAATTCCCAAAAACGACAGTATTTTTATATTTGTTAAAGTAAATATTAACCCACTGAACCAAAACAACCCTTTTTTAGTAACCGATGCGATAGTGTTTTTTACAGGCGATATAAAACAGGAGGTAGAATTGATTGCTTATGGTCAGGATGCCCGTTATATTGTGGCAGACCCAAGCACCGGCTTTAAGGTGGTTGCCGGAGAACACGAAACAGTTTACTGGACAAAAGAGAGACCCTATGTGGTTTATGGGTGGGCAGCTATTGATTCTACAGGGACACTGGTTATTGAACCCGGTACAAGAATCTATTTTCACCGCAATTCAGGACTATGGGCTTACCGATACAGCAAATTGGAAATAAACGGAACGTTAGAAGAGCCCGTTTTACTTCGTGGAGACCGTTTGGAAGCAGGACTTGAAAACGACCTCGCCCAATGGGACAGAGTTTGGATTAATGAGGGCGCATCAGTGAGTATAGACTATGCCGTTATTTCAAACGCATTTATTGGCGTTCAAGTAGATCCGCTACCCAACAACAAAGGAGAAATTGCTATTGTACCTACATCCGTAAATATTAAAAACACTATTATTAAAAACACTCACAATAGTGGGGTTTTAGCTCGTTTCTTAAGTTTAAATATGACAAATTGCTTGATTATCAATAATGGAGGGTGCGGAGTGCAGTTAGAATGTGGGCAATATTCAATGAAACACTTAACCATTGCGAACTATTTCAAGGGAGACCGAAAAACACCTGCTTGCTATGTGAGCAATAAAGTCTCTGACCCATTGTTTGAAGCAGTGCCTGCTTTTGATACAAAAGCCCATTTTACAAATTGTATCATCTTTGGAAATAGAGAGAAAGATGAACCTGAAGTAGTTGTTGGTAAAGATAAAGGAGCTGAATTAGAAGCAATATTTCAAAACTGCCTAATAAAAGCCAAAGATAATGCCTCTTACTTCAAAGATTGCATAAGAAATGAAGACCCGCAATTTGTAGATGTAAAGACATCCGATTTTCAACTCCAAGCCACCTCGCCTGCCATTGGAAAAGGGATACCAGATATTGAAGTGCCTTTAGATATTTTAGGAAAATCGAGAGGAGATAACCCTGATTTAGGGGCGTATCAGAATGAGTGATTAGTGGTTAATGGTTAGATAAAAAATCAACCTTTTCTTACTAACATATAAATAAAATAAGGAGCACCTACTAATGCGGTAATGCTTCCAACCGGCAATTCGGCATTAGTTATCAAAACTCTTGCCAAAGTATCGGCAACAAGCATAAAAATTGCGCCTAAAATCATGGAAAAAGTAAACAGATATCTTGTGTTGTTTCCCCAAATAATTCTGGCAAGATGCGGAATAATTAACCCGATAAAACCTATAACGCCGCAAATGGAAACAGTTGCAGCTATCAATACTGAAGAAATAAACAAGGTAATATATATCACTCTCTTAACGTTTACGCCGAGAGATTGCGCCTGCATGTCTCCCAATTGCATAATGTTCAAATCTTTAGATAATAGGAAAGTAAAAACAATGCAAACAAGAAATATCGGGATATAGAAATAGATGTCGTAATAAGAAACAGTAGCGAAACTCCCCATCGTCCAAAAAATAATCTTTTGCATCTCCTGATGATTCAATACCATTAACAAAGTAAGTATGGAAGCCATGAGAAAGTTGAGCGAAATACCTGCCAGCAACATAACGTAGGTGGATTTAATGTTAGAGAAACGTGAAATTCCCAACATCAGTAACAAGGTAAGAAAAGCGGTTACTAACGCAAGGGAGGTTACTCCAAAAAGATAAAAATCCAATCCCAGAATAAAAGCGAGTGCAGCCCCGATAGAGGCTCCTGATGAAATTCCCAAAATATAGGGGTCGCATACAGGGTTACGAAAAACCGATTGAAAAATGGCACCGCAAAGAGCTAACGATGCACCTGCAAACACACTCATGATAATTCGTGGAATACGCAAATGAACAATCACAAACTCGGTAGATTGCGCTGTGCCTGTAAAAGCAGCAGCAAGCATTAGGGCAAACAGCAGCAAAAGAATATAAAAAACTTTAAATGATTTCGCAGTTGATGAGAGTGCCATTGTTTTTGTGATTAAGAATCATCTCTTATTTCTTATAAAAAAATGCATCGCTCATTACAATATGAACACCAACCATATAGTTGAAACAAAAATCAGTATTGAAATTAGGCAAATTCTCACTGTTCCCAAAACTTCCCACTGATAATTGAAATATAGGGTCTAATGATATAGAAGGGTTAACAGCAATCTTTAGTCCGGCAGTAAGCGAAAAACCATACCCGGGACCAGCCCAAACCCTGTAATCCGGCATAGGTTGCACATCAGGTGTTTCATCAGGATATTTGGCAAGGTGCATTAAATCAAAAGGTTTTTCTTCAATTACTGCCAAAAAACTCTTTATATTAATGTAATTAAATTGAACACCAAGCGAAAAAAAAGGCTTTACTGCCGGATTGTTTTGGAAAATATATCCTGCTGAAAAATCAATATAATGTCTGTCTTCTTTAGCTATCAGATATTCCCGATTACTATAAGGAGGATTCTCTTTATTTCCGGGTACTACTCCTGGAAAATCAAACACAAATGGGTTTTCGCAGCTTATTCTTCTAAAAGAATAACTTAACTCAAGATACCAGTTTTTATGAAACCTGTACCTCGCGCCTAAAGAAACATCCATGGCAATGGAATATTTTGAAATGGTGTCATATTTTTCCCTAAACAACATAGTATCAATATAAGGATATGCTTCTTTCAGTAATGGAAGTATTAAATTTTCTCTATAGTATTTATTATTAAAAAGTAAATTCAGATTAATGTTATTTTTGGGAGCACCATTATAATAATTTGCTGTTTTTTTGCCAGCAAGATAGATACCTCCACCTATGTAAAATTCAAAACCTTTTTGTTTCCACGAAATATCTCTCATATATTCATTCTCGTCATCATACGGTGCATAATAGTCATTCTCCTTTGACACTTTCTCTGTCTTTATATTCTTCGTTTTGGGATACTTTTGCGCTTGCACTGTTGTTAGGAAACAACAAAAAAGAACTAAAAAGCAAAAAATTGTTAAATTTATATTTTTCATGGTAATATTTGTGAAAGATTTATTTTTTCAAAAGATTTTGTTTCAGGGATGGCATAATAGCGATTTGCAATTTCTAAGTAATAGACATCGTTCCAAAAAACAATATTTACATTGTCGAGTTCCATTCCTTTTATCCTAAGCATGTTATTGTCTCTGGAATAAGTGATTTTGTTTTTTATAGGAGTACTCCATTGTTGAATCTCAAAAACTTGGAAAAAATTATCAGGCTGTTTAACTTCCTGATTTTCATAAGAAAACAGTTTTACCTTTACGATTTTTGTTTGCAACAAATGGTCTGAAAAAACGGTATCCTGTTTATCTTGATTAATAAAAAATTCAGTATCATAAACCGTAACTTCATTTTCTTGTTCTTCTTCTTCTATATTTTCTATTACTGTACTTTCAGTGGGCTTGTTTTCTACAGTTGTTTTTTTAAATAAAAAAGGGATTTCTACATAAACTGTATCGGTTGTAATATGTGTAATAATCTCTTTTTCAATACACTCAGGACAAGTAGATGAAAACATTCTTACATCAAAATAAAAGAGCAAGAAACAAACAAAAATGCCCATTAATAAACCTAAAAAAAATGTTATCGTTTTATTCATATTGTAAAGTTACTCCAAAATCTGTAATACCTTTTAAATCTACTTTTCTCATGGCATGTTGCGCAAAAAAAATATAAGAGCCTGTTTGTTGAAAGCGCACTTTATGTTTTAAAACAAGTCTATTTGCCTTGATCTTCCCGGAACCTTTTCCCATCCAACGTCCATATGGATCGCATAAAACACAATTTAAAGTATCAGTAAACTGCGTATTGTCAGGGAATTGTGTGGTAAAGAAAAGATATAAATTTTGAAAAGGATAATCTGTTGTGTTTCTTACATCAATATAAAAACTGTAGAATTGTAGAGAATCAAGAATTGTAAGTTCATAAACCAAAGTAGAATCCATATTCCATGTTTCATTCGGAAGAGTCACTGTTTTCTGATAAAAAGTGTGATGATTACAGGAAACCATAAAACCTGCTAAAAGCAGAAAAAAGAAAACAAAATAGTTCTTTAGAGGGTATATCATAATCATTATAATTTCTTTATAATAAATCATTACAACAATAATAAACGTTATTTTTATAGTGTTATTACCACTCGCGAAGAAACACAAAATTTTTGATTTTTAGAGCTATATTTAACTTTAACTTAGGGTTTGATGTTTTTCTGTGCTTTTTTTTATTTTTGCAATCTTACAAAATCTTATCAGATAAATTACACCACCCCAATATTAATCAATTAAAAATGACAATTTTATGAAAAAATTTAATCCTGCAAATGCCATTCAGGATTTGCGACAATTTGGTGAGTTTGGCGATGTAAACCCATCCGTTACCGATTCTGCAACCTATACCTTTTTGGAAGCACGAACTATGACCGATACTTTTTTGGGAGAAACCGAAGGTTGTTACCTTTACTCGCGCCATTGGAATCCAAGCAACAAATATTTAGCCGATGCCTTAGCGGCTATGGAAAACACCGAAACAGCCTGGGTAACCGCCTCCGGCATGTCGGCAATTACAAGTGCCATTTTGCAAATCTGTAATTCCGGGGACCATATCGTGTCGAGCATAACCACCTACGGTGGCACATTTGCCTTCTTTGAAAATTATCTCAAGAAGTTTAATATTAAGGTTACCTTTGTTAATATTTCCAATTTAGATGCAGTAAAGAAGGCAATGCGTCCCAATACAAAACTGATCTATAGCGAAACGATGACTAATCCGCTGCTTCAAATTTCAAATCTGCCGAAATTGGCTGAAATTGCCCATACTAATAATGCCAAATTGGTGTGCGACAATACGTTTACACCTCTCATAGTTACCCCGTATAATTTCGGCGTTGATGTGGTAGTATATAGTATGACCAAATTTATAAACGGCAAAAACGACTGCGTTGCAGGCGCAATTTGTTCTACTGCTGAATTTATTAACAGTTTGGCTGATGTGAATTGTGGTACTGCCATGTTGCTGGGACCCGTTTTGGACCCAAAATTGTCCTCCTCTATATTGAAAAATTTACATACTCTGCATATTAGGATGATACAGCACGGAAAAAATGCCATGTATCTTGCGGAACGTTTTAAAGAACTGGGTATCAAATTTAATTACCCAGGACTGCCAAACCACCCAGACCATAATTTGTTAATATCTATGATGAATGATGGTTACGGTTTCGGTGGAATGATTGCTATAGATATGGGAACCGCAGAAAAAGCAAACGCTATCATGGAAAAAATGCAAGACGCCGATGTGGGCTACTTAGCTGTGAGTTTAGGATATTTTAAAACACTGTTCAGCAATTCCGGTAAATCAACCTCCTCCGAAGTCCCCGAAGATATTCAACGCGAAATGGGAATGTCGGAAGGCTTAATCCGCTTCTCCGTAGGATTAGATATGGATATTGAACGAACATTTGAGAAAATCAAAACCTGCCTATAGCCACTAATTTCGACTACGCTCAATTACCAAATCATTAACCATAACCATTAATCATTAACCACTAATAATGTTGTACCCGTTAAAATTTGAACCCATTTTGAAAAAGCGGTTATGGGGTGGCAGTGCCCTCGCCGAACAGTATCATAAAACCGATGATACCCAAACTAAATTCGGGGAAAGTTGGGAAATATCCGATTTGGATGAGAATATTTCAATAGTTACCAATGGCTTTTTAGCAGAAAACAACCTGCGAGAACTGGTTGAAATCTATATGGGTGAGTTAGTGGGTGATGCAGTTTTTGATAGAAACGGATTAGGTTTTCCGCTGTTAATTAAAATCATTGATGCGCAAGAAGATCTGTCGGTGCAAGTGCACCCAGACGATTCATTGGCACAGCAAAGATACGGGCAAAACGGAAAGACAGAAATTTGGTACGTGATCCATGCTGATGAAAATGCCGGTATCTATGTAGGTTTTAATAATCCTGTTGAAAAACAAGATTATATCGAAGCGGTACAAAATAAAGAGATCGCTTCCTTGCTTCAATTCTATCCGGTAAAAAATGGGAATCTCTTTTTTATTCCCGCTGGAACCGTGCATGCGTTGGGAAAAGGGGTACGTGTAGCAGAGATTCAGCAACCTTCCGATATTACCTACCGTATTTTTGACTGGAATAGAATTGATGACAACGGGTTACCGCGAGAATTACACATTGCCGAAGCTTTGGAATCTATTCATTTCAATGAAGAGGAGAAATACAATATTGAATACGAAGAAAAATTAAACACCACATCTACCCTGTTTCGTTCAGAGTTTTTTAACATCAACGCCATATTTTTCGACAAGCCCCTTCAAAAAATTTACGACAACATTGATTCTTTTGTAATTTATCTTTGTGCAGAAGGAGAAGTGCATCTGTTTGGAGATGATTTTCACGAAGTATTGTATGCCGGTGAAACAGCTCTAATTCCTGCTTCCATCCCGATGGTTAATTTTGTACCAAATACAAAATCGCGGTTGTTGGAGGTTTATATGTAAATTGTATAGACGTGGCATACAGAGCTTCAATAACTATATTATAACACGTTTACAATCTATTATTTACAAATAAAATTCAAGAAAAATCATTTCCCCCCTTGACAAACGCCTTTTGATAGTGTATCTTTGCGCCCTCAAAAAATTAGCACAAAACCCCTAATCATTATGTAGCATTTTTGACAAAAAACATAAAAAACTACACCCGGAGATAGATTTTTCTATTATATTTGCCAATAGTATTATTACAAACCAAATCAATTTATTATGAGAACGTTTACATTATTAAAAACAATTTTTTTGAGCGCATTGCTGCTCGCTTTATTCACAACAGGTTCTTTTGCGCAGGATTGCAATCTGTTTGAGGACTTTGAAAACATGGATCAAGTCTCTATTTATGCAGGTAGTAGAGTTATTAATACGCCAAATGGTGAGTGGTTGATAGCAGGATCTTCTGCAATGATGGAAGGTGATAGATTCTTTGATGAAGTATCAATTAGGTTAAGAGCAAATAACAGTGACCCTGCAAATGGAGCAGTAACCATACCCGGAGAAAATACTCACGGCGCTAATGTCATTCAAATGCAATTTGATAAACCTAATGGCATTGGAATTGTTAGTTTTTACTATGGTTCTTTCAGTAGCCATCAAGGCGGAATAGTATTTGTAGAATATTCAACCGATGGAGGAATTACATGGATTTCACCGGAAAATAATTCGGTAACCGCTCCAGCCTGGAGTAAAATGCTTGAATTTTCGGTACCCATTAATATACAAGGGAATGCAAGGGTGAGAGTTATCAAATACAACCAAGGATCGGGCAATCGCTCTATTAATATCGACAATCTTTGTATCACCGATTTCAATCCTGCCGGTTATGCTGCTGCTCCCACATTTAACCCTCCGAGTGGAAGTTATGCAAGTCCTATAGATGTAACTATTTCCTCATCTACAACAGGTGCTACCATTAGATATACCTTAGACGGTAGCGAACCTGGTCTCTCTTCCACCCAATACTCAACTCCTTTGCCTGTTTCAGCAGCAACCACCATCAAAGCCAGAGCATGGAGAGAGGGGATGGAACCCAGCACAACGAGCATGGCCAGTTATATCTTCCCGCAAGGCATCACTACTTTGGCTGAACTGCGCGCATTAGCGCCAACCTATAACAATGGAACTAATACCGGCACAACAGTCTTTACTTATACAGGGCAAGCCGTAGTTACCCAAAAGCAAGCCTATAGAAATGTGAAGTATATTCAAGATGAAACCGGTGCAATGTATATTTATGACCAAGCCGGTGCTATTCAATCCGACATAGAAATTGGAGATAAAATCACAAATGTTAGCGGCACCCTTACTAATTACTTCGGTATGATAGAACTTATTCCCACCGGAATCTGCAATGTAGTGGGATATTCGCAACAAGTGCCTACTACCTTTATCACCGCTTCACAATTAGATTACGACCACAATAACCCAATTCAGGCAAAAGTGGTTACTCTAAAAGATGTAATGTATATACAGCCCGGC
>Ga0123353_10001779_pt1 | contig 26469 bp, 24 predicted proteins | sample TergutLab28metaG_3_FD_92763 | JGI IMG/M metagenome (GOLD analysis project Ga0123353, IMG submission 92763) | Labiotermes labralis P3 segment gut microbial communities from Petit-Saut dam, French Guiana - Lab288 P3 | ecosystem: Host-associated > Arthropoda: Insects > Digestive system > Gut ...
ATATCAGGCCGTGCCCCCAGGGCTTGAGCTTGCCCAGGGCGTAGCTGGCCAGGGAAATCATCACGATCTGCAGCGCCAGCGTAAAGACGGCCACGATCACGGAGTTGAAAAAATACTGGCCGACCCTGCCCAATTCCCACGCGGTCGCGTAGTTGGAGGGGTGCAGGCTCGTAGGGATCCCCAGCGGGTTGACCATAAAGTCGATGTTGGATTTAAAGGAGGTCATGAGCACAAACAGGAGCGGATAGATCACCACGGCCCCCACCGCGCTCAGCGCCAAGGTCCAGCAGACCCTTTGAAGGCGGATGCGCGCTCTTTTTTTGTTCACGGCTCTTTTCTTCACGGCTCTTTCCTTCATGGCTCTTTACCTCTCGTCGCGGGGCGCGAGGACCGCCCGCGAAATCACCATCGCCACGACCACGACCAGGAATAGCAAAACGGACATCGCCAGCGCCCGCCCGAATTTAAAGTTCACAAACGCCGTCTCCCGGATCAGCATGCCCACCACCTTGGTGGAGGTGCCCGGCCCTCCGTTGGTGAGCAGGTAGAACATGTCGAAGGCGCGCAGGCCGCCGGTGATGGAGAGCACGAAGTTGATTTCCGTGGCGCCGCGCGTTAGCGGAAAGTAAAAGTACGGGACCCTTTTGAGGTGGGAGCAGCCGTCGATCATGGAGGATTCGATCATCTCCCGGTCGATGTTGAGCATCCACACGTAGTAGAGCACCGTGGAAAAGCCCACGTACCGCCACGTGTTGGCCGCGATCACGGCCCCCAGCGCGTACCGGGCGTCGCCGGTCCACGCCCGCGTCCAAGACGAGAGCCCCACCGCCTGCAAAAATTGGTTGAGCATCCCGTACTGCGGCGTGTAGATCACGCGCCACATCACCGACACCACGGCCGCCGGCAGGATCACGGGCATGTAGAGCGCCACCTTGTAAAAATTCTGCCAGCCCCTGCTCAGGTTGATGAGTATCACCGCCAGAAAAAAGCCGAGAACCGTTTGGATGGTGGTGGAGATAACGGCGAACCGCACGTTCACCCACATCGCCCGCCAGTACTCGCGGGTGTCCAGGGGGTTGGTGAACAGGCGCTCATAGTTGCGCAGGCCGATAAAATCGTATTGCTGATTGAAGCCCGACCAGTTGGTGAACGACATGATCACCGAGTTGATGATGGGGTAAAACGTAAAGACAACCAAGAGCGTCACGATGGGCAGCAGGAAAAAATACCCCAACACCTTTCGCCTGTATATCAGTCCCTTTACGCCCATACCCGCCGCTCCTCTCCCGCTCTTTTCAGCGCCGCAAAGTGCAGGGCCAAGGAAACGCCGGGCGATCGGCGTTTCCTTGGCCGCATAAACCCGGGGTTAGTCGTTTCCTTCCGCGTTCTCGATGGCACGGGCGCGGTTGGCCAAGAATTGCGCCTCGAACTCCTCGGGGGTCATATCGCCCAGCAGGAACTCGATGGTCAGCGCCTGGTTGAGTTCGTCCGTATTGCCGGCGTTGTAGTCGGGCGAGATGGAGAATTTGGCCGAGGTGGCAAAGTCAGCCGCCCACTTCACCAACAGCGGATCCTCATAGTCGATGCCCGCCACGCTCATCACGGAGTATGCGTTGTCGCCCCACAGCTTCTGCACCTCCATCATCGTGAGGCCCTGGATGAGCTGCGCCGCCTGGTCGGGGTACTTGGTTCCGCCAAAGGCGGCGAAGCCGTCGTTCATGCCGCCGTAACCGATCGTCAGCTCCGCGGCCGCGGGCGAAGGCCAGCTAAACGCGTCGATCTCGATGCCGAATTCCGCCTCGAGCGCGCGCAGGTCCATCAGCTCGTTGTTGTTGCACCACAGCAGGCCGGCCTCGCCGGAGAAGAACAGGCGCTGCGCCTCCTCGCGCTGCATGGCGACGGGGCTCTCGCCAAAGTATCCCGCTTGATACCACTCGCGGGTGGCCTGGGCGCCTTCGGCCAGCAGTCCGCCGTAATCGAGCAGGCGGCTCTTTCTGTTCTCGGGGGTATTGAGGATGCCCGCTTCCAGCAGGAGGTAGTCGGTCAGGCGGATTCTGGCATCCCAAAGCTTGCCGGCGTTGGGCGCGCCCTGGGTGGCCATGGGGGTGATGCCGTCGGCCACCATTTGGGCCATCAGCTCGACAAACTCTTCCTGGGTGGCGGGGATCGCGTAGCCCTTCTCGTCAAACAGGGTTTTGTTGTAGATAAAGAAGGTGCCGGTGCCGCGGAAGGGGATGCCGTAGATGTGCCCGTCTACCTCAAAGTTCATCTCCTCGAGCACGGTGTCGTACACAAAGGAGTTGCGCCAGGCGGGATCCGCGTCAAAGTACGGCGTCAGGTCCAGCACGGCGTCCACATCGCGGTAGCCGGGAATCTGGCCGCCCCAGGCAAAGAACACGTCGTACATGGTGTCCGGATCGTTGATGGACGCCTGGATCAAGCTGGTGATCTCGTTCCACGGAACCACGGAGAGCTCGATCTTAAAGCCGTACGCCTCCTCGATCATGCGAACCGACTCTTCCATAACCGCCTGGTGCTCGGGCCAGATGTGGATAAACCTGAGCGTCACGTCCTCCTCCGACGCCAAAGCCAAGGACGCCGGAACCATCATCAAAACAACGAGTGCGAGTGCGAGAAGCCTCTTTTTCATGCCGTTTCTCCTTCCTACTAAGTAAGTACGTCGTTTGTTGCCATGAATCCTTTTGCAACCCTTTACAACCCTTTCAAGCTGCCGAATTTCCCTTTCCCGGCCGGCGTATCACCTCCCCGTATTGTGCAAGCAAACAGGTGTATATCAAAAACTGTTCGTTGCCCGCCACCTCCTTCGCGCCGCACGAAAACCAATATACTACCATTTATCGTCTCTGTGTCTACAAAAAATAATACGCGTTTGGATCGAATTTGTCAACAGCGATTTTTTGATCCGCTTCTCCAGCAATATTTGTACTGGATGACCGATTCAAAACAGCGCTTCTATGCATGTCTGACATATGCGATGTTGGCAAGGTTAAAACAATATCGATCAATTGACAACCAATAGGCGCGCATGTTACAATCAAAAACAACCGAAAGGGAAAAGGAGGAAACGCAGATGCATTGGGCATTGATTGGTTATGGTACAATGGGAAAGTGGCATGTGGATCAACTGCGGGGCCTTGACGGCATCCGGATCCTGGGCGTGTACGACATCCTGGAGGAGCGGCAGGCCGAGGCGCGGGCAAAGGGGCTGCGCGCGTACGAATCGCTGGACGCGCTACTGGCCGATGCGTCGCTGGAGCTGGTGACCGTCGCCACGTCCAACGATTGCCACCGGGACATCGCCATCGCCGCCATGAAGGCCGGAAAGCACGTGATCGTCGAAAAGCCGGCCACCATGAGCACGGGCGATCTGCAGGCCATGATCGACGTTTCCAGGGAAACCGGCCGCCTCTTTACCGTGCACCAGAACCGCCGGTGGGACGAGGATTTCCTCGCCGTCCAGCGCATCATGCGGGAAGGGACGCTGGGCCGGGTGTTCAACATCGAGAGCCGGGTGCACGGCTCCCGCGGCATATCGGGCTGGCGGTGCATGCGGCGCTACGGCGGCGGCATCCTGCTGGACTGGGGCGTCCACCTGTTCGACCAGATGCTGCAATTGATCGAGGAGCCCGTGGTTTCGGTGTATTGCGCGTGCAGCTACGTCACCACCCTCGAGGTGGACGACGGCTTTAAGTGCGTGATCACCTTCGGCAGCGGCGTCACGGCCCACGTGGAGGCCGGCACCAGCAACTTCATCCACCTGCCGCGCTGGTACGTGCAGGGCGAGCACGGGTCGGCGGTGATCCGCGATTGGGACATGAACGGCGAGATCGTAAAGGTATCGGACTGGGAAACCTGCGACGCGGCGCCCGTGGTCACCGCGGCGGGGGTCACCAAGACCATGGCCCCGCGCACAGAGGAGACCATCCGCCGCTGCCCTCTCCCCGCCGTGAAGTCCGACGTTCGGGATTTTTACAGGAACGCGCTGCGGGCGATCCGGGGCGAGGAAGAACAGATCGTGACCCATCCGCAAATGATGCGGGTGATGCGGCTGATGGAAGCGTTGCTCGACGCCGCGGCCCGAAACGAGGTCGTGCACGCGAGAATATAGACGCCGCGAAAGGAGCTCCATGCAAGAGAACTGTGCCGCGCTGGAGATCGTCCGGCCCGCCGCTCGCCGCGGCTTCCGCTCCGCCGTGTTGGATTTTGACGGCACCATCAGCCTGATCCGCGAGGGCTGGCAGCAGATCATGATCCCCTACTTTACCGATTTGCTGCGGGATACGCCCCGGGGCCGCGGCATGGACCGCGCCGCCCTGGAGTCCCAGGCGCGGGAGTTCATCTTTTTGCATACCGGGAAGCAAACCATCTACCAGTGCATCGCCGTGGCCGAGGAAATCGAAAAGCTGGGCGGCGCGGCCGAGGATCCCCAGGCCTACAAGGACGAGTACCACCGGCGCTTGCTGGAGCGCATCGACGGGCGCCTGCGCGGGCTGGCGGACGGGTCCATCGACCCGGAAACCCTGACCGTGCCCGGCTCCTATGCCCTTTTGCAGTTGCTGCGCGAGCGGGGGCTCACATTGTACCTGGCCAGCGGCACCGACGAGGAGTACGTGCTGCGGGAGGCCGATCTGCTGGGCGTATCCGGCTATTTTGAGGGGCGCATCTACGGCGCGCAACGCGCGTACAAAACCTTTTCCAAGCGCATGATCATCGAGCGCCTTTTGCGGGAGAACCGACTGGCCGGAGAGCAACTGCTCGGCCTGGGCGACGGCTATGTGGAAATCGAAAACGTAAAGGCGGTGGGGGGAACGGCGGTGGGCGTGGCCTCCAACGAGGCGGAGCGCCGCGGCATCGACGCCTGGAAGCGCGAGCGCCTGCTGCGCGCCGGCGCGGACGCGATCGTGCCCGACTACCGCGGCCTGCCCGCGCTGATCGCCTACTTATTTTAGAGCACAAAGGAGCGTGGCCTATGCCTTTTCCGCAATTCGACCGTTCCCGCCTGGCGCTCAAGCCCTTGGCGGAGCGCCGGCACGACATCGATCTGTCCATGCTCTTGGATCCCGGCGCGGTTCCGCCCGTGGCCTTCCCTGCCGTGGATGTGTTGGCGGAGCGCATACGCGACGCCCGCGCCAAGGGCTCGGCGGTGCTAATGATGCTGGGCGCCCACGTGATCCGCGCCGGGGCCGCCCCCTGCCTGATCCGCCTGATGGAGCAGGGCTGCATCACCCATTTCGCCCTCAACGGCGCCGGCGGCATCCACGACTTCGAGCTGGCGATGATCGGCGCCACCTGCGAGAGCGTGGCCCGCTACATCCGCGAGGGGCAGTTTGGCCTGTGGCGCGAGATCGGCCTGTACAACCAGGCGGTGAACGAGGGCGCGGCCGATGGGCTGGGCTTCGGCGAGGCACTGGGCCGCTTTATATGGGAGAACAACTTTCCCCACCGCGATGCCAGCCTGCTGGCCGCCGCCTACCGCCTGCAGGTGCCGGCCACGGTGCACGTGGGCATCGGCTGCGACATCGTGCACGAATTGCCCAATGCGAGCGGGCGTGCGATCGGCGAGGCCAGCTACCGGGACTTCTTGATCTACACCCACACCGTCGACCGCCTCGAAGGCGGGGTGTTTTTGAACTTCGGCTCGGCGGTGATCGGCCCCGAGGTGTACCTCAAAGCGCTTTCGATGTGCCGCAACGTGGCGCGGCAAGAGGGCCGGAGCATCGCGCGCTTCACCACCGCGGTGTTCGATTTGCAGCCCCTGGAGCAGGAGAACACCCGCGCCGAGCCCGAGAAGGCCAACCCGCACTATTACTTCCGCCCCTGGAAAACCATCCTTGCCCGCACGGTGGCCGACGGCGGCGAGAGCTTTTATGTGCAGGGCCACCACCGCGACACCGTGGCCGCCCTGACCCACCGCCTGCTGCACGCGGAATGAGTAAGCGAAAGGGATAGAATGAGTATGCTAAGGGACTACAAAAAAGAGCTGATCGCGGAAATCGAGGCCATCGGCGAGGCGGACTTCGCGCGCTGCGTCGATCTGCTGCTGGACGCCTACCGGCAAGACAAACAGATCTTCCTTGCCGGCAACGGAGGAAGCGCGGCCACGGCCAATCACTTCGTGTGCGACTTCGGCAAAAATGCCGTGCGGGGCCACCGCCGGCGCTTCCGCGTCCTCTCGGTGTGCGACAACATCGAAAAGATCACCGCCTTTGGCAACGACATCGCCTTCGAAGAGATCTTCTGCCAGCAGCTCGTGAACCTTTTGAACCCGGGCGATCTGCTCATCGCCATCAGCGCCAGCGGCAACTCGCCGGACTTGGTGCGCGCCTGTGAGTACGCCAAGGAGCGGGGGGCGCGGGTGTTGGCGCTCTCCGGCTTTGGGGGCGGCAAGCTCCTGGACTTTGCCGACGCCTCCATCGTCTCCTCCATGACCAGCTACGAGCGCCTCGAGGACTTGCACCTCATCGTATTGCACATGTTCGTATGTTTCTTTAAGGAGCATCAGGAATTGTTGGAGACGCCGTAAAGGCCGCCGTTTTATGCATTTCTAATCGAATTCACAGCCGCGCTCAATCCTTTTTGGCAAACGATCTGGTATCGTGTATAATAACAAAAGCCGATACCATCGTTATCGAGCAACCGTTGGAGGTACCGTTATGAAATCAAGAACCAAGGTCATCATCGTGCTTGCCGTGCTTCTCCTGCTGATTCTGGCGTTTTTCGGCGTCCGATTCCTGCGATCCTTCCAGGAATATCGGGACGGCGTGGCCAGCATCGCCTTTGACCGCGCGGACGCCTCGGGCCTGCCGGACGGGGTATACGTGGGGGCGCACGATGTGGGCCTCGTATCCGCGAAGGTGGAAGTGACGGTGCAAAACGGGGCCATCGCCAGCATCGTCATTCTGGATCACAACCACGGCCGGGGAGCGGCCGCCGAAAAAATCATCGATGAGATCCTCGCGCAGCAGAAAATTGACGTGGATACGATCACCGGCGCAACCAATTCGAGCCTGGTGCTGCAAAAGGCGGTGGACAACGCGCTTTCCAGCGCTCAGCAATAAAGATTTCCGCAGAAAGGCATGTGGATCATGGGGCTGATGCGCGCTTTGATAGGGCAATGCAAGTATCCGAGCGGGCCGCTTGGCCGCATGTTTCTGCATGCCATGAACATGGCCCACGGCGACCTTGTGGATCGAAGCTTGGCCGGCATCGCCCTCCCGGCCGGAGCAACCCTGCTGGACGTAGGATGCGGCGGCGGAAGGGCGATCCGGACGCTGCGAAAGCGCTTTGAGCCGTCCGTCGTTTATGGCGTGGATCCTTCCGATACGGCGATACGGGCGGCCGCCAAACAAAACAGAGCGGCGGCAAGGGCCGGGCAGGCGATCTTTCAAAAAGCCGTCGTGGAAGCCCTCCCCTTTGAAGATCGCTCCTTTGATCTGGTCACCGCGTTTCAAACGCACTATTTCTGGCCCGATCTCAGGTGCGGGTTCGCGGAGATAGCCCGCGTGCTGGGCCCCGGCGGACAGTTCTTGCTGGCGGCCGAAACCTACAAAATCCATTATCACATGAGCGAATACAAAGCGCCAAGCGAGCTTGAATCGCTGGCCAGGGCGGTGGGCTTCGCGTCGGCGAGCGCCCTTGTTGCCGGCAAACACCTCCGCCTGCTGTGCGTGCGGGAATAGCCGCCGGCGAACAGAGCGGCGTCAATGGCCGTCCCTCTTGTTTTCATCGAGGGAAAGCAGCCTCGAGGCCGGCACGATCTCCACGCCCTGCTCCTCAAAGTACGGGATCATCTCGCGGATCGCTTCCGCCGTGGGCTTGCCGCCTTCCGGCCCCACATGGCCGATGGCGATGCAACTGCCCCGCGCCTTGGCAACCTCCACGGCGCTCCTTAACTGGCGCTTGACGCCGGCCTTGCTGCGGTTGCCGTGCTCCAAGAACACGTGGCGGATCAAAAAGGGCACGCCGCATTCGCCGGCCACCCTTTCGCACACGCTCTTGGCGCTGGTAAAGCTGTCCAAGAAATAGAAGTCCGCGTCGCGGCACACCTCCATCACGCCGCCCACGATGCTCTCGCGCTCGCTGGAGCCGGAGCCGATGTGGATGTTCATGCCCACCGCGTGGGGCACCGAGGCAACGGCCCGCTCGGCGATGGCCCGCGCTTGCTCGCGCCCGTGCCACAGCAGGATTGGCTCCGGCCCGTACCAGCTCATCGGGTCGCCGGGGCGCGCCTGCATCGGCATGTGCACGATCACCTCCTTGCCCACGGCGTGGGCGTCGTCGGCGTCCTTTTGGGTGAACTCCATGTTGGGCATGATGGCGCAGGTGATGGCCAGTGGCAGCTCCAGCATCTCGCGCACGCCTCCGCGATCCTGGCCAAAGTCGTCGATCACGATCGCCAGCACCGGCTTGTGATCATAAGCGGCAGCCTGGGGCACGGACGCGGGCATCGCCGGCCACGCGAGCAGCAGCGCGGCGGCGCCCCCCAGCAAGGCAAGCGCCGCCCACCGCAGACTTTGGGCCCGAACCACCACAAAACGCGTTTTGCCCATGTCCCATCCTCCTACAACACCCCATCCGTAAGCAGTATGCGGGCAGGGCTTGCGCTTTGCCTGTACAGAGGAAATTTATGGCGATTGACATTTCACTTAAAATGTGATTAAATGATTGCAAACGACAACGAAATGAGGCGTTTCTATGTCAATTCAAGTTTCCACCCGCATAGACGAGGCAACGAAGCAACAGTTTGACAAAGTTTGTGATATCATTGGGATTTCGCCTTCAAACGCTCTGAGCATGTTCATCAGGGGCGTTATCAACCACAACGGCATCCCCTTTCCTGTGGTCGCGCCAGCGGCGAAAACACCAAAAATGCCGCCGGGGGAAGTGTTCGACTGCATGCGCGGACAGTTTAAAATGGCCGATGATTTTGACGCGCCGTTGGAGGATTTTAAGGAGTATATGGAATGAGATTGCTTCTTGATACACATACTGCTATTTGGTGGGTAAATGAATCTGAGAAGCTATCCTCTCAAACGAAGGCTTTGCTGTTGAATGACATGCACGTGCGATATATCAGCATCGCTTCGATGTGGGAAATTGCGATCAAAGTCAGCCTTGGAAAGCTGCTTACGCTCAATGGCGATGCCAAGGCTTTTTTCGAGAAGCTAGAGGAAATGCCCGTGTTCCTGCACCCAATAAAGCGGCGGCATGTTGAAATGGTCGAAACCTTGCCGTTTATCCACCGTGATCCTTTTGACCGGCTGCTTGTCGCCATAGCAAAAGTGGACGGTATGACCATTTTGACAGCGGACGAAAACATTCATCAATACGATGTGCCGTCTGTGTGGTGATTGACATGCACGCAGTCGTTGGATATGATTGTGCACATGAATAACAGCTTTGATGAAACATACGATATCGTGGTGGTAGGCGCCGGCCACGCCGGCTGCGAGGCCGCGCTGGCCGCCGCGCGCATGGGCTTCTCCACGCTGCTGCTCACCCTCAACCTGGACGCGGTGGCGCTGATGCCCTGCAATCCGGCCATCGGCGGCACCGCCAAGGGACACCTGGTGCGCGAGGTGGACGCGCTGGGCGGCGAGATGGGCCTCGCCATTGACGACGCCTTTCTACAGTCCCGCATGCTCAACACCGGCAAGGGACCGGCCGTGCGCTCGCTGCGCGCCCAGGCCGATAAAAAAGCCTACCAGGCGCGGATGCTGCGCGCCCTCACCGCGCAATCGGGATTGACGCTGCGCCAGGCCGAGGCGGCGGACATCCATGTCGAGGGCGGGCGGGTCACCGGCCTGATCACCGCCACGGGGGCGCGCATCGGCTGCCGGGCCGCGGTGCTGTGCGCCGGCGTATACATGGACAGCCGCATCATCATCGGCGAAGCAGCCTGGCCGGGCGGGCCCCAAGGCCTGCAGAGCGCCACGCGCCTGTCCGGGGCGCTTGGGGGCCTGGGGATCACGCTGCAGCGGTTCAAAACCGGCACGCCGGCCCGGATCGCCGGCTCCAGCATCGATTTTGACCGAATGGAGCCCCAGCCCGGCGACGAACCGGCGACGCCTTTCTCCTTCCTTACCGACGGCCCGCTGATCAACCGCGCCCTGTGCTACCTCACCTACACCAACGAGGCCACCCACCGCATCATCCGCGAGAATCTGCATCGGGCCCCCATGTACACCGGCGGGATCGACGGCGTGGGCGCGCGCTACTGCCCCTCCATCGAGGACAAAGTGTGCCGCTTTGCCGGCAAGGAGCGCCATCCGGTATTCGTGGAGCCCGAGGGCCTCGACAGCCCGGAGTGGTACGTGCAGGGCATGTCCACCAGCATGCCCGAGGACGTGCAAATCGCCATGTACCGCACCCTGCCCGGCCTGTCGCGGGCGGTGCTGCTGCGCCTCGCCTATGCGATCGAATACGAATGCGTCGATCCGCTGCAACTGACCGCCACGCTTCGCGCCAAGGAGATCGAAGGGCTGTATTTTGCCGGGCAGATCAACGGCACCTCGGGATACGAGGAGGCCGCCGCCCAGGGCCTGCTGGCCGGCGTCAACGCCGCGCTGGCACTGCGGCAGGAGCCGCCCCTGGTATTGGGGCGGGATCAGGCCTACATCGGCGTGCTGGTGGACGACCTGGTGACCAAGGGCACCCGCGAGCCCTACCGCATGATGACCTCCCGCGCCGAGTACCGCCTGCTGTTGCGGCAGGACAACGCCGACCTGCGCCTCACCGAGCTCGGGTACCGCGCCGGCTTGGCTTCCCAACAGCGGTATGAGCGCATGCTGGCCAAGCGTGAGGGCGTGGCGCGGGCGCTGGCGCGGCTCGGCGCGCTGCGCTTTCCCCCGGGGCCGCCGCTGGACGCCTGGCTGCAGGCCCACGGCCAGCCCCCGGCCCACACCGCCCCCACCGCCGCCGAGCTGCTGCGGCGCCCCGGCGTGAACTACAGCCACCTCGCCGGTTTGGATCCGGGCTGGCGCCCGCTGCCCCCCCAGGTGGAGGAGCAGGTGGACATCGCGATCCGCTACCAGGGCTATATCGACAAGCAAAATGTACAAGTCGCGCAATTCCGGCGGGCTGAGGGCAAGCGCTTACCTTCCGGCATTGACTTTACGGCGATCCCCGGCCTGCGCATCGAGGCGCGGCAAAAGCTGGCGGCCCAGCGCCCCGATTCCATCGGCCAGGCGTCGCGGATCTCCGGCGTATCGCCCAGCGACGTGGCCGTGCTGCTGGTGTGGCTGGAAAAGCACGCCAGGGCGCAGGAGCAGGAGAAGTTATCCACAGGCTGTGGAAAACCCTGTGCAAAACCGCCCTGAAACCTGTGTTGAATCGAGGCGCACCGGCCGGGGCGACAGCAAGCCTTTGAACGTTCTGTGGAAGTCCTATGGATACCCTGTGCAACCGCTGCCGAAATGCTGTGGATTGCGCGCCAACCGTTGTAGGGGTGCGCATTGCGCGTCTGCGGGTTACAGTAATATCGAGGGTTTTGGCGGACGGCCAATGGCCGCCCCTACAATGCATATGGCTTTCAGGGCCAAAAAAAGCGGGACCGCCGCGCGGCCCCGCTCTCGCTTGTTGCATCGGTTACTGCTCCTATTCCATCGCCGGCGCGGCGGTTTGCACCGTGGCGGCCACCGCCTTGTCGAGCTCGTCCCGCGTATGGCGGCGCACCCGCATGCGGATGCAGGCCTTGGGGCACTTCTCCCAGCACGCGCCGCAGCCGGTGCAGGCTTCGGTCACCACGTGGGGCTGCCTGCGCACGCCGCTGATCGCCTCGAACTGGCATATCTTTTTGCAGATTCCACAGCCGATGCACGCCTCCCGGTCGATCACCGCCTCCTTGCGGTTGTCGAAGTCGCCCCAGATCGCCGTGGTGGGGCACACCTCGGCGCACATCATGCAGCCCGCGCACTGCTCCTGGTCGATCACCGGCAGGTGGTTCACCATGGCAAGCGCGCCAAACTTGCAGGCCTTTTCGCACAGCTCACAGCCCACGCAGCCCACCTTGCAGTTGTCGCTCACCAGCTTGCCCCGCTCGGCGGCGTGGCACAGGATCTGCACCGGCGTACCGGCCGGCTGCAACGAGAGCACCCGCTTGGGGCAAGTCTCTATGCACATCGCGCAGCCGGTGCACCTGTCGGGATCGACCACCGCGATCTTCATGCGGTCGTCTATGCGGATGGCGTCAAAGGCGCAGGCCGCGGTGCAGGTGCCCAAGCCCAGGCAGGCGTAGTGGCAGGTTTTGTTGCCGTCGGCCACCAGCGAGGCGGAGAGGCAATCCTGTATCCCCTGAAACTGATGGAACTTGGGCCTGCAGCGCTCCACCGTGCCCTGGCACATCACCATGGCCGCCATGCGCCGGCGATAGCCGGGATCGATGCCCAGCATGGCCCCCAGCTTGTCGGCCAGCTCTTGGCCGCCCACCGGGCAGCCGTTGGCCGGCGCTTCGCCCTCTACCAGCGCCTGTGCAAAGGGTTTGCAGCCCGGATAGCCGCAGCCGCCGCAGTTTGCCCCCGGCAGCGCCTCCAGCACGGCGGCGATCCGCCCGTCCACCGGCACGAAAAACAGCTTCCCGGCCACCGCCAGCATCACGCCGAACACCAAACCGAGGCCGCCGAGGACTGCCACGGCGTATACGATCGTCATCATCCAAAGCGCCCTCCTTTACTGTATGAATCCTTGGAAGCCCAGGAACGCCACGCTCATCAGCCCGGCGGTGATCAGCGTGCCGGTAAATCCCTGCATCCACTTGGGCATATCGGTAAATTCGAAGCGCTCACGCAGGCCGGCAAGCAGCGTGATGGCCAACGCAAAGCCCAGCCCGCCGCCCACACCGTTGATCACCGCTTCCACCAAATTGTAGCTCTCCGTGATGTTGAGCAGTGCCACGCCCAGCACGGCGCAGTTCGTGGTAATGAGCGGCAGATACACGCCCAGCGACTTGTATAAGCCGTAACTCAGCTTTTTGAGCATCATCTCCACCAACTGCACCAGCACAGCAACCACCAGGACGTACGAAATGGTTTGCAAAAAGCCCAGCCCGAAGGGCTCCAGCAGAAAGTATTGCATCAGGTAGGTCATCAGCGAAGCCATGGCCATCACAAAGGTGACCGCCATGCCCATGCCCACCGCGGTGCCGATCTGCTTGGAGACGCCCAAGAAGGGGCAGATGCCCAAAAAGCGGGACAAGATAAAGTTGTTGACCAGGATGGAGCCCACCAGGATCAGAAAAATTCTCTCCATTGCGCTTCTCCTTGCTTACGCTTTCGCGGCGCTCGTGGCTTTGCCGGCCGCCCGCCTTTGGCGCTTGCGGACGATCAGGTTGATGGCCGCCAGCATCAGCCCCAGCATGATGAAGCCGCCCGGGGGCGAGGTGATGATAGCCATGGGCTGGTAGGCGCCGGGCATCACCTGCACGCCAAGGAAGGTGCCGTTGCCCAATACCTCGCGCAGGGCGGCCAGGGCGGTGATGGACAGCGTAAACCCAAGGCCCATGCCCAACCCGTCCACCAGCGAGGGAAGCGGCGGGTGTTGAAAGGCGAAGGCCTCCGCCCGCTCGAACACGATGCAGTTGCACGCGATTAGCGGAATAAAGATGCCCAGCGACCGGTGCAGCGCGGGCACAAAGGCCTCTATGATCAACTGCACCACCGTCACAAAGGCGGCGATGATCACCATAAACGCGGGGATGCGGATCGCCTCCGGGATGGCCTTGCGCATCAGCGAGATTGCAAGGTTGGTGAACATCAGCACAAGGGTGGCCGCGATGCCCATGCCCAGGCCGTTGAAAACCGTGGTGGAGACGGCGAGGGTGGGGCAGATGCCCAGCATCAGGCGGAAGATGGGGTTCTCGCCCAGAATGCCGTGCAGAAATGTTTTGCGCAGCGTCATATGCGGCCCTCCTTCATCATGGATCGTGAGAGGTGGCCGAAGAAACGGCGTCTTCGGCTTCGGCAATGCTTTGAATGCTCTGATGGGCGCGCGCCGCCTGCCGCAGCCCGCGCACCACCGCCTCGGAGGTTACCGTGGCCCCCGATACGGCCTGCACTTCGTCCATCGTCTGTGCCGTGGCCGGCCTGCCGAGGAACTGCGAGGTGAACGGCTCCTCAAACGGCTTGTTGCCGATGCCCGGGGTCTCCGGATTCTCCAGGGGCGCCAGCGACAGGAAGTTGCCCGCCGCGTCCACCTCGACCTGCATCAGGATCGGCTCGCCGTTCTCGTAATCCACCGCGTAGCCCGACACCCGCACCACAAAGCGGTAGCGCACCACCGCGCCGTCCTTCACGCCCCGCTGGGCCGACTGCACGGCGCGGTACTCGTCGGGAGTGGGCAGGCCGATGTCTTCAAACACAATGCCTTCCGTAGCGATGCCTCCGTCGGCCTCGGCCTCGCCCGGGTCACCGGCTTCTATGATACTCCGGTAGGCGCGCATCACCTGCCGCAGCCCGCGCATCACCGCCTCGGAGGTCACCGTGGCCCCCGATACGGCCTGGACTTCGTTCATCGTTTCCGCCGTGGCCGGCCTGCCTAGGAACTGCGAGGTGAACGGCTCCTCAAACGGCTTGTTGCCGATGCCCGGGGTCTCCGGGTTTTCGATAGGGATCAGCGACAGGAAGTTGCCCGCCGCGTCCACCTCGATCTGCATCAGGATCGGCTCGCCGTTCTCGTAATCCACCGCGTAGCCCGACACGCGCGCCACAAAGCGGTAGCGCATCACCGCGCCGTCCTTTACGCCCCGCTGGGCCAACTGTACGGCCCGGTACTCGTCGGGGGTGGGCAGGCCGATCTCCTCAAACACCACGCCCGCGTCCGGATCCGCCTCGGGAATCAGGTACAGGGTATAGAAGGCGGCGGCTTGCGCCACGCCCCCTTTCACCGCGTCGGAGGTAACGGTCACGCCGCTGATCGCATCTACGCCGTTCAAGGGGTCTCCCACCGGCTTGCCGGCGAATTGCCCAAAGAACGCCTCGCCCTCCTGGGTTTCCAGGCGGGTGCCGAAGCCCGGGGTGTCGTTCTGCGAAACCAGGCTCACCGCCGTCACCGTGGCGGTCTGGACGTCGATGGAGGCGCGGATCACCACAGGAGCGGCAAATCCCATAGGGGCGAGCTCGAAGGTATAGCCCACGGTTTGCCTGCCCGCCGCGCCCCGGTGGATTTGCTGGATGGCATCAAAATCGCCCACCAGCGCGAAGGGGCTGACCTCCGCAAAGCTTAGCGCCTCCGGAAGCTGCCGCTGGCGCAGCAGATCGTCGCCGGCCAGGGGCGCGGGCTTGGGCGCGCCGGGATTGGGCGCTATGCCCAACGCGTCCTTGGCAAGCGCCGTCATCTGCTGGGTGGCCTGCTTGAAGGGAACCATCGTTACCGTAACCCCGGCGGTGATGTCCACCTCGCTGCCGATCACCGCGGGGTCGGCGGCCAGCGCCTCGTATTGGCCTAAGAACGGCGCTTCGGCCACCTTGGTGCCGATGCCGGCGGTCTCCATCAGGTCGCCCACCTGGATGCCGTGGATGGAACCGTCGATGCCCACGCTCATCGTGATGGGGATGGGCCCGGCATACCCATAGGGCGCGGCGGTGAGCACGTAGCCGATGATGTCCCCGCCGGCCTTGCCCGCGTACAGCCCGGTCACCAACGGATATCCGTCGGGCACCGGCATCGCCTCGAATGTATCGGCCTCGGGCAGCACGGCGCGCTGGGCGCTCTGGGCAGCCTCCATCTTCTGTTGTTCGATGGGCTCCCTCGCCAGCAGGAAGGTGCCGCCCAGCGCCAGCGCGGCCACCACCGTAAAGAGCAGCAGCCGCCCGCCCAGCAATATCATGTTTTTACGCATTGCGCTTCACCTCCCCGAAGGCCCGCGGCAGGGTCACCCGCTCGATCAGCGGCGAGGCCACGTTCATCAGCAGGATGGCGAAGGCGCAGCCCTCCGTCATGGTGGCGTGATACGAGCGGAACAAGAACAGAAGGATGCCGCACCCCGCGCCGTACACCATCTGCCCCAACGGGGTAACCGGAACGGAGGAATAGTCGGTGGCCATAAAGAAGGCGCCCAGTATCAGCGAGCCGCTCAGCAGCTGGTACAGCGCCGAGTCCACCCCGGGCTCCGGGCTGTACAGGGCGCCGGTCCGCACCAGGGTGAGCGCAAAAAAAACGCCGATAAAGCACACCGGAATGCGCCAGCTGATCACGCCCCGCAGCAGCAGGTACCCCGCGCCGATGAGCAGCGCCAGCGTGCTGGTTTCGCCCAGGATGCCGGGCACGTTGCCAATAAACAGGTCCCACAGCCCGTAGTGGGCGCTTCCGGTGCGCATGGCGGTGAGCGGCGTCGCGCCGGAATGGGCGTCCACCGTGGCGCTGGAGAGGGCGTCCACCGCCTCGCCGCCCCAGCCCGCCAGCCAGTTGCCGCCGTCGGGCATCGCCCAGTGGGTCATCAGGGAGCCCCAAGACACCACCAGGATCACCCGGGCGGCCAGCGCCGGGTTCATAAAGTTTTGGCCCAGCCCGCCAAAGAACTGCTTGATGAGCACGATCGCAATCACTGACCCCGCCATGGCGAGCCACCAGGGCGCGTAGGCGGGCAGGTTGAAGGCCAGCAGCATGCCGGTCACCACCGCGCTCCAATCGCCGGTGGTGTTGGGCTTGCGCGCCAGGCGGTTGTACAGCCACTCGGCAATCACCGCGGAGGCCACCGCCACCGCCATGAGCGCCCCGGCGCGCAGGCCAAAGAACCACATGGCGGCCAAGGCCGCCGGCAGCAGCGCGATGCACACATCGCTCATGATGCGTCGCGTCGAAGCGTCATTGCGCAGGTGTGGAGACGGCGCTCCCGCATATCGGTTTTGCATACTCTCCGCCTCCTTCTCCTAGCTTTTTTTCTTTGGGGGCCGCGCCCTGATGGCCGCCTTGGCGGTGGCGCAGGCTTGGGACACGTTCCGCTTGCTCGGGCACACATAGGAGCAAATGCCGCACTCCATGCAGGCCGGCGCGTTGTACCTCTCGGCCAAGTCCCAGCGCTTGTTTTGGGACGCCAGATCGATCTGATTGGGCAGCAGCTTCATGGGGCAGCCCTGATGGCAGCGCCCGCAGCGGATGCAGGCCAGCACCGGCGGATTGATCGACTCCCGGCCGAAGGCCAGTATGCCGCAAACGCCCTTGGTAACCGGCAAGTCGAGGCGGGGCAGCGCCGTGCCCATCATGGGCCCGCCCAGCACCACCTTCTCCACCCCCTCGGTGAGGCCCCCGCACTCGTCGATCAAGTCGGCCACGGCGGTGCCGATGCGCGCGCGCAAGTTGGCCGGCTGGGCGATGCGCCCGGCCAGCGTAATCACGCGGTCGATCAGCGGCCTTCCCTGCCGCACCGCGCGGGAGACGGCGGCGGCGGTGGCCACGTTAAACGTCGCCACGCCCACGTCGGCGGGCAGGGCGCCCAGGCGCATGGTGCGGCCGGTGAGCGCGTATACCATCTGCTTTTCCGCGCCCCGGGCGTAACGCACGGGCAGCACCTCCACCCGCGCGCCGGAGCCCGCCTTGGCGAGGGCGGCGCGCATCGTCTCTACCGCGTCCAGCTTATCGTCGTCGATACCCACTATGCCGTGCTGCGCGCCCAGCATCCGCTGCGCCAGCAGCAGGCCGTCCGCGATTTCCTCGGCGGCCTCCAGCATCAGGCGGTGATCGCAGGTGAGGTAGGGCTCGCACTCCGCGCCGTTGAGGATCACGGTATCCACCGGCTTATCGGCCATCGCCGTCAGCTTCACCGCCGTGGGGAAGGCGGCCCCGCTCAGGCCGACGACCCCGGCGTCCCGCACGATCTGCACCAACTGCGCGGCGTCCAGCGTGTTCGCGTCGCTACGGGGCGCGCAGTCCTTGTGCCAGCGATCCTGGAAGTCGTTGTCGATCACCACCACCGGCACGCTGCGCCCATTTTGCAGCAGGCAGTGATCCAGCTTCACCACCCGCCCCGACACCGAAGCGTGTACGGGCGCGCTGATCGGCCCGTCCGCCGCGCCGATCACCTGCCCCAAATCGACCTTATCGCCGGCCTTGACGGTGGCGACGCAGGGCGCTCCCGTATGCTGATGCAGCGCGATCACCGCCCGAACCGGCGGCTTGGCGTCGCGAATGGGGAGCCCCTTGGTCGCTTCTTTTCCGTTGCCGGTCTCCCGGACGCGAACGCCGCCCGGGAGGCCACGCAAAAATACCGCCATCGCTCTACCTCCTTGACCAATGTACAATGTACAGTGTGCAAATATTTGTAAATTGTACATTGCAACTTGTAATTATTATAGCATATCCTGTCGCCTAAGCAACCCCTTTCGGTCTGCGGCCTCCTGGAGCAACGTGGCCGCGTGGCGCAGGCTGCTGGCGCTCTGGGGGTCGGCCCCCCCCACGATGCGGGCCAATTCCGCGCAGCGGCCCTCCTCGTCGAGCCGGGCCACGTGGGTGCGGGTCCGCCCGTCGCTCTCGCGCTTTTCCACCAAGAACTGCGCGTCGGCCATGGCGGCGATCTGCGGGAGATGGGTTACGCAGATCACCTGATGCCCCTTGGCCAGGGCCGCCATCTTCTCGGCCACGGTTTGCGCCATGCGCCCGCTGATGCCGGCGTCGATCTCGTCGAACACCATGCTGGGCACGCCCGTCTTTTCGGCGGAGACCGTTTTGAGGGCCAGCATGATGCGGGACAGCTCGCCCCCCGAGGCGATGCGGGCGAGGGGGCGCTCCGGCTCGCCCAGGTTGGGCGCCAGCAGGAACTCCACCTGATCCAGCCCGTCGGCGCAAAAGCGCGAGGCGGCCTCCTCCCGGGCGGGCAATTCGGCAAAGTGCGCGCGCATGGTGGCGTTTGCCATGCCCAAATCGGCCAGCTGGGCGCACATGCGCTCCTCAAACCGCCGGGCCAGGGCCCGCCGCGCCGCGTGCAGCGCGCAAGCCTGGCCGTAGAGTTCTTCTTCCAGCCGGCCCACGATCCGCTCCAGCCCGGCTTCGGCGCCCTCCGCGTCCTCCAGGGTGGCGAGCTCGGCGGCCAGGCGGTCGCGGGTGGCCAGCATGTCGTGGGTGGTAGCCCCGTATTTTCGGCGCAGGCGGCTGATCGCGTCCAGCCGCGCCTCCACCTCCTCGGCGGTCTGCGGATCGTACTCCAGGCCGTCGCGCAGCGCCCGCAGCTCGGCCGAGGCGTCTTCCAGCTGATAGTACAGCTCCTCCAGCCGCTCGTGGAGCTGTTGATAGAGCGCATCCAGCTTGGCGAGGGGGGCCAGCGCGTCCGCCCCGGCGCGCAGCAGCTCCAGCGCCGAGGCCTGCTCCCCTTCGTATATGGCTTCATAGGCATGTTCGATGCCCTCGGTAATCCTTTCGGCGTTGCGGAAAAACACGCGCTGGCGCTCCAGCTCCTCCTCCTCGCCGGCCTGCAAATGCGCCCCGTCCAGCTCGGAGAGCTGGTAGCGCAGCAGGTCGAGGCGGGCGTCGCGCTCCTGCATGCGCTCCCGCAGCCGGGCCAGCTCCTTGGCGGCCTCGCGCCAGGCCTGGTACGCCTCCCGTACCCCGGCCACCAGCCCGGCGTGGGCGGCGTCGCCGTAGGCGTCCAGGTACGCGAGGTGGCGGCGGACATCCAGCAGCGACTGATGCTCGTGCTGGCCGTGCATGTCCAGCAGCGCCTCCGCCACCTGCCGGAGGGTGGTCAGGGGCACCACGCTGCCGCCCACGCGGCACAGGGTGCGCCCGGCGGCGCTGATCTCCCGCGCCAGGGGCAAAAAGCCGTCCTCGGCCTCCAGGCCCAGCTCCTCCAACGCCCTGAGCACGGCAACATGGCCGGTTACGTCAAACAAGGCCTCCACATGGGCCTTGTCCGCGCCGGCCTGAATCATGTCGCGATCCGCCCGCTCCCCCAGCGCCAGGTTCACCGCGTCCACCACGATGGACTTGCCCGCGCCGGTCTCGCCGGTCAATACGTTAAAACCGGGAGCAAAACGGATGCTCACCGCGTCAATGATCGCCAAATGCCGGATGGATAGTTCTACTAACAAGCGAATCACCTGTTGTTTAGTTACGAGTTCCAAGTTACAAGTTACAAGAGGATACGGATGGGGCTGCGCGGTTCTTCTTGTAACCCGTAACTCGTAACTTGTAACTATTATTTCAGCATGGAACGGAAGCGCTCCATCACGCCCTCCACCTCGTCCGCCGACCGCACCGCCACAAAGATGGTGTTGTCCCCGGCCAGGGTGCCCACCACCGGCGACCAGCGCAGGCTGTCGATGGCCTCGGCCGCGGCGTTGGCGCTGCCCGTCAGCGTCTTGATCACGATCAGGTTGCTGGCATTGCTCATGCTGAGCACCGACTCGCTGAAGATGCGGATCAGCCGCTCGGTCATGCCCTTTTCGGCCTTGTCCAGGGTGGCGTACTTGTAGCCGCCGCTCTCGGAAAGCACCTTGAGCAGATGGAGCTCCTTGATGTCCCGCGACACGGTGGCCTGGGTGACCACGATGCCCCGGTCCTTGAGCATTTCGGCCAGTTCCTCTTGGGTTTCCACATCCTGCTTCTCGATGATTTCCAGGATTGCGGCGTGCCGAATGGATTTCATGCCATCCCCCCTCACACATTCTTTTCTTTTAACTATTCACTATTAACTATTCACTATCTACACGCTCCACTCGGTGAGCTTTGTGCGCAACAGCGTAAAGAAGCTTCGATCCCGCAGGCGGATGAACCGCGCCGTTTGGTGGGCGCAGCGGCGCACCGACACATCGGTTCCCGGGGCCAGGAGGGCCGGGGCCTGGCCGTCGGTGGTGAGCAGCGCGGCCTTCGCGCCGGGCACGGCGCGCAGGTGGACGCGCAGCACGCCCTGTGCGGACAATACCATGGGCCGCGCGTGCAGCGAGTGCGGGCAAATGGGCGAGAGCACCATGCACGCCACCTCGGGCGCGACGATGGGCCCCCCCGCCGCGAGGGAATAGGCGGTGGATCCGGTGGGGGTGGAGACCACCAGCCCGTCGGCGCTGTAGTGATCGATCAGGGTGTCGTCCAGGTAGGCGTCCAGGGCCAGCACGCCCCCGGTGGCGTCCCGGGCGATCACCGCGTCGTTGAGGGCGATGCGCCCGGCCGCCTCCGGCTCCCCGGCGACACAAACCGAGAACAGCATCCGCTCCTCCACAAAGTAGCCGCCGCCGGCCAGCGCCCGCATCGCCCGTTCGAGCACGCGGGCCTGGTCGTCCAGCCCGGTCTCTACCTCCGTTAAAAACCCCACCCTGCCCAGATTGACGCCAAACAGCGGAATGCCCGCGCCCACGGCGTGGGGCATGGCCCGCAACAGCGTACCGTCCCCGCCCAACACCACCAGCGCGTCCACCCCGGCGCCGACGCGCTCGCCGCACAGGGCCCGCGAATCGGCGAGGGCTCCGTGCAGCCACGGCTCCAGCGCCACGGTCAAGCCGGCCTTGGCGCAGGCGTCCAGCAGCATTCGCGCCACCGGCAGCACATCCGGTTTTTGTGGGTTTGCGTAAACTCCAACGGCCCGTATGCCCATGCGGGCACCCGCCTTCCAAATGGATGTCATTTGAGGAACATTTGCACGGTATGCATTATCCTATGGCCGCATTTTAGCATAAACTGAATATACATTCAAGTATGCAGGGCGATTTCGTTTAATTTTTCAAGGCTGCGTCGCCCTTTGGAAACCTTCGCGGCGCATCATCATGCAGCTTTTGTTAATGAAAATCTAAAAAGAAACCGGCTCAAAGGCTAGGCCCTGGGCTTCGGCCACCGCCTGGTTGGTTAGCTTTCCCCTATACACGTTCAGCCCCTTGTGCAGCGCGGGATTCTCGCGCATAGCCGCCTCCGCGCCCTTGTTGGCGATTTGCAGCGCGTAGGGCATGGTGGCGTTGGAAAGGGCAAAGGTGGACGTCCTGGGCACCGCGCCCGGCATGTTGGGCACGGAATAGTGCACGATGCCGTGTTTGATATAGTACGGATTTTGATGGTTGGTGAGCTTGTCGATGGTCTCGATGGAGCCGCCCTGGTCGATCGCCACATCCACCAACACCGAACCGCAGCGCATCTTTTTCACCATCTCTTCGGTAACGATCTTGGGGGCCCGCCCTCCCGGCACCAGCACGGCGCCCACCACCAAATCGGCGTCGGTTACGGATTTTTCGACGTTGTAGCTGTTGGATATCAGGGTTACGACGCGGCTGGACAGCACGTCGTGGATGTAGGACAGGCGCTCGATGGAGATGTCCAGCACGGTCACCCTGGCGCCCAGGCCCACCGCCATTTGGGCGGCGTTGATGCCCACGTTGCCGCCCCCGATGATCACCACATGGCCCGGCATCACGCCGGGTACGCCGCCCAGCAGGATGCCGCTGCCGTTGTTGGATTTTTGCAGCAGGTACGCGCCCACCTGCACCGACATGCGCCCGGCGATCTCGCTCATGGGCAGCAGCAGCGGCAACGATCCGTTTTCCTGCTGCACGGTTTCGTAAGCGATCCCCGTTACCTTGGCGTCGAGCAGCGCCTTTGTTTGCTCCACATCCGGGGCGAGGTGCAGATAGGTAAACAGGATTTGCCCTTCGCGCAGCAACGGGTACTCGGGCGCGAGAGGTTCCTTGACTTTGTAAATCAGCTCGGCGGCGGCGTACACCTCTTGGGGGGTATTGGCGATGCGCGCCCCCGCCTTGGCGTATTCCTCGTTGGCAAAGCCGCTCCCGGTCCCCGCGTCGTTTTCTATGTACACGGTATGCCCCGCGTCTGCAAAGGCCTTGACGCCCGCGGGCAATATGGCCACCCTGTTTTCAAACGATTTGATCTCCTTCGGTACGCCAATGATCATGCTGGATCATCCCTTTCTGTCGCTGTCGTGCGGTAGTATAGTGTGGTAGTACAGTCTAATATACAACAAAAGGCCGCCTGTGCACAACAAAAAACTGCGCGTTATAAAATCAATTTATAAAATCAGCACAAATGTTCCGGCGGTAATCAGCACCCCGCCGACGATGGTTTTCCCGTTCATCGCATCCCCCAATATCAAGAAGGCCAGCACCATGCCGATCACGACGCTGAACTTGTCGATGGGGATCACCCTGGACGCGTCGCCCATTTGCAGCGCCTTGAAAAAAAACAGCCACGACAATCCGGTGGCGCAGCCCGAAAGAATCAAGAAGAGCCAGCTTCGCGGCGCGATATTCGATACCTCGTGCTGCCTTCCGGTCACGAACACCACGGCCCACGCCATCACCAGCGCCACGGCCGTCCTGATGGCGGTCGCCAGGTTTGCATTCACCTTTTCCAGCCCCAGTTTGGCCAAAATGGACGTAAACGCCGCAAACACAGCGGCCAGCAGAGCATACACGGCCCACATCGCAAGCACCGCCCCTTCCAGTCTCGTTATTTCGTATTATATCACGAAACAAAGAAAACCGCCGCTCCTGCCCAGAAGGGAGGAACGGCGGGGTTGGGTGATGCGCCAGGTCCACTATGTCAATGGGCTATCAGGTCTCGCCAACAACGGCAAAGTCCTCGCCCTCGCCGATCTCCTCAAGGGTCAAATTGATCTCGTCCTCGCCCAGCAGCGGCACGTCGCTGATGTAGGCGAAGGGCAGCGCCAGGCTCCAGCTCGCGCTGGTGACCGGGTTATACCCCCACATATCCTTGCGGTAGAAGTCGAAGTAGATGTTGGAGTACAGCGGCACCATCGGCGCCATCTCCATAAACCGCTCCTGGAACAGCAGCCACCGCTCCACGTAGGCGCGCAAGTCCATGCTCTGCGTGTTGCGCATGGCCAGCGCCAGCTCCATCAGCTCCTCGTCTTGCAGGCCCGAGGTATTGAGCATCCCCTGGTACAGCGGCGAGGTGTGGAAGTAGTAGTACGGATCGAACAGGTAGTTAAAGTTGGTGCCCATAAAGAACGCGTTGTAGGTGCGGTCCACCTGGCGATAGTAGTGCCTGAGCAGGGTGGGGAAGGGCAGCACGGTCAGTTCAAAATCGATCCCCAGCTGCGGCAGCGCCCTTTGTAGCTCGGCGCTCACCGCCTCGCCCATCGTCATCTCTTCCGCCATCGCCACCGCGATCTTCAGCGGCTGCAGCTGCTCGTCGTCCAGCAAGCGATACCGCACCGCGTCCTGCTCCGGATCAAAAGGCTCGCCCGCTTCGTTCAGCGTCCATCCGTCGCTCGTCAGCAGAGCGATCGCGGCCTGTGTGTCCACCGGCAGGCGCATCTCGTCCAATAGCTCCGGAACGGACAGTATCTCGCCCTGCGGCGTGTCGGCTTCGCTCACAAATTCGCCTTCCTCGTCCATGCCGCCGCCATCCGAGTAGCCCGCCATCCACTGGCCGATGCCGTAGTAGCCCTCCACGCGGGTGGCCGACATGGTTTGGGGCGAGCTCTCGATAATCGCATCCTTGTCGATGGCCATGGCGATCGCTTGGCGCACCGCCTGCGAATCCGTCGGCCCCTTCTCGCAGGCGAAGGCCAGGAAGCCCAGGCCGCTGCGCGGGTACGACGCCATCTTGATCGCCTCTTCGTCCACCAGGTCCATGGCCGGGAGCACGATGCTGTCGTCCATGATCTTGTTGATCAGGCCAACCTCGCCCGTCTCAAGCAGCTTCAGGGACTCCGCCTCGGGCACAAGCCGCATTTCCAGCCGCTCGATGTGCGGCTTCTTCCCCAGCGCGTTGCCCTTAAAGTTGCGGTTGAGCAGGAAGGTGGCCACGCTGTCTTGCGGGTCGAAGCTCTCCAGGGTGTAGGGCCCGGAGACTACCTGCGGATTGAACACATAGCCGGTCTGTGGGTTGAGCATGGTCTCCTGCAGCATGGCCGCCGAGAATTCGCCCGGCACAAACCCGTTCTCCTCTTGGCCGGTCAGGCCGTCCTTGGCGGCGATGTACGCGCCCTCGCCGTCGTCGCGAATTTCGCAGCCGGGGGCGATCACCGCCATCGGGAAGGGCTGCACCTGCAGCATCGCCACGCCGTAGAAGTAGGGCAGGAACGCGCCCGGGATGTTGAGCTGGAACTCGGTATCCGACAGCAAGCGCACGCCGGCGAGCACTTCCACCTCGCCGCTCTGGTACGCGCCGAATCCCTTCAGGTGGCTCAATCCCTGCGGGGTGCCGCCGATCTCCGCGATCTCCGGCGCGCAGCTGAGCAACAGCGAGAATACGTAGTCCGCCGCCGTTACGCTGCTTCCGTCGCTATACACCAAGTCGTCGTAGATTTCGATGGTATACAGCAGGTCCTCTCCCATTTCGTCGTAGTGCACGCTTCTTACCACGACGCTGTTGAACTGCATGCTGCCGTAGCGCGTCCACGATACCGTTTCGTAGCCGTGCAGCAGCGCCCGCACGTCCATGTCCGCCGTGTTTGTGCCCCACATGTCCGTGGCAAAATCTCCGCTCATCCGGGTGGTGGTGCCTACGATCAGCTCGGTTCCCTCTTGCACGCCGATCGGATCTTCCAACACCAGCGCCTCGATCTCCGGCATCCACTCGGATAGCATCGCCTGCGCATCCGTCGCCGACGCCGGCGCTGCGCCCAGCGCTCCTACCAGCATCAACGCACCCATCGTCCAAGCAATTACCTTACGCATCTTCGCACCCCTTTTTGGTTTAGTTGTTTTGATGATAGCGTATATCATGGAAAAACACGATTTCGCAAAACTTATGCTACTATCTTAGCACCCTTTTGTAACAAACACAACAGATTTTAGCGTATTAATTATGATTTAACAGTAACTATGAAGCGATGCTTTATAAAAAAACGAATCCCCCCGCCGCGGTGGCGAGGGGAGCCCGGGCGCGCATTACCCGCGTCGATCCAGCGGCGTGTACGGGTGCATTTCGACCACGCTCTTGTACGCGGGGCGGATGATGCGGTTGGAGGTGTGCAGTTCCTCGATCCTGTGCGCGGCCCAGCCCGCCATGCGGGAAATCGCAAAGATCGGCGTGTACATCTCCTCGGGGATCCCCAGCATGTCGTACACGAAGCCGCTGTAGAAATCGATGTTGGCGGAGACGCCCTTGTACATCTTGCGCTCGGCGGCGATGAGCTCGGGCGCCAGGCGCGCCACCGCGGCGTACAGCGCGTACTCCTCTTCGCGGCCCTTTTCGGCGCTGAGCCGCTTTACAAACCCCTCGAATACCCGGGCGCGGGGATCGCTGAGGGAGTAAACGGCATGCCCCACGCCATAGATGAGGCCGGAGCGGTCAAAGGCCTCCTTGCGGAGCAGCTTTTTGAGGTGGTCGGCCAGCTGTCCCTCGTCGTTGGGGTTGGCGACATGGGCCTGCAGGTCCTTCATCATGTGGAACGCGAAGATGTTGGCGCCGCCGTGCTTGGGCCCCTTCAGGCTGCCCAGCGCGGCAGCCACGGCGCTGTAGGTATCGGTGGCCGAGGAGGTCACCACGCGGATGGCAAAGGTGGAGTTGTTGCCGCCGCCATGCTCGGCGTGGAGCACCAGCGCCGCGTCCAGTATC
>Ga0123353_10001780_pt1 | contig 26458 bp, 16 predicted proteins | sample TergutLab28metaG_3_FD_92763 | JGI IMG/M metagenome (GOLD analysis project Ga0123353, IMG submission 92763) | Labiotermes labralis P3 segment gut microbial communities from Petit-Saut dam, French Guiana - Lab288 P3 | ecosystem: Host-associated > Arthropoda: Insects > Digestive system > Gut ...
TGGAACGCTTTTCTTCGAGAAGTCGCGCCTACGCTTAAGTCTGCGGAGCTCGTTGCTGAATCAAATCGTCGGCAGAACTGTATCGGCAACATTTCTGAATGTTTCCAAAAAGGATGCAAAGACACTATTGATCCAAAGGATCCAGAGGGTTCTTTCGACATGTGCTTAACTCGGCCAGCGGCGATGATCAACATCTGCAAGGTACAACTTGATGAATGCGGCATACCAACCGGGTCCGCAGCGTTGGCAGAGAAACACGAGATTTGGGGTTTCGTGGTGCAGAGGCTCGCAACGATGAGAGTCGATTCGTGCACCAAAGCGATTAAAGGCTGTTTGCAGGACGAGGACAGATGTGGGGACAATTACATAAAGTGCGCGGGGCTCACGCCAGAGATTGTTTTGAAAATGTGTCCGGCGGATAAGATGATGGTTTCTTGTTCTGGCCAGACTATTAACGGTGAAACTATCACAAGAGAAAATGTTCAAGACAAGGTGGAAGAAATAATTTATGCATTAATGAATAATATAAGAAATGAATCTTTTGACCAATGCCAGGCCCTTGCAGAAGCAAAGATGGAAGAAGTATGCGGCAGCACCACGCGATGCGACAAAATTTTCGAAGACAGCGAATTTGGAACAGGCGGATTGCAATTGACAAGGGAAAGCGATGCCATGAGCATTATAGGAATAGTGAACTTTGGCGGCTTTAAAATAACGCCCACGAGTTCATGCTGTTCAACCGCTGGATCTTGCACGCCCATGACGGCAGGTGGCAGCTGCGCGAGCCCGAGTGTGGAAAGATATACAGGAATTACTTTGACAGAGCCGGTATGTCCGACAGGAAAAACATGCAATCATTTGGATGCTACCAAACAATCCGTGAAAGAAATAGAAGCGAAAGCGCAAAGGTTTATTAACTATCTTCTTAATGATACTAATATAGGATACTGTATGAACGGACGTGAAGTTCGCGGGGTAGGCAAGTCCGAGGCTCAATTCCCGACCATACTGAATCCATTTATATCTTCTATTATTGATGACGCCAAGGCAAGGGCTCAACAGAATTATACGGCTAAATATGACAGGCTGCTGAAAGAAGCCGAAGCAAAAGCCGCAGAGCTGGGCGCAAAGAAAGCTTCGAACGGATTATGTTATGACGCCGACGTAATGAGCACAATGAAGGAAGACAAAAAGGATGCAGAATGATGAAAAGTAAAATTTTAATTTTTTCTTTGGTTCTTTCCGGGTTGTTCATTCCTTTGGACAGCTGGGCAGGAAGACAGCCAGGTGCCTGCGGATACGACGTCGGGGATAATATCTGTGCGGGCAGGGGTAAAATAACAGCCGTTGTAAATGGTACCAGCAAAACAGTACAATGTGATTGCAAAGTAGGCGCAGTCGCCAAGGCGGGTAAAGCGGAGCAATGCGTGTTTCATAACGGTTATACTATTGCGACAACATTTCCAAAAGCGGTTCAATGTAAAACTGGTGGGATAAACAGCTGGACTGACGAATTCGAATCATATTGCGTGGGCTGGGCAGAAAATGTAGGTACATTCAATTCAAATGATCATACAACAGTGTGGGATTCGAACGGAAAATGCTGGAAATGGAGATGTACAGATAAAACGAAAGATTTTAATGCCACTACTGGGAAATGTACTACCCCGCCAGATCCTGTGAAAAAACAGAAAGCGATGGATGAATTGGCAAGTTGCGTTGCCGATGGTAAAAAAGTATGGAATGAACAATGCTTGCCGATTTGTGAGTCGGGAGTTTTCGACACATCCGATCCGACAGCTGTAAAGTTGAGTTTAAAATAATAAGAGTCCGCGCACCGCGCGGATTTTTATTTTCCCCACTTCTTACTTATATTTGTTTCAGCCAACAATGGAACGGAAAGCTTTGCCGCCGTTTCCATTATCTCTTTGATTTTCTTTGCGGAATGTTCAGCCGTGCCTTCATTACATTCGAACACAATTTCATCATGCACTTGCATTATTAATGTCGAATGTTCAGGATGCGCGGCATTTATCATCGCATGACGCATGATGTCTGCTTCGAATCCTTGGATCGGCGCGTTGATCGCCGCGCGCAGTGCGTATGCCCGCGTCCGTGGATTTCTTACTTCCGGCAATTCTATTTTGCGACCCCAAGGCGTAAACACATATCCGTTATCAATCGCGAACTTTTTTATTTTTTCTATATAATTGCGAACTTCTGGCAGACCCGCCAAATAAGTATCTATTAGCTTTTGCGCCTCGTGTCGCGGCACGCCCAATTGCGCTGATAAACCGAAGGCCGAAATTCCATATATAATTGAAAAGTTCACTGTTTTCGCCTTTGCGCGCAAATCTTTCGGCACGTGCGCATGTGGCGATATCCCGAAAATTTTACGCGCGGTGTCTTCGTGAATATCACGGTCTGCTGCGAAAGTTTCTTTGAAAGTTTTCACATCTGCAACATCCGCAAGCAATCTTAATTGAATTTGCGAATAGTCAGCCGATACCAAAACTTTTCCTGGCGCGGCGATAAAACATTTTCTTATCTGTTCGCCCAGTTCAGTTTTTATCGGAATATTTTGCAGGTTAGGATCGCGGCTAGACAGGCGTCCCGTGTTGGTACTTGTTTGCAGATAAGTCGTATGAATTCGGCCGTCATGCGCGATCTGTCGCGGCAATGCGTCCGCGTAAGTTCCGGCCAGTTTCGCAATCGAACGCCATTCAAGAATTTTTGCCGCGATCGGGTGTTCTAGTTCCGACAGGGTATCCGCATCTGTAGATTTTTGCCGCGGCAATTTTAATTCATCATATAATACAGTCGCCAATTGCAATGGGCTGCCGATATTAAATTCGCGTCCCGCCATGTGCCAGATTTCTTTTTCCAGCAATGCCATATCTTTATGAAAGATTTCCGATAAATCGCGCAACTTCGCTTGGTCGACCAAGACGCCCGCGCGTTCCATCCCCAGCAAAACTTTTAACAAAGGCCGATCGCATTTTTCATAAAGCTTATTCAGGCTTTCATTTTTATCCAGCTGTTTGCGGAACAATTCATACAATGCAAAACAGATATTTGAATCTTCTGCCGCATATGGTGCCGCGACCTCTACCGGTAACAGCTCGAAATGCATATCTTTACTTTTCGTCTTCGGCGGAAACAGCGAATCGAATTTTATTGTTTCATGATCTAGATAATTCTTTGCGAGCTCGTCCAAATTATGCAGATGTTTCGTGCCGTGCAATATATAAGATAACAGCATCGTATCATCGATCGGCTCTATCGCCATTACATCCCAACCTTCGTTCGCCAAGATATGAAAATCATATTTTAGATTATGTCCGACTTTTACGATGTGCGGATCCGTCAGATATTTCCAAAGCTTTTGCTTTACCAATTCGATCGGCAGCTGATTATTGTGGGATTTTGTTTCATCGAACAAACCTTCGCTTTTTGTTTGATGTCGCAGCGGAACGTAAACGCCATGCTTGCCATTTGTCGCCATGGAAATTCCAACCAAGCGATCCGCCATTTGGTTCAGTCCCGTTGTTTCGGTATCAAACGCCAAGATATCTTTTACAGTTTCCAGGAACGCATCCAGTTGCGCTTCGGTTGTAATAAGCTTATATGATTCGTGATGGGCTTTTTCTTCTTCGTGCGATTTATGTTCTGTCGCGGCCGTGGTTCCTGAAAATGATTTTTCAATTCTTGAAACCATGGAAGGGCTTTCCAGCTCATTGCGCGCAAAGTTTAAAAACGATTCGTGATTGAACTTGAATGCTTCGCGCGGGAAATGCGGAATTTCTACATCTTCTTTTAGTGATACCAGCTTGCGCGAAGTATAAGCCAATTCTTTATTATCAATCAGCAGCTGGCGAATTCGGTCGTTTTTTACCTTGTCCACATTCGCATATAATTTATCAAGGCTGCCGAATTCATTTATTAATTCTGATGCTTTCTTTGGGCCGATGCCAGGCACGCCGGGCACATTATCGCTGGAATCACCAATAAGGGATTGCGCATCAATTACTTGTTCAGGTTTTACGCCGAACTTTTCCAAGACCTCTGGCGCATGGATTTCCTTTTCCTTCATAGTGTCGTACAGAAAAGTGCAATGATTAACCAGCTGCATCAAGTCCTTGTCGCTGGTAATAATGCGTGTCTTTCCGCCATGACATTGATGCGCTGCGAGCGTTGCGATAACGTCGTCCGCTTCGACTCCCGTCACCGCCAATACGGGCATTCCCATGGCTTTGGCCGCTTTTCGCGTCAGTTCTATTTGTGCGACCAGGTCGGCGGGAGTCTCATGTCGATTCGCCTTGTACGCGTGATAAATCTCGTTCCGGAAAGTATGCTTTGATGCGTCAAAGACGCAAATGAATTCATCGTCTTTATGTGCAGCCGCCAGCAACGGCAGAATCATATTGCAGAAACCATAAACTGCATTAACGGGTGTCCCATCACTGCGGGTCAGCCGCGAATGCAGTCCATAATATGCCCTGAATAATAAAGAATTGCCGTCAATTAATGTTAACATTAAAACGCATACCGCAGTTTCACACGCAGGTCATAATGAAATAAACCGCTGTCTTCGATGACATTTGGGGAATACAGCGCGCGTCCTTCTAAATCCAAGAACACATGCGTTGTCGGTATTCCGAACTGAAGTCCCAGCATCCCTTGGAAAGCAAGCGATGTGTCAATGTCATAACCCGCGACATCGCCACCAACAACCGCGCCGATACCGGCACCCGCATAAGGCGTCACCATCATCGGGTTTTCCATTTTTACATACGCGTTTGCCATTGCGATATGGGCGTTCAACCTTTCTCCGCTTTTGGTGCTGGTCAGATAGTTATACTCGGCATCGAACCGCAAAAACGGAACATCTATTCCAGCCAATGCGCCATAGCTTTGTGCCGTCAGGTTTGTTCCATCTATATGTTGTCCGCCAAATCCGACGGATCCACCGACATACCAGGCAATCGGCGTTGCCTCTGCCGCGCCGACGCACAGCATCGGAACTAAGGCAAATAGAATAGATTTTTTAATATTCATAGTTTTTCTCCTTTGTGGTAATATTATAGTAAAAAAAGAAGACACAGTATGCAAGAAAATAAACCTGTATTAATCGTAGGCCTTGGAAATCCGGGCATGAAATATGATCGTACTCGTCATAATGCCGGGTTTATGGCGATCGATATGCTGGCGCAAAAATATGCCATGGTGCCCGCGGCCGGTTTTTTGGACTCATTAAAATTTTGGAGGACGAATAGCGACGCCGGATGGAAGAAAGAAAAAAATTCGTTGGTCATAAAAGCCGGCAAAATAATTCTGGCAAAGCCACAAACTTTTATGAATCTGTCGGGTAAAGCGGTGCAAGCCCTGATGACTTTTTATAAAATCCCGCTGGAAAATCTGATTGTAATTCATGACGACATGGATTTGCCAACCGGCACCGTGCGTGAAAAGATGGGCGGGGGCAGCGCAGGGCACAACGGAATCAAAAGCATAGATGCCGCCGTTGGGAAAGACTATCGCCGCATTCGAATTGGGGTTGGACATCCGCGGGATGCAGGTTTTCTGGTCGATCCATCCGATTGGGTTTTGGGAAGGTTTTCAAATGAAGAATTAGAAAAAATAAATTCTGCGATTTTAAAAATCGAAGTATAAATCAATGAATTTTCATCATAAAATATTTGTCAATGATTGGCATTGACAAACTTAAATTTTATGATAATTTTCTATCGTTATGAAAGACGATAGTAAAAGCTGCGAATTTTTTACTGATTCCGTGCAAGGCGACGAAAAAAAGCTCGTGAAAGCCCCCCTTTTGAAAGGCATGGATTTTAATTCTGATGAATGTCGCAAAAATCCTCTGCTGCATATCCGCCTTTATGTTGGGCATAGCTGTAATTTGAAATGTGTTTATTGCTCTACTGATGCCAAAAAAAGCAATGTCAGGCATTCGCAATTTTTAAGCGTGGGCGCAAAGCTGGACTTGTTAAAGAAGATTCGTGATGATTTCGGCACAAAGACAGTTTTTATAAATGGTCGCGGTGAACCAACCCTGGATCAAGATTTTTTTCCAATAGTAAAAGGGATTTTTGAATTGGGAATGACCCCATTTGTTGCCACCAATGGGGCGACTTTATTTGATAATGATTCCGCGATTTGGAAACTGCTGTACGAAACTGGTGCATCCGTCATGCTGAAAATGAATTCGGTATCGAATAAAGAATTGGAAGCCGATGTTTTCGGATTGAGCCCAGACAGCGAAGAATATAAAAATATTCGCTGCATTACGGAAACCGGGGAAGGTATGGATTGGGTTAAAAAATTTGCACGTGACCGCCGTCTGGCAATGAATTGCGTTTTATGCAAGGCGACCGCAGAGGATGACGGGGCACCGGCGGTCCTGCGGTTTTGCCGCGAGAATGGAATTATTCCTTGGTTTAATTGGCTGCTTATGTTCGGACGCGCAACCAGGGATATGGTTGTGTCAGAAAAAGCCAAGAAACCGCTGATGAAAAAATTGACCGAAATAGATGCCGAGTACGGGTATGAACGGAAAGCTTCCCGGACGGGAAATTTCGGAATCCCTTCGGAATTGGAAGAGTATTGGTTTCATATAACGAATACCGGACGCATTTATTCGTCAAAATATAACGGCGGCAAATCTTTCAGCATAAGCAATTTTGGAAAGAATCCAGATTTGCGCGGCGCTTTCTATCAATTGAATCAAAAAGTATATTAAGTCAACTTTCACTTTTAACTTTTTCTCTTTTGTGCTAAAATCGCAAGAAGAGAGAAATGAAAAGAATACCAGTATTATCTGTGATCTGTGTTCTGTGCTCTGTGCTTTATATTGGCGCAGCCGATGCTGCGTGCTCTAAACAAAACTTCAATCGCTGTCTTGATTCCGCGTGCGCTATAAATATAGGAATGAATCCGGCGGCGCGATGCCAGCTGTGCGGCACAGCATCCGCGGGCGATGCGCAAAATAAAGGACTGGCGCAGGTTTCTGTCGGCGCATCGGCAAAAAATACTATTTCGGATAAAGAATTAAAATCAGCGCCGGCGGATCCCGGCGAAAGATATCTCTGGGCAATTGGCGAATGTGTAAAGAAGATTGAAGGCTGCACCGCAGATGACACCAGCGATTATGACAAGCTGATAGAACAGTCTTGCCGTGCGGCCGGAATAAACGCTCAATTGGCGACGGCGGCAAAAAAAGCCAATGTAAAAAAGACAGATGATGTCTGCGGAAATGAAATAAACGCATGCGTGCTGGATGAAAAAAGATGTGGCCGCGATTGGCTGGCTTGTAAAGAAGATGCTGACTTTGACAGGAACTTTTCCGCTTGCGCGGTTGCGTCAACCGGATGCGATGAGTTTACAGCCGGCATTCGTTCGGGCTTGATCGCTTCGCGCAAATCCACGATAGATAATGCGGCGGATGTCTTGGTTAGCGTTGTCGCCGGGTACCAGGCCGCACGCGAAGCCAGGTTAACCGCGGCCAGGGACAGCTGTAAGAATAATGCTTCGCGCGATGTATGCACGAAAAATATCTGCCAGAAGAATATGAGGAATAATTGCGCGCCAGGATTTGAAAACGAAACAATAATGGCAGGCTTGCTGTGCAAGTTCCATGAAACGGCATGTTCGAAATTGAAATAGGGAAAAGTGAGAAAGAATAAACTGTTCTTTTTATCTATACTCGGTGCCTTGTGCATCGGTGCAGCCGATGCGGCAGATGTTGTTCAACGCACAGGCATGCCGGCGGCCACGACCGCAACGGCAGGCAGGGCGCGTCCAGCCCCTGTCGCCGCCACCCCGCGCATAGCAGCCGCGCCCGTGGCGCCAGTTGTCGCAGAAGTTGTCACGGCGGAGGTAGTGGAAGAGCTCGCGCCGCCAGTGGAAACCAGAACAGCGCAATTCGATACCGTCTTGCAAGAATCCGGCGGATCCGTTGCGTCGGAAGATTCCAACCTGCGTGATTTAATTGCGGCACAACGTAGTGCCGATGTTAATACCGCCAAAATTACGGCTGCAAATATTGCCCCCCCATCCGGTGGCGCAAATGTTTGCAATGATGGCTTGCGCGCTTGCATGAAACAAAAGTGCGGCGAAAAATTTGAAAAATGCGCAGGCGACGGCGATACGATTTGGGGCGATAAAATGGATTCTTGCCGCCGCACTACGAAATGCACGGGCAGAGAATTTGACTTGCTGGTACCAGAAATAAAAGCCGATCGCGATATGGAACAAAACATTGGTCTGTTTGATGAAGTTCTGCAGTGCGGCGAAAGATATAATGAATGCATAATTGCACAGTGCGGTCCGATGTTTGATGGATGCATCAAGAAAGCCGATGGCGACAGAGCAATTGCGAATTGCAAAAAGATCGCGGACGAATGCAGGGTTGCGGACAGCGGAATGCCGGGGCGTGTGATGGATGTATTCGGCAGACAGCGCCAAGACGCTGAAATTCGCGTTCAAAAAGATTACGAAAGATTGTTCGAACTGCGTAAAAATATGGAAGCGCAATGTCCGAAGATTGGCGGGATGTTTGATTCTCGGTCATTTGAATGCGTGTTTACGGTTGAAATTCGAAATCGTCAATTAAGCGAAAATGCGCTGGCCACAAAGAAATTACATCCGGGCGCAAGATATATATGCAGTCCTGAATGGTTTGGAATCGATGCTACTACATTTATGGAAGAAGCCCAGCGTATGACGCGCGCGCAGCGCGGATCCAGCAGCGCGTTCATGGGCGGCATGCTGGGGGCAGGCGCGGGCACGGCGCTGAACGCAGGAATGACTGGCGCGATGTTTAATCAAGGAAAGACAAATACGCAGTTGAAAAAAGAAGATGCGCTGGATGCCGAATGCGAAGCGCAAGGTATGGTAAGAAAAGGAAATAAATGTAGTTCCGATGAAAAAGATATCAAGGAAGCCGCCGCAAACAAGGCGAAGAATGCAGAGATAGAACAAAAGAAACAAGAAAGACAAGATAACCGCGATCAGAAAAAAGAAGAACGGCAAGAAAAACGTGACGAAAGAAAAGAACAAAGACAAAATAACAATTCGTCAAGGGGGGGGGCGGAAACAAAAACAAATAATAGCACGGGTGGTTTTGTGGGGCCTCCGCCGCCTCCATTGCCTCTCACTGAAACTCCTTCTCCGTTGTTGAAGCCTGGGGAAGGCCAGGATTCAAACCCCACGATGCCAACAATTCTTGGTATGGAATATAAACCTGGTGTTGGTTATCAAGCCGAGCAAAAAAATAGTGACTGTGCGCCGCCGATGATTTGTGATTAATAAAATTAAAAACAAAGAATATGAAAAAAATAAAAATAATCTTTACTGTTCTTTTTGCAATCGCAGTTGCGATGCCTGTATATGTTTATGCTGCAGCCGAATCCGACAAAGATGCCGGCAACCCTATGATGACCCCAAGTTTTCAGCAAAGAGCAGATATGAATGCTGTAACTGAAGCCAGCAGAGATGAAACCGGACAATCTGATACCATGGGCGCTGTAACAAATCTTGCGGCAAATCAAATGCCCAGCGGGGAAGCAACCAGTGGCGGAGCAAAAGGATTCTTTAATCGAGCGGGCAACAGCATTGGAAACTGGTTTGGCAAGATGAAAACAAATCGTGAAACACGTCAAGTCAACCGAAAGGCTGAACGAGAAAAAGATGTTGCAGCCGAAGATGTGGCAGAGGAGAAGAAAGGGACCAAAAAAGAAGTTAGGGCCGAAGCCAAGGCAAAGGCTGCGACCGCCTTTACAGAATTTGAAGCTGCCGTTGCTGAAGCAGAAGGTGACTTCGATGATGCGGCCTTGGATGATTTGAATGCTGCAGAAAAAGTGTATCGTGAAACTATTGCTGCCTTGATAAAGCAATATAAAGAACCTGCGAAATTAACCGATAAACAAATTCGCCAAGTTAATACCGATATGGAAGCGCACATCATGGAAGCAAATCATGGTGTAAGCAATGCTAGTCCTGAAGAGCTCAAAGAGCTCCGCGATAATTCTCGCAAGATGAAGCAACAAGATGGGCTTAGTCGGCTTACGACCGCTGTATCCACCACTGCGATGGGAATTGGCGGAATGCAATTGGCGCAAGGTTTATCAGAAAGGGGCGCGGACAGGGAAGCCCTGGCGGAAATGGAATCGCTTTTGGCTGACTTTGAATGCGGGGAATCCAGATCCCAGGGCGGAATAAGAGGAAGCTTGGTTAACCCGGTCAAAATAAATCTGACAGAAGAAATATCAGTTGGCGGCACTGACACTGACTTTATAAATCTTGAATTGGCGCGCGAAGAATATATGAACTTGGCGGCGCAGATAAAGGCTGATAAAGAAGCGCTGGGCATGCCGCCGGGAATAGAATCCGAAGTTGTGCTCGATACTTCAAGTTTGTATCAGAATCAAGGCAGGGGTACGATTGGCGGAACGTCCCAAGCCAGACTTTCTATGGCTTTGTTGGATGAAAACGGTCGCGATGCGGCGGCTATAAATGCATTGCGCCAGCAAGCCCAAAACCGCATAACCGGCGGAGCGATTGCTGTTGCGGGCGGAGCGGCAGTTGCGATCGTGGGACAAACTTTGATTAATAAAAAAGGCGCACCCGAACGCAGCGCAGATATCAGAAGGGATCATGCCGCTGCTGCGAATGATCTGACTAATGCGCAAAAGAGACGGGAGCAAACAATAAGGCCGGCTGACGAATCTGGGGAAAGAACTGAACGAAATCCGAATGCTTCGAAAACTCCGACCGTCGTAACGACTCCAACATCTACCACAACGACGACAACGAATAATCAAACGGAGCAAAAAAATGAATCGCCGGAAGCCCCCCCCAAAGAAGAAGAAGCAAATAATTCCGAAATAACCATCCCTGATTTTGAGATAGAAAGGGATACGAGTTGTGATGATGGAAAATGCGATGAACCATCACAAGTAAATCAGCCGCAAGCTTCCAGTCCTAATATAGATAAAGAAGTAGAGAATGCGAAAGAAGAAGTTGTGCAAGTACAAGAGCAAGCAAAAGAGAAAACTCCGCAGTCAGCGGCCCAGATTATCAACAAGAATCTTTGCGATCTTCCCCGCGTATGTAACAAAGGCAGGGCTGCCGTTGGTGGTACACTTTTCGCTTTTGATAGTTTTACTATAACACCTGCTGGCAAAACTGCAATCAAGAATTTGGCCGATGACATTAGAAAAATTCAGCAAGAACTGCCAGGCCAAAGCATTCAAATCTTTGTTACTGGATATACGGACAGCATAGGTAGTGATGCCGTAAATGACAGGCTGTCGCGCCAGCGTGCTGGAGCAGTTACAAATGAGCTGATTCTTAATAATGATATTCCGGCGGACATAGTTTCCGAACCGGTTGGCATGGGCAAGAAGAATCCAGTGTGTCCGGCTAATAACACAAAAGAATGCCGTCAGCAAAATCGTCGTGTGGAAATACAAGTTTCAGCATCCGGGGAATCTGAATCCGGAACACCCTCGTTTTCGGATATAGGATCGAACGTTTCCGGTTTGAACGTGATTCCAGGCTCTAAATAAAAATCCCGCATGTGCGGGATTTTACTCGCCGAATACTCTCTTATACATTTTCTGATTTACTTTTACAGGATACTCGCGGGTAAGGAATGCCATGTAATCATCCGCTATCATTCGATTAAGCATAGCGTTCGCTTCTTTTGAAACCGCGGTATGTTTCGCTGCATCAACACTGGGCGCAATTGATTTTTTCACACTTAAAACATAAAACGCATCCGCCCCTGGGACTATCGTTTTCGCGCCCACCGAATTTGCAAATGCCGCGGACAGGACTTCTACCGGCGCGCCATTCGCGCGTCCGACTGTTGCGGATTTTGCGCCTTCCAATGTTCCTTTGTCATTCAGTTTTATCAGCAATTCATTCGCGCGCGCGTATGCTTGTTTCTGCTGTTCGCTTTTGCGCCATTGTTCGGTTACTTCTTTTTTCATCGACTCGAAATCTGCCGGATGCGAAGGAATGATATTATCCACGCGCATAATCACAAACCCCGATTTAGTTTCCAATATCTGGCTTTCGATTCCTTCGTCCATATGGAATGCTTCCGACAGCATTTGTGCATTAAAGACGGTATCCGAAATCGCTTTGCCATCTTTGGCTTTCATCAAGGCATTCATTTCAGGCAAAATAACAAACTTCGCATTTACCTTTGCCGCCGCCGTTGACATTGGCTCGCCGCCGATCAATGCGTCTTCCAATTTTTGCGCGGCTTTATAACCGACCTCGAAACTATCAGGCGTTTCCATTTTCGTCGGGATCAGCACATAGGAAATCTTGCGGAACTCTGGAATGGTTTTTGGATTTTTCGCATAAGTTTCTTTCAGCTGGGCATCAGTCGGATTTGCGCTTGCTTTGAAATCCGCAAACTTCACCGCGACATAATCGATTTGGCGCGAAGTATATCTGGCGTTAAACATCGCCGTAGTCATGAAATTCGGCGCAGGCATTCCAGTCGTCACACCCGCCAGCGTCATTTCACGCAAAGCACCCGCGCGTATGGAATTTTCCAACTGGTCTTCAGTCATGCCGACATAAGACAAAGTTGCCTTGTACTGTCCAATGTCGAACTTTCCATTCATTTGGAACGCAGGCTCGTGCTTTATAATTTTCGCCACTTCGGCTTTCGACACGGTCAGACCCAAGTCATGCGCGCGCATTTCCATCATCAATTGCGAAGTCATGCGCGACAAAATTTGCTCGAAGAAATAATTGCGCGCAGCTTTGTCGGAATAAATCCGCTTTTGCTCTTCCTTGGCCATATGCGTCAGCAATCGGCTTTTTTCATTTTCAAAGTTTTGGATTTTCACCGGCGCGCCGCCAACCCGCACCAGCGAATCGTCAATCCGGCTTTCCCCGAAGATATAGCTGGCAACACCCCAGCCCACGAACGAGAATACCAATATTCCCATCAGGACTTTTGCAAGCGGCTTGTCATGAGCCTTTCTTAAATATTCTAGCATTTTTTCACCTTTTCTATTAAGATAATAAATCTAATGAAAGGAATAGTAATGAAAAAAATTATCGCGGGCAACTGGAAAATGAACGGGACGCGCGAAGAGCTTAACGCCATGTTGATCGCGCTGGAAAATGTGAAAACTGAAAATAAAGTTATAATCTGCCTGCCGTTTACTCTGCTGGGCGTGCAAGGAAATTGCGATTTCGGCGCCCAGGACTGCAGCACGCATGAGAAAGGCCAATATACGGGGGAGGTTTCTGCCGAAATGATTGCGGCAACCGGCGCGAAATATGTAATTGTCGGACACAGCGACCGTCGCAAGTATCACAATGAAACAAATGAGATCGTCCGCGAAAAAGCGACGCGTGCAGCAGACGCTGGATTGATTCCTATTGTTTGCGTGGGCGATACTTTGCAAGATAGGCAAGCCGGAAAGTTCATGGAAATTGTTGCGGAACAGGTTAAAAACTCGGCCCCTTTGGCGCCCTTTATTCTGGCGTACGAACCTGTTTGGGCAATCAGTCCGAATCCAGCCGCGACCGCCCGCGACATTGCGCCGATGCATGCGAAAATCGCATCGATCGTCGGTCCGGAATGCATTGCAATTCTGTACGGCGGGTCGGCAAATGGCGGAAATGTAGCGGAAATTGTTGCGATTCCGCATGTGGATGGGGTATTGGCCGGCGCTGCATCCTTGAAACCGGAAGACTTTATACCTACAATAGAAGGTGTAGATAATTAAGGCATAGATATGGAAAAAGAAAAAAAAGAGATTTTGGAAGAAAAAGAAAATGCATGCCCTTCGGAAATCGAAGGTTTGTGCAATCAGATCGCAGGACTGAATGATAAGTATCTGCGCGCGATGGCGGAACTGGAAAATACCAGACGCCGTGCTGCGATCGATTCAGAATCTGCTGCGCGCGGCCGCGCTGTTTCTATTGCGGAAAATTTCCTTCCGCTGGTTGATGCGATAAATGCGGCGGCGTTGCAGATGCCGGATGATGAAGGCATAAAGTCTTTGGTTCGCGCTGCGGAATCGACTTTGGAAAAAATCGGAATTGCGAAGATCGAAACTGTCGGGCAAAAATTAAATCCTTTGCTTCATAATGCCGTGTCAGTGATTGAATCTAATGCTGATGCCGATGTGATAGTGGAAGAGCTTGTATCTGGATATACTTTCGGCGATACCGTTTTAAGGCCCGCGATGGTAATCGTCAGCAAATAGAAAGCTTGACGATTTTTTATGTTACATATTAGAAGAGATGAGTTTGAAAATAAGCGCTTGCGTGGACAAACTCTTTTATAATATAATTCTTCAAACATATAGGAAGTCCCATAGATAAAGGAAGGGGAATGTTGCGAATTTCCGTGATTGCTCTTGCAGCGGCGTTGGTTCCCTTTGCTGGTTCGATGGCTGTTGCGACTGTAAAAATTCCTGCAACAACAACTTCTTCTAATGCTTCTGCTGCGCGCAGTGCCGCTGGTCAGCCGCGCATGACCAATACCATCAGCAAATATCTTCGGTCTACGGCGGATACATTAAAGCCCGGTTCAATTATAAAAGTTCCCACCGGTGGTGGCGGTGGTGGTGGCGATACGTATGTGGACCTTTCTAATTATGTGACCATAGGCGAGTTCAATAGTTTTTCCGATTATATTTGGAGCTTGATAAATAATATAGAAGGCGGCGTAGTTGGACCGCAAGGCAATCAAGGCGCGCCAGGTTCGATTGGTCCGCAAGGCGTGCCTGGAAGCGGCGCGGCGGGCTCGCAAGGACCGCAAGGTTCGATCGGTCCAATTGGTCCACAGGGTAATCAGGGCTTGGCTGGTTTGTCCGCATATCACGAAGATTGTTCTGGCCCGATGCCTGATCCTTATTACTGTGATGTAACTGCCCCAGAAGGTGCCTTTCAAAGATGGCTCAAGAAGTTTATAGGCGCGACGGGCGTCCAAGGTTCGGTTGGTGCAACCGGTCCGCAAGGTATACCTGGAAGTGGCGCGCCGGGCTCGCAAGGTGTGCAAGGAAATCCTGGTGCAACAGGCCCACAAGGTTTAACCGGTCCGCAAGGCGTGGCAGGTTTTTCCGCGTACGAACAAGATTGCTTTGGACCGAGTCCCGATCCAACATATTGCAGCAGTGGTTTTAATGGATGGCTTCTTAAGTTCAGGGGCGATACCGGATCGCAAGGCGCAACGGGTACACAAGGCTCGGTTGGTGTGACAGGTTCGCAAGGTGTGGTTGGTGCGCAAGGGACACAAGGCGTGCAGGGCACCACCGGTTTGCAGGGGCCACAGGGTAATCAGGGTTCTACTGGCTTGTCCGCATACAAGGAAGATTGTTCCGGACCAAGCGCTGATCCTTATTATTGTGATGTAACTGCGCCAGAAGGTGGCTTTCAAAGATGGCTTAAGAAATTCATTGGCGCGACTGGTACACAAGGCGTGCAAGGCGATCCCGGCATGAGGGGATCGCTGGGCTATCAAGGTAATCAAGGTGTCATTGGCGCAACGGGTACCCAAGGTGTGCAGGGTGCGGATGGCGGCCGCGGAGTGCAAGGCTATCAAGGCGGTCAGGGTATACCAGGCGTATGTACCGGATCATGTGAAGGTGGTGGAACTGGTCTGCAGGGCGCAACCGGCGCGCAAGGTGCCACAGGTTCAACAGGTCCCGCTGGCGCGCAAGGAACGCAAGGCGTGCAAGGCACCACTGGTTCGCAAGGCCCACAAGGTAATAACGGTACGCAAGGAAATCAAGGTGTGACGGGTTTTTCCGCGTACGAACAAGATTGCTTTGGATCAAGTCCGGATCCGATTTACTGTGCCAGTGGTTTTCAAGGATGGCTTCTTAAGTTTACTGGTTCGACGGGCGCCCAAGGAACCCAAGGCGACCAAGGTGGTATTGGCCCACAAGGTTTAAAAGGCGACCAGGGTGTATGCGAAGGATCATGTGATGGTGGCTCTGGCGTACAGGGTAATCAAGGTGATATTGGTCCACAAGGCCCGCAGGGAAATCAAGGTGCAACGGGCCCTTCGGGTACTCTGGATACGACGATTACTACGGCGCTGGCAACTAATTCTAATGAATCGTTGGGCGGGTCTGTACAACTGAATAAAATATCGAAGACGGGATATGCAACAGATTTGATCCCTGGACCATCAGATGTAACTTTCAATGATGGGGATGTATTAACGTATGACAATATCTCGGGCAAACTTGTATGGAAAGCGCCAACAAACCCGAACGACGCGGCGATAAAAATTGCATATGGAGCATCTGCAACTGCGGCCGGAACATTTGCAACTGTCGACCAAGCGATCGATACGACATTAACTCTGCATACTATTGCGAGCACCGGTGATGCGACAGACTTGGTTGCGAGCAGCGATGCGACGTCTGGTAAAGTCCTTACATCGAACGGTCCTGGTAATGCTATTACTTGGGAAGACCCTTATGTGCATCCTGCACATCCAGGTGGAAAATACGGATATTTTTATAATAATTCTCCAGCGTTTGGCTCAACTTTCCAAGTGCCTTATATAACTGTTGATACAGAAGGACACGTTGGTACCGTCGGAGGAGGTGTCACCAACAACCCTACGACAGTGACAGTTACCATTCCGAACAATAAGGCTAATATTTATAATACGCCATATAATGAGGCGTTGGGGCTCGTTTCATTATTGCAAGCCCAGGATACTGTAGCCACGAACAAAATAAGAAGCGATACTGTAGCAACTGGTACGCCATTCCAAGAAACTATAGAAAATTCTACGCGAAATTTCCCGTTACGGGTAAGCAATGCTACTGGTGCACAAGGAGTAGCATTTGTGAATCTACCGGTGGCAAATAGTAATACAAGTGAGACTGCTAATGATACTAATGCTGGTTATGGTGTTGTAAGATTGGGTGCGCCAAAGGTAGTTTCTACGCTAAATTTAGCGGTATCACATAATAATCCAAAGGTTTTCCCTGTTCAGCTTAACCATAAAGATCAGATGATGGTTTCTGTTGGCACTTCTTGTAACAGCTGTGCTTTTATAACACCCAGCGGTTTCGAAGCGGGCAGCTGCAATCTTTCAGGCGATATGGCAGTAGTCACATTTTATGAAGGCGCCCTTATTTCCAGAGGTAGTGCAACTGATACATATGCCGGTAAAATAAGTTTATCTAATCATCCTTTGACCCCTACCAGTAATAATAGAGTCAGGGTTGGTGATCTTCCGGTGGCATGTACCGCAGTTGTTCAAGATACATCAGGAGGATGCGTAATAAGCGCATATGTTACAGGCTCAACAGTCAGCAGTTATTTTGGTCCTACACCCACTCGGCCGTCATCTCCCACTCTTGCGAATGGTAATATTTATTTGAGGGGTCAAGGCCCGGGGGGATCGTGTCATTATAGTTCAGTTACATGCATAGTTCCTGTTGTATGTGATAATCTTCCGTAATATAAACTTGTTGTTGCGCCTGGGTTGCAATAACAAGACTTTTTTCTCTATTCTCTTTTTCTCTTTACTTGTTTCTTTCTTTTTCGCTATAATCGAAAACAGAGAGAAATATATGAAGATCAAGCTTGTTTTTTTAGCTTTTTGTTTTGCTCTTTTATCATTTGGCGCGCATGCCGCCAGTGGGTTTGAACAAGCTGCGCGATTGCTGTCCGCCGCGCGGGCAGGCGATACCAGGACTGTTGATACTTTGGTTCGTTCCGGCGCGGATGTTAACTTTGTTGATAATACCGGCCTGTCCATAGTCTGTACAGCCATTATGAATAACGATATGCGCGCGGCGCAGATTCTGCAGGCTTATGGCGCGGACTCGTCCCGATGTGATCAGCAAATCAAAAGATACAAGCAATCGCAAAAGCCAAAGCTTGATTCAGACAGCGGATTTTTCAGCGGATTGTCTACTCCGCAGAATATGATTCTGATGGTTGGCGGTGCTGCGCTGGTTGTGGCCGGCGTGGTTTGGCTGGCATCAAGTTCCAGCAGTTCCAATAATAACCCTGGCTCTGGAAACAACGGTGGTGGCGGACACGGCGGTGGTGGTGGCGGCGGTGGCGGTGGAACCCTCGACACCGCATGGGCCCCAGGCGCGTTGCCACAAGGACCCAGCCTTAATACCTTTAATCCGGATTTATTTAGCGAGCCAACAAACCTTCCGTATGGTAATGATTTTGTTTATATGTCGAATGGCGCCAATTTGAATGGCGTCAATCAAAACTATTTGCTGTTGATGTATGGATATGCTCCGCTGGCGCGCGGATATTTGGGACAATCGACTTTACGCAAAACGAATAAAGCGCCTTATACCTCTGCCGAGCTTGAAGCCTTGTTTTCCGGGTTGAATATTACTGGGGGAGTTCCCGTGAATGTTGCATTGGTTACAAACAATGGAATTAATCCAACAGGATCTGCCAACGATGGTTTGATTTTTTATGCGACATGTTTGACAAGTGACCCAAGTTGCACCGCATCTACTCATAAATATTTCAATTTAAATTCAGGGATCGAGAATCCGATTTTTGATTTCTCTGGACATGGAACAGTGTTTAATTCTGATGCCACGACTTACGAATCGTCTTTGGCAAAGATAATTGCAGGATGGGAATATGGCGGTCGTGCAAATGGCGATTATTACGGCTTTGTTCCGAACGGACAGCTGACGGTATTTCGCACTGGTGGCGGGCTATTCTTTACAGCAGATGCAAGTCCTTCTGTCGTTGGAAATGCGGATGGTTCTACGTTCGAGACGATTACAACTGTGACAGTTGGGGGCGTGCCTTATTCAGTTGTGTATGATCCCACTACAAAAACATTCACTGTTTCAGGGCCGTATGGATTTACCGGATATGTTGGCAATGATGGATTGCTTTATGTTGATATGGGCGGTGGAGTTACCAATGTCTATTTACTTAATGGCAGCGATGAAATAATGACCGTGGGACAATTAACCCCGCAAGATTATCTGAATTTCCAAGCGATGCTGGCCGCGGCAAATCTGGGTGGGGTTGGAAACAGGCAGGTAAGTGTTGTCGCAAATGCAGCCCTCGTGCCCACGCTTCGCCGGATAGATGCGGCGACTATAAGTGATGCGTTGGTGCTGACTTCTGCTGGAACATCACTCCTTAATCAACAGCAGATATTTTTATCTTTGATAAATAATTATTATAATGTTGATACAACAGATGCTTCGAATCCGGGGGTCGACGCAGGAAATTTATTTAATGGTATGGGAAACTTTTGGTCGCCGATGCTGATCTTTTCCACTGGCGAATTCAGCTGGGGGCTGGGCGAGGGCAAAAGTTTAAGTATTCTGGAAGCGACGTTTGAAAATCTTGCGCCCGCGCTCTTTTCCAATTTAAATCAGATGTTTATGTCAGTGGTTGCTGTGCAGACGCAGAACGGAACAGCTGGCGTAGGCTCTGTGTCGGCATTCGATAGCAGTGGCTCGCCAGGAAAAATTGTTCTTTCGTCACATCTTGGTGATGACGGGAATACTTATGTATCGCGGGCTTGCGGCATGGCGGGTAAAGGTACTGCTGCGGTTGACCCTTGGTGTTTCGCAGCAGCGGGCGGTACAGCGGAACAAGCAGTTGCCGCAATGGCGGGCGCGGTCGCAGCGATAAAAGGCGCGTTTGCTTATATGAGTACGAAGCAGATATTTACTCTGCTGGCGCTGACTTCTGATGGGACATTACTTGCGCCGGCTAATACTAATGGCACGCCGCGAACCCAGGCAGAGCTGATCGCATATCTGGACAGCAAATATGTATTACCGCCGGAATATGCGGCGAAAGTATTGCCTGATAATTCTAATTATCTGGATATTTTTGCACAGGTATATGGATATGGTTTGGTAGATTTGTATCGTGCGACAAAGCCAGGAACAACTATTTATTATACAAGCGGCACTTCGATCCGGGGCGGACAATGGCGCAGCGCCAGCGCGGGTTCTGCTGCAATCACCAATATCGCATTTTCGCCCAGCGCGGCATTCTCGCAAGGTTTGAAAATATCTGTTCCTATGTTTGATACTTTGGAATCCGCAGATGGCAGCATGACTTTGCCAAGGGTATTTGAAAATAATTTTGCCACTGGCGGGATGCGCCGCGGGTTGTATCTGGGCGATGTGTTGGGTGATTTCATAACGGATAAATCGCAAAGCGCGGAATACAAAGCAAATGGTTTTTCAACAAGTATGAAGTTCTCTGAATCAAATCGTCAGATGAACATGAATGGTTTAGATAGTTTATCATTTGGTTATGATTCTGGTGACTGGTCATTCGCATCGTCGTACCAGCATCATTTTGAAGATGCGAATAAGGCGGTATTGCGCGGCGAAGGATCTAATCCTGTTTTGTCGCTGGCATCGGATGCTGTTACAGCGGGCGCAAAATGGGGCGTTCATGGCTGGTCTTTTGGCGCGCGCGCATTCAGCGGACAAATTACGGATGAAACTTTGGTGGAAACTGATCCGGCTATTTCGAATCGGTATGAGCCCGCGCGGCTGGGATTAATGCAAGGCGCGGAATCTTCGGTCGGATATTCTGGCGAAAAGTTTACTATGCAAACGGCGGTTGGCACGACGCGCGAAAATAATACGGTCTTGGGTACTTACTCTGACGGGCTGCTGGGACTGGGGGGAGGGACCACGGTTTACATCGATTCAATTGCAACATTCGCGCCGACGGATGGTTTGAAATTGAATGCGCGTGCGACCTTTGCAAGCACCAAGACAAATCCAACAGGCGATGTGATAGTGGGGTTATCGGATTTGCAATCTAATGCTTTCTCTGTGGGCGCTGAATTCGGAGGCTGGACATTTAATGTATCGCGTCCTTTGGCGATAACCAGCGGAAACATGAGATGTGCAACTATGAATTACGAAGTTGTCGAATCTGACACTGGATTTGATTTGATTACAGACCCGTATATTGCGAATTTAAACTTGGCGCCGGATACGCGCGAAACGAGGTTCAGCATGGCATACAGAACCAAGTTTAGTGAAAATACCAGTGGTGCGTTCGGGCTGGTGTATCGTGTAAATCCTGATAATACTAATGAATTCGGCAATGAATCAATCTTGATGATGAAAGTCCGACATACTGTTGGATTCTAAATTTTCCCTTGACAAAAATACTAGTAATGCTATTGTTTTTATGTCAAGGAGTGTCTTTTTATGAAAAGATTTTTGCCGTTAGTATTTTTTGCTTTATCGTTCAGTTCATGCGAAACATATAATTACATCACCGAAGATAACGAAAAAGTTAATGTTCAGATGCGGCCATACAAAACCGTTTACACCGTAACAAATATGAATGATTCAATTTTATGGCGCAATGTTGATAATCATTTAACAAACAGGGTATACGGTATTGATAATTTTACAAAATGTTATCGCGAAAAAAAAGTCCCAACGAAATAAAAACCCGGCTTTCGCCGGATCTTTTTATGCAATTTATATTACAAGCAATGTTGCCACAGGCCAAAATAAGTATTTGTGTTTTTCTGTGCTTTGGCGTATTCAATCCAAGCATCCAAGGCATTTTTGCCAGTTCTGCGAACCCCATCAAGTATTTTAGCATCAGGGCAGATAAGGTTGCCATTAACTCTGATGCCGTTACAACTAGAAACCCCAATAAGTGCTTCCACGCGATCCCTTTGGGTAGGGGGTTGAGGGTAATCGCTTAATTCACTTTCCATAAACGCTTTATAATCTTCCGGCAGTTGGTTACCGTAAAATACAAGACAAGAATCTGCATTTTTGTTGAATTCATTCAGCCATTCAGCTTCTTTATTTTGCAGATCTTTGTATCCTTCCGGTTTAAGCGCGCAATTTTCCGACTTTTTGCAGGATGTTGCAAAAAGTAGCAAGAACATACCAACGCCCAAAGCAACTTTTCTTTTAAGATTTTTTCTCATAACTCAACCTCTTTATTTGTATATAAGTATAGTCTAAAAATAATATTTGTCAACATATTTAATGAAAAATATTTCATGCCCTGGGGAACTTTCCAATAAGCTTATGATTCCTTTTAAATCGGCAATTTTATTTATTAATTGTTATTTTTCCTCTTGCTCTGATTTTCCTGTTTTTGCTAGAATTTTCTTTGGATGAAAAAGCTTTCATTTTTAATTTTTTTCATAGCGCTTTTTGGCGTGCATTTTGTACATGCTGATGATGTGGATGCGGCGCGTGCCGCAGCGCGTGGCGTAGTGTCGAGCACGCCCGCTGCGCAATCGCAACGAAACGAGGCTGCGGGTCGTGGTGGCGCGACGGGTCAAAGCACGCAGAAAACCAATACTCAAACCCCCACAGGACGCAATGCCGAAGAGGCGGCGCGAACCGCCAGTCAGCGCAATGCGACCAATCAATCTGTTGCGCCGCGCAGCGCTGCTGTGCCAAAGGTAGCGGAAAGGGTTGCACGATCTGCGACACCGCAAGTTGCGGCGCGATCTGCAATACCTTTGCCCAGTCCGGCTGTTGTCGTGCCGGCGGGGCAGATTTCTCGTTCTGCAACAAGGGCCGCAAGTTCCATTCCCAACAATCTGCAATCAAAACTGGCGCGCAGCGCAACCACCGCACGCGCGACAGGCGCGCCAACCACCGGATACAAGGCTTGCCGCGATATTTATTTCGGGTGCATGGATGAATTTTGCGCGAATAAAAATGCTCAATTGAAACGTTGTGCGTGTTCTGCGAGGGTTCATGAATTTGATAATATTAAAAAAACTTTGAATGCGGTCGAAGAAAGAATGCTGGATTTTAACGAGCGTTTGCTGGCCGTAAACATGGACAAGGAAGACGCCGAAGCCATGTCGCGCGCGACCGAAGGAGAATTGGCATTTCAACAAAAAGATAAATCCGAATCGCAAAAGATGCTGGACACAATAATGAAAAAACTGCAATCCAGTACGGCGGAATCTAATGAAAGTCGAAATTTGTCCGCGATAACTCTGTCGATGGATATGGATGTTTTCGATACGATCGATCCGACGATGGGCGCGGAAACTGTCGCGAAAGAGGGCGAAGCATTGTATAAAGCCGCCTTGCCAGTTTGTCAGGAAATGGCGCAGGAGGTTTGCGAAGAAGATGAAGTTCAGACTGTGCAAAACGCTTATAAGATGGCGATAGAGCAAGACTGCAATACTGTTGCAAAAACTTATTCCGGATTGAAAGACAAAGCGTCGGAAAAAGTCAAAGAAGCCAGCGCGCTTTTGGATATGTCGCGTTTGAATAATCAGCAGTCGCGCAATTCCGATGACATTCTGACCTGCAAGAAAAAAATGCTGGATGCCTTGCAAGACCCGGCGGTTTGCGGCGCAAGTTTGGGCAAGTGTTTGGACTGGTCGGGAAGATATATAAATCCGGCAACCGGCAGCGCGATTTTAACCAGCAACCTGGCAAATTTGAACGAAATGATTCGGCGCCCCGCGGGTGATGAGAAATGGGCAAAACAACCCGGCAATGACAAGTTCGTTCAATTTTTGGAAACAAAACGCAAGTATATCGCGCCGGCTATGAAGAATTGCGAATCGCTGGAATCTGTTGTGTGGACTATGTTCATAGAAGATGCCTTGGGGCAGATAAAACTGGCGCAAGGCAAAAAGCTGGAAGATATGCGACAAGGCTGCACCACGATCACTACGGATTGTTTGAATAATGCTGGCGGATCGCTGGTGGATTTTGATTCGCGCGCGCTGTCTATTTTCGGTGTTGATTACGATCGCAATGTTAATCAGGTTTGTGCGGAACTTAAAACCGCATGCACGGCTTTGATGACAGGACCAGAAATAGACACTTCGTGGGGCGAAGCAATTGGTTATCTGGCGACGGCAAAAACATTGGATCAAATTGTAACGACTTGTACAGAAGTTGGGAAAAATTGCATCATCAGAAACTGTATGAATTTGGAATCCAAGTTCGGTCTGTGTCAGGAAAAAAATTCAGTTATGAGAACGAATATATTTACCCAAAAGTTATGTTGGGAAGAAGTCGAAAATTGTGTCAGATCCGCAGGCGGCGATGTTTTGGCCAGTATAGTATCTGATACAGGCAGGTTTGGAACAATAGACAGTATCGGGAAAAATATAGTGGAAGAATTTACTCTAAAATTGCCAGATAAGTCATCGCTCTTACAACAACCCAATGTTAGCGGTTTGCCAATTGCGGGGTTCACACCGCCGCTTGAATTGTATTCTAAAGAAATTTTGACGGGTAATACATTCGCGTATCCAAATGTTGCAGATGCTGATAGAAATAATACTGCCATTATGTCAAAGGCTGGGATATGGCTGTGGTGTCATCCGCCACAAACATCCAGACAAATCTTAAATTATGACCTTTGCCGCATTACTGAAAGAATCTGGGGAAATTGCACAATGGATCCAACAGATGATAGTCAAACTACACGTGAATTCAGCGAAATCATGAGTGAAGGGCAATACAAAGATACCCTGTTGGCATGGTTCGCTGGTAATACAAATACTTCTTGTTCTGCGCGAGAATGCGATCCAGGACAAATCCCGTGGGCAGGGGGATGTGTGTCTGAAAGAAGCTTCCTTAAAGACAGCAGAGACTATTGCCCTGTGGATATCAGTGGTTCTGCTATCGAGGCCGGTAATTTTGTAATCAAAGTGTCAAAAGCAACAGCACCAAATTGGTATAACTGTTGCAAGACACTCGATGGTTTCGGCAGTTCTAGTTCTGGTAATATTGATGGTATCGATGGTTCAGTTAGTGCTACTGTAAGCACACAAAATTGTTGTGAAGGTAATGTTGTAGGGCAGGTATTCAGTGGACATTTCGGGGGTGGTATTGCCGCAAATATTTGCTCGATAGGAGAATTTAATATGGGGACATCGCTTGCTCCGGATATGAAGGTAGGTGAAATAATTACTGCTGTTAGTAATAACTATGAAGAAACTACCACTGGTGGTTGGCAACTGGTTTGTGTCGGTGGTGAAGTAGATTGGAATACGCTTGCCGCAGATCTTAATCCAACCACGGATGTCGAATTCCCAAATGGAAAGGTTGCGAGATGTCAAGGAAGATTGATTGTTGTAAATAATGATGGAAATGGCAGTGGTCCGAATGCCGGAAGATATTCGACACCAACGGATGGTTCAGAAGGCGAGCAGCGAAGGAATGTATTTGCCAGATATATTCTTAATGGTTCAAATTCTAGTTGCGAATATAAATTTATGAACCCTGGTTGGGGATGGTCCCAGGTAAGCACAGGAACCATTAGGGCAGGGATTGATGAATGCAATAAAATTAGCGGTAGTATTCCTGACTCGCCACCGCAATCAGGAAATGCTTTAAAAATAGTCTTTCCGAGATAGTACAAAAAAGACTTGACAAAAATATTTTATCGTGTAACAATATAGGAAAATACACCCGATTCACATTTTCACAAAGGAGTGAGATTATGAAACAAACAAGATCCCCAGTAAGTAAAGAATCATTGCGTGCTGTTGACATAGCTATGGGGGAAACAGCCCCTGAAATAGTAAACTCACCGGGAATTGGCGGAATTCACATGCCAACATGGGCCCGTTATGTGGTAAATCCAGGCACTGTAGGAACAGCTTTACTTGTTTCAGGTTCGATCTTCTATGGATGTAAGAAAGAATGTAATCTGAAACCAAAAGAAGGCTATAATATTGTCGAAACTACCGACAAGAATGGCAAACCATATTGTTTTTATGATCCGATCAAAGAAGAGCCGCAACCTGATACCAGCTGTCCATTTGGTTGTGACCATCATAAAGACAGCTGCAAATATTTTGTTCATACTCCTACTACTTATCATACTGTAAACGGCATTGCTTATCTGGATGCATGCAGTCCGATATCTGATACATCAAAGGTTGCCGAGCCTAACGCTTGCCCGTTTGGCTGCACCAATCATACTAAAGAAAGATGCCATGAATTTAATCATGAACCCAGAACTATGTATTTCAACGGCAGACCCGTTGTTATTCCGGCATGCTTTGAATTGAAAGATACAGTATATTTTAATGCTCCGGACACAGTTGACATAGATATTTTAAATTTCGCTGATCTGGGACAGAAAATAAGCATCATTAACAAAAATACTATGAATGGAAAAATTTCCAAAGTATATATTCTGAATCCGCTGGTGGTTACTGCTGGTGACTTTTCAGTGCTGCGTGTTTTCGACCAAACTATTAATGACCCGTCGAATAAAGGCAAAGTTATAGTTGATTGGATGGGGCGATTCGTGTGCCCGGCAACCAATGGCATTATGTTGACTTATGCTGAATGGGAAGCATGGGGAAAGCCGAAGCTGGGAATTAATCCTGCGAACGGTGCGAAGTTTAATATCGCTGTTAATGAAAAGAACTTGTTCCCAGATGTCAGCATATTTAATATCGTTATCCCACCGATGGAATTAA
>Ga0123353_10001781_pt1 | contig 26450 bp, 27 predicted proteins | sample TergutLab28metaG_3_FD_92763 | JGI IMG/M metagenome (GOLD analysis project Ga0123353, IMG submission 92763) | Labiotermes labralis P3 segment gut microbial communities from Petit-Saut dam, French Guiana - Lab288 P3 | ecosystem: Host-associated > Arthropoda: Insects > Digestive system > Gut ...
CTACAACCGCACCATCCAGGAAGATTTCGCAGAGTGGCATATAGATATGCTGCTGGAAGACATCGATGAGTTCAATCACAGCCTTACGGAATGGCTATTGTTTTACAACACTGTACGCCCTCATCACTCAGTACGTATTAACGGTAAGCAAGTTCCGCCTCTCAATGGTTGCATAAATATGCTAAACTTAAACCCTTCTCAGTCCAATATCTGCTGGACTTATACATGGGCTTGACAGTATTGTTGGTAAGTGCTACATTACCCTGTGACTTCGTTTAGGAGGAAAAAATGAAATCAATCATGAGAATGGGAGGTGCTGTTTTAGGGATCTTGGGGCTACTTGTTGGAATGAACCCAATTCAGGTAAATGCCAATCCTTATGATTATGGCTTCATTACGCCGACGTCAGGGTATAGCTACGTGTTATTCGGAGCTCCATACACAACATTGCGCGCATATTCCAACAGTGGACATGCGCTTGGTGATGCAACGATTGCTGCGGTCCGTTTACGACCTAACTCTGCATCGGGCGGTTACTACTACGATGTTCTTATGACGCGGGTAGAGATGATTCCGCTGAGAACTCCTTATGGCTCGGGCTACTATTACTGGGGTATGAACGAGCAAAGTAAGATAACTATGCCGCTAAACGGTAATCAAACGCTTGTCAACTTTGCGCCAAATGCAACAATGCCGTCTGGTTCTTCAACATGGAGCGTTGGTTTTTCGGGAGGAGTAAGTGGTGGCAATTTTGGTTTTAATTTGGCTACCGGCTACTCGTCAACACTCAATGAGAATTGCTACAGCATATATACCGCTGCTAGCTGGAACACACCTGTTATCACGTATGACTATAAAACAACCTGGACCACCCTCTTCAATTCGGGGGGGTTGAAGGCTGAAATAAACAAGTGGACCACAACCCCGCACAAAACATTTGCCGCCTGCACTTACACGACGCCTGTTGGCAATACAAATAACTCTACAATTCAATACTCAGTGTCTTTCCGCTATGCATTTGTGCCGAGCAATACCACATGGAATGGAGACACAACTCAAGTTAGTAGTGCTACGCCTGGAACGGCCAGTATAAGTCTGACGTACTTCGGAACTGCCTAGTAAATAACCTTGGATAGGCTGCGCGGTGCCTTGCACATGCGCTGGAACATGCTAATCCCAGTTTTGCTAAAAAGAGTCTTACGCCCTATTATAAATCGTAAGACTCTTTTTAGATGGATAGTCCATTGAAATAACTAATAGTTAGGGAGTTCATATGAAGAATAGATGGATGATTCTGGCTGTTGTGATTATCCAAATAATAACAGCAATAGGCCATTCCAGCTGCTCAAAAGAAACTCCTTCTGGTGAATTCATGGATTCATATGATGAGGCAATCGTAATAATCAATACTACTTTTCCTGCTGATGTGGTTCTTTATGGTGGGGATATTTTGTTTAGATCGAATTTCCAATATCGGAAAGCGGACGATATTACCAATGATTTACTTAACTATGACAAACGTAAATACCGGCGTCAGGTGATTATTATTAACGAACTTGATTCAGCAATTGACTTTACCGAGGAACATTGTAAAGTTATCAAGGATGGTCTATATAAAAATTCTATCGACTTCTATTATTTCGGATCCAATCAGATTCATATACAGATGCTTATAGACTATGCCATTATAGGTTCTTTTCCGCCGGATGAAGATTTATCAATTTGCGTTGCTCTTACAGAGCGCAACCAAGTGCGTTGGAATGGGGTATGGACAGAACATGACGCTCAAATAGCGGCAATTCATAATCGTACAGAGAATCTTGGATACGCGCTAGTAAGGCATATTGCACGGTGTATTGAATCAAACAACTAGCTGGGCGACTGCACCTTGTTGTGGCCTTATCCCGAAATATCACCTGCATATTAGTGTTTCACGGCTCTTGCGGACAGTACAGGCTACTGCTCGGGCCGTCTTTCACATGGGAATATAACCCCTTTTTAATTTACGTTCCCGTTTGCTCTACAATATCGTCAACATGGAGCGCGAGCGTTTCGAATAACCGTTGATAGCCGCGCCCACGCTGGCGTAGCCGCCGGTATACTGCTTGTTCATGCACTGGTGCTACTCAAATAATATGGCCTTTCCGAGCTGCTTTTTTAAAAACTCCAAAAACCCTGAACGAGTACAGGAATTTGACAACACAGTGTCCCATACGGCATAATCCTGCCGACACGATGACAAGTTGGTCTGACAATCAACACTAGCACAAACGTAACGCTTGCTAAAATGGACAAGACAGACGTAGTTTTCAGACAGGCATGGTTGTGTAGTTTTTCAATAACCAGCAGATATAACCGCGTGTGTTCCGCCAGGGGATATGCGCGGTTTTTGTTTGTACAACAACATGGAGGGATATTCCATTGAAAAAACTGCTATCAGCCATGTTCATTCTTGCAGGCATTCTATCGTTAAGCGGATGCAACCCGTCTAATGGGTTGCCATCCAACGGCACAGGTAGCACATCAGCAACTCTCCCAATCAGTACTGACTCGCCAACATCTGTCCCCAAGCAAGATTGGCTTTATACAGTCAATGGCGACAACTTGACTATAAACCGGTATCAAGGCACTAGCACAAATGTTGTAATTCCTGAAACAATCGAAGGCAAAAGAGTGACCAGCGTCGGCGATTGGGCTTTCAGTGGTTACAGCAGCCTGACGAATATCACTATCCCTAATGGTGTAACTAGCATCGGCAATTGGGCTTTCAGTGGTTGCAGCAGCCTGACGAATATCACTATCCCTAATAGTGTAACTAGCATCGGCAATTGGGCTTTCAGTGGTTGTAGCAGCCTGACGAATATAACTCTCCCTAATAGTGTAACTCGCATCAACGATGGGGCTTTCAGTGGTTGCAGCAGCCTGACGAGCATAAATATACCCAACGGCGTTACCAGCATCGGCGATTGGGTTTTCCATTATTGCGCCAGCCTGACGAGTGTAATTCTCCCTGATAGTGTAATTAGCATCGGCAATGGGACTTTCGCTAATTGCAGCAGCCTGCCGAATATAACTATCCCTAATAGTGTAACTAGCATCGGCAATTCGGCTTTCACTAATTGCAGCAGCTTGACGAGTATAAACATACCCAACGGCGTCACCAGCATCGGCAATGAGGCTTTCTATTATTGCGCCAGCCTGACGAGTATAACTCTCCCTGCTAGTGTGACTAGCATCGGCAATGGGACTTTCGCTAATTGCAGCAGCCTGACGAGTGTCACTATTCCAGACAGCATTACCCGCATCGGCAATGAGGCTTTCAGTGGTTGCACCAATCTGACAAGTGTCACTATACCTGGTAACGTAACCAGCATCGGCAGTGCTGCTTTCTATGGTTGCGCCAGCCTGACGAGTATCACTATACCTAATAACGTAACTAGTATTGGCAATGGGGCTTTCAGTTTTTGCCGCAACCTAGAGAGTATAAGCGTAGGTGCATCCAATAACTACTTCCAAGTATTAGACGGAGTGTTGTTTACCAAAGATGGGAAAACGCTTATTCTTTATCCACCCAAAATGAGCGGCACTTCTTACACAATACCCAGCGGCGTTACCAAAATCGGCAGTGCTGCTTTTGAGGATTGTAGCAACCTGACGAGTATAAATATACCGGACAGTGTTACCGGCATCGGCGAATGGGCTTTCAGTCTTTGCAGCAGCCTGACGAGTATAATTATACCCGACGGCATAACCAGCATCGACGATGGGGTTTTCTATTATTGCGTCAGCCTGACGAGTGTAATTCTCCCTGATAGTGTGACTCGCATCAACGATGGAGCTTTCAGTGGTTGCAGCAGCCTGACAAGCATAAACATACCCAACGGCGTTACCAGCATCGGCGAAGATGCTTTCTATGCCTGCAGCAGCCTGACGAGCATAAACATGCCCAGCAGTCTTGTCAGTATCGGCGATGGGGCTTTCCGTGGTTGCACCAAGTTGACAACCGTCTTTATTCCAGATAGTGTTACCAGCATCGGCTCAGGCACTATTAGCAGCATCGGCGATTGGGCTTTTCATGATTGCCCCAGCCTCACCATCGTCTGCTCCCCAAATTCTTACGCTCACCAGTACTGCATAGATAACAATATAAGGTTTCAGTTAATTTAGGGGCATCCCTGACTAATGGGATTCTCTGTAAATGTTTTCAGCAAGATTGTCTTAGATACCTTGGCTGTTGACAAGTCCGGTATGTGTTGGATTCATACACCGGCTGGCAATCCTGCCGCTTCTCTGGTATACTTTTTTACTGTACGCGCCCCCATCGTCTAGAGGCCTAGGACAGCGGCCTTTCAAGCCGTCAACAGGGATTCGAATTCCCTTGGGGGCGTTCTATTTCCAATCATGAACAACCCAGCACCACGCCCCCAATTTTACAATATCTTAACAATACTTTAATCCAGTCTTAACTTCGAATTGTTATCGTTAGGGTAACAATGAAGCGCGAGAAAAGAATATGCTTAAGCGTTTTCTGCCGGCAGTAACGGCACTCATGCTGGCAATGATGCTTGTCCTTGCCGGCTGTGCCAAGAATTCCTCCGAGCAGGCTACCAGACTCACCGGCTCCGGTGCTACCTTCCCCCAGCCGCTCTACACCCAGTGGTTCGCCAAGTACTACAACCTCACCGGCGTCAGAATTGACTACGGCGGCGGCGGCTCTGGTGCTGGTATCGCCGCCATCGCCCAAGGCATTGTCAATTTCGCCGGCTCGGACGCGCTACTCACCCCCACTCAACTGGCCGCTGTTGAGGCCGCCTACGGCAAGATCGTCACCATCCCCATGACCGCCGATGCGATCCCGGTTGTATACAACGTACAGGGTGTAAGCTCCGGACTTAAGCTCAGCGGCGAAGTCCTCGCCAATATCTATCTTGGCACCATCACCAAGTGGAACGACCCCACCATAACCGCTCTCAATCCAGATCTCAACCTGCCAGACGCCAGCATCACTACGATACACCGCTCCGACTCATCCGGCACCACCAACATTTTCACCAACTACCTGGCTAAGATCAGCCCCGCCTGGGTCAGCACCATCGGCGGCGCGGGCTTCGGCACCACCATCAACTGGCCCACCGTCGCCAATGGCAGCGGCATCGGCGCCGCTGGCAACGCTGGCGTTGCCAGCGCATTGCGGCAGAATCCCAACTCCATCGGATATGTCGGTCTGGCTTACGCCATTGAAAACAATCTACCCTGCATTGACCTTCAGAACGCTACCGGCAACTTCATCACTCCATCGGTAGCATCTACTACCGTCGCCGCCAACGGCTTCGAACTGCCAGATGATATGCGTATCATGATCACCAACTCCGCCGAGGCCACCGCCTATCCCATCGTGGGCTTCACATGGTTACTGGTCTACGAGAACCAGACCAACCAGGCCAAGGGGCAGGCTATCGTCGATTTTCTGTGGTGGGCCATCCACGACGGGCAGGCAGACGCCCCTGGACTCCACTTCGCACAGCTCTCCAGCGCCGCCGTGGCAAAAGCCGAAACCCTTGTTAAATCCATTAAATATCATGGCCAATCAATCTACGGTAGCTAGACAACTTGAAAACAGCGAGTCTTTTGATAGAAAACATGGGGAGAGTGGTCGCTCCATGTGTTTTCCGTGTTAACGGGAAAGCACATGGCGCTTAATAGACGTAATCGCAAAGCATCACGGCTGGGCGACGCCGTCTTTTCACGGCTATCGCTGGTTGCCTCTTTAGCTATCATCTTCATTCTCGTCAACATTCTGGTTATTCTCATAATGCAAGCATGGCCGACCCTTAGCGAGTTCGGCGCGAGCTTCCTGTGGACCAGCGACTGGAATACAATGACCGACGAATATGGAGCGTTGCCAGCAATTTACGGCACTGTTGTCAGTTCATTGCTCGCCATATTGATTGCCGTCCCCGTCAGTTTCGGCGCCGCCGTTTTCCTCACCGAGATTGCTCCATTGTGGCTGCGTAGCACCGCCTCATTTATTATTGAGATGCTGGCGGCCATCCCCAGCATTATCATCGGCATGTGGGGCGTGTTCGTACTGGTACCTATAGTGCGCGACCCAATCCAGAAATGGCTGGGAAACGCCTTTGGTTGGATGCCAATCTTCCAGGGCAACCAGCTCGGCTTCGGCTTTTTGGCAGCCGGCATCATGCTGGCGCTGATGATTATCCCCATCATCACCTCCATGAGCCGCGACGTGCTGCGCGCCGTACCCCAGAGCCAGCGCGAGGCCATGCTGGCTCTGGGCGCCACCCGCTGGGAAACCATCAGCAAGGCCGTGCTGCCCTTCGGGCGCTCGGGACTGGTCAGCGCGGTGATACTGGGGCTGGGACGAGCGCTGGGAGAAACAATGGTGGTAGCCATGGTTATCGGCAACGTCTACAGCATCCGCTTCTCGCTGTTTTCCCCGGGCAGCACCATACCCAGCAAGATCGCCGGCGAGTTCGGCGAAACCCTCCCCGGAACCCTCCAGATGTCCAGCCTGCTGGGACTGGCGCTGATACTGTTCGCGATTACCCTGATTGTGAATATCATCGCCCGCCTGCTGGTATGGCGCATGTCAGCCGTCAAGATGGGGAGGTTGTAGAAGATGTTAGGCGCTCTTACCCTCATCATCCGCAAAGGGTTTAACTTCATGATGGTTTCACTGTGCGTTTTGGGCGCAGTGCTGGCCATGACGCTGGTATGCATGATGCTGGGCTACATCTTGGTTCACGGCATCACCTTTTTCAACCTCGATTTCATAACCAATGAGGCTGCCTTTCCCATCGGAACTCCTGGCGGCGGCATGCGCAACGAGATTATCGGCACCGCCATCATCGTGTCGCTGGGAACACTGATAGCCGTGCCGGTAGGACTGTTCGCTGGCATTTTCCTCTCCGAGTTCGCCAGTCCAACAGTAGCCTCCAGCGTCCGCTTCGCCGCCGACATCCTTTCCGGCGTGCCGTCCATCGTGGTCGGTATCTTCGCCTACGCCATCATTGTACGCCCCATGCATTCATTTTCCGCCATCTCCGCCGCTGTGGCGCTGGCCATCATCATGCTGCCCGTCGTGGCGCGCACCACCGAAGAATCCATGCGGCTGGTGCCCGGCTCACTGCGGGAGGCCGCGCTAGCGCTGGGCATCACCCGCTGGCGCTCGGTGCTTTCGGTTGTCATTCCAGGGGCCATGACCGGCATCGTCACTGGTGTCATACTGGGCATGGCGCGCATTGCTGGTGAAACAGCCCCGCTGCTTTTCACCGCCTTCGGCAGCAATTTCTCTTTCGAAAGCCTGTCCGAACCCATCGCCGCCCTGCCACTACAAATTTACCGCTACGCCATGTCGCCTTATCAGGACTGGTTGCAGCAGGCCTGGGCGGGAGCCTTCCTGCTAGCAATGATGGTGCTGGTTGTCAGCTTAGCAGTGCGTTTTATCAGCCGCAAGCGCGGCTCATAGGTGACATAATAGGGAGAATGCTAATGGATACTTGTCCTCAGACAGAAAACGCTCAGGGACAAAACCCGAACGGGAACCATATCCTGATAACAAAAAACCTGAACGCATATTACGGCTCTTTCCTGGCCGTAAGAGATGTCAACATGGCCATCGCCCCGAACTCCATCACCGCCATCATCGGACCATCCGGCTGCGGAAAATCAACACTCATCCGCTGCTTCAATCGCATGCATGAAGTAGCACACGGCGCCCGCGTCACAGGGCAACTCCTGCTTGACGGCGAGGATATTTACGGCACCGGCATTGATCCTGTCTCCGTGCGCACCCGTATCGGCATGGTCTTCCAGAAACCCAATCCCTTCCCCACCATGTCGGTCATAGATAACGTGGTAGCGGGACTCAAGCTGTCACGCATATGGAGCAGGCGCAGAAAGATGGAAGAAATCGCCGAGCGCTGCCTCAGGCAAGCAGCATTATGGGACGAAGTAAAAGACAAACTCAAACAGTCCGGGACATCGCTCTCCGGTGGACAACAGCAGCGCCTGTGCATCGCGCGGGCACTGGCAGTCAAGCCGGAAGTGATACTTATGGATGAACCGTGCTCAGCGCTGGACCCAATCGCCACTCTCAAAATTGAAGACCTCATGCACACACTGGCCAAGGATTTCACAATCGTAATCGTAACCCACAACATGCAACAGGCTGGCCGCGTCTCCGACGCCACCGCCTTCATGATGATGGGTGACGACAGAGCCGGACAACTGGTAGAATACGGAGCAACCAAGCAAATTTTTACCAATCCGAAGGACAAGCGCACCGAAGATTACATATCGGGACTGTTCGGCTAGGGGGAGGATAGTTATGCCAAGAACCCATTTCAAGCACTATCTGCAATCTATGCAGGAAGAACTGCTGGTACTCGGCAGCATGGTGGAAAAAGCACTCGCCCGCTCCATGGAGGCGCTGGTAAACCGCGACATTGCGCTGGCCGAACAGGTGATTGCCGATGACAAGCTTATTGACAAAAAGCGCTATGACATCGAAGAAACCTGCATTGAACTGATTGCCACCCAGCAGCCGCTGGCGCGCGACCTACGCCTCATCGTAGCCGTGCTGAGTATTGTTGTAGACATGGAGCGCATCGGCGACTACGCCGAAGGTAATGCCAAGATCGCCATCATGATTGGCGACGAGCCGCCGCTGAAGCCGCTGGTCGACCTGCCACGTATGTCCAAAAAGGCCGGCGAGATGCTGCGCGCGGCGCTGGATGCATTCATCCGGCGCGACGCTGACGCCGCCCGGCAGGTTGTTATTGAGGACGACGAGATTGATAATCTCTATGACCAGGTATTCCGCGAACTGCTCACCTACATGGCCGCCGACCCGGCAACCATCAACCGCGCAACGCGCCTGATATGGACAGCTCATAACCTGGAGCGCGCCGGCGACCGCATCACCAACATCTGCGAGCGTACTATCTTCGTGATTGTCGGCCGGGCGGAAAAGTACCGCGGGTTAAAATAGCGCGTCGGGACTGTTCACAACTGCCGTATGACGCAACAGACGGGGAAAGTACTATGTTCCCTCTGAAAACTGGCTGTTATACAGCGCGGCATAGAAGCCATCGGCCGCCAGCAGTGAGTCATGGTTGCCCTGCTCGATGATCGCACCATCCCTCATAACCAGTATCATATCGGCATTGTGGATGGTGGACAAGCGATGTGCGATGATAAAGCTGGTACGTCCCGCCATCAGTTTCTCCATGGCCTGCTGAATCAGCACCTCGGTGCGCGTATCTACCGAAGAAGTAGCCTCATCAAGTATCAATATTTTCGGATCTGTCAGCAGCGCCCGTGCAATGGTGAGCAGCTGTTTTTCACCTTGGGAGATATTTGAGGCCTCCTCGTTAATCACCATGTCGTAGCCAGCAGGTAGGGTACGCACGAAATGATCAGCCAGAGCCGTTCTAGCCGCTTCAACCACCTCGGCGTCAGACGCCTCCGGTTTGCCATAGCGGATGTTGTCGCGGATAGAACCATTGAAAAGCCATGTGTCCTGCAGCACCATGCCGAACAGGCGCCTGAGATCCCCGCGCCGCATGTCGCGCACGTCCACGCCGTCCACGGTTATGGTGCCGCCCTGCACGTCGTAAAAACGCATCAGGAGTTTCACTATAGTGGTCTTGCCAGCACCAGTGGGACCCACGATAGCCACCTTCTGCCCCGGTTTGATCAAGGCAGAGAATCCTTTAATCACTGGCGTGTCCGGCGTATAGCCGAAGCTAATGTCCCGGAATTCGACCCGGCCTTCAACCTTCGCCGGCATCACCGCATCACTCCGGTCGGGGGATTCCTCGGCTTCCTCCAGAAATTCAAAAACGCGTTCCGCTGCCGCCGCAGTGGACTGCAAGAGACTGGCCACCTGCGCCGACTGTGTCAGGGGCTGGGTAAAGGATCTCACATACTGGATGAAGGCCTGTATGTCGCCCACACTGATAATACCGCGCGCCGCTAGTATGCCGCCCATCAGGCTGACTCCCACAAAACCCAGATTGCCAATGAAGGTGATTACCGGCATCATCAGACCGGAAAGGAACTGGCTCTTCCAGGCAGCGCCGTAGAGCATGTTGTTGAGCTGCGAGAACTTCTTGACCGAGCGTTCCTCCCCGTTATACACGCGCACCACGTTGTGCCCGCCAAACATCTCCTCAACGTGCCCGTTGACATGCCCCAGGTACTCCTGCTGCTGTCTGAAATAACCCTGCGAACGCTTGACCACCACCCCGATGAGGATGAAGGACATCGGCACCATGGTCAGCGCCACCAGCGTCATCAGCCAATTGATGCTTAACATCATCGCCAGCACGCCTACAAGCATGGTGACCGAGGTAATCACCTGCGTCAGGCTCTGGTTCAGGGTGTTGCTGATGGTATCAACGTCGTTGGTAACACGCGACAGCACGTCCCCGTAGCTGCGGTTGTCGAAATACCCCGGCGGCAGGCGGTCAATTTTCTGCTGAATATCACGGCGGAAACGATAGGTGACTTTGTTAGCCACGCCAGTCATCAGCCAGCCCTGAATATAAGAGCATAAGGCGCTCACCACATACAGAACGAGCAGAATGAGAATGATGCGTCCGATATAGGTGAAGTCAATGCCGCCAGTCCCCTGTAGCTTGGCTACAATACCCTCCACCAGTTTGGTAGTGGCATTACCCAATATTTTGGGGCCGATGATGATGAAAACAGTGCTGGCCACGGCGAACAGCAGCACCAGCACCACCTGCACGCGGTAGGGGCGCATATAGGCCAGCAGATTGCGCATGGTACCCTTGAAGTTTTTGGCTTTCTGACCGCCCATCATGGCCTGGGGACCGCCGCCGCCGAATGGAGTTTTCCGGCGGGTGTCTTTGCGTGAGGAATCAAAATTGGTCATAGCGCCAGCTCATTTTCCGAAAGCTGCGATAGCGCCAGCTCGCGGTAGACCTGGCAGTTCTGCATCAGTTCACGGTGTGTGCCAATGCCGGCGACAGCGCCGTTATCCAACACTATTATCTGGTCAGCGGTCATGATGGTGGCAATGCGCTGCGCGACGATAATTACGGTAGCGGCAGCCAGCTCTTTTTTGAGCGCAGCGCGCAGCGCAGCGTCGGTTTTATAGTCCAGCGCCGAGAAGGAGTCGTCAAAGATATAGACTTCCGGCTTCTTCGCCAGTGCGCGGGCGATAGAAAGGCGCTGTTTCTGTCCGCCGGAAAAATTGGTGCCGCCTTCCGCCACCAGCGTATCGAAGCCATTCTCGGAGGCCCTGATAAAATCCAGCCCCTGTGCGATGGCGGCGGCTTTCTCAATTTCCTCCAGGTGTGCGTCCAGCGCGCCGAGACGTAGGTTGCTCTCGATACTGCCGGAGAAAAGCTGCATCCGCTGCTGCACATAGCCGATGCGCTCGCGTAGGGCATGCTGCGTCACCTCGCGCACGTCAATGCCATCCACCAGCACCGCGCCCATGCTAACATCGTAAAAGCGCGGAATGAGATTGATAAGCGTACTTTTGCCTGAACCGGTGGAACCGACGACAGCCGTCGTTTGACCCGGAGCAGCCTTGAAGCTGATATCCCTGAGCACGTTGTTTTCGGCACCCGGGTAACGGAAATAAACGTTCCGGAACTCAACCCCACCCCTGACATCCGGCGGATAGGTGCGCGGCTGGCGCGGGTCGTTGATGACGGGAGCGGTTTCCACCACCTCGGCAATGCGTTCCGCCGACACGGCGGCGCGCGGCAACAGGATGAACACCAGCGACACCATCAGAAATGCCATGATAATCTGGATGGCGTACTGCATAAAAGCGATCATGCTGCCGATTTGCAGGCTACCGGCATCTATTTGGCGGGCGCCCACCCACACCACCAGCAACGTCACCCCGCTCATGAGGAACATCATAGCCGGCATCAGGAACACCATTACGCGGTTGATGAAAAGCAGGGTGGCGGTGATGTCGCGGTTGGCGCGCTCGAATTTCTGCTCTTCCTGTTTTTGGGTATTGAAGGCGCGAATCACCATCAGGCCAGTCAGGATTTCGCGTGTCACCAGATTCAGCCTGTCGACCAGTTTTTGCACAGCCTTGAAGCGCGGCAGCGCCACGACGAAGGCCACGCCTATCATGGCCAGCAGCGCCATCACGGCGGCAGCAATAATCCACGACATCGAGGCGTCCTCCCCAACGGCGCGGATGATGCCGCCTATACCGAGGAGGGGCGCGTAGAACACAATACGCAGCAGTATGACGAGCAAAAGCTGTATCTGCTGCACGTCGTTGGTGGAACGCGTGATGAGAGACGCCGTTGAGAATCTGTCAAATTCAATGTTGGAGAAATTGGTGACGCGGGTGAACATTTTAAGGCGCACGTCGCGCCCGAAGCCCGCCGCCACCCGGGCGGCGAGGTATCCCACCGCCACCGAACAGGCCGCCGCCAGCAGCGATACCAGTATCATAATCCCGCCGATGCGTAGCATATATGCGCTCTGCAGGCTGGAGAGCCTGATACCGATGGCCTCGTATTCGCCAGCGAGGTAGGCCGTGGCCATCTGCGTCACCAGCATTTCCGGCAAGGCAGCCAACTGCTCGTTTGCTCCCTGTATCAGCGCCGCGCGCTGTTCCGCCGGCAGGCTGGCGATGAAATCAAACGAGTCTGTGTCGGGCGGCAACTCCACGCCGTAAGCGCCCAGCCCCTGTTGCTCTATGGCGTAGGTAATGGCGGCGATGCGGCTGAAAACAGCATTTAACGCTTCTCTCTGCGCCCTATCGACGCTTCTAAGGCTGTAAACAGGAGTGTCAGCCAGCGCCGGATATTCCTTTACATACTTTTCATAATCTGAAGAGGACAAAGTGTTCCTGTCCAGCAGGATATATGCCGACTCCACCTGTGATTGCTCCGCTTCTGTCGTGAACAGTCTCAGGCGAGACATCTCGCCGGAACGCACCGCCCGCGGCACGGCGTCCTCAATGCCGTTCTGTTGCACGCCGATGTTGATAATGTCGGACATATAGCCTGGAAGCGCCAAGTCGGACATCGCCTGCACGAACAGCAGGGCAAATATGAGTACTATCGAAGCCGTAAACGGCTTCATGAATTTGAGCAATTTAAGCATAAACTGATAACCCGGTTTCCGCCCGCCTCTGGCGGATTCTATTCAATTTCTTCGGCTAGATGCGCCCGTGCTGCACGCAGAAAGGCTGACAGCCCCTTGTATAAATGCTCCAGTTCGCTTTCCGAAAGCCTGTTAAGAACAGAGGAGGCATGGTCCATAGCCGTCTGCTCCAGACTGTTGATGAGCGCCCGCCCGGCATCCGTGGCTTCCAGCATGCTGACGCGGCGATCGCGTACACTTTCCGCGCGCTGTGCCAGCCCCTTGTCAATAATGCGGCCCGCAATGCCGGTAATATTGGCCGGTGTCACCCCCATCAATTCCGCCAGGCGTTTGTGATTGATGCCGGGATTTTCCACAATGTGAAACAGACACTTGATTTGCACCATACCCAAATCAAGCGATATCCAGCGGCGCGAGGAATGGCGGCGCATGACGTCCGACAGTTCGCGCTGCAAGCCGGTTATCCTGGTGATGGTTTCCTTGTCTGCCATGCTCTTCTTCTACTTAATAAGAGGTTGATAGTTTATTCCGAATTAACTATTTTGTCAAAACTGGCGTAATTTTGTATACTGGTCGCCATGCTGGATATTGATTTTTCCCGCGTAAGAGAGATTGAGCGGCTGTCGAAAACCGGGGAGCACGGCGCGTGGCGCCGCGGTTTTCTGGCGCAACTGCGTCAGCAGATTGAGGGCGTTTACAGCGAGATTAACGTCGACCTGCGCCGCAATCTCGCCGACACCGGTGCCGCCGTGTCATGCATCAAGGGCTGCACCACCTGCTGTGACCACTTCATCTCAATACCGGTCTCCCACGCCATGCTAATTACCGAGCATCTTTACGCAAGCAACGCCGCCATGGAAAACTTCAAGCGCAACTACCTACGCTGGAAACAGGCTTTTGAAGATGACCTGCGGGCACAGAACATCATAACCCGGCTGGAGATGCTCACCACCTTTTCCGACGAAATTCGACCTCTTCCGCAAGGCCTGCTTTCGGCCTACCATGTGCTCGGCATCCCCTGCCCATTTCTGGACGGCAAGAAGTGTTCTATCTACCCGGTGCGCCCTATCTGCTGCGCCGCCTATTTTGCCGTAAGCCCGCTGGAATTCTGCCGCGTCGACAGCGCTGTTCCGGCCACCATCATGGAAATCCGACCCGCAGAAGCCAGTCTGCGTCGCATGTCACAGCTTACCGACCCGCGCCTGTCGTGGCATCAGGAACCGCTGCCGGACATCGTATATAAACTGCTGACACGCGGCCTGTTGGATGTGGCTGAAGAGGTTTTCAAACTTTTCGACAGCGGAGCGTCTGCGCCGCCGGAAGCATAACGACACACGGGAAAACACAAGCCCCGCCTTTTACAGCGGGGCTTGTTTACATCAATTCGCCGAAGCTACTTTACCATGGCAGCCAGTTTGTCGGCCAGGTCAGCAACCACCGGAAGTCTCCACTCTTGATTGTTGTACGCTTTCACCATCAGCAGTATCCACAAAACAACCATTGCTATACCACCGATAACCCCAACAATTGTTCCGATAATTGGAACGAAACTAAGTATGAAAAAGATAATATGCGCGGAAAGAAAGAGCACAAATGACTGCGCCCCGGCGAATTTCACTTTTGCACTCTTCTTCTCAATAAGCATGAAGACCAGACCCGCGATCCACATGAACAGATAGGCCAGCAAACAGGCGATGTTTTCTTGAAGGCCGGTGGATGAGAGCGACTCCGCTGCAGCGTCAGCCGGCGGCGGGGTGTTATCCGATGACTGGGCGGCCGAGAGACCTTTGCCGCAGGACGCGCAGAATTTGTCGTTATCTTTGTTTTGGGCGCCACAACTGGAACAAAAAGCCATTTTAAACCCTCCTAAAGTTACTCCCGACGCTATTATAGCACTCTCGCCGGTATGAAATGCAATAGGTCGGCATATTTTCCGTAAATATTCGACATTGCATGAGTCCAATAGGTGTTTGAACTTATACACAGGCTGTATGAGTCCAAGATGTGTTTGAACTTTATACAGTCCTACGTGACAAACTGGTTAAAAATTCTACCACCATCAATTGCGCCATGCGGCGGAAAGTGTTACTATTCCCGTACAATTTCATGAAGGAGGCTCGTATGCAGAAAGCATTGATTGCCGGCATCCTCTCCATCGTATCAGGCGTATTCAGTCTGCTGTCAACACTGATCCTGCTGGTAATGCCCGCTTTTACGGAGGCAATCATCAATGATGCCGCTTCAACAGCCAGCGAACCTGTTCCGGAGGGTTTATTATCCTTCCTTACAGCCATCTACATAGTCATCGCCATTTTCTATTTCATCCTAGGGGTGCTAAGCATTGTGGGTGGCATCTTCGCCTGTCAGCGCAAGCGTTGGGGATGGGCGTTGGCGGGTGCCATAGCGGCCATACTGTCCTTTACGCCAATCGGAATCGCCGCCGTGATACTCCTGTCTATCGGCAAACAGGAATTCGACCAGCCAGCGACGCAGCTTAAGTAAACGCACCGCGAGGGAACCTGCGCGGCACAGGACGCACGCAGACATTAGGGATAGTGCCGGAGTTTTTGAAAACCCTGGTGTGGCTGATTGCGCCCTGCGGCGGAAGGTGTTACTATTCCCGTACAATTTCATGAAGGAGGCTCGTATGCAGAAAGCATTGATTGCCGGCATCCTCTCCATCGCATCAGGCGCGCTCAGTCTGCTGTCAGGAATAGTGTTAGCCTTTCTCGCCGTTTTTTTCAAGGCTTTGTTTGATAACCCTTCTATTTTTGAAGGCAATCCGTCCACCGAGTCTTTGGCTACCATGTTCGGTCTGATTTACGGCATCCTGGCCATATTCTTTATCATCCTAGGGGTGCTAGGCATTGTAGGTGGCATCTTCGCCTGTCAGCGCAAGCGTTGGGGATGGGCGTTGGCGAGTGCCATAGCGGCCATACTGTCCTTTGCGCCAGCCGGAATCGCCGCCGTGATACTCCTGTCTATCGGCAAACAGGAATTCGACCAGCCAGCGACGCAGCTTAAATAAAAACCCCATGAGAGGGAACCTGCGCGGCGCAGGACGCACGCAGACATTAGGGATAGTGCCGGAGTTTTTGAAAACCCTGGCGTAGCTGGTTGTGCCTATCGGGAAGTGGAGGGTGTTACTGCGCGTCTTCCTCAGGGAACGGCACGCCCTGAAAGGAATCCCTGCCACCAATCTCCAGCACCACGTAACGCCCGGCGTCGTTGGTCTGGTAGACCCCCGGAGCGGTGATGGACTTCAAAATCCCCACGAACTTCTGCATCTGCAGCGAAATGTCTTCTTTTTCGCCCTTGTAATTGCTGGAAAACAGGAACACGCCGTTCACCGAGCGCGAGCGGGCGCACATGTCCACCAGCGTCTGGTATTCGACGTTGGTCTTGAAGCCAACAATGAACTTCCAGATGCCACTTCGCAAATGGTCAACCGCCGCCAAGCTCTGGATAGCATCGCCGAGGTTGTCCATGGTGACGGTACCCTTGACTTGTATCACGCAGCGCACCGACTCCGGGTTTACGACAGCAATATCGCCAGAACTGAATAGCGGGCCGTACTCCACGGCATTGTAGACGATAATGTCACATTCCCTGCTGGCGCGCCCGTCGGTATCCAGCACCACCCCACGCCCCACAGCGAAAGAACCTGAAACCGCCTCCCGCACGGCGTCTCTGACAATAGCCTCGTAGTAGTCGCCGATGATGCGCGGGTCCTTGAGCAACGAGTTGATTACATCGCGCTGCACCATCAGCTTTTCCTGCACCTTGCGATAGTACTGTTCCATGCCCATGTCAGTCCCTCCTGCGGCGGCGTCTATGCCCCGCTTCTATACGTGAAAGGGTGTCATCATCCAGCCCGAAGTGATGACCCAGCTCGTGCAGCACCGTCTGCTGCACCTCGCGCTTAAGTTCCGCCTCGCTGGCGCACACGGCCTCCAGCGGACGCTGAAAAATGGTGATTTTATCCGGAGGCACCAAGTTGTAACCCCTGCGCACCGTAAGCGGTACGCCCTCGTACAGACCAAGTATCATGCGGCGGCTGCGCCCGCGCTGCGCCCGCGTAGGTGCGTCCTCCACCACTACATCCACGTTATGCAAAAGCTCGGCGAACTGCGGTGGCAGACCTTCCAGTGCGGCCATCACCAGCTCTTCAAAACGTTCGCGCTCCATGTTGACGATATTATAGAGCAAACGGTATGACAAATTAAAAGGAGGCAGGGGGGACAAGACCCCTTTCCGCGACAACGGGAATAAATGGGGTGTCCGCCCGCCGTAGCGGGACGTGGGTTTGATTTCCAGTGGTAATCGATATAACCGGCGCTGTCATCCGACAGGGGTACTTTATACTCAAAGTCACAGGGGGCTCTGGGACCACGTCACTCCACCTCTTTCTTAAAGCGAATGGCTAGCGTTCTGCAACCAATTGGCTCTCGTCCCCTAAAATCTCTTCTCAAATATAATCCGATGGTCACCTGGGGCATAGAAGTCGCGGATGGTGGAGACTTTTTTATAGCCCTTGCGCCGATAAAAGCGGCGTGTGTTGAGGTAATCGGGCTTGCTTGAGGTTTCGATTAACAGTAGCCTGCCGCTGGCTCGTCGGATTTCTGCTTCAGCATATTCCAGCAGGCGAGAACCAATGCCCGCGCGGCGCCGGGAGCGCGTCACCGCCATCCAGTAGACATCCCATGTGCCAGAAGTCAGCGGTGTCCGCCCCCAGCAGATGTAGCCAGCCAGCCTGTCGCCGGCAACGCAGACGGCAATATCGTAATCACGCCCGGGGGATTCAAGATAGCAGTCTATCAGTTCCTCCGCAACCGGGATTTCCGCCGGGTCAAATTCGGGCGTGCGGCGCAGCAGCACCATCAGAGCGCGTTTGTCGGCGGGAAGCATCGGACGCAGCGTGCAGTCCATGTTACTCCCGATCAAAGGCCAGATTAATCACGCGCTCTATAAATTGCGGATATGAAAGACCGATGGAGGCCAGCCGCGCATCCCATACGACAGTGGGCGCCACATCCGGATTGGGATTTACCTCTATCAGGCAGATGCGCCCCTGGTCGTCCATCCTTACGTCGGCACGGGCATAGCCGTGGCACCCCAGCAACAGGAAGGCTGCCACCGCCACACGCGAAATACGCCTTTCGAGTTCCTCGCTGATTTTGGCCGGACATACCGGGGCGGTATGGTCGAAATAGAGGTCGTTCTCATTCCACTTGGCGCCAAAAGTGAGCACTTTGGGCATCCCCTCCGGCAGGCTGAACTCTATTTCGGAGATGGCGGTGATAATGGGGCGGCGATGGCCGATAATGGTTACCGAAAACTCGCGCCCGTCGATATACTCCTCCACCAGCGCCCGCCCGCCGTATCCGGTGCTGATACGCTCCACCTGCGCCGCCAGCGCACCGTGGTCGCCGACTACACTTTCCGGCGTCACGCCGTGAGAGGCATCCTCGGCGGCTGGCTTGACGATAACCGGAAAAGCAAGGTCGAAGCGCGCCACCGTTTCGGGGGTCAGGATCTGGAAGCGAGGAGTGTCAATACCGGCAGCGAGGAACAGTTCCTTGGCGAGAGCCTTGTCCAGCGCCAGCGCGATGGTGGCAGCGGATGAGCCGGTAAATGGCTTGCACAGCGTCGCCATGACAGCTGCCACCATGGCCTCTGTTTCGGGGCGGCCGGCGAAACCTTCGAATAGATTAAAGAACAGGTCGCAGTCCAGTGCGGAAAGCACTTCACGCGCTTTCTCTATTGGCGGTACCAACGGCACCTTGACAAATTCATGGCCGAGCGCGACCAAGGCGTCTCCCACCGCCTTTACCTCCTCCAGCACGTCGGCAATGGCGTCCCCCTCACCCATCTCGGTATAGCGATCAGGAATAGGATCGTTGTAGACCAGTGCTACCTTAAGATTCAAGTCCGCACCTCCTTATGGCGGCGGTTAAGATATCGGCAATCAGTTTGTCGTAGGGATGTCCAATGGCCTGCTCCATGATGACATAATCGCCGCTCTGTGGATTGAGTCCCGGCAGGGGATTTACTTCCAGAAAATATGGCGTGCCGTCGCACGCGACACGGAAATCCATGCGCGCCAGATCACGGATACCCAGCACGCTCCAGGCCGCCAAACAGGCCGCTTCGATACGCTGGAGGATTGAATCACCCAGTCTGGCAGGGACCTCATAGCGCACCTCTTCACGCCAGTTGCGCTTTACCTCCAGCGAGTAGACAAAATCCTGCGCCGGCTTTTGCGGCAGCACGCGCATGATGCCAGTGATACGGGGAGGATTATTGCCAATCAGTCCAACCGTCACCTCGTCGCCGGCGATGTATTCCTCCACCAGCATCGGCTGGCGATAAAGCGTCAGATGAGCGGAGAGCAGTTCACGCAGCCTCTGCGGATTATCAATGCGCGAGGCATTCCTGATGCCCTTGCTGGAGCCTTCATGCGCCGGTTTGACGAAAACCGGAAAAGGAAATTCCTTCCATTCAGGCGAGTCTAGTTCGGCGACATCGCCGACTACTATGCCACGAGGCACTGCCACCCCCGCGGCGGCCACCAGCTGCTTGGCAAGCGGTTTTTCCAGACACAACGCCAGCGTCAGCGGATCGGAGCCTGAGTATGGGATGTCCAGCATCTCAAGCACAGCGGGCACTTGGGATTCACGGCTACGGTAGTTGCCCAGTCCCTCGGCGATATTGAACACCAAATCAGGGCGACAGGCTAAAACATTCCGCAGAAACGAGACGCCGCCACCCAGACGGATAACCTCGTGTCCCAGAGAACCGATAGCGGCGGCCAATGCGTCGATGGTTTCAACGGAATCGTATTCTTCAAAGGCATCATCCGGCAGCCCTGCCGCTTGGGGAGCCGTTTGTTTTACATCATAACTGAGACCTATTTTCATCCTTTGTCCATGCGTTTCTTACCGGGCGGGAACAGCTTCGTCGCGCACCAGTTCGCTGTAGCTGCGGGTACCGCCGGGATTTGGGCAATGAATGATTTTGCCATGGCAGTTGCGCACCACCAGTTTTTCCGGCGTGCGCTCCAAGATGTAATCCGGCCCCACCGTAATCTTGCCGCCGCCGTTGGGTAGGTCGATTACATAGGTCGGTATCGCCAGTCCCGAAGTGAAGCCGCGCATACCGCGAATGATTTCAACACCCGTCTCAACTGGCGTCCAGAAATGCTCGGTACCGGTAACATCGTCGCACTGGAACAGGTAATAAGGGCGCGCCTTGATCCTGAGCAACCCCCTGCATAACGCCATCTGCGTCGCCACTGAATCGTTGATGCCTTTGAGCAGGACGGTCTGGTTATTCACCGGCACGCCAGCTCTGATCAGACTGTCGACGGCAGCGGCAGCATCGGCGGTAAGCTCGCGGGGATGATTGAAATGCGTGTTCAGCCAGATCGGCCCGTATTTGGACAGCATGCTACACAGTTCTTCATCGATACGCTGCGGTAGCACTACCGGCACACGTGTGCCGATGCGGATAATCTCCACATGCGGGATGGCGCGCACCGCCGCCAACACCTTCTCCAGCCTGTTGGTCGATAACGTCAGCGGGTCGCCGCCAGACAGGATAACATCGCGCACCTCGCTGTGAACGCGAATATAGCTTAACATTGCCTCGACCTCGGCGGGGGTACGCACCCAGCCACCGCGGCGCCATTCGCGCTTTCGGGTGCAATGACGGCACAGCATCGGGCAAATGTCAGTCAGCACCATCAGCACGCGGTCCGGGTAGCGGTGCACCAGACCTGGTACCACCGAATGTTCCTCTTCAGCCAGCGGGTCATCCATGCAGGCGGAGGAATAACGCAGCTCCGCCTCAGAGGGCACCGCCTGCATACGAATGGGGTCGGCGAGATCTGAAGGATTCATCAGCGACAGATAATAAGGGGTAATGGCAAGTGGATATTTGAGGCTCACCAAGCGCAGCTGCACCAGCTCCTGCGGAGTGAGCCGGATGTACCCGGACAGGGTTTCAACCGTGGTGACGCGATTGCGGAACTGCCACCGCCAGTCTTTCCAGTGCGCGGCGGACGCGTCGCAAAGCAACCGGCGCCGCGCGGCGATTGTATCAAGGGGAGGTTCGTCGTCATCGTCCACGTGAACGGCGGCGGCGGTCCCGGGTGGCGCTTCTTTGACTCCCTGCGCCAAGGTGGTCCGGGGTTTCATCTATTATGTTTCTCCTTTGGTATTTCCATGCTCTCAATTCATGAAAGATATTGCATGAATTAAGACCAACCCATCGAATCATTTATAGCATTTGATTAAGTGTATGTCAAGGGATTTTTGCGCACGAAATCAATATAAATCAGCCACGTGCAAAAATATTTTTCGCGGCGTGCCAACAGGAAAGAAAAACCGGTGCGCTCAGGCAGCGGTTTCGGTTGATGCCGACAGCTGCGCAAGGTCGTCCGGCTCCGGCCTTTCCATTGCCAGCAGGACCACCATCAGCACAAGCAATGCGTTGCGCAGTAAAAGCACCCATACCATAACAACTTGCTTGTCCACTAAATCCCAGTAGCGCACGGGGTAGATATACTGGGTGAAACAGGCGGCCACAATGAAGATGCCCCACAGTGCGGCGCGGAAACGTCCGCTGAGCAGCGGGAACAGTGGATAGAGCCAGAGGATGAACTGCGGGGAGAAGACTTTACTGGTAAGTATCAACACCAGCACCACCGCAAAAGAGTAATTAATCATCTGTGTAAGATCGTCATTCGGCATTCCGTATCGCGGCAGATCTCTTACGCCGGACTTCCGTAGGTGGCGGAAATACAGACCATACATCAAAAATGCGCCCAGCGCCATAAACACGAATGACATTCTGGCCAGCGAAGCCGACAGCGGCGAAGCTACATCCAGCGAAACGGGACCCTGATACGGAGTGGCGTTGCCAATGCCCAGTGAATCAGCAAACAGCAGCAGCGATGCATACAGGCTTTCCAGCTGCAGATCTCGCCCTCCCTGCGTGGTGAAGGCGGCAAAAAAGCCGCCGGCATCAACTATAAGGAAAGGCACCGCGATTACGACAGCGGCGCCAGCGCACACCGCCAGCGACGGGAGGAGTTTTCGCAAGTCCCCACGCCAGAGTTGATACAGCAAAAACAGCGGCGCCAGCGCCAGCGGGAAAATTTTGGTCATGCCGCCTACCACCAACACCCCCCAAGCGATTTTGTAGCGGCTCCGACTGAAAGCCCACAAAGCAGCCAGCATCATGATCGCCGGCGGCAAATCAAAACGCTGCACAGCGATACTGCCGATGGCCGCTATCGCCAGCGTATAACCAATCAGCACTGACCACGGCGAAAGCTTCGCCTGGCGCGCCATATCGTAAACCATGTACAACCCGGCGATATTAAAAGCCAGCATCAGCCACGAAAAAGCCTGGCTGTAGCCGTCAAAGTTTGCGGAAAACAGGGGCATTACATGCGAAGCAAGATAGGGAATGTAAAAAATGATGAACGCCCCGGGCGGGTATTCAACCGCAAAATCACGGTACGGCAGCAATCCTTGCCCAATCTTGGAGGCATATTCATAATACAACCCCATGTCCGGGCCGCCCGCCGGAAAAATGCCGATAAAAATTACCGCGTGCAGAGCCGCAAACGCCACCAGAATGATTGTCCATCTCCAGCGTTCGAAGCTCTTTGTATTGAAGTTCATGTCATGAACCTTGCTACAGTTCTTTCCTGCGCAGCGTGACCCATGTAAGCCAGACGCACAGCGCGGACAGCCCCAGCGCCCCCGTTACCGCCCACCACTCCGACTGCCCCGGTATTCCCATCGCCAAACGATTTCCCCAGCTTATCAACGTCCCTGGCAGGACACGCCCCACCCACGGCAGGACGGAAACAGCCGAAAGCAAGATAATCACACCCACGGCAAGCCCTCCAGCCGCCAACGAGTTTTTCATCAGGCTGGAAAAGAAGAGCGTCACCGACATACAGAACACAAGAAACAGCCACAGCAGCAGATTCTGCCACAGGAATCCCATAGCGGCCGCGTCACCAAACAGGATAAAGGTATATCCAAAGCAGGCCAGACCTCCCAGCGCAACGGCGACCATGAAGTTAAAACTACCCGCCGTGAGCTTGGCTATAATGAAGGCCAGCCGTCCCACCGGCTTGGACAACACCAAGACCGCCGTGCCGCTCTCGACCTCCCTGGCCACCGCCCCCATCGCCATCAACACCGCCACCAGCACGCCGACCTGCGACATGGTTCCGGCATATTCCGCCAGCGCCTGCCCCGAGGTAGGCGGCAGCATCTCGATAGTCATACCGCTGGGCCCGGCCAGTTCCAGAATCTCTGGCATGTACTTGATAAGCAGTGGCGTGCAGAAGCCGAAAAACAGGAACACCGCAGCGACGATGACAATCCGCGAGGTCTTGAACTGCTCGCGCAGCTCCTTGCGCAGAAAAACCGCAAATCCGTTCACGGCGACTTCTCCCCCGATACCAGCTTCACGAAAATATCCTCAAGCGAAGGCATGGTCAGTTCAAGCCGTGCCAGCCCCAGCCCGGCTTCGGCGATAAGGCGCGGCAAACTGCGTTGCGCCTCATCCACATCACTCGCCAGCACCCGCAGACCGGAAACACGGTTGCTGAACTCTGTTTTTTCGGCGGTGACGACCCACGGCTGCCCCTGCAAAGAGACAGCCAGCGCATCCGGTGCGGCGTCAAGCTCTATTTCAAAGGCCGAACGCACGTAGCGCGAGCGCAGCTCCTCCACACTGGAAGTCGCCAGCAGCCTGCCCTTATCGACAATGGCCAGCGAATCGCACACCCGTTCCACGTCTGAAAGAATGTGGGTGGACATAAAAACAGTAGTGGTCTGCCTGAGATGCAATATCAGATTCAGCACGTCGCGCCGCCCCATGGGATCGAGTGCAGAACACGGCTCGTCAAGAAAAAGTACATCCGGCTTGTTCTGAAGCGCCTGCGCCAGACCCAGCCGCTGCTTCATGCCGCGTGAATAACCGCCAATACGCTTCTTCTCACCGGACAGACCGACCAGATCCAGCAGCTCCGCGGCGCGGACACGGTTTTCCGCCGGTGGCATTTGATGAAGTTCACCCACGAACTGCATAAACTCGGCGGCGGTCATCCAGTTATAGAAGTTAGGCACGTCCGGCAAATAGCCTGTTCGGCGGCGCATGTCCGGCGCATCCGGCACCACCTCCCTGCCACCGACCCAAGCCCGTCCGGCGCTGGGGCGGCTCATGCCCATCAACAGCCTGATAGTGGTGGTTTTCCCGGCACCGTTAGGGCCAAGGAAACCGAAAATGCTACGCTCCGGCACCTCCAGTGTCAGCCCGTCGAGCGCCGCTCTGGAGCCGTAAATCTTGGTCAGGTTTTCGCACTTTATCGCTGGCAATTCAAGTCCTCGGCTACCGGGGTCAGGAGGCATCACCAGACGGTTTGTCCTGCCGCCCCAAGATGAAATACAGGATGGGACCGATCAGATTCAACAGTATGATTACCAGTATCCAGACAACCTTGTTGCCGCCAGTGACATACTCACGCTTGACGCAGTCCACCAGCGCCCATATCATCAGGCCTATCTGGAGTATCACCAGCGGAATAAAGAGCATTAGCAGCTGGGAAATGTTTATAGTACCATTCATAATTCACTCCTACAAGCGTGCAAAATACGGCTTTAGCGTTTTATAAGTTTCCTGAAGCGCCTCGTTAACGACCTTAATATCCGCCAGCACCGGCATAAAGTTGGTGTCGCCGCTCCAGCGCGGCACAATATGGGTGTGCATGTGCTGGTCAATGCCGGCGCCCGCCGCCCGCCCCAGATTCATTCCGATATTAAAACCATCGCAACGATAAACCTTTTTTAACGCGGCGACGCTATCGCTCACGATTTTGAAATGTTCGTTGCGTCCGGCGGCAGTCATCAACTCAGGGGAGTTGAGATGCCTGTATGGCACCACCATCAGGTGTCCGGCGTTGTAGGGATAGCGGTTCATCATGACGTAATTCAGTCTGCCGCGAAAGAGGAGGAGCGTCCCCACATCATCCTGCGCCGCTGGATGGTCGCACAGGATGCAGCCTTCTTCCTTCCTTCCCGAAGTAGCCTGCTCAATGTAGCGAATGCGCCACGGCGCCCACATGCTTTCCACTCCGCCCTCCTTGAATTGCCGCTATTGTAACAGCCGGAGAATAAGATAGCAAGGCATGGATCGAGTCCAACATGTATTGAGCTTATACAGATTCCAAATTGTGAGTTTTGAATGGCAAAAGGAAGATGCTAGGCAAAACCCAAAAAGCTCAACCCTCTGTATTTTCGGTGAACAGGTTCTTTGACTGAATAACCTATACCACAACGATGGTAATGGGGTCTAATTGCCCACCGAAATTGACGTGAGTGTCACGTACAATATCATCATACACACCCATGTTATAGGATACATCTAATACATATACCCCTGGTATTATCGCCCAGAACTCATGGGTGCTTGTGATGGTTTCGCCGGGGCTAAGAATCGTTTGGTGCAATGCCGAAAATTCAACGCGTTGACTAATTAAGTGAAACGGATATAAAAGAAAGGTTACTCTCGGACCAAGCCTAAGTCCGCCTGTCGCAACCTTGACTTCCTTCCCACAGTTGTTGGTTATTGTTGCGTTGAAAACTATCTTCTCACCACGGAAAAAGACTGTTCTATCCAAGTCAATAGCCAGGGGGAATTCATTGGAGTATACACCGGCGCTTTGAGGCACCTTGATAAAGGCACTTATGGCAAAGACATACAGAATGACGACTGGGATAATCAGGCACATCCAATACTTGCGCATTTTCATTTGATTTGGCACCTCCAATTTTAACGGTGGTGACCATAAAATAAGACTTTCAACGGCAGTCTTATTTTATGGTCAGATCGAATTACAGTTACACCATCAGAACTACGGGGTTACTACTCTTACTAACAGCCTTTTGATGGTGTCATTTTCAAGGGAAGGATACAATGCTGTAACACCATATGTCAAATCCCTGTATAAGTCCAATATATGTTTGAATTTATACAGCCGTGTTTCAAATTGTGAGTTTTGAATTCAGGAACGTGGTGACAGGAAGAGTGAAGGATAGCTTCAAACGATATGCCCGCGTACATAACACAAGGCACCATTGAAAATTTAATCCGACAGCGGTCTGATCTCCAGATAATTGCCCGATTCAGTTTCAGTGTATTGCATAATAATCGTTCCTTGTTTCCAACTCAAATTGGGATTGCCATCACACCAAAACATAACTGTCTTATTAGCATCGTCAATTACA
>Ga0123353_10001782_pt1 | contig 26445 bp, 28 predicted proteins | sample TergutLab28metaG_3_FD_92763 | JGI IMG/M metagenome (GOLD analysis project Ga0123353, IMG submission 92763) | Labiotermes labralis P3 segment gut microbial communities from Petit-Saut dam, French Guiana - Lab288 P3 | ecosystem: Host-associated > Arthropoda: Insects > Digestive system > Gut ...
ATACCGGGCCGATGATTGTGTTGAGCAATGTCATTTTCGCTCCTCCTCAAGTTGGCGCATTAGGCTGCGCAGTTCCTCCATTGAAATTTTTTCTTCCCGCACGAAGTTGAGCAGCATTTTCTCCGCAGAGCCGTCGAACACCTTTTGTAAAAAATTCTTGCGCTGTCCAGCGATGTATTCCTCCTCAGTCACGGCGACGAAGTAGCGATAGGTGCGCTGGTTGATCTCCTCCACCCGCACCGCGCCCCGGCTCACCAAGCGGCCCAGCAGCGTTTTCTGCGTGTTTTTGTTTCCAGGCAGTTGCGCAAGAATCTCGGGAGAAGTGATGCCGTCCTGCTTCCATAGAACCCTCATGATCGGCAGTTCGGAATCGTTGACAATGGTTTTCTTCTTCATGGCAGGAATCCCCTTTCAGGCTACTCTCGTAATCCAATATAAGATTATCATAGTAATCCGTTTTTGTCAAGAGGAAATTTTTAATTGGGCATTTTTATCTAATCGCCAAGGGGCTTTGTTGCTGCTAAACGGGGGGCAGTACCGGGGAGGGGGGTTCGGATTTTTCGGGCCTCGGCAAGCGCCGGAGGCATAATTTAATTGTGCGGCTGGGGGGTTCGCCGTTTCTGGCCGATGGAGGCCCAAGGGGGCCAATTTCCGGCTGGAGGGGGATTTTCGGGCCATTTTGCCGCCCAGCGCTGCTATCCTGGCAAAAGGAGCCGAACGCGGAAAGCCTTGTATATAGCCAATTCTTATCCTGAAACACCAAAAGGGCCACCCAAAATGGGCAGCCTTTTTGGTATGAAACTATGTCATTCTTCATGGAGCGGGAAACGGGACTCGAACCCGCAACATTCAGCTTGGGAAGCTGACGCTCTGCCAATTGAACTATTCCCGCAAATCTTACTTTTTATATTATACCACTCCCGCGCGGATTTTTCAAGAGTAAATTTAACGAAAATCCGACTTATTTCAAAGTATCCAGAAAAGTCCGGTCTTTGTCGCTCAGCTCCGCCCCTTCCAGCAGGTCAGGCCGCCTGTTAAACGTCCGTTCCAGTGAGCGCTCTCTCTGCCACCGCTCTATGTTCGCGTGATGCCCGGAAATAAGCACCTCGGGCACTTCCCGGCCGCGCCATTCAAAGGGCCGCGTGTACTGCGGATGCTCCAAAAGGCCCGCGAAGTGGCTCTCTTTCTCAAAGGCCTCGTCAGCGGACAGCACGCCCGGCTGGAGCCGCGTAATACTGTCGGCCAGCACAAGCGCCGGAAGCTCGCCGCCGGTCAGCACAAAGTCGCCTATTGAGATTTCCTCGTCCACGATTTCCTCCAGCACGCGCTCGTCCACGCCCTCGTAATGCCCGCACAGCAGGGCGATATTGTCCATCGCAGCCAGCTCCTTCACGCGCTGCTGCGTCAGCGTCCTGCCCTGGGGCGACATGTAGATCAAACGGGGCCGCCTGCCCAGTTCCTCGCACAGCGACTCAAAGCAGTCGCAGATCGGCTGTACCTGCATCACAAGCCCGTATCCGCCGCCGTAGGGCGAATCGTCCACGCGGTTGTGCCTGTCCTTGGTGTAAGCGCGGATGTCGCGGCAGTTGATTTCGATGAGACCCGCGCCGCGCGCGCGCTTGAGGATGCTTTCGCCCAAGACCGCCTCGCACATGGCGGGAAAGAGGGTAAGTATGTCAATCCGCATCTGATCCTCCATCCTCCATGTCATCGAACATACCCGTGATCGGCCTGATTTTAACCGTGCCGCGCTCAACGTCAACCTGCGCGACGATGGCCGGAACCGCCGGGATCAAATGCTCCCGGCCGCTTGAGTCTTTGATATGCCAAACGTCATTCGCGCCCGTCCGACTTACGTCGGCGAGCGTCCCGTAAACCCTATGTTCGTCGTCGGCGTCAACGGCTTCGCATCCGATAAGCTCCGCGACGAAATAGCTGCCCTCGCCGATTTTAGCGTCACTGCGGCGCATGAAAAGCTTTCTGCCGCGAAGAGCCGCCGCCGAGCTTATGTCGTCAACGCCCTCAAGCGTCAAAAGCGCGACATTCCCGTGCGGACGGCACGACAACACGCGGACGGACCTTTGTCCCTCCGCGTCAAAATAGAGGGTATCGAATTGCGTCACGAACGCGGGAGAATCACACCACGGGTTTACGCGAAGCTCTCCGCGTACCCCGTGTGTGCCGACGATTTGTCCGATCTCCAAAAAAGCCTTAATCAATTTCTACAGAGATTCTTCCGCCCTCGCGGGCCGCCGCGGCGCGCATGATGGTGCGGATGGCCTTGGCGATACGTCCCTGCTTGCCGATGACCCTGCCCATGTCGCTTTCGCCCACGTGCAGATGATAAACGATCACGCCCTCCTCGTTCAGCGCGTCAACCGTAACGGAGACGGCGGAGGGATCCTCGACAAGACCCTTGGCAACAAGTGTCAGTAAATCTTTCATGATAAATCCTTCTTTTGTTTATTGTTGGGAACTATTCGGCTTCCTGCTCGGCGGCCGCTTCAGCCTCAGCTTCAACGGCTGGTTCCGCTTTTGCCTGAAGAGCGCCGCTCTTTTTCAGCAGAGCTTTTACGGTATCCGTGGGCTGGGCGCCGTTTTGGATCCAGCGGGCGGCCTTTTCGCCGTCGATGTTGATCTCGGGCGGATCGGTTAAGGGATTGTACGTCCCGATCTCCTCGATGAATCTGCCGTCGCGCGGGTATCTTGAATCCGCCACGACGACGCGGTAGAAAGGCGCCTTTTTCGCGCCCATGCGGCGCAGTCTGATTTTTACAGCCATTGTTAATTTTCCTCCAATAAGTATAATTATTATGAATTTGCGATTGACATAATAAAATTACATGCGAAATCCCATGTTTTGCATATCCTGCATCATATCCATGCGCCGCATCTGCTTTTTCGACATCTTGCCGTTCATCTGCTTGAACATCTTCTGCATCTGCCTGAACTGCGAAAGCAAGCGGTTGACGTCCTCGACCTCCTTGCCGCACCCGGCGGCAATGCGCCTTTTGCGCGACGGATTGATCAGATCGGGGTTGGCGCGCTCTTTCGGCGTCATGGAGTATATGATCGCCCGAAGCTTGTCGAACTGCGACTCGTCGATGTCTGCGTCACGAATCTTGCCGCCGATTCCCGGGAGCATCCCGAGAATATCACGCATGGAGCCTAAGCGGTTGAGCTGGTCGATCTGATCGAGCAGGTCGTTTAAATCGAACTTGTTCTTCATCAGCCTCTGCTGCATTTCGACGGCCTTTTTTTCGTCGAGCTGCTGCTCCGCTTTCTCGATCAGCGACAGCACGTCGCCCATGCCCAGTATCCTTGACGCCACGCGCTCGGGATGGAATATATCAAGATCGTCAAGCTTTTCGCCGACGCCGACAAACTTGATGGGCTTGCCTGTGACGGCTTTCGCGGACAACGCGGCGCCGCCTCTTGTGTCACCGTCGAACTTCGTCAGCACAATGCCGTCGATACCTAACGTCTCGTTGAACTTTTCGGCTACGTTGACCGCGTCCTGACCTGTCATGGCATCGACGACCAACAGGATCTCATGGGGGTGAACCTCGCTCTTGATATTCTTAAGCTCGTCCATGAGCGCTTCGTCGATATGGAGACGGCCCGCCGTGTCGATAAACACATAATCGTAGCCCTGATCCTTCGCGAGCCTGACGGCTTCTTTCGCGATTGTGACGGGATTTGCCGTACCCATCTCGAACACGGGAACTCCGGCCTGTTCTCCCACGATTTGCAGCTGTTTGATGGCGGCCGGGCGGTATATATCGCAGGCGGCCAAAAGCGGCCTGTGTCCCTGCTTTTTAAGCATCAGCGCGATTTTGGCGCTATGGGTGGTTTTACCCGTGCCCTGAAGCCCGCACATCATCACGACCGTCGGCGGCCTGGGCGCGGAGCTTAAACGCGTATGAGTCCCGCCCATGAGCGTGACAAGCTCCTCGTTGACGATCTTGACGACCATCTGCGCCGGCGTCAGGCTTTCCATCACCTGCGCGCCGATAGCCCGCTGCGTCACAGCGGCGGTGAAATCTTTTGCGACCTTGTAGCTGACATCCGCGTCCAAAAGCGCAAGCCGAACCTCGCGCATCGCGTCGCGCACGTCCGACTCGGTCAGACTTCCTTTGCTGCGCAGCCGTTTAAACGCGCTTTCAAGCCTGTCAGAAAGACCCTCAAAGGCCACATTGCCAACCCCTTCGTAAAAGTTACAGACGTTCTAATATGCAATAAAGGTTATGTGAAAAATACTCTGTGAGAAAAGGAATTTTTGAAAGCGCGGTCATCACTTTTGAAATCAATTTTTCATTCGCGTTGACGCGGAACAATTTGACGTCAAGCCCGCTGCCGTAAAACAACCTTTTATATTCCCTGAGCGGCAGCATATTTAATCCCAAATCATAGACGGATGAAATTTTTATATCCCTGTTTTTGTTCGCGCTTTTCAGGATACTCTTTTTTGTGCGCGTCAGATGCCCCCACGGCAGCATGGATTTTGTTCCGTGATGATCCCCATAAGGTGAATTGTATAAAGGGCCGAAGCCGATCAAAATTCTTCCTTTATGTTTTAAGCGGCGGGCCATTTCTTTTAAGCAGTCGTCCGGCCCGATAATATGTTCAAAGGCATCCTTGGAGAGGATGAGATCAAAATCGCGCTCCAAAAGCTCCTCAACCGTACAGTGCTTGAACTCGACACAGTTCTGTAAATGAGGATAATTCCTCATTAAATTCTCGTTCGCAAAATTTATCCGGCGTTCGTCAATATCAAGGCCGACCACTTTGGCGGCATTCCTTTCGGCCGCGTAAATACACAGGCTTCCGTGCCCGCAGCCTACATCCAGCACCTTTAACCCTGTGAAATCCGGCTCACCGTTTAATCTTTCAAAAAATTTTTTATTGTCCGTTTCGCCTTTTTTGAAGTATTCCAGGTCTTTCTCACTCAAGCCCATAAATAGATTCCCCGATCTCAAGCTAAAAGCGTCTGCGCCGCCGTCTTGATCTTGACGGTGTACTCGTTGATCTCCCGCGACAGGCTGTGGCGCAGGTTATAGTCGCTGATCATCGCGGTGTACTCAACGATCTCGTCAACGCCGCGGCGCATCTCGCCGAAACGCCTGGAAAGCCCGAGCCGCTCCTCCATATCGAACAGCTGCGCCTCCGCGCGCTTGATCGCGTCACGCACACCTTGACGCGTAATGCCCTCATTGGCCGCGATTTCGGACAGCGACAGATCGTCGTTATAATAGCACTCGAGAAATTCACGCTGCTTTTCAGTCAGCAGCTCGCCGTAAAAATCGAGCAGGACGGCGACTTCCATATTTTTAGCCATAACAAAACACTTTCTTTTAGAGGTTATATTTATCACTATGAATATAATCTCTTTGTGATTGGTGTAAAGGGTTTGTCTTTACAGTTCTGTTATTATACTAAAATAAAATCGATTTGTCAAGCGCTTTTTTTATCAAAAAACGCTTAATTTTCAATGATTTTTCGGCGTTTTGACGAATCCGCGCGGAACACCCTACAGCTTGTGGCGTAACAAGAAACACGGCACAATACCTAGATTAAATTTTCCTAACGATCGCAATCGGTGTCTGCTCCGACGTCTGCCCCAGGGGATTGTCACGAAAAATCTCCTTGCACATATCTTTGCTGATGGACTTGTCTGAAACGCCCAAAACCTCGCGGCCGAGGTCATTCGCGTCCATGATCACGACCTTGTGCCCGCAGTGCCTTTCAAGCTTTGCCGCGACGTCATCGGGATCCTTCGGGGCAAGCTTGGCGTAGTGGTTGTAGGGCGGGAGGGCGTAGTCGCAGGGGCCGTCTATGGCGCGCCCCTTGTCGCCGACGATTTTATAAAACACGCCGCGTACGCCGAAAGGCTTGGTCACGGCAGAGCACATCGCCGCGAACAGGATGCGCGGCACGCCGATGTCGCGTATCGCAAGCTCCATCGTCCAGGGGCTGCCCAGCCCGATGCCGTAGGGCGACTTGTACACAAATTTATAAAGCACATTCGCCAGCCGCGACGGCTTGATGTCGTCTATGTCGAAAGCCCGTCCCTGACTGATGGCGACGATCTTTTCGCTCATGAAAATCATGTCGCCGTCTATGAGATACGGCTTTACGTATTCATCAATGACGTCCGTCAGACTGTCGCCGCTCATGACGACATGGGTTTTGACGGGATAGCGGTAATAGTCTCCGTATTTGGTTGAAATCTCAAGCTGCTTGTCCTCGTTTGGAAGAAGTTTTTCCGTTCCCATTGATTTACCTCCACTTTCAAATTGTATATGCTCTAACCTTCATCGAAGCGCATTTAACTAACCACATCTAATGTCTACCATCTAGAATCTAGAATCTACTTTCCTACGCAAAACCGCGCGAACACCTCGTTCACAACCGATTCGGACGCTTTTTCGCCCGTCAACTCAAACAGCGCCTCGATACACGCGTCGGCGCACACGGACACGGCGTCCAGGGTCACGGCGTTGTTCAGCGCGTCTATGCCCTCATCGAGCCACCTCACCGCGCGTTTGCAGCAGTCACGCTGGCGCTCAGTCGTGAGCATGGCGGCGCAGGGATCGAAGCGATCCGTTCCGCACGCCCGTTCGACGGCCGCACACAGTCTGTCAAGCCCCTTGCCTGACGCGGCGGACATCTCCACAAGCTCCGCCGCGGCTTCGGCGACCGGCGCCGTATCGAGCTTCCCCGGCAGATCGGTTTTATTGATGACGGCGACGGTGAGCTTCCCCTTGCACGCCTCCAAAAGCCTTATATCGTCCGCCGTCAGCTCGTCAGAGCCATCGAACACCGCTAAAACAAGCGAGGCGCGCTGAAGTTTTTTCATGGCCAACTCCACGCCGACGCGCTCGACGGGATCGTCCGTTTCACGCAGGCCCGCCGTGTCGGTCAGACGCAACGCGACGTTTCCTAGCGTCACCGTCTCCTCAACGGCGTCCCGCGTGGTTCCGGCATAGGGCGTGACGATGGAGCGGTCAAAGCCCGTGAGCAGGTTCATCAGCGTGGACTTGCCCACGTTCGGGCGGCCGACGATGGCGGCGCTTACGCCCTGCGTCACCGCCTGTCCCATGTCAAAGGAGTTCAGGAGGATATCCAGCGCGTCTTTAGCGCGAAGAAACGTCTGTTTCATCGTTTGCGCGGAGATGTCCTCTATATCCTCGTCGGGATAATCGACCCACGCCGCGAGCTGCGCCGATACCGCGATGATGTCCTTTGCCACGGCGTTTATCTCACGGCTCAGGCTGCCCTCGAGCGCGTTCAAAGCGGCGGCGGCGGCCTGCTCGCCGTGGGCGGAAATCAGCCCCATGACCGCTTCCGCCTCCGACAGGCCGATCCTGCCGTTCAGAAAAGCCCGTTTCGTGAACTCTCCCGGCTCGGCCGGTCTCGCGCCCGCGTTAAATACCGCGCCCAATGCCCTGCGAAGCAGGTAAAGCCCGCCGTGAAGCGAAAGCTCCGCCGTATCCTCGCCGGTGTAGCTGCGCGGGGCACGAAAAACGAGGCACACGGCCTCGTCCAGCACGGTTTCGTTGTCTGTGACCTTGCCGTAGTACGCGCGGTAGCCGGCGGAGCCTGTAAGCGGCGGTTCGCCCACAGGCGAAAAAACCCGTGAAGCAACCAGGAGCGCGTCAGGTCCGGATATGCGTATGACGCCGAGCCCGCCCGCCGCCTGCGGGGTCGCTATGGCGGCGATTGTGTCTATGGAATGGACAATTTCGGACATGAGAACCTCGCTGTGCAGGAGCCGCGCAACGGGCGGCCCGCCGTTATAATGTTTCCAACGCGTTTTTAACATGCGTCAAAAGCGTATCCCGGGCCGCGTCCAAAGGCCCACCCAGCGTACATCCCGCCGCGCTGAAATGCCCGCCGCCGTTCATCTTTTTGCAGATGTCCGCCGCGCTCACGGGAGGATTCGTGCGCACGGACGCCTTGAACGTGCCGTCCGTCTGCTCGCGCAGCGTCGCCCCGACTAAAACGTCCTCGAGCTGGCGCGGCAGAGCCGATATCCTGTCAAAGTCGTCCCCGCGCGAGCCGCTTTCCTCAAGCATCGCCTGCGTCACGGCGATCAGCGCGAAAAGTCCATCACAGTGCGTTTCCACGCTGTTCAGCGCCATACGCTCAAGCGCCGCGAAGCTTTTGCTTTTCGTCTCGAACAGCTCGCGGTTGAGCCGCGCGAAATCCGCGCCCAGGTCAATCAGCTCCGCCGCCGCGCGGAAAGACGCAGACGTGACGTTGGCGTAGCGGAAGCAGCCCGTGTCGGTGGAAAGCCCGGCATAAATGCACTCCGAAATGATGGGCGTTATGTCGATCTTCATCTCTTTCAGCAGGCTGAACACCACTTCGGCGGCGGATGAGGCCGTGTCGTCGTTCAGCACAGTCTCCGCTTTAAAATCGCCTGAGAGATGATGGTCAATACACAAATCGACCCTGCCGCCGAAGCGCGCCTCTACAGACTCGCCCAGCAGCTTTTGCGACGCGACGTCCACCGCGACGATATACTCAGGCTCAAAAGAGACAGGCCCGAGTCCCTGCGCCATGAAACGGTAGGCTTTCGGTATCTCATCCTCGCAAAGCACGTCCGCTTTTTTTTGCAAGCTTAAAAGCGCCCTGCAAAGCGCGTACGCGCCGCCCAGCGTGTCGCCGTCGGGGTGTGCGTGGGTTAAAATGAGGATATTATCTTTTTCCCTGAGCTGCCGCGCCGTTTCAGTTAGGAGTGTTTTCAAATATAATCCATCCTTATCGGTATCGGTGATTATTTTAGTTCGTTTAATTTCCGCGCGATCTCCATGCCGTACGCCACGGAGTCGTCGGCGATGAATTTAAGCTCCGGCGTTTTGCGCAAACCCAGCCTGCCTCCCACCTCGCGGCGGATAAGCCCGGTCGCGCTTTTCAGGCCCTCGACAGCTGTTTTCGCTCTGTCCATCCCCTCCATCGCGCTGACGTATACCTTCGCGAATGACGCGTCGGAGCTGACGTCCACGCGCACGACCGTCAGCAGACAGCCGCTCACGCGCGGATCCTTAAGCTCGCGCACAACGGCCGTAACCTCGCGTTTGATGTCCTCTGACACCCTGCCTATTCTGTGACCGGGCATAACCCTTCACCTGCCTCCCGTTTGGTAGACGCTAATCTCTGTATTCTTCTATCATATACGCCTCAAGTACGTCGCTTTCCTTGACGTCGTTGAACTTATTCAGTCTCATACCGCATTCATAGTTTGACGCCACCTCTTTCACGTCGTCCTTAAAGCGGCGCAGGGAGGCAAGCTCGTCGTCGGCGATGATGATGCCGTCGCGCACCACGCGTATCTTCGCGTTACGCGTGATCCTGCCGCTCTGTACGTAGCAGCCCGCGATATTGCCGATGGAGGATATCTTGACGATCTGCCGCACCTCGGCCCTGCCAAGCTCGACCTCACGGTATTTCGGCGCGAGCATACCCTTGATGGCGGCTTCTATTTCCTCGATGCAGTCGTAGATGACGCGGTACATGCGCATTTCCACGCCGTCGCGCTCCGCGTTGAGGGCGGCCACGGGATCGGGACGCACATTAAAGCCCACGATGATGGCGTTGGACGCGTCCGCGAGCATGACGTCCGACTCGTTTACCGCACCGACGCCCGCATGGATGATTGACACGCGGACCTCCTCGTTGGACAGCTTTTCGAGGTTCTGCCTCACGGCTTCCGCCGAGCCCTGCACATCGGCCTTGACGATGATGTTGAGATCCTTGAGTGCGCCCGCCTGGAGCGATTCAAAGAGATTATCCAAAGTGACTTTCTCGAAGGACTTGAACTGTTCCTCTCTGGTCTGCTGCTTGCGCTTTTCCACAAGCTCACGGGCAAGGCGCTCGTCGGAAACCGCGTCGAACACGTCGCCGGCCTGGGGCGCCTCGGTCAGGCCCGTGACCTCCACGGGCACGCAGGGCCCCGCCGACTCCGTCTTGCGTCCCCTGTCGTCCGTCATAACCCTTACGCGTCCCACAGCCTCGCCCGCGACGATAACGTCGCCGCTTTTGAGGGTTCCGTTTTGAACGAGCAGCGTCGCCACCGGGCCTCTGCCCTTGTCAAGCTTCGCCTCTATGACGATGCCCCTGGCCGAGCGGTTGGGGTTGGCTCTGAGTTCTTTCATCTCCGCTATGAGTAGTATTGACTCAAGCAGCTTGTCTATATTCATTTTTGTAATGGCGGAAACAGGCACGCAGATGATGTCGCCGCCCCATTCCTCGGCGACAAGCTCGTATTCCGTCAACTGCTGCATGATCCTGTCGGTGGTCACGCCGGGCTTATCCATTTTGTTGATGGCCACGATGATCGAAACGCCCGCGGCTTTCGCGTGGTTGATGGCCTCTATCGTCTGCGGCATGATGCCGTCGTCGGCCGCGACGACCAAAACGGCGATATCCGTGGCCATCGCGCCCCTGGCTCTCATGGACGTGAACGCGGCGTGGCCGGGCGTGTCGAGGAACGTCAGGCCCTGCCCGTTGCGCTCCACCCTGTACGCGCCGATGTGCTGTGTGATACCGCCCGCCTCCGTCGCGGTGACGGACGTGTTGCGTATCGCGTCCAGAATCGACGTCTTGCCGTGATCGACGTGGCCCATGACGACCACGACCGGGTCGCGCGGCTGAAGGTCGCTTTCCTCGTCCTCGCGGTCGTCGATGATCCTGTCCTCGATGGTCACGACGATTTTTTTATTGACCTTCGCGCCAAGCTCCGTGGCGACGATCGCCGCCGTGTCAAAATCTATGACCTCGTTGACGGACGTAATCTGACCAAGCTCGAACAGCTTTTTGACGACCTCGGCGGCCGTGCGCTTGAGCATGGCGGCAAGTTCGCCGACGGTCAGCTCGTCGGGCACGGTGATGACGAGCTGCGGCTTTTTGGCGCGCTCCGCCGCGATCCTCTGAAGCCGCTCCGCCTCTGTCTCGCGGCGGCGGCTCCGCGTGCCGCCCTGCTTGCGGTACTGCTTTGACTTCTGGTTAAGCTTCTGCTTATTGATAGACGTGTCCGTCTGCATGGACGACTTGTTTACGGGCGCGATCGTCTCATAGCGCTCGTTATATTTGTCAAGCTCCACATGGCTCGTCCTCGTATCCACCGTACGCGCCTCGCCCTTTGTGCGCGACTGCGGGGCGGCCGCCGGGTTCTTCGGCTTTTTCTTCGGCGGCGTGATGACCGTCTTGGGCGCGTTTTGCGCGGCGGGCGCTTTCCCGGACTGCTGCTTGCCCGGCTGCGCGTCTTTGCCCTTGCCCCTGTCTTTGTCCTTGTCCTTGTCCTTGTCCTTGACGGCTCCCGAAGCGGCTTTCTCCGGCTTTTTCTTGAGCGCCGCCTGTGCTTCGGCGCGCGCTTTCGCGGCGGCTTCTTCATTCGCCTGAGCCTCCGCGTCGGCCTTTGCCTTATCATCGGCGCGTTTTTGCTCGCCGATCGCGAAATATTTGTCGAAGCTTTCCACCTGATTGTCACGCGTGAACTTCTCGAAGATGATGTCAAGCTCGTCCTGCTCCAAAGCGGTCATGTGCTTTTTGACGTCGCTGAAATAGGCGGACAAAAGCTCGCTGATCACCGTGCTTTTCACATTGAAATCCTTGGCTACCTCATGTACCCTGTATTTATTTATCATAGAAATCCTCCCTTGGTTCCTCGTTGCGATGAAGCTCCGCGATCTTTTTTGCGAACCCCTCGTCGTTTACTGTCAATACGCCCGCGCGGTAACCCGTCGCGCCCTTTATCATGTCCATCGTGTATGCGGTTTGCAGCACCGGGACAGTCCCGCCGCCCGATGAAGCGGCCCTCCCGAATTCCCGTTTCAGCCTGTCGGACGCATCGGACATGAGCAGACAGGCTCTTGCCCTGCCGTGTTTGATGTCGCCCAGGCAAGCGTCGTGCCCCCAGCCCAGCTTTCCGGCTTTCCGGCAAAGTCCGAGCATGGAGAGAAGCCGGTCATTCATGTTCCAACAACCTCCATCCCGCCGCATCATGCGGCGCAATACAATCAGGCGTGAAACGCGTGGCGGTACAAATAGGGGATGAAAATAAATCTTTCACGTTAGCTCCCCTTCCATCAACGCGTAGACCTCGTCGGGAATTTTGCACTCGAAAGCGCGTTCAAACCGCTTTGCCTTTCGCGCCTTTTTGAAACATTCAGCACTACGGCACACGTAAGCGCCGCGCCCGGCTTTCTTGCCGGTGAGGTCAAGGCTCACCTCGCCCTCGGGACTCTTGACGACCCGCACAAGCTCGCGCTTCGGCTTCATCTCGTTGCATCCTATGCACTTTCGTAAGGGAACGCGTTTTGGTCGCACAATATCACCTGAAACCTTACATGTCAATCTAACAGAAATAGTTTGTCTGTTCTGAATAAGCAAATTTATGTGTCCAGCTCAATCGTCTGCCCGCCCGCGCCGCTTTCCGGCTTTATATCGATCTTCCAGCCCGTCAGCTTCGCGGCAAGCCTCGCGTTCTGCCCCTTGTTGCCGATGGCCAAAGAAAGCTGGCTGTCAGGCACAATGACGGCACAGGAGCGTTCGCCTGTCGTATCCGCGGCCAGAACGTCCGCCGGAGCCAGCGCCGCCGCGACGAACACCATCGGATTTTCGTCATACTTGATGATATCTATCTTCTCGCCGCCCAAAAGGTCAACGATTTTGCCGACCCTCGCGCCTCTGGGCCCTATGCACGCGCCCACGGGGTCAACATTCTCGTCGGAGCTGTATACGGCGAGCTTCGTGCGCGAGCCCGCTTCCCGGGACACGGCCTTTATTTCCACCGTGCCGTCGAATATCTCGGGTACCTCGGTTTCGAACAGACGCTTCACGAGTCCGGGATGCGTTCTGGAAAGGGTCGCTTTCGGATATTTCCGCCCGCCCTCCTTGATCTCCGCGACATATACCTTAATGATGTCGCCCTCCTTGAACGTCTCCACGGGCATCTGCTCCGATTTCGGAAGAACCTCCTCGAATCTGCCCATCTCTATCACGGCGTCGCCCGTAACGGGGTCGATCTTCTGTACCTTGACGGTGATGATCTCCTGATAACGGTTCTGGAATTCCTCGCGCAGCTGGCCGTGCTCGGCCTCGCGTATGCCCTGCCGCAGGACATGCTTGCCCTTGTCGGCAGCGATACGGCTGACATCCTTTGTCTCCAGCATGATCTCGATGATATCCCCCGGCATCGCGCCGGACTTATATTTATGCGCCTGCTCGGGCAGCAAATCGCAGTCGGGATCGCTTATCTCCGAAACGACGTTTTTGCGTACATAGACTTTCATTTCATTTTTCTCCGGGTCAATTTCGCAGAAAACGATATCCTTATTGTTGTAGTCCCGTTTGACAGCCGTCACGATTGCTTTCTGTATGCCGTCGCAGAGCGCGTCCATCTGGATCCCCTTTTCCTTTGACAGCAGCCTCAGCGCGTCGAAAAACTCCGAACTCATTTTGCAAAATCATCCTTTCCAAGTTAAAATTTTATATTGGGTTCTTTTAAAAATTACTTTTATTTGAAATCATCAAGCTTGATGAAGCTTGTTTCTTTTTTTGTTACGTTCATCGCCGGGCCGTCCGCAGCGCGTAGCGTGATCATACCGTTGTCATAGCTTTCCAGCACGCCGGAAAAGTCCCGCTGCCCGTCGACGGGTCGGATCGTCCGCAGCTTGACTTTTTTTCCCGCGCAGGCGGCGAAATGCTCGGGGCGCGTCAAATCCCGTTCGACCCCCGGCGACGAGACCTCAAGGCAGTAGCCGTGTTCAACGGGGTCAAGCTCGTCAAGCGGCGCGTCTATCAGGCGGCTGAACGCCTCGCAGTCCTCTATGCCGACGCCGCCCTCTTTGTCGATGAAAACACGCAGAAACCAGCCCGCGCCCTCCTTGACGAAACGGACGTCCCAGACCGTCAGGCCAAGCTCCCGCGCCGCGGACTCGGCTATGCCGGCGACGGCGGCCGCGACCGAACCGCCTTTCCCGTTTGACGCCACGCGCAACGCCTCCTTTTTTTCTAAATGTGAAATTAAAGTAACACACAAACGAAAGAGCGGGTCGCCCCACTCTTAAAAAATCTCCATAATAAACAAGAGATTGTTCCGCTTTCATCTGACGTCCGTATTATTCTATCACAGTTTAAGAAAAATATCAAGTGTTTTTTGCGGAAATATTCATAATAAATTCATTCCCGGTTGACTTTGTCCGCCGTTTATGCTAATCTAAAAATAAGAACCTGTGTTCATATGGGGAGGTATATTGTTATGTTTGCGTATCGCGTTCTTCCAATCAGAAGTTTCCTGCAAAAGCTCCTGGCTATGTCCCTGGGCGTGATCATCGCGCTGTTCGGTTCCCTTTATAATTTCCATGAGCGGCAAACCGTTCCGACCCCGGACGGCGCGGTCCGCGTCATGACGTTTAACCTGCGGTACGGCGGCGTGAGCGAGGACAGCTTTATGAGCCGCCGGGATATCGTCGCACAGACCGTCGCGGACTATCTGCCCGACTCTTTCGGCGTACAGGAAGCGCATCTGCGCTGGATTTTCGCCCTGCGCGCGCGTCTGCCGGAGTATGACTGCATGTACGTCGGACGCACAAACGGCTTTGTGGGCGAGTCAAGCGCGGTGTTTTTCCTGAAGGACCGTTATGAGCTGCTGGACTCCGACACGTTCTGGCTGTCCGAAACGCCCGGCAGGCCGTCGCGGGGCTGGGACGCGTCGATGAACCGCGTCTGCACCTGGGTCAAGCTCAGGGACAGGGAGACGGGACTTGTATACGTCCACATGAACACGCACTTCGACCATATCGGGCAGCAGGCGCGCGCGGAAAGCGTGGCGATGATCCTTGACAAGACGCGGGAGTTTACAGGTGAGGGGCTACCGGTCGTATGCACGGGCGACTTCAACTTTGAGGAGGGTTCCGAGCCATACGCGGCGATCACAGGGGATTTGCTCCACGACGTGAAGTTTCTTGCCGCCGACACCATGAACGGCAATACGTTCCACGGTTTTGATCAGGAGGGTACGAAAGACAATCCCCCGATAGACTTTATCTTCTGCACGGAGGACATTGCGCCGCTGACATATAAGATCATCACTGAGGGCATTAACGGCAGGGCGGTGTCGGATCATTATCCCGTCATAGCCGATTTATTGATAGGCGAGTGACCGTGAAAAAGCTTTTATTGATTTTGTGGAACGCCTTTTTTGACGCGAAAAAAAAGCTCTCCGACTCTTATTTCGCGGCCTTTGACTTTTTTTATAAAAGGCTCGTAAAGCCGCCTCCTGTCAAGTCCGTTGACGAGACGCTTGATAAGATACTGGCGGCAGGCTGTTCGGTCAGCCGCTTCGGCGACGGTGAGATAAAGCTCTTAAAGGGTAAAAGCATCTCCTTTCAGACGGTCTCCCCGTTGCTGAAAAAGCGGCTGAAGGAGGTCTTGAAAGGCGGGCTGGAAAGCCATATCGTCGGAATCCCCGATATCTTCGGCGGCACGGGGAAATATACGCAAAGCGCCGCCGACCACTGGCAAAGGCATTTGCGCCGTTTCCGGCGGGTCTGGTACAAAAACCTCAGCCGCGAAACCGAATACTATGACGCCTTAATGACCAGAAGCTACCTTACCGTGCGTGATAAATCGCAAGCTCACGCGTATTTTCAGCGTCTCAGGCTGATATGGAAAGACCGCGACGTCGTGTTCGTCGAGGGCAGGGAGAGCCGATTGGGCGTCGGCAATGACCTTTTCGGCGGGGCGAAGTCCGTCAGGCGCATCCTCTGCCCGAACATGAACGCCTTTGACCGCTATGGGGACATTTTAGAGCAGGCGAAAAAAATCGAGCCGTCCGCGCTTATCTTGATAGCCTTGGGTCCGGCGGCGACAGTTCTGGCGTATGACCTGCACAAGGCGGGCTATCAGGCGATAGACATCGGCCACGCGGATATTGAGTACGAGTGGTTTCTGCGCAAGGCAACAAAAAAAATACCCGTCGAGAACAAGTTCGTCAACGAGGCGGGGCAAGGAAGACACCTGACCGCGTTCCACGATGAAAAATACGAGGCGGAAATCATTGCTAAAATAGGAGATTAACCATTGTCAAGCCCAAAAGTGTCGGTTATCGTGCCGGTCTACAACGTATCCGGATATCTGAAACGCTGCCTTGATTCCCTTTTAGGCCAGACGCTGAGGGAGATTGAGGTGATTGCCGTTGACGACGGCTCTACAGACGGCAGCGCGGATATTCTGGACGAATACGCCGCGAGGGACCCGAGGCTTCTTGTTGTCCGCCAGGAAAATATGGGGTTAAGCGCCGCGCGCAATACGGGGCTTTCCCTGGCGGGCGGAGAGTATATCGGCTTTGTGGATTCCGACGACGCGGCCGAGCCGGAGATGTTCAGGCTCATGGCGCGCGCCGCCGAGGAAAACGGCTGTGACGCGGTACAGTGCGGCCATATCTCCGTCGCTGACGGGGAAGATGTCCGCAAGCTCGTGCCGTGTCTGCCCAAGGACGAAGTGCTGACCGTGGAGGCGCTGTTTGAGGCCATGCCGCAGGCGCATACGAAGCAGTGCCTTTGCTTTTGCTGGCGCTTTTTGTTTTCCCGCAGGCTTCTGCGCGAAAACGGCATACGCTTTGATCCCGGCCTCAAATACTGCGAGGACACGCCCTTTAATCTTCACGCCCTGTTAAAGGCGAAGTCCGTCGTCGTCATAGCCCCATGCCTGTACCGCTACACCCATCGTCCCGGCAGCATAATCAGGGCACGGGTGAAGCCGGGGCTTGAGGATCACCTCAACCGGCAGTATCTGATGAAGCGCGCTATGCTGAAAGAGTCGCCGGTGGGCAAAAACAGGGCATTCATGGACGACATGTACTATTACAGCTTATATACGCTGATGAGAATGATGACCGGCAACCTGTATCATGGGGACAAAGCTGACATCATGTCCGGCCTAAAAAAAATGATCCGCCTTGAGATGATCCGCGACAGCTTTAAGAGCATACCGCTGTCGCGCTTCAAAAACGAGCCGGTCGTTTATCTTATCATGCTTGCGGCGAAATATAAAATGGCGCGGTTGCTGAAATTTTTGAATGACAGAATTTATAAAGAATGAATCATAACAAGAGTCTCAAAATAATTGAAAGCGTTTTTTTAAGCCTAGCTGCGCTTGGGATATATAACGGCATCATTCAGTTCGCCGTCTATCCTGCGCTCAACCTGGCGATGGGTCCGGAAAGCTTCGGCGCCGTTTTGACGCTGTTGTCCGTGATGGCGGTCGCGCCGGGCTCGGCGGGCGTTGGCGTGAACTACGCGCGCATGGCGATCAGTCCGAAGTATTCTTCCTCAAACGGCGACTACAACGCCTATCTGCTGATATGTGCGGTCGTCTGCGCCCTGATTTCCACGGCGGCGCTGTTTTTGATGAAAAGCGCGGACGCGTGGGCGCTGATCCTTTTTCCTGCGGTTACCGTCGCCGCGATGCTTCGGTATTACTCCGACGTGGAGTTCCGCTTACATCTGAACTACAGGCGTTACTTCGTCTTTTATATGCTCCTGAGCCTGGGGAGTTTAGCAGGTCTAACGCTTTTCAAGCTCACGGGCCGGTGGGAGCTGACGATTTTGCTGGGCGAGTCGACGGCGCTCACCTATGTCTTTATCAAAGGGAGCATCTTCAGGCGGCCTTTCTTTCGGCGTTCGGAAAACGCCCGCGCCGTGTTCGGCTCCTGCACCTCGCTTGTTCTGGCGCAGCTTTTATCGACGTTTATTTTGAACGCCGACCGTATGCTCGTAAACGCTTTCATGGGCGGCGCGGCCGTCACGGTTTTTTACGTGGCCTCGCTGCTCGGAAAGGCGACGGCTCTGCTGACAGGCCCCTTAAACGGCGTGATCGTCGGCTATCTGGCCAGGTACGAAAAACCCGTCACGAGGAAGCTTTTCGCATTGTGCGCCGCCGGAAGTTTGGCCGCCGGGCTTCTGCTTTTACTTGTGTTCATTCCCCTGTCGCGCTTCGCCGTGGGGCTTTTGTACCCTGACATTTTATCCGGCGCGAGTCCGTATTTCCTGTTGGCCAACGGCGGGCAGATCCTGTACTTCATCTCAAACATGATGCTTGTCGTCGCGCTGCGGTTCATGCGTGAAAGAATACAGCTTTATATCAACGCCGGTTACGCCGCGCTGTATTTCGCGCTGTGTATCCCGGCGCTGGCCTCGGGAAGCATGGCGGCGTTCGTGACGGCTGTTATCACAGCGAACGCCGTAAGGCTCGCGGCGGTGATCGTGATCGGCACGGTCAGCGCGAAAACTAGGGCCTGTTGACACTACGTTAACCGCCCAGATTTTGAGCGTATTTTGTGTCAGGCAAGGCAAAAAGCACAGAAATAATTTGTTTATTTCGAGGCTTGCTTACAAGCCTCTGCATTTCTTAACGCAGCATGGCGCAAAATGCGCCAAGAGATGGGCGGTTAACGTAGTGTCAACAGGCCCTAACCAAAGGAGAAGCCGCATGAAATACGGAAAGCTTGTATACGGTCGGATAAACGGGCAGGGAAAGAACCAGTACGGCAATCTGGGCGACTGTTTTCAGAGCATGGCCGTCACGAACCTGTACCGTCATATGGGAATCGGCAAGGCGGATATCGTAAACGTAAAACGCACCGAGATCGCGCGCTACGAGGGTGAGGAAGCCGTCCTGCCGATGCAGGGCTTTTTCCTGCACTTCAAGGGCGCGGAGATATTCCCCGTTTCAAAAAAGCTCACGTCCGTTTTTTTCGGCTTTCACTGCCTGTCCAGGGCCGACCGCAAACATATCAGGCGGCTGCCGAAAGACATGTGGATCGGCTGCCGCGACGAGCCGACATACCGTGTGATGAAAAAGCTGGGCAAAAAAGCCTACGTTTCCGGGTGCCTGACCATCACCCTGCCGAAGCGCGAAAAAGAGCCGGAAAACGGAAAGGTGTTTTTGATCGATGCGCCGAAAGGAATTGAGAGGTACATGCCGCAGGAACTGCGGGACAAAGCCGTCTCAGACACGCAGGCGTTTTACTGGGATGAAAATATGCCCGACGAGGAGACTTTCGCGTCGCTTTCGGCGGCGGCGGCGGAACGCCTGCTGAAGTACCGGGATGAAGCGGCTTTGATCGTCACGTCGCGTCTGCACGTGGCCGGCCCCTGTACGGCCATGGGAATTCCCGTGGTTTTAGCGCGGCATTATTTTGACGAGCGTTACGCCTGGATCGACAAATATCTGCCCCTTTACACACCCGGCTGGTTCGCGGAGATAGACTGGGACGCGAAAGCGCCTGATATCGAAGCGGTTAAGGAGCTCGTCCTGAACGCGGCGGCGGCGGCAATCATGAACGCGCCCGACAGCGAAGCCCGCTTCATGGCCGTGCATGAACACTATATGAGCCGCGAACGCGGAACGATAAAAACACCCCTGCATGTAAAAATATATCATTTCATGCTGGGAACATTCCCCAAGACGGCGGATTTCGTGCGGGAGGTTTTGCTGAAACGGTTTACTGTGGACGCGAACCGCTGATTGATCCCCCTCAAAAAAACCACGCCGTCATTGCGGCCTCCGAGCCGGAATGACGGCTTTTAGGGACTCAGCTAAAAAAACAAACACGAGGTCAGGGGTTATCATACTTCCCCTGACCTCATCTAACATCTACAATCTAGCGTCTAGCATCTATTCTACTATCAGCTTCGCGTCCTCCGCCGTCAGCACGCCGTCCGAAAGCCTGATCTCCGCTTTGATCGTGTAGCCGTCGCCGTACACCGGGGCGATATCGCCGCTGAACACAAGGCCAATCCTCAAGCGTCCCGTGATCGCGTCTCCCACGTCGAAAGAATGGTAGCCGTCAAAATACAGCCCCTGAAAGCTGCCCCTGTCCGGAAAAGAAAACGCGAAAGACGTTTCCCGGCTCAACAGGACAAATTCCTCCTCGCCGCCGTCCGCCTTTGGGCTAACCGAGACCGTATGCTTGAGCTCAGAGCTCAAATGATCGCGCGTGTACACGCGGTCGGTGAACCCGTTTTCGCCCAAAGTGACAAGATGCAGTTCCTCGCTTCGGTTGAGGGACCCTTTGTTGACGAGCAGGGCGGCGGCCAGGTCCTTGACGCCGTCGCCGTCATAGTCCCGCACCGCGATCTTCGGCTGCGAGGTGATGCGGTAGTATTGCCACGCGAAGTACTGAACGGTATCTCCGTATCGGATCAACACGCCGTAAAAGCCGGGCACGGTCACGTCGTATACGTACAGCCCCTCCACGGAGTCAAACGCGACCAGCGGAAAATCCGCCGCGTCGTAAAGCTCCGTCGCGGTCTGAAGCGTATCCGACAGCATGGACGCGTTCACGGCCAAGCCGTCGGGAAGCCCGACGAAAGCCAGCCCGTCTTTTTTGCCGCACCCGGCAAGCAATGACAGCGCCAATGCCAGCGCAAGCAGCCCGCAGACGATTTTTTTCAGTCTCATGACTCAATTCCATCCTTTGCTTTTTTAAATACAAATATTTTGCTCAAAACGTAGTTGAGGATCACAACGACGACCATCAGAATCATTTTCGCCAAAACAGATTTCATGCCGAGGATTTCAACGAACAGGTAGAGCAGAGCCGTTTCAATCAGCAGCGTCGTCAGCCTCGAGCCGACAAAAGATCCGATTTCACGCAGGAGCGCCCCGCCGCGCGCCGACCTTGCCTCAAACACAAACAGCTTGTTCGTGACGAAAGCGAAAGCCACGGCGAATACCCACGAGATTACGTTTGCGTCGATATAGGCGTATGACTCCCCGTCACGGCGGACAAACTGAAGCAGACCCGGCCAGCCAACAGACTCGAACAGCCATTCAAACAGCGCGAACGAGACGATCGCCACCAGTGTGGTCAAGCCGCCGAAGAACAGGTACGACAAGACCTCCCGGTTCACGATTTTGCCCATAAGCCTGTGCGCGGACAGCTTTTCATACAGCCTGATTTTTTCTACGCGGTTCCAAAACCCTTCCACGGCATAAATCCTTTCGCTCAATTTTCAACTCTCCATTCGCGCGCGAAGCGTGTAAATGCCCCGGCATAGTTCGTCTTGAACCCATAGCAGCCCGTCGTGCGCAACTCCGCCCACCACTCGGGCGTGTCCATCAGATTGACCAAGACCTCAATCCCCCGCCTGTTCAGCATAAGCACGTCCTCTTTGGCGAAGCTTCCCGGGTTCAGACCGACCTCGAACAGATCCATGCCCTCCATGTCCTCCAGCCCGCTGTCGTCTATCCGGCGCAGGTTCGCGCCCAGGCGTAGCCCGGCGGGCTTGCCCCCGCAGGCGGCCAACTCCTGCATCTCGCATATATATGCGGGGTGTCCGGAAAACACGATGCACCGCTTGATGGCGGGGTGGCCGTCCAGCAGATCAAATACCGGCTTCGCAAGACCCCCGGCGCATATTTCCAGCTCGGCCTCCATCACGGCGGGAGCCTGGTCCGCGAACCAGTCAAGAAAGTCCGAAAGGCGCATAAGCTTTGCCATGCGCGGTTCATCCGCGTAGGCCGCCGTGTAATCACGGTTGAAATCCTGCCCCAGCACGCGATTGGGCAGCAGGGCAAGAAATTCGTTCTCCGCGCCGTTTGGGGGATTTTCATTCAGGGTATGATTGGCGTAGGGGATCTCGACTTGCGACAGCGCTTCCCAGTCAAGATCTTTAACACGGGCGTTGGAGTGCTTTGACGGGTGGCCGCAGGTCAGGCGCGTCAGGTTCGCGTCGTGGATGACTACCGGCACGCCGTCCCTTGAAAGATGGATGTCCAGCTCGATCCCCTCCAGCCCCATCGCGGCGGCGGCCTCAAACGCGCCTATGGTGTTTTCCGGCGCGGCCTGAGCGACGCCCCGATGGGCGAAGCGGCGAGGGAAAAACGGTGAATTTTGCGGCATTGACGTAAGTCTCCTAATTTAGACATTAGATTTTAGATGGTAGACTTTAGATGCGGTTAAACCGATCATTACGATATACAAATGAACTCTCGTCAACCGCAGAGCGGCGGGGTATCACAAGGTTTTGTGATTTGATACCTCTAAGTAACCGCCTATGTCATTCTGAGCGTAATCCGTGTCGCGCGAGGACAATCCGTGCGCGGGGACGTGAAGAATCTTTATGTACAAGACCCTTCGCTTACGCTCAGGGTGACAAAGCCAGAGTTTTTTGAGGAACTCAACTATCAATTATTATCTACGCTGACGACCCCGTCCTCATTGACGGTGATCTTCATCCCGTCCTTAACATAATCCAGAAACTCCTGCCCCAGGCCGTCCACCGCGACGATGGTGTTGTCCGTCCAGACCTCTGACAGGATCACGCCGGCGGCGGCCAAGGAGTCTATCGTCTCAGAAAAAAGCATGGCGGCAGGGGCGATCCCCAGCGCGCAGACGGTGTACAGCACCATACCGCCGGTGGTCGAGCCGATTGTCTTGGGCAGGCAGACGACCTTTTTCGTCAGGTTCTTCTCAAAGAGGTCGGGGTTGTTCTGGTCAGAGCATATGACCTCCGACGTTTTTTTCAGCGCGCTTTTTTGGAAAGACGCCAGGGTGTTCACTCCAAAATGCGAAACCACCGCGTCGCCTTTGTCTATCTTTCCCGCGACGACGGGACGGCCTTTAAATGTCTTTGCCATGCTAAAACCCTCCCTTCACGGCGATTTGCGCAATTTCGTCGTCGGTAAAATAACGCGCCGACGTGTATGTGCGAAGCTTGTTGGAATTTGTAACCACGGGCTTTTTGCCGCACAGCGGATTGTTCATGTACATCAGCGGGCAGATGCTGGACAGCTTCACGCCGAAGCTTAAAAGCTTATCATAGGCGGCCTTGTTTTCCCGCTGAAAGCGCTCAAGCACCTCGGGCGCGGCCGTCAGAACCGTTGACAGGCTGACTTTCTGTCTGCCCTGCTTTTTCAGCTCGGACTCAAAGCGGCCGGTCCATTCGCCCAATTGCGCGAAAGACAGGTGCGGGCAGCCGATAAAGCAGCGGCTGGGCTGGGCGCCGGGCTTTTTCCAGACGTTCGGGTAGCTCCCCCGGACGCGCTCAAGCTCGGCGTCGTCAATGACGTAGACTTTGGCGTCGTCCTGTACAAGCGAGCCGCCGGACTCCACGGCCTCGGGCGTCAGGTTCTCCACATGGTACAGGCCGACCGCGCCGTTTGAGGCCGTCGCCGCGCCCATGTCCTTGAGATACGCCTTTGCCGCGTCGCCGAGCGTTGTTCCGATGAATTTGTCAAGCCCTTTGATGAACGGCACGTCCTCCATGACCTTCATGCCGATGGCCGAACCCAATATCTGCGCCTCGGGCTTTTTCGACGTTTTTACCTCGACGATCCATTTCGCCCTGCGCCCCTCGCCGGTCAGCAGGTCAAATTCCGGGACCTTGCCTAAAATCGAGCCGAACAGCTCGATGATGCCGGAATTCCGGTTGCAGCGCGCGCCCAAAACGGAGTTGGCGTAGACAACCGCCGACGACTCCGCCCACGACAGCACGTCGCCTTTCTTCGGCTCGTTTCCCACCTCGTCCATGTAGCAGGTACAGGTGAAAGCCTTATCGCTCTTGAGTCCCAGCTTTTTGAGCTGCTCCTCATACGGGTCCTGCATGCCGTACATCATCTTGTTGAAGATCAGCTTTTCCAAAGGATTGCATTTGACGTTTTCATAGTCGAGGGGGCGCGGATCGACGGTAAAAGTCTCGTCCACCTTCAGTCCGGCGGCGATCAGCTCGTCCATGATGGAGAACACTGGCTTGAGCACCGAAATGCCGAAGCTCGTCACGAGATGCCCCTTGCCGGTGACGGGCACGAACCGCTTCGCGCCGAACGCGTCGCCGTACATCACGAGTGAGCGCATGACTTTTTGCATCGTTTCGCCCTGTTCGCCGTTTAGTATACCCTGTTCTTCGGGGGTTAAGTTCATTTTACAGTTCAATATATTTCCCTCCTAATTTAGATATTAGATTTTAGATGGTAGACTTTTAGATGCGGTCCCCTAACCGCATCTAACATCTAAAGTCCAGCGTCTAAAGGTTAAGCGCGCACGCGTACCCCGACTTCGTCGCCTCAAACACCTTGCCGCCCTTGAAGCTGTCGCCGATGTTGTAGACCTCGGTGGTGTTCAGGGCCTTTTGTATGTTCAGAAACAGGCTCTCGTCAGGGCGTCCGCCGCCCGCCAAAACGATGAGGTCCGCCGCGATGAACTCATCCGCCGGCTCCTCTTTGATCTTCGGTGCCAGCGGGTTCAGGATGTTTTCAGGCAGAATCGGCGCCCAGCTCAGGTACGGATCGGGCACGGTCTTGGAGACGTTGCGCGTGACGTTTATGCCGTCTTGGGTGAAGCCCGTCAGCTTCGTACAGTTGAGCAGCTTTATGCCGTAGTCGTACATGTATTTCAGCAGATACCCTCTGTTGGCGGTGCAGGTGTGGTTCATGAAGTACGGCGTCATTTCGACGACGGTCACGTCCTTGCCGTGCTCCTGACTCAGGAAGTACGCCGCTTCGCAGCCCACCACGCCGCCGCCCACGACGGCGACCGTCTCAGCGTCCTTTGCCAAAGACGGATTTCCCAGCAGCTCGGACGCCTGCACGACGTTCGCGCTTTCTATGCCGGGCAGATCAAACATAAAGTCCTTTGTGCCCACCGCGACGACGACCTTGTCAAAGCCTTCCGCGCTGATAAGCTCCGGCGTGGCCTCCGTGTTGAGCAGCAAATTCAGGTCATAGTCCTTGACGGTGCGCAGGCAAAGCCCCTTGAGGTACTCCAGGTAGTTCGCGATATCGAACTTAATTTTCGGTATCGAGCCGGACACGACGCGCCCGCCGATCCGCCCCGATTTTTCAAACAGCGTGACGGAGTGGCCGCGCTGCGCCGCTGTGACGGCGCACATGATGCCCGCCGGGCCCGCGCCGACGACGGCGATCTTTTTTGGCGTATCGGCCTTTTTGGGCTGCGCGGGAAAAATTTCCTCAAAAGCTGTGCGCGGATTGACGGCGCATTGCGGGTGCCCGCCCTCCACGAACTCGTTGATGCACGCTTCCTGACAGCCGATGCAGGGGCAAATCTCTTTGACCCGCCCGGTTCTGGCCTTGTTCGGCCACTGCGGGTCGGCCAGCAGCGGGCGGCCTAACATGACCATGTCGCACTTTTTGTCGCGCAAAGCTTTTTCGGCCAGATCGGGGTAGCCCAGCTTGCCCACGCCGACGACCGGCACGGGCACGCCCGCGTTTGAAAGGATGTTGTTTTGCCCGAAATAATTTTTCGTGATCTCCGCGATATCAAGGAAGCAACCGGGCGGCATGGAGCCGGGCGGATGCGGCAGCCACCAGTTGTCGTAGCAGCCCAGATCCACGTCGAAGATATCGACGCCTGCGGCCACAAGGTTCTTCATGTACTCAAGCGTCTGCTCCATGGTGCGCCCGTTTTTGAACTTGTTCAGCGGCTTTGTTTCCATGCGGTCGCCGTATGTCTCGTTTAGAGCTAAGGACAGGTCAATGCGGTACATGATGGGGAAGTCCGGGTTTGTGCGCTCGCGTATCTTCTTCACCATGTCGATTCCGAAGGCCTGCCAGTCGGCATAGCGCCCGAGCTTTCTGCGGTTGAAGGCGGGGTTGGTCATCTGCTCAATGAGATAGCCCTCGTGCCCGTGGAGGTAGATGCCGTCGAGATTCAGCGCTTTCGTGTCGGCCGCGCACTGGCCGATGTTCGCGATGATCTTCTTGATCTTCATGGCGGACAGCCGGAGGCACGGCACCTGCGGCATGTACCAGTTCGGGTTCATCGACGCGGACACGGGGAACTTGAACTGGTTGACAAGACACTGCGGGTTGCCCACGCGCCCAAGCCCGGCCGTCACCTGCAAAAAGATCCGCGCGCCGTAGGAATGGCAGTTGGCGGCCAGGTCGCGCCACGCGGCGTAGACCGTGCGGCTGCGGTCGATCCGCGGGAAGTACGACAGCTCGCCAAGCTCCGTCAGCGAGTTGTCCACGCCGTGGGTGACGGGGATCAGCCCCGTTGTGATGAGGCCCACGCCGCCCTTGGCGCGCTCGGTGAAGTAGGCGATCATTTTTTCGTTCGGGCGTCCCGTCTCGTCGCACATGGAGATGTTGCCCATAGGCGCCATCACCAGGCGGTTCTTGACTGTCATGCGGTTGATCCGCACGGGCGAAAACATCTCGTCGTAGGGGAAAAGCTCCTGTGTCATCCTGCCGTTTGAGAGCGTTTTTTCGTCCTGGAACCAATGGCCGTAGAAGTCCATCAATTCCTGGACTTTTTGATCTTTTTTCATTGCGAAACTCCTTTCTAGATGCTAGGTAACCACTGATTTAATCTACCATATTTTCTTGAGATGTGATATAATAAGTCCAAGGAAAGGTGGTATTGCGATGAACCAAACAAGCTTTACTGATATGGAATATTCAAACCGAAAACGC
>Ga0123353_10001783_pt1 | contig 26445 bp, 25 predicted proteins | sample TergutLab28metaG_3_FD_92763 | JGI IMG/M metagenome (GOLD analysis project Ga0123353, IMG submission 92763) | Labiotermes labralis P3 segment gut microbial communities from Petit-Saut dam, French Guiana - Lab288 P3 | ecosystem: Host-associated > Arthropoda: Insects > Digestive system > Gut ...
GACTAGCACTTCACAAGGGGCTGTCCCTAGTCCATGCCATCTCGTTTTCGAATTTCAATTTTCGATGGCAATATAGCACACAACATGTCAAGATGCGTCAGGAAATTCGCTGACGCTTGTTATTCCGTTACTTCGCTTCGCTCCATTCTGGTTTGCGGCGGCTATTCCTGCCACCCCTGCCGCTCCGAGACCGCCTGCTACGTGTCCTAAAAAATCTATTCCATACGCCGTCGAAACATGAAGTTGGCGGCGGTCATGGTTGCCAGGGCGATAAAGACGAGTGGAATACAATTCAAAAAAGCTTCCGCTGCGCCCATGTTTTTTAAAAACACTCCTTTGACGATCACCAGAAACCAGCGGGCAGGATTGATAATGGTCAACCACTGCATCCAGTCCGGCATGTTTTCGACCGGCGTGGCAAAACCTGAAAGCATGATGAACGGCGGCATGACAAGGATTACACCGAGAATCGCCTGCTGCTGTGTCAGTGAAAGCGAACTGACGAACAGACCGATGCCGATGATCGAAAGCAGAAACAAATCGAGCGATACCAGTAGCAGAAAGAAGGAGCCTTGCAATGGAATTCCCAGCATAAAAATGGCGATTCCGATCAACATGACAGCCGAACATGTTGCCAAAACGAGTGCCGGAATCGCTTTGCCGAGCAGAATTTCCGTCGGAGTCAGCGGAGAGACAAGAAGTTGCTCAAACGTTCCGGTTTCCCGCTCCCGCGCAATCGACAGACCGGAAATAATGATGCCGAGTACCATCGCCAGTACGCAAATCAACGAAGGGATCGTCGTCTTTCGCGGATCGAGATTGACATTGAACCAGTTGCGAGTTTCAAGGTTGATGCCGATTGATGTACCGGACGGCAATGATTCCTGCACGAATTTGTTGATGATTTTTCCCGCATAACCCCCGACGATGGGAGAAGCGTTTGCCTTGCGACCATCGAGCAGAATCTGGACGGTTGTTTTTCGACCGGCATAGAGTTCCCGCGAGAAATCTTGAGGAATGACCAGTACCACCATTGCCTTCTGATTATCGATGACGGGATTGATTTCCCTCCGATGAGACAGATGCAGGATTTGTGTAAAGGTCGGCGAATGTTGAAATCTTTGGATCAAGACGGTTCCCTCTTTGCCGACATCCTGATTATAGACGGCGAGTGTAACGTTTTTGACTTCCTGTGTGATTGCGTAGGAAAAGATAAAAATCTGTATGATCGGCGGTACGATCAACAATGCCCGCGCTTTCGGATCACGAAGTGCGGCGAGAAATTCCTTGACGATCAGGTTAAAAAGGCGGAGTCCATTCACGGCATTCAATCGTGAGGGGATTTGGCATTGTCGAAGATACCATTTTACCTTACCCGTTTTTTTCACACAAGGGAACGATGCAGATCGTCAGGCGAATTGCAAGTTTTTGGTTGTCTTGTCAACTTTTCGCCTTACACTCGTTGGCAGCGGAACAGTCCTTACAGGGAGAAGGAGATGCCGCCTCGGATTTCGGAGCAGACTCCGCCTTGGCGGCTTTCCGATACGAATCGCTACGATAGTCCGTTTGATAGAATCCACTGCCATGAAACACAACGGCAGCACCGCCGCTGATCAATCGCCGAAGTTTGTTTTTCTTGCAACTCGGACACTTTTTGAGAGGTTCTTCTTTAATGTACTGAAACTCTTCAAATTCGTGAGAACAGGAATCACAATGATAGTCGTATGTCGGCATTGAAAATTTGGGTAACATGGGGACGGAAAAGCAACCGCCCCCGATTATAACCGAAAGTCGGCACAATGGGGAGCGGGGAGAGACGAACCCCAATTCCCTTTCAGAAATCCATGAGATTCCGAATCGGTGTGGGAGGCTCCGGCATACTTTCGGTTGCTTCCTATTCGTTTTCCGGTGCCATTACGGAAGCCGGTGCTGCTGAAAATTCCCGGGCAATCCGCTCTACCGATTGAGCCGCAATTCCCGTCGGCATCTCGTATTGCGTTAATTTGATTCCTCCTGTGGCTATCTGCTGAGATTGTGGCTGCTCCGGGATCGTATTGCCTTTGGGCAACCGGACAACCGCTCCAACTAACTGACGCTGATTGACGTTCGACGGAATCGTGTCCAACGCATACTCCGCAATCATCTTGTTGTATTCAATGATCGCCTTGGTCAAATCCAGAAACGTCATCGTTCGCTGATTCGATACCATAAAAAACGGCTGTGAGGCACTCTGTGCCATCTCTGATGCTGCTCGCCACGTTCCATTTTTTGATTCGATCAGTTGTTCCTGTATTGGAATCATTCGACCGAGGTATTGCGTCCGCTCCGTTCGGGCAATTTTATCGGCAAACGTTTGGTATCGCGGGTACAACGGATAGTCCGCCGGTATCGGCAGTTCCGATTCCCGAAGTGCCTGCCCCTTGCACTGTTTCATGAGTTCCGCCAAGACCCACTGCTGTTTGATGAATTCAATTTCTGCGGTGCGGCGTTGTTCGCTCAACAACGTGATCATGCCCTCTTGTTGCGACCCCGCCGCTCTGCTTGCCAGTCTTTCGGTTTCGCATCGGAAATGATAGACTGCCAACAACCCACTCAATTCCCAATAGGCTTGAAGTAATTGACAGCGAACCGAAGGGGATCGGGTTCCGGCAAACAATTCTGCGACCGTCATCGGTTTGCCCGTAATTTTTGTTTGCGGATCATTCGGAACGCCCCAGTATTGCCGGAACGGATGTTCTGCATTAACCACGGCTTCGTCTTGCGGGCTTCGCAATAACGGCTGTTGATAGGAAGGGGTCTGTATTGGTTGAAAGTGGCTTGCCGTTACCGGACTTGCCGAAGCCGCCGTCGGTGTGGGCATTTCCAGTGGCGGGGAAGAGTAAACCTGCTCTCTCATTGGACTGACCGAAGCCGATACAGTGGGAACTTCCGATGTTGCTTGGGTGAAGGATGCCGGTGCCAGTTCAGAAGGTGCCGACATCGCCGGTGGGGGAGCAAAGTCCAAAGACGAAAAGGGATCGGTTCCCGATACTGTTTGCCCCAAACCGACTGTCGGAACGAGGCAGAACAACAGGGACAGCAGAATCAGAACGAGAACATGAACGACATCTTGGGTTGTTACAAAGGGGGATTTTTGAAAATGAGCAATCTTTTTCATGATATTCTTGCTAAAAACTGACAGAGAGCAGAGTGTACTGATTTTGCTCGATCCGTTCAAGAGAAAAAACATCAATTGTTGCCGTTTTCGTCCGTTGTTTTCGCCTGTGTCTTCCGTGGCTATCAGCCCTATCATTCACCCTTTGAGAATCTCATCGTTTGATTTTTTCGACCTGTCCGTCGTCCCCTTGTAGTCCTGAAATTGCACCTTCACCTTTCATCATATTGAGCATTAGAGCCTGTCTGCGTTTCACATGCAATTCCCGAAACTTTCCATCGACATCGAACCGATCATCGACGGTACGTGTGAATCCCAGTAAATTTCCCGCCGAAAGAAAGCGGAACACTTGAACCGGCACAGAATCTCCCGGAGGATCAACATTGGCATGCTCTCCGACTGGTCCCAAATCTTCGGCGAAGAGAAAGAAACTATACATGACCAAAAAGATCAGGAAGAGGGCAACTCCGTTTCCTACTTTTTCAACGGTGTCAGCGTACTTGACCTTTATGGTGGACAGGGATCGCATGGCAACATCAAGGAGAGCAAACGTAATGAGGAAGAGTGCCCAGATCGCAACACAGTCGGCAAAGAACAACATTTGAGGAACCTGTGTGGCGAGAAGATAGGCGAGGTTTTCCCACCAACCAACGGCAACTAAAACAGAAAAGAGCATAGCCCCCAACGAGAGGCAGTTACTCCACATACCGGCTTTCCAACGAAAACCGTACAAGACGGCAAGAATGACTATCGGCACGGCATATCCGTAAACATGCCACAGTACCATCGGAACTGACATAATATCACATTGTAGAGAAAAACGATCTCACTGAGCGCGTGGCATTTTAGCAGGTTGCCAGAGAAATGTCAATGCAATCCAGCAGGCAGAACTTGGAAACAACTGCCCCTGACTACCATTTTGTGAACAGTTTGTTACAATGACCGGGAATTGTTGCCAGTTTTCTGAGGAAGTTCGATGAAGGATGTCATTGCGTTGATTCTCGGCGGGGGACGCGGCACCCGGCTCTATCCGCTCACTAAATTTCGTGCGAAGCCCGCTGTTCCTATCGGCGGCAAGTATCGTCTGATCGACATTCCGCTCTCGAATTGTATCAACAGCGGACTCGACCAAATCTACGTTTTGACGCAATTCAATTCTGCAAGTTTACATAATCATCTTCATTCCTTCCATTTTGATTATCTGCATGGCGGATTTGTCGAAGTTTTGGCGGCACAACAAACGATAGGAAGTGAAAAATGGTATCAGGGAACTGCCGATGCGGTGCGACAAAATTTTGATTACATTCGACAGCGGCATATAGAGTATGTGCTGATTCTTTCCGGTGATCAACTTTACCGGATGAACTACAAAAAAATGTTGAAAACGCACATCAATGCCGGTGCCGATGTTACTATTTCAGCCGTTCCCGTCCACAGAGATCAAGCGTCCGCTCTTGGTATCATGCGGCTTGACGATGCTGGCAGGGTCGTCGGTTTTCTCGAAAAGCCAAAAAGTGAGGCAGAATTGTCGCACGTTCGGACCGATCCCGCCTGGATTGACGATCACGGAATCCGTGCGCAAGGCAGAGAATTTTTAGCAAGTATGGGCATTTATCTTTTCAAGAAGCAGGTACTCCTCGATGTTCTTGAAAAGACCAATTACACCGACTTCGGTAAGGAAGTGTTCCCGGCGGCGATCCGCTCACAAAAGGTACAGGTTCATCTTTTCGATGGTTACTGGGAAGACATCGGGACGATCCGGGCGTTTTTCGAAGCCAACCTCGCAATGACCGGTGCTAATCCGCCGTTTTCGCTTTTGCATTCCGATTGGACAACTTATACCGAACCCCGTTTTTTACCGCCGACGCGAATGGACGGCGCAATGATTCATGGAAGTCTCGTTGCCGATGGTTGCATGATTGGTGAAGGTGCCGTTATTGAAAATAGCATTATCGGTTTGCGGTGTCGGATCGGCAAGGGGGTGAAGATTCGCAACTCGATCATAATGGGGGCGGACTACTATGAAACAGAAACGGAAGTTGCCGATCAACGGCGACGGGGGATTCCGCCGATTGGAATCGGCGAAAACTCGAAAATCGAACATGCGATTATCGACAAGGATTGTCATATCGGCAAGCGGGTGAAAATTGTGAATCGAAACAACATTGTGGATGGAGAAGAAAAGCCCTACGGTATGATTCGAGACGGGGTAATCTGCATTCAGAAAAAATCCGTCATTCCTGACGGTTGGACATTGGAGTAAGGGTTGCTCTACTGTTCTGTTCAGTCCGCCGTTGTTCTGCCGGTAGCCACGTCAAACTCTGCGATACTCGGAATGAGCATCGCCGCTGTTGTGAAACCGAATGCTCCGCATAATGCTGCGAAAACCAACATGTACTTGCCGAGCAAGATCGACGTAATAATGTAGAAAACGGCAATCGGTAAACTAAACGAAGCCGTTGCTATCGCCGCCGAAGGATTTCTCGCCCCCAATGTTACGTACAGTCCAATGCCTCCGCCGATCATAAACGCCGCAAACGGGACTAACTGCGTTTCAAATGAACCGCTGAACGCCACCATAATCCATATACAAGCGGCAATGCCCACAAACAGAAAGAAAATGGTGCCGAGACTCGTTGCCGTTGCCGCTCGTGTGTTGTCGTACTGCATCCCGATGTACACGCCGACCATCGCCACAAAAGCATATAACACGACCAAACTGATCAGCAGGAAAAGCAAACCGGCACCGTCCACCGCCTCGTGCCAGTACAAGTATCCGCACAATGCCATCGGAAACAGTACGATCCATTTCATGTTGTAAAAGACTCCGCCGAGTTTTCCGAAGACGTATTCTTTTGGCGTGATGTCGCTTGCCAAAATCAAGTCGAACGTTCCGCCGTCTTTTTCCGAGGTCTGCGAAGTGATCGCCTGGGCATTGACCAACACGAGCGACAGGAGAAAGAGCGGGATCAGTGGACCGGCAAGTTGCGCCGCTGTGATGACCACGTTTTCAGTAACTGTATTGTGGAGCGTCCAAGCACACATTGCAAAGAATGCCAGAAAGCCGAATTGAATGATCCAAATTCGCCGACCATAAGCCTGCGTCATGATTTCCCGCCAAATGATAGGGTTGTTCCAAGCATGGCGGATGCGTGAGGCATTATGCGCATGAGCGGTGGGCGTAAGCCCGCCGGTTCGCTGGCGGACGACTTTCTCGTGGGGAGCCGGGGGGCTTATGCCCCCCGCTCTTTCTTCTGCCGTTATATGTTCGGCATCCCACGCGACTTGATCAAATGTCAACGACTCTGCCAAAGTCTGTTCTTTCTTGTGCCAAGTATCGACTTCGATAGTGGTTATTCGGGTTTCACGAGACGGATTCCACACCCGCACGAGTGCTATTGCAATCGCATTGATGCCGATGACAAGCAGACCGCAAACGAGCAGGAACGATTGAATGGGACCGAACAAACCACTAGATAAATCAATGGCGGGACGCGAGGCGGCAACGATGGCACTCCACGGCGAAAAAACGGCCGACCAATGACTCAACACGGGGAAAAATTCCCAGAGACCGATCCAAAGCACCAAGAACAAAATGGTAGTGGCGATTGCCTGAAAGGTTTTATCCCGCCAAAGGGCAATGCAACTGCCGAGACTGCCGCAAAGCAGCATCGCAAACAGGGTAACGAGCAATACCCGAACGATTTGATAATAGGACACTCCGCCGAGCATAGCGATTGCCATAAAGACCGGTATGGAGACGGCAAGCATCGTGATGATGTTGAGCAAACTGGCGAGAAGTTTTCCCAGCACGAGTTCGCTGTTGGTCATTCGTGTCATGAGGAGGAGCGTGAGAGTTCCTCGTTCTTTTTCTTGTCCTACGGCACTGGCGGCGAGGGTGGCGGCAAAGAAAATGGCAAGCACGAGTTGCACCGGAGCGAGAAATTGGAAGAGCATTGTGCCGAATCGGGCAAAGTCGCCGGGATCGGTAATGAGTTGCGTCCCACTGATGACGAGCCAAGCGGTAACAACGAGAAGCAGGAGAAGTCCCACGTAAACGCTACGGAGGATGTACGTCCACTCCCGACGCGGGGCGATGGTAACTTCACGAGTAAACACGGGACCAATGAGCATACGGGGTAGTGTACCATAATGTCGGTGGATTGCAATGTTTGCAACGGGCAGTTGCATCGGAGAATTGATTCGTGTACAATCTCCACAGTGTTAGGAAAAATGCGGATGACCCGGATTCCCGCTTTCGCAGGAATGATGTAACGTTTGTTGTCCGCTTGCAATGATGCCCTATTTTGAAACTTACCGCCGGAGGGGTGGACACTTGAATCCCTCGAAACCTTTGCTATAATCACGCCGTCATGTTTAATTGTCCTGAACCAGACGTTTCCCGCTTTTTCCAGTGGAAACGGTGTGTTGATCTGCCCGTTGCACTGGTGTTGGCAATTCTTGCGTTACCGATCATTGGCATTGCGGTTTTGCTCGTTCGATTGACCTCACGGGGACCCAGCATTTACAAGCAGGTTCGGCTCGGTCTTGACGGCAGACCATTCACGATTTACAAAATCAGGACGATGCGATTTGATGCAGAAGCCGCCACCGGTGCGGTTTGGGCTGCCCGAAAGGACAAACGTATCACCCCAATCGGGAAAATCCTTCGCCAAACACACCTCGACGAATTGCCGCAACTGTTCAATGTCCTCAAAGGGGACATGTCTCTCGTGGGACCGAGACCGGAACGTCCCGAATTTGTTACTGAATTGGAAAAACGAATCGACGGTTATGCTTATCGTCTTTATGTAAAACCGGGCATGACGGGACTGGCGCAACTCAATCAGGATTCCGACATTGATCTCAATGATGTCCGACGTAAGTTGATATTTGATTTTGATTACATTGAACATTGTTCACTCTGGCTTGACTTGCGTGTGCTTTTTTGTACGGCACTCAAAGCGATTCTCCTGTGTCATCCGATGGTGCTGAAATTGTTCCGGCTGTATCGTGAAGCGAAACAATCGCACTGGGCGGTAACACTGTTGCCAGTCAGTTATGCTTCCTCTCAAGACGAAGAACGTCTGTCCCGAATCTTGATAAAACGAACAACGGTATAAGACGGCGGATCGTGGAAAACATTGGACGGAAGCCATCACATCGATGCGGCAATACTTGGCACGTCATCAGGGGCAGGCGGTTTTTGTCCGTTTGATGCTGGCACAGGCTTTTCTTGTCCAAAACAAACCGAAGGCGGCGATCAAGGCTTTGGATGACATTGTACTGGAAGAACTGGTCGCAGAAAAACAATCGGCAATTCCCAAAATTCGGGCAAAAGCCGAAGCCATGCACCGAAAGAATCTGGAAGAGGGAGTGTACGAACTGGACGATGGATGAAACATTTTCATCCGTTTTCGGAAAGTGCGACTGTACATTTGATGCCGTATCCGTTATCCTTGCGTGGTGCGGTCATGCCCTTTGGAAATTTTTAACGTTGCACAGTAATTATGTTATGTAGTATGACAGGTTTCGGTTCTGCCGTTTGCAAAGAGGAGAACATCTCGGTCTCCGTCGAACTCAAAACAGTCAATAACCGATATTTCAAGTTATCGCTCCGATTGACCGACGGTTACGGTGCGCTGGAACAACGTATTGAGCCGCTTCTTCGGAGTGTCATCGAACGGGGTACGGTCAATGCTCACGTTCGGATCGTCGGCACACGGGAAGATTCCGGCTTCCAAATCAATAGGGTGGTATTAGAATCGTATGTGAAACAGTTGTCGGAAGCGGCGACGGTACTCGGTCAGAAGGGTTATACACCGCATGGTTCGCTTTCATTGGACAAACTCGTTTATCTGCCCGGTGTGATAATCACAGAGACCGAAAACAGTGAATCGGAAAACGAAAAAGTCGGAACGCTACTTGAAAAGGCGATCCGGGAAGCCCTGGGTGCTCTGCAAACAATGCGGAAAACCGAAGGTGAATCGATGGCAAAGGATTTGACGATCAATGTCGAAACCCTTCGCTTGCTGATCGGCAACATTGCGGAATTGGCTCCCCACGTTGCCCCGCTCTATCGGCAAAAACTCAAAGAGCGGATTGAAAAGGCAATGGAAGAGCAACCAGCAGGCTTACGCCCACCGCTCTTGGGCGATGCCGATTTCGTTCGGGAACTCGCTGTCTATGCGGATCGTTGCGACATTTCCGAAGAATTGGTGCGATTCCAATCACACTTGGAACAGTTTACGTCGGCAATGTGGTCAAAGGAGAGTTGCGGACGCAAACTCGATTTTCTCACGCAGGAATTGTTCCGTGAAGTGAACACCATCGGTTCAAAAGCAAACGATGCGGACATCACCAAGCACGTTGTCGAAATCAAAACCGTCATTGAGCGAATTCGGGAAATGGTGCAAAATGTTGAATGACGTTCCTCGCAATGAGAGTGAAAGTCGACTCGCCGTTTTCGATCAAATAGGATGGGGATTCCTCTGGACACGTTTTGGGAAAATTGTTACGTTCCGCCGGTATCGTTTCCTAACGCCGCAAAAATTATGCTCGGTTCAACCTCTTCGATTAACAATTATCCCAACATTTTCGGTGTTCAGTCTGGACAGTCAGTAGAACAACTTGCCAAGATGCTGACAACAGCCAAGCGAGAACAACCGTCTTCGGACAGCGTAACCATTTCGTCGTCGGCGAATATGTTGCAACAACTTCTCAATTCCGAAATGCAAGGCAATGGGACTTCGACGGACATCGGCGAACTCGATTTGGTCGGACTGACCCAACTGAAACAGCGGGGCGAAATGCTTGCCAACATGCTTCAACTCAAACTGAAAAATTTTGAGTCGAACCTCATGGCAAGCATGAAAGGGGCGGGACTGCCGATGCAGGACATGAACCTCAAAGAGGGGGACGAAGGGTTGTCGCTCCTGGGGGATATGCCGAACAAGGAAGCAATCCAAAATGCGCTCGGCGGGTTGCAGGGTGAATTCACGGACATTGCCCGGCTTGCCGAAGTGTTGAACATGCTGCAACAGTTAGGTCCCGATAATATGGTCAAGGAACTTTCAGGACTTGCCGGTGGTCTTTCCTCGGCAGCACAGTACGCTCAACAATCGTTGCCCGAAAGATCGTCGGTCAAGCGACCCGAAAACGACTTCATTTTGCACATGATGCAGTCGGGAACTTCCTTCTCGTTTGAGTGATTGCGTCATTCGTATTTCCATTCCAGTATGCCGCCGGAGAAACCGTCTTGGAGTTGAATATCCAACCGCAAGCCTGTCGTTTCTACGGTCTCGAATTTCACTGTATCGTAAGCATCTTTTTTCGTGGTATCAACCGTTTTCAGCGGCTTCCAAAAATTGCCATCACGATACGAAAGCGTCCATGACTTTGGAATCCGGCACTCTCCTTTGCCGGTGTCGTCGAACCAATAGATTGATGACTTCGACACCTTTCGCGGAGTACCGAAGTCAAGTTCGATCCATTCTTGCGTTCCCTTGTGATTCCAGAAGGTCATACGCGGAATGTCATGATCGTTGGAATCCTTCGGTTCGAGACCGTCGATCATCGCATCGGTTGAATCGCCCGGATGGCAATGCGAAGCCGTTACTTCGGTCTCCACTTCGTCGGCAAGTTCACTGTCGGGACGCAACATATCAGGACGTAACTCCATATAGAGCGGAAAGCGATTTCCCGAAAAACTGTCCGTCCGATTTCGTGGCAAACCTTCCTGCCGTACCCAGACCGCCATTGCTCCCGGCTCCCGATGATCCCAAGCATAATACGGAATCGCCGTCAGTTCCCGACCGTCCGCATTCTTACACTTGATCACCATCATTCCGCCGAGCAAGTCAGGCTTGAATTCTTCCTTAAACTCCGGGTCGCGTGCCAACCTGATTTGCGAAATGGGAACCTCGTTGTCGCACTGTTCAAAGCAATAGACCAGCGGACCTCGCTGAATGGCAACACGACCCCGATTCGCAGTGACGTTCGGATGCGAGATCATGCGCTTCGTTTCTATTCGTAAGCCAACGGTAAAGTCATTCTGTTCCGGTGTAGCGGTGAACCAGAGGTATCCCTTGCCATCGGAAGCCATCGTTTCGTGCATTCCGGGCGAAAGATAAGTAACCCTATCTGCCCTCATGTGTTCCGGGATTCTCAATTTGAAACGAAGGTTCTGTTTCAAATCGGAAAACTTGATCTGAACCTTTCCACTGATCGGATAATCGGTGGTCATTTCGACATTGAATTTGCCCTTCGTCGGATGGTCGATGGTCGCTTTTCCTTGAACGAACAGATTGATCACCAGCGATTCGTCTTTATCGATGGCATACTGATACCCCGGCAATGACGACACGAATCGGACGACATTTGTCGGACAGCACGCTGTTGAGAAAAAGGGCTGCCGATGATGATTGCCGACACTCTCCAGCGGATTGACGTAAAAGAAACTTTTGCCGTCCATGCCGATTCCAGACAACACACCATTGTAAATTGCCCGCTCTACGATGTCGGCATACTGGGCATTTCCGTGCATCAGGTTCATACGGTGCGCCCAAAAAGTAAGTCCGATTGCCGCACACGTTTCACAGTACGCTGTTCGATTCGGCAGTTCGTAATCGTCGCCAAACGTTTCCCCTTCATGTCGGGAACCGATACCGCCGGTGATGTACATTTTCTTGTCCACCACGCGGTTCCAGAGTTTGTCGAGTGCTTCCATTAAACCACTATCGCCGGTCTTTGCCGCAATGTCCGTCATCCCGCAGTACAAGTACATTGCCCGAACGGCATGACCGACGGCATCGTCCATCTGCCGAACCGGCAGGTGGTCTTGCGTGTACATCCCTTGCAAACGGTCGGTGCGTTTCGTTTGATCGCCACGAATGTCGATGAACATTTTTGCAAGGTCAAAGTATTTTTCCTGACCGGTCAACTCGTACAATTTGACCAATGCGAGTTCGATTTCCTGATGCCCCGGCACTTCCCGACGCTTGCCTTCTTCGTATCCGAAGACATCAGCAACGTGGGCGACTGCCTTTTCGGCAACTTCGAGGAGTGTCGTCTTGCCGGTCGCCCGTTGGTAAGCGATAGCCGCCTCGATCATGTGTCCGATGCAGTACAATTCATGCATCACTCGGGTATTCGTCCATTTTTTGTCTGGCTCGCGGAGTGTGTAATAGGAGTTGATGTATCCGTTCGGTTGTTGAGCGGCGGCGATCCAAGCGATGACGGCATCGGCTTGCTTTTCGAGTTCCTTATCGGGATGGTCGGCGAGACAGTATGCAGTGCCTTCGAGCAGTTTATAGACATCGGAATCGTTGTAGTAGATTCCCTGAAATTCGCCGTCCATGAGTTTTGCGGCTTTGGCAAAGTTGGTAAAGCGACCGGTCTCTTCGCACCATTTGAAGTTGTGTGGTATCGAGATTTCCCGATTGGTTTTCAGTCTCGGCGACCAGAAGGCATCGTCGAAATGCACCGAGGTGAATGGCACCGCCTGGAACCGGCAATTATTCGATGTCTCCGTAGCAAACGCGGTTGCGGTAAGGAAAACCAATAGAGCGGCGATTGGAAAACTTTTGTACTGCATAAAAAAGGTAGAAATACATAGGGTACGGTCTCGAAACCAAACCCTATTTTTACCTTATTTTTGTGAACAAAACAACCTTATGTGTTTTACGTCATGGGCAGGAAGTCCGACGGTACTTTCCTGTTTAACTCGAACAATTACCAGAGACGAAAACGGATGAAAAAGTTTACTCACCCTCACGTCGAGGTTAACCTTTCCACAGGCGGCACCTCGGCGGGAATGCGTTGGCGCAGTTCCGTCATGGCAAACCGGGCAAGACGTTCCGTAGCAATAAAGGCACGTTGTTTCAACGACACGAGATCAAGCACCACCGAAGGACGAGACCATACGCTTCCCACAATCGTACCGGAAAACCGGGACATCCCCTTGCCCGTGTTGTCCAGTATTTTTGTGATGTCTTTGGGAATCCGGTCTTCCACTGTATCGAGAACAATCCGAAACGCACAAAAGGGAACTTTACGAGTTCGGCAAACATCGGCAACAGCAAAAGTCTCCATATCGACGATTTCTGCGCCGGTTTGTTCATGCAGTATCCGTTTTTGCTCCGGCAATTCGACAACGTCATTGACCGTAACCAACGTTAACTTATCCGGCATCGGCGGTGTCTTTCGCGGAATCGGATTCGACAAATCAAGGGCTTGACCGTCCGATTCCCGAACGACCTGTTCGGGAACGCAGAGATTAAATTGTTTCAGACGTGAAGAAAGACCTCCGGCGTAACCTGCCGAGCAAATCAATTTCGGTTCAAATACGTCGATCAAAATTTCTGTGGCATTTTCGGCGTTTTTCTGTCCGACACCGGACAAGACAACGGCAATCGACATATTGTCGATTTTTCCTGTGTGAAACGTCCACCCGTTGCCGCGGGTCTTTCGGGACTGTTTCAAACGATCCAAAATCCCCACGGCTTCTTGACGCAAAGCAAAGACAAAACCAATATCAACGGAGAGCGGCAAATTTGCCGGTTTCCTTGCCGTAGTTCTCATAAACGCCGTGATCTGTATTGAAACGCAAAACGATCATTGTCGGGGAGTCGATTCCATCTGGAAAATGCTGAATGAAATCATCACGCCAGATTTTTTGACGTGCGGCAGAATCCGATTGACTTCACTCATTGTACCGCAAAACGTAGTAACAATCAACTTGACGATTTTGGTCTATCGTCATACCTTGTTACTTTTCTTGAAACAGCAGATCAATCGTCTCCCATCCATTGTCGTAACGATAGGGGGAATCTTTCACCGATTCTTCATCATAGTCTTTGGACATTGCCGATATGCCCGAACCGGTCACCAGCCAGGGAACGGGGTCTGATGTGTGCGTTTTCAATGCACAAGGCGTAGGATGATCCGGCGATAAAAACAACCGCCAGTCGCCGGATGACCGCAGTGCTTCCACAATCGGCGGAATAACCTTTGCGTCAATTTCTTCCAGCGACCGAATCTTCTTTTCGACACTTCCTTCGTGTCCCGACTCATCCGGTGCCTCAATGTGAACGCACACGATGTCATATTTTTTCAGTGCTTCGGCAGCATAATGTCCTTTGGCAGCGAAGTCTGTGTCCACATATCCTGTGATTCCCGGCACGTCAATCAAATCCCAGCCGATAAGCGTCGCAATTCCCCGGAGCAAATCCACTGCTGTAATCATTGCTCCCTTTTTCCGAAAGAGCGGCAACGTTGGTTTTTGACCGAGACCCCAGAGCCAAATTTGAGAGGCAGGCAATTTGCCTTCCCGAATCCGTCTCCGATTGACCGGATGATCCGCCAGAATCTTTTGGCTTTCGTTCATTAAAAACTGGAGCAAATCGTTCCCTTTGCCCGTTGGCAGTGCTTCGGCAATCGGCTTGTCGATGTAATCGTGCGGTGGACATGTTTTCGTACTCTGATCGAACGGCGGCAATTCACAGTGCCTGAGGACTGCCAGATTCCGGTAACTCACGCCGGGATAAAATTGCAATGGTATCGACGACTTCGGAGCAATGTGTTCATTTAACGTTTGCATGATTTCCGCTGCTTCGGACGAGGAAACATGCCCTGCCGAAAAGGACTGCATCGTTGCTTGTCCGATGGTTACGAGATTACACCGGATTGCCCAGTCGTCTTCGGCAAGTTCAATTCCTTGGGCGACGGCTTCCAGCGGAGCGCGTCCCGTATAGTAGAGCGAGGGATTGTAACCGAGCAAACCGAGAACGGCAACGTCCGAGCCGGGGCTAAAACCTTTGGGGACGTTGCAACTCTGACCCACGATTCCTGCATGCGCAAGTGCCTGAATGTTAGGAATATGTGCCGCCTGGAGCGGAGTCCGACTGCCGAGCGACTCTATCGCCCAATCAGCGCATCCGTCAGGAATGATGATGGCATATTTCATGTGGACTTCCAGTGTATTCTTTGAAATGGAAAAATCAAGAGCCGAAAGCCACAGAGCAGTAGTCGAGTCAAAGCGTATTGACGAACTCACATTTTGACGGTATTATTTGTCAAATGTTTGGCAGGTCTTTTTTCCATACCTTTTGATGCCCCTCACGTATGACGTTCCCGATACGCTGGTTGGTGTCCGCTTAAAAAACCAGCGTAAAAAGAAGGATAAACCGAAAAAAGAACCCCGTTTTCACGTGATTCTGTGGAACGATGATGTTCACACTTATGAGTACGTCATCATTATGCTTCATACAGTCTTCGGCTATTCCGTCGAGAAAGGATTCCAACTTGCAAGGACGGTGGACACGCACGGTAGGGCAGTCGTATTTACCTCATCATTGGAACAGGCGGAACTGAAGCGGGATCAAATCCTGGGATTTGGTCCCGATCCTCTTCTTGCGGAGTCGAAAGGGTCGATCATTGCCACGTTGGAAAAAGCCACCGACGATTAGATCGTCGTTAAATCATTCCGGCTTTTGTTTTATCATTGGCAAAACGGAAATTCAATAATTCGTCTTGATTTCATTTGTCCGAATTGTTAGTATCTCTCTACTATGATTCGACCGACGCATCAATTCAGAGCGATCTTCAACGGCACAACGATTCCGGTGCTGGAACAGGTCATTAACTTTGACGAAGCGCGTCAGGCATTGCTTGCCGGTAACATTGCGAACTACGATACCCCCCTGTACCAGGCACGGGACATGGATGTGGGACATTTCAAACACAAACTGGCACTGGCTTGCGAGCGCCGGCATCGTCCACCGGGACCGTTTGGACCGGACTGGCCCCTGAAGAACGGCAGTGCTTCGGCGGTCGGCGACGATTGGCCCGTGGACAATCCCATTCTGTACCACGACTTGAATAACGTCGGAATGGAATTTCAAGTAACGGAAATGGCAAAAAACAATATGGAGTTCAATACCGCCGTCAGTATTATGAAACATCAAATGAATCTTCTCCAAACGGCAATCAGTGAACGAGTCTAATTGGGTCTGTACGCCGATGAAATATCGGGGCGTTTCTGCTCCCTTTGCGTAGTCTTGCTTTTCGTCGCAAATGGTTGAAATATAAGGACTTGCGGCTCTTATGGGCAAGTTATTGACGCTCAGCAGTCTAGCCGATACTACGGCACGAACACTTTGTACAGCACCGCTGAAAGGACAGCACAAACGGGAATCGTCAAGAACCACGCCAGTACGATATTGCCGACGAGTCCCCATTTGACGGCGGAGAACCGGATCGTACTGCCGACTCCCATAATCGCCGTCGAAATAATGTGCGTGGTACTGACGGGAATACCGAGGTACGTACATGTCAAAATCGTACTCGCCGCCGTCGTTTCCGCCGCAAAACCATGAATCGGCTTCAACTTGATCATCTTGTGTCCCAGTGTGCGAATGATTTTCCAACCGCCCGCCGCCGTTCCTAATGCCATCGTAACGGCACAGATAAAAATCACCCAAATGGGAATGGAAAATTTGTACGCCTTCAACATGATCGTGTATTCTTCCTCTGCTTTCAGGAGCGGATTGGTAAACATGATCGTCGAACCATCGTCGGCAACATTCACGCCAGAGTCTTTCGGAAACACAAACGCTCCATCTTTGTAGGTGAACTCGACCGTTACCGAATTATCGTCGCCAGCCCACGCGGCAAGCACGTAGGCAGTGTCCTTTTCAAATTTTGAGTGGGCACCGTCTGCATCGACGAAGTCGTTCAGGTTCACTGTTACCGAGTCAGCCACCGGCACTGCTTTGATACAAAAATCATTGGGTCCCGGACGACTAAGGGTCGTCATCCAAAAGGTCAACAAACTTAATGTGATGATGCCCATCGTTTTTTGTGCGTCGTTCGAGCCGTGGCTGAATGCCATCACGCCCGCAGAGAACAACTGCAAGCGTTTGAAGTGTTTGTTGATCCTTTCCGGCGACCACTTGGCAAACATCCAGAGCAGCGTCAACATCACCGTAAAACCGAGGAGAAATCCTATCAGCGGCGACGCAAACATCGGATAAATGACCTTTTCGAGCAATCCTTTACCATGTACTACTCCGAAGCCATTGTGAACCACAGCGGCACCTAAAAGTCCACCGATGAGTGCGTGGGAAGAACTCGAAGGAATACCGAACACCCAGGTAATGAGATTCCAAATAATCGCACCGAGCAGAGCACACAGGATGACTTCCTGCGAAACAGCCATTTTGTCCACAATGCCGGAACCGATTGTTTTGGCGACGTGGGTTCCGAAAAATGCGCCGAAAAAATTGAGCACCGCCGCATAGAGAATGGCAGTCCGAGGAGATAATACCTTGGTAGAAACAACGGTGGCAATCGCATTTGCGGCATCATGAAAACCGTTGATGTACTCAAAGGCAAGTGCGACGACAATAACGAGAAGTAAAAGGATGATAGCGGTGGTCATAAATGATGTCGGAGCCGCAATTTTTAGATTACGGCGGTTTATCGCAATCTAAAGATTGCGGCTCTGTTTGCCTAACTATATTTCAACACCACGCTCAACACCTCATCGGAAACATCGTAACAACAATTCAGTGCGCTTTCGATGTCTTTATGAATCTCGCGGTATTTCAGCACATCCAGCGGCGGTAATGTGTTCGAGAACAGTTTTGCCATCGTTTGGTTCAGGATTTCGTCCCCCTTGGATTCGATTTCCTTCATCCGACTATTGAGTGTCGTTGCTTCATCAACTTGCGAAGTACGTCGGATTAACCGGATGATCGGAACCAGTTCATCCACCGCTTCCTTCAAATTCGCCGCCTGCGATTTTATTTCCGGCGTGGTACTTTCGACTTGGTAAATGCGCAGATTGGAGCATGCTCGCACTATTCTTTTGGTGATCTTATTGAGCAGATTTGCCAAACTCTGAATATCTTCCCGATCAATGGGCGTGATAAACGTACTATTCAATGTGCGAAGAGCAGACTTGGCAATCGCATTGCTTTTCTGTTTTAGAAGACGTGCTTCTTCCAGCGCAACATCGCTGATGCCCTCTTCGCTGACCCGGCAAAAAAGTTTTGCCGTTTCTGTGCAGTTGGTTGCCGCATCTTCAAAAAGTATAAAAAATTCTTCGTTTGCTGGCGGGAGCAACTTTTTTAGGAAGCCGAACATACAGTAATTCCCTCTCGCTGTTATTCCTCGATGAGACCAATCTAAACCTCCAACCATTCTATTTCATAATGTCGGTTTGTCAAGAATAGGCGGAAGGCAAAATCGACATTCCCCTCTGCATCCCTTGGAGTCAATTGAGATAAAATGAAACAGAAGAAATCCGCAGGCACGTTGTAGTACGTCGTTCCCTGTGGTAGAATAGGGGCGTGGTCTGGATTGGAAAACAAGCCAAATGAAGGGAACCACGAGCATGCAACGAATTTTATTTTTTCTGGTGTTGACGCTGACCATTACGGTGTGTGTTGCAGAACCGGTACGAATCGTTTTCGACACCGACCTCGGTAATGATGTCGATGATTCGATGGCTCTTGCGGTGATTCACGCCCTGAAAAATCGCAACGAATGCGAACTTCTCGCAATCACGACGACCAAGGACAGTCCGTTCGTCGCTCCAATGATCGACGTGCTTAACACATTTTACGGTCGTCCGGGAATTCCGATTGCCGTTGTGAAAGACGGCATGACCAAGGAAGATGGCAAATATAATCGCCAGGTTCTCGAACTGAAAGGCGATGACGGCAAGCCACGCTATCCGCACACGCTGACACCGGAAGATTCCGCCAAACTGCCCGATGCAGTGCCGTTTCTGCGCAAATTGCTCGCCGCCGAACCGGACAATTCCGTTGTATTGGTGCAGGTCGGATTCTTTACGAACTTTGCCCGATTGCTCGACACCCCAGCGGACAACATTTCACCCCTTACTGGCAAAGAACTGATTGCGAAAAAAGTCAAACTCTTGTCCCTCATGGCGGGAGCCTTCAATGAGCCGCCGGGATTCAAGGAATACAACGTTGTCATCGACATTCCAAGTGCGAAGAAATTGGTTGCCGAATGGCCGACCGAGATGGTTTTCAGCGGACACGAAATCGGTCGCCTGATCCAACATCCCGGTGCAAGCATGAAAGAAGATTATGGTTACGTGAAGTACCATCCTTTGAAGGACGCTTACCATTTTTATCGCGGACTGGACAATTCGCAGCCGACTTATGACCTGACCAGTGTTCTTTATGCCGTTCGTCCGAACCGGGAATACTTTACCCTTTCGCCGCCCGGAACCGTTACGGTGCTGGACGACGGACAAACGACCTTTACGCCGGGTGAAAACGGCAAGCACCGTTATATGAACGTCAGTCCAGAACAGATTGCGATGGTACGTGAAGCATTTGTTCAACTTTGCAGCGAACCACCGAAACGATAACACAAAAGGGAGTTAGAAGACAGGAGTTAGGGGTTAGAATATCATCTTTAGAATTTTCTCCTAATTTCTAACTCCTAACTTTTAACTCCGAAAATGAACTACATCGGCTCGAAATACAAACTGATTCATTTCTTAAAACATACTATTATTAGTGTCGTTGGGGGCGGTTTGTCGGATAAAATTTTTTGCGACATCTTTGCCGGCACGGGAATTGTCGGCAGAGTGTTCAAGACAGAGACCAAGAAGGTCATTGCTAACGATGCCGAGTATTACAGTTATGTGCTTAACAAAAATTACATCGAAAATCGTGTTGAAATACCGGACAAACAGGAATACATCGACGAATTGAACCGCTTGCCTTTGATTAATGACGGTTTCATTTACAAAAATTATTGCATGGGCGGAGGTTCAGGAAGGCAGTATTTTTCCGACCATAACGGGAAGAAAATCGACACGATCCGCCGACACATTGAACAGTGGAAGGAAACCGGCGGAATCAACGACAATTTATATTATTTTCTCTTGGCAAGTCTGCTCGAGAGTGCAGATAAATTAGCAAATACCGCCTCGGTGTATGGTGCGTATCTCAAGCATCTCAAAAAGAGTGCGCAACGGGAACTGGCACTCGAAGCCGCTGATTTTGATTTCGACGAGAACATTCATGAAGTTTTCAATGAGAACTGCAACGTTCTTATCGAAAAAATTGAGGGGGACATTTTATATTTAGATCCGCCGTACAATGCCCGGCAGTATGGAGCGAATTATCATTTATTGAATACGATAGCCCAATACGATGATTTCGTACCGCATGGAAAGACCGGTTTGCGAACCTATCAAAAGTCCGACTGGTGCAGTCGCAGTAAAGTGGCACACGCATTGGACGACCTGCTGAAAAACGCACAATTCAAGTACGTTTTTTTGAGTTACAACAACGAAGGTTTAATGCCGATGGAAACGATTAAAAATATCATGGCGAGATATGGACGCTACGATTTAGTCTCAACGGATTACCAACGTTTCAAAGCCGACCGGGATGACAATCGAAACCACAAGGCGAGCAAAACGGAAGAATTCATTCACATCTTGGAAATGGGCTGACGTGCCCTGTACCATTCCCGTTGTGTTCCTTGTGGTACAATAAATTCCAATGAAAGGGAGGGTTATGACTGAAGTGGAAGCGTTTGCCTATTGTAAACAACTGGCACAATCGCACTACGAAAACTTTCACGTTGCCAGTTATTTTCTGCCGAAATCACTCCGGCTGCCGTTTCACGTTGTCTATGCTTATTGTCGGTGTTCCGATAACCTTGCAGACGAACACGACGGTTCGCCGGAAGCCCGACAAACGGCTCTTCAACGTTTAGCACATTGGCAATGGCAACTCGACCAATGTTTTGATCTGACTGAACCGAATGATGAGACACATCCGGTCTTTGTTGCACTACGACCTCTTGTTCAAAAATATAAAGTGCCGAAAGAACCGTTTGCCGACCTGCTCACCGCATTTCGGCGAGATCAGACGCAGCAATGTTATGCGACGTTCGATGATCTGCTCACTTATTGTCGGTATTCCGCCAATCCGGTCGGTCGCATTGTGTTGCATTTGGTCTGCACACCGACAGCGGAACAGTTGACGTGGTCAGACTCGATCTGTACGGGCTTGCAACTTGCCAATTTTTGGCAGGATGTCCAGCGGGACAAGAGCATCGGACGCTGTTACATCCCGCAGGACGTTGCCCAATGGTTCGGCATTGATCTTACCGACTTGCATGACTCGTCGGATTTCCGCCGGATGATGAAGGTACTCGTCGCCGATGCACGAGACCGCTTCGATGCAGGCAGACCGTTGGTCGAGTCTGTTTCCAAAAAACTTCGTGCAGACCTTTCGCTGATTCTTCGAGGCGGTTTGGCAATTCTCGATGCGATTGAACGGATTCAATATAACGTCTTGGAAAAACGTCCCGTCCTTTCCCGATGGACGAAGTTACGGCTGTTACTGCAAACTCTTTGGACGTGACAATTTAATCGCACAGACCGCCGATGTTGACAATAATCCTATCCCTCCCTGATTGCGTGAAATGGATATTGTGAATCAGCCGTTTATCGAGTCGGAGTAAGGAATATTACGAATCTTCTGACTCCCGACATTTTTTCACTGCCGCACCATGTTTTCGACAGTGTGTTGATTGACCGGCGAAATAATGCCTCGCTCCGTAATGATACCGGTAATCAACTCCGCCGGGGTAACATCGAACGCAGGATTATAGACTTTGCATCCTGCCGGGGCGGTACGTTTTCCAAAACCATCGCAGATTTCGTCGGCACTCCGCTCTTCAATGGGAATTTCGCTCCCTTCCGAGAGGTTCATATCAAACGTCGAAACCGGTGCCGCCACGTAAAACGGTACATTATGTACCTTTGCCAAAACAGCAACGCCGTAGGTGCCGATCTTGTTTGCGGTATCTCCATTGGCAGCGATTCGATCCGCTCCGACGACCACGCCGTCAATTTTTCCCTGCCGCATGACTAGAGCCGCCATCGAATCGCAAATCAATGTAACGTCAATGCCTCGCTGCATCAATTCCCACGCCGTCAGTCTCGCCCCCTGCAAAAGCGGTCGGGTTTCGTCGGCATAAACTTGAATTTTTTTGCCAGCCTCCGTTGCGGCAAAGAATACCGCCAGTGCCGTACCATAATCTGCCGTCGCAAGACCGCCAGCATTGCAATGCGTGAGCCAAGTGTTGCCATCCTTGACGAGTTCCTGTCCGAAGTGTCCGATGGCTCGGCAGATGTGCCGATCTTCTTCATGAATCGCCTTTGCTTCGGCGAAGAGTGCATCAAAAATTTCTGAGACGCTTGCTGTTGCGTAAAGACTTTCGGCTTTTGCCTTCATTCGATTCAATGCCCAGAACAGGTTCACCGCAGTCGGTCGGCTGGATGCCAAGTAATCGGCAACGTCGCGGAGTTTCCAACGCAACATTTCGTGATTGGCATCTTCTGGTAAGTTCTGCAATCCGACACACACGCCGTAGGCGGCGGCGATACCAATAGCAGGGGCACCACGTACCCGAAGCATTTTGATGGCTTCCCAGATGGTTTCAACATCTCGGCACTCGATGACTTTGAGTTCCGTCGGCAACAGGGTTTGGTCGATCATTTTGAGCGTACCGAATCGGTCGCCGTGCCATGAGAGGGTTTCGATATTAGAGTGAGCCATGGGATCATTGTAAAACGCACAGTCTATTTGTTTCTCGTTGCCCTGTCAATCACGAGGAGTACGTAATTTTGTTTTGACAATGGAGTAGCAATTTTTGGACGATTCGATACAATGGTTATCCGATAGGGCGATCTACGCTGAATGTATGCAGAATCTCATTAACGAAACAAAATCCGCTTTTACAAAGCAATACGGAGTCGAACCGGTCTGGCTCGTTGCCGCACCGGGACGAGTGAACCTCATCGGTGAACACACCGATTACAATGACGGCTTCGTCTTTCCGATGGCAATCGAACGCAACACGATCATCGCGGCAGCCCCCGCCAAGGGAATCGAAACGACGGTGTTTAGCGTTAACAAAAACAAAACCGCCGCGATTTTGACCGACGGCTCTTCGCAACCGCCAGAGAAAGTCGTTTGGTCGAGTTATGTTCAGGGAACCGTTCAATACGCTTTTGAAGCCGGTTTCAAAGCAAAGCCGTTTCGGGCAGTGATCAATTCAAACGTTCCGCTCGGCGGCGGGTTGTCGAGCAGTGCTTCGCTGGAAGTCGCTGTCGCTACGCTCATCGAATCCATGACGGGACAACAATTCGATCCTGTACAAAAGGCGTTAATTTGCCAAAAGGCGGAACACAATTACGCCAAAATGCCATGCGGTATTATGGATCAACTGATTGCCGTCATGGGACAGTCGGGACATGCCATGTTACTCGATTGCCGAAGCAAACAGCCGGAAATGATCCCCATGGATGATCCGAGTATTTCGGTGTTGATCGTGAACAGTAACGTGAAGCATGAATTGACAGGCAGCGAGTACCCGGATCGTCGCCGTCAATGCGAAAAATCTGCTAAATTGCTGGGGGTACCGATGCTTCGGGACGCAACATTGCCGCAACTGGAATCGGCTCGAAACCGATTTGGGCAAGAACCGGATGGAGACGTGTGTTACCGCCGGGCAAGACATGTCATCACGGAGAATGATCGCACAACAGCAATGGCAGCGGCACTGACAAAAAGGGACTGGGCGACTTGCGGACAACTGATGGGTGCGAGCCATCAATCCATGAAAGAGGATTTTGAAATTACCTGCACGGAAATCGACTGTTTGGTGGAAATTGCCCAGTCGGTCAAAGGGGTGATAGGTTCTCGAATGACGGGCGGCGGTTTCGGAGGTTGTACGGTCTCGTTGATCGAAACGAACCGAACAGCGGAAATTGTTGAGACGATCACGCATAGGTATCGATCTGCGACAGGTATTGAACCAACAGCGTTCGTAACTCGACCCGCTCAAGGAGCAGGTCATCGACATCAAACGATTCGTTTTCATCAATGAAACTTGGGCAAAAACAAACATGACTCTGCGGTATGATACTGCCTATTCAATTTTGCGGGGCGAAAAAATTGAAGATCGACCTTTGTACTTCGGTAGCAAACAACGCCCGACTCATACTTTGAGCAAACGAATCGATCTGCACCACCTCTTCCGATGTAGCCCCTATTTTGAATTCTTCGATCATTCGTTGAAAGTCCTGATAAAGTTCCGCCAGCGTCGGCTCCGGCTGCCCCAAAGAGCGAACGTAGTCCAAATAAACCTCCTGCCAGTAACGCATGTCGGCGACGACATCGTTCATCAGTGCCGCCTTTCGAGCCGATGCGGCAGTTTGATGTTCGTACATCCATTGAAAATAACGTACCCTTGCCATCAATGTCAAATTGCGTTCCAGGCACGACCGCTGGTTTGACCGGTGAGTTTGGAAATAAACGTGTATCTTTTTTTCCAAAAAAGATATGGCAAATACCGGCTTGTTTGGTGAATGGCGACCGAATTCCTGCTCCGCCCGAGATGTCAAACGTTCAATTAAATCGGGAGCAAGTCGGCTAAAATCCCGAAGTTGCATGATACGAACAAGCGTCTGCCGATCCGTTTTTTCAGGCTCAATATTATCGAAAATACCGTCCAAAGAGATCATCACCAAACAGACTGCAAAGAACGGCAAAGGAATCAAAAAAAACAACAAACGGTACATCGACACAAAATTGAAAAAAGGGAAAGTTTCTGCTTTGGCTTCCATTCGAAAGTATTGTACCATTTTTCGGCAACACCGAAGCGACCGGATGCCAATCTTCAAATAGTTTGTATGAAAACCCGGCGACTCTTTGTTCAGTGTGAGTTATACTGTGTTAGAAGTTTTTACCGGTCGAATCAGTTGCCTGACCAGTTTTCCCCTCGGGGGGAGAGTCGTCTCTCCGCTCTCCTCCCGATACCCCGGAGAGAATAACCTTGACCGAAAGAGAGGACAAAATGTATAATACCGGAATGGAAAACAGAATCAAGCGGGTTTACGTGGACTCATCGGCAGTTGGCGGGAAGTTTAACAAGCGTTTCGCAGAGCAAAGCAAACCGTTCTGGGATGCCGTTGAACGAGGCGAAATCATGATCATCGTATCAGACGTACTGATTGATGAGTTGGCAGGCGCACCGGAACGTGCCCGTGCATTTTACCGTTCCCTCCCGGAGACGCTAATCGAGCGGGTAGTTTCGACAGAGGAGTCGGACTCATTGGCAAAACGGTATATCGCCGACGGAGTTATCGACAAGGCGCATATTGACGATTGTCGGCACATTGCCCTTGCAACGATTGCCCATGCGGACGTGCTTGTAAGTTGGAATTTCGGACACATAGTAAACGTTGACCGAATTCGTGGCTATAACGGAATCAACATGAAACTGGGTTATTCCCAAATCGACATACGAACCCCTTATGAAGTGTACCATGACGAAACATGAAACAGATTGGGCTTCCGAAATTATTCCCGATTTTGACGTTCTGAAATGGAAACGGGAAAATCAGGCGAGGATTCTACGGGAAACCGAAGGAATGACGAACGAACAAATCCGTGAACGTCGACGACAAGTTGTCGAACGGGATAAACAATGGCGGACGGGTTATGCAAAATCCGCCGAAAACTGACATTTTCCCTGTCTACGTAGGATAGGGAAACTACCACTAAAAACCCCTGCGCTGAAAATGCGCACCAACAGCGAGGACAATCCAATGGCAACACCAAAAAACTTCAATCAGGTACCCGCCGGAATGGGGTGTTTTGGGGTTGAGGTCGGCAAAAAATCCCCTGCTGTTTTCCCTCCGGGAACCCCTACTATTTCAGGGATTTGCAATGAAATACACTGTAATTCAAGGACTCCGAGCAAACTGCCTATTAGCCGGGGCGGGACTCGATACTATTGCACCTATTGTCCACCGAAATCCGAAAAATACTCAACAAGTTCGTGCAACTTACCGGCAAGAAGCGTTGACGGTCTGTCCGCTTCCGGTCTTGAATCGACATGTCCGAGAATTTCTCTCAAAGTTAGGACTGACCATTACAAAAGAAACTCTCTCCAGAGTCGATATGCAGGTAACGATTGATATACCGGTGCTCGATATTGTCTGTCTCATTTTCAAAAAGCACTTTATCAAAAAGGCTCGCAAGTCAGCGATATACCTGTGGGGGGATGTTCCTGAAACATACCGTACCGGCGACATCGACAATATTCAAGTTTGCATTTATGACAAGCGGCGGCAAATGAATCGGACAATGCAGTGGGGAAGTCCTAAACACCAACTGACGGTAGAGCATACCATCGGTTTGGATTGGTGGCTCAGTAAC